>Ga0209211_10001022_pt1 | contig 55096 bp, 53 predicted proteins | sample RifGroA2_FD_183992 | JGI IMG/M metagenome (GOLD analysis project Ga0209211, IMG submission 183992) | Groundwater microbial communities from Rifle, Colorado, USA - Groundwater A2 (SPAdes) (version 2) | ecosystem: Environmental > Aquatic > Deep subsurface > Groundwater | place: Rifle, Colorado... | reverse complement strand
CAGCCAATAAATGAAAAAACGGGCGTGATCAGTAACTGCAAGCGGAGTAGGAAGAAATTAAAAATCGGCGGCTGGCGCCGCCATGGAATCGTTTGCTCGCTTGACACAGGTCGGCTAATGGGTGTCGTTAATTGAAACTGCGCTCGGCTTGAAAAAGTTTTTAGCACAACATGCGACTCACTATCTTCACTCAGTTGGCAGAAAATGGCGCATTCCATCATTTTCCACCTCCATGAAAAAAGCCTTCCGCGTATTTTCTGCGATGGCGAGCCGTTCAGCTCCCGGCAATTGATCTTCGCAAAATCGCTGTGTGATTATTTCTCTCAGATCGTTCGGGGTGTATGCGATGGCCCACATCCTAGAATCGATGGCCATCAGTGGGTTGAAATTTAGTCCCGCATGACGCCCGATCAGTACAACTGGAATTCCCCTGCATATAGCTTCCACTGCGGCACTGGATCCGGAAGTTACAACCGCTTTTGCATTCGGGAGAAGCTCGCTCAATTTGATATCTGACCATTCTACGATATTTATTTCCGAGGCAGTCAAGCGCTGCTCCACCTTTCGCCAGAACAGAGTGAGATTCATAGCCTGGTGGGTTTTTACCACAAAGCGGGAAATTCCGGTTCCTTTCTCCCAGCAAAGCGGCGCTATGCAATCCAAAATAGCCATCGACTCTTCCACCGAATGTGTCAGTACCACCAGCAACGTATCAACCACCCCGGCGATAGCGGGAGGGGAGTGATGGATGTAGGAATAGCGCAACGCGGGTACCGCAGAGTATTTGCCTACTGCATCAAAGTGGGAAACCACCCGCTTGAGCGCCTCTCCGCAGACCCAATTCTCGGCTGGGGCAACACCAGCCTTGACCTCACCGGAGGAGGAAAGCAACGAGAGAAAATTGCTGAAAGGCACATATTGCCGCACGGCAATCGTGCGGCATTTTGGCAGGCCGTCCCCAAACCCCAGCACAACACCCTTATCGAGCGTCTGGTTCTCGAACCAGTCAATAAACCATTTTGGATTTATCCCTACCTTTGCCATGCGGCGCGGTGCACGCGCAAAAACAAAAGGCAAGAACCCTCGCAACCCGGCCGTGAAACAGTCAGCCCTAACCAGCGAATCCACAGGTATGCCTTGGAATACCAGCGGCGTGCGCAGGTTAAATGATAGCCCATGACACATGCTCGTCCAAGCTGCCATGCCCATGTCGCGGAAGGTAATAAACGCCTCCAGAGGCGCAAAAGCAACCTCGCTTCGCCTCATGGCAGCATAAATTTTCTGCAGACGCCGTAAGGGAATGCGGTAAAGATGAGGGAGATAACAGGCCCTGATCCCCTGAGCATGGTAATACGCCATCAAGCCAGGAAAATAACGATCTTTGCAGTTGCCATCCTCACCCAAATCACCCTCAAGAATATAGGTCTCGAGCAAAAGCTCTGTATTGGCAAGTCGGGTCGCCACATATTCGTCCGTGAATATACGTCTTGCCACGATTACCCTGTAACACAACAGCAGCAGCTTGCCGAACCATTTTGTTAGCGCTAACAGATTGCAGCGCCAATGCCGAAACAGGCTGTTTATTTTGCCGTAGCGCCTACATTCCCATCCACGGATACGGCACAACTCTGCCAAAGCCAAGGCTAGTCCGTGCGAGCTTGTCACGACGGTGATTCCGCTTTTTTCCAGCTTAACGGCCTGATCTATCAAAACCATCCAGATAAGATGTAAAAACAGATCGCTCTCAGAAGGGTTCTTGCTTAAAGGGGTTGCAAGCCAATAGCTGCGAGGGGCTGTACTCATGCACTCATCTACCCAATGCACAAATGGAGCCTGAATATCTAAAGCGGCTTGCTGGAAAGTTTCGGCAGACACCAAGTGGCTAAATTCCCCCAGTGCATTCTGGGTCAGGCGGAATGTTTCCAGATCACCGTCCGCATAAATCCAGCCACCTCCCTTTGCGCCAAGCTTGCTTATGCAATCGGGCGTGGCGATATTAATTATCATGGATAAATTTTTGTAATCCGGTCATGTCCGGCAATACTGGCAATCCTTGCGGGAAAATATTATCTGGCGGAGTCAATCTTCCCAGAAAGGAGGTGCCCGCCTCTTGGGCACCCTCCATGTCCAGCAAGGAATCCCCGATCATCAGCACTTTTTCCGGGTGGTATCCGCCCCTCTCAATAATGCCCCGCAGGATATCCCCTTTTTTTGTTGGCGAACCAAAGGCAGCGCGGAAATAATGCGATATATGCCGTCTTTGCAGAATGCGATTAAGCTCACCCTCCGGTGTGCCAGACGCCACAAACAAGGGAATTATAGTGTGGTGATTAGTTAGAAATTCTTCCGCACCTTCAACCCATGGCGCGGCAACCACCGCTGCTTCGACACGCTCATTGAATTCGGCGGACAGCCTGTTTTCTTCCTCGCGGGAGAGAGTGAGCCCAAGCAGCTTATTATGGAAATAGCGGAATTTTTCGAAGCGTGATAGACCGCCGTTTCTCAGATGAAACGTAACAACTTGCTCTACGACAGAGTCGCCGAAGCCAGAGTACAGTGCGGCAAAAGCTTGGGTTTTTATATTAACCGACTCAACCAGAACGCCATCAAAATCAAAAACAACGGCATCGAACCTGATCACTCTTTCGCCCCGCTGTCGGTCACAAGCCAGTCTCCATCCGCATGCTGGCTCTTGTGAATCTGTTCGTGTATTTCGGCCATGCAGTCGAGCAGGCCTTGCCCCAAATCCACATAATCATTCGATACCAGCTTATGCCCCACCTTGGGGTGGAAGCCATAAGGGGTCATGATGTAATGCCCGTCATCGACCTTGCCCTGAAAATTCAACGCTACTCCGCCGGGGATCATTTCGCTGATCATTTTCATGAAATTTTCTACCGACATGCGCTCCTGCCCGGATAACACAAAATGGCGGTTGGCATACTCTACACCAAGGATTTGTACGCTCAGCTTTGCGGCATCAAGCACATGGATGTATTCACGCATAGCGGACTTGCTTCCCGTATATGAAACGGATTTTTTTTCCAGTGCATCCCTGAGTAATCTGTAAATGCCATTGCGCCCATCCGCCCGGCGGCCATATAGCGAACCATACCTGAGGATGGTGTAGGGCAAATCATATCTTTCATGGTAACTTTCCACGAAACGTTCCGCCGCCTGCTTGCTGGCGCGGTAGAAAGAACCCGATTCAGAATACACGTACAGGCTGCTGGCGAAGACGAACCGTTCAGCACGGTTAATGCGCGCACCTTCCAGGACATGCACATTGCCGAGGACATTGATTCTGGCCGTGTCCACCGGGCGATTCTTGGCATCATTGATGTCGGCGATCCCGGCAAAATTGTAAACGTATTTGCACTTGCTGGAAGCGCTAATGACCTCGTCCAGATTCATGATGTCACCAACAATCATTTCCTGATCCGGGCGCACGTAAGAGGAATGTTCGCGGTCAAAAATTCTTACGTGGTATCCCGCATCGGATAAAGCATCCGCCACATGGCTTCCCAAGAAACCGCTTCCCCCGAACACAATAGCTGTTGTTGTCATAACTTATTTTGCAAATTCCACTTTTTCGACATCATCTTCTTTCGCGTAATCTCCGTAATGCATATATTTTTCCAAGCATTCATCTTTCAGCTTGCGGAATATCTGGTCGCCCTCTGGCGAGAGGGCTTCAGCTTCCCGGATTTCCTGCCAGCGATTCTTCGGCATTTTTACATAGAGCACAAAACAGCGGCGTATCCCCTCGATTGCCTCCTTGGTGAAATGGGGCATGGAAATCATCGTTGGATGTGTAATGCACCGGGCCAGTTCGCCTTTTTTCACATACCCCAATTCCTCTGATAATTTGCGCAGCGGGGTGCCGTGAAAGGGGGTGTAGCTGTAGGCATTTACGCCGTCAGACTTGAAATGGCGGTTGAGTTCAATGGTATCAAACGCCAACTCCCGTGTTTCCGTTGGAAAACCGATGATGTTGTTGACGCTGATGGGTATCCCCAAAGAATTCACCAAGTTGAGTTGTTTGATAATGACATCGTTTTTAACCTTGCGCCGCAACAATCGCTGGCGGAACTCTTCATTGCCGTGTTCTACGCCAAAAGCCACGCGGAGCAAGCCGATGTCCGCCAGTTTTTTGAACTTGTATTCTGTCACGGTCTCGGGGCGAGTCTGTATCCAGAAGGGTAGCTTGTAGTCGGCATACATTTCGCAGAATTCCTCAAATTCTTTGGGGTTCCAGGCAAGAAAGGTATCTGCCCAAAAATAGATGGAGTCCGCCTTGTAGTTTCTTACCGCATGGTCAATTTCGCGCCGCACCAATTCGATTTTCTGGGAACGAAAGAAGCGGTTATTTTCCTCCTGATGAATCTGTATCTGGGAAGGTGAGTTGCAGTACGCACAGGTATACGGGCAACCACGGATGGTCTGTACAGGTATCATGCGCCGCAGCTTCCCCTGCATCGGCCGATAGTAACGGCTCTCCTCAAACAGGGTGAAATCCGGCAACGGCAAGCTGCCTACATCTACCGGACGCGGCAGCGGGTTCTTGATCTCCCTTCCGGAAATAATGGCGTAGAGTCCGCTAACCGAAGAAATATCCTCTCTCTTTCCCAAACGCTCGCACAGTTCAGGCAAGGATTCCTCACCCTCGCCGCGCAAAATGTAATCAATCGTTCCGCCAGAAAGCTGTATTGCCAACTCGGGAGCAAACGTGGGGAAAACACCGCCTGCTACCACAGGAGGCCTATTTGATCCAAGCATCTTCAGCAGATCCACACCCAATGGATACATGTCCTCGGTACAGGACATGGCTATGAGATGCGGCGAAAAATGCTTGATTACTCCCTTAAAGTCTTCAGCCGCGTTGGTGGTTCGCACATTTTGCTTGAGTAATGTATCGTCAAACGGGCGAGCATTGAGGTTATCAGACTTTTGTTTGTCGGCATCAACAGCTGACAAATTTTCGTAGATGGTCGTATCGAAAAGAGCCACTTCGTGACCGCGCTGGCGCAGAACAGCCGTGAACAGGCCAATTGCCGGAGGCAAGGTGTTCATGCCGTAAAGATTTGGGTAGAACAGTAAAATTCGCATTGATGTTGTCAGATTTCTGTCCACATTTGAGGTTGATTCTTTTAGGTGCCGCGCTAGCGTCTTTCCATTACATGAAAATTTTTCATTGCCGATATTGCATCCGAACTAGATTGAGGTTTAGTGTAGCTGCCAGTCAACACATAACGCACATCCATGAGGCTGATAATTTCACGAAGGCTGGAATCCGTACTGGCTTCATTTTTGCGGGCATAATTTTAGCAGTTTGAATGGCTCCGGCACTTGGCAGACGTCTTTTTTTGCCGAACATTACCTTGCCGCTTAATCCCCGCCCGCCACCGTAATAATTTCACCATGAATAAAACCAGCCCCTTCCGTCAGCAAATAAGCCATCGCGGAAGCGATTTCTTCGGGTTGCCCCGCCCGGCCAAGCGGAATTTTGGCAACCCGCTCGGCGAATTCCTCGGCATTCCTTCCTGCACGCTGCAAAGGCGTATCCACAAAGCCGGAGCGAACGCCGTTGATGCGAATCCCATTCTTACAAAGCTGCCGTGATAATCCATGCATGGCGGTTTCGAGCGCTGCTTTGGCTGCCGCATAATGCAGCGTTTTAACAGAGCCACCATATTTCGGGGAAATGGAGCTGAGGTAAACGATTCGACCGTCATGGGCGGCAAGCATGGACGGCACCAGCTTTTGGACGATGGTAAACGGGGCAACGCTATGCTGGAAGAGTGCTTGCTGCCATTTCAGTTCATCGAGTTGCTGCCAAGGGGTCCAGTCGATCTTTCCACCGCAAAGCGCAAGTGCGTGTATTGCGCCCAGTTCCCGGGTCGCCGCTTCGACAAAATCGGCGCAAGCCTGCACAGAATCAAGGTGGGACTGGAGCAACACGCCTTCGCAGCCAGTAGACGAAATTTCTTCCCTCAATGCTGCCGCTTTTTCGCGATTGGAGCAATAATGCAACCCGATGCGTACATCCGATTGAGCCAGCTGCCGGACAAGCGCCGATCCGATTGCACCCGATGCGCCAACGACAAGAATATTTTTTTTATGGCTCATAGGGACTCAAACCACGCTACAACGCCGACAAGGCTCTTTTTGCTGACGTGCGCTATTTTTATGCATTTCGCGTAAGGTCTCATATTCTGTTGAGCGCCAAACCTTGCCAAGGTTACCATCCATAAAGTTTCCCACCTGAAGTGTCGATTTATAATCCACGTCGCAAGGATTTACCTTCCCGTCCCACCAGACAAACATGCGCCTCCAGAGGTCTGAGCAGGGTTGAGATATATCGTTAACCGGACTATGGTAAGTATCTTCCCACGGGTTGTAATTGACGAAGGCTACCTGATCAACTAACCCGCCCCATAAACCTTGCATCTCATCCAAATTTTGTTGATCGGACATCTTGACTCCCGATACACGGGTAATGATGTTGGCAGCAGGGTACTGGGTGGCGCGAATTTTTTGAAAGCGCTCGATGTTGGACCGCACTTTGTCAAGCTTGCCTCCAACACGGAGCTGGCTATAAAGCGGTTCAGACGCCGCATCCGCCGAAAAAACCAGTGTTTTTACCCCACCCTGAAGAATGGCATGGCATTTACTCTCATCCAGCAATGAGGCATTGGTGTTCATTTTGAGGTTGAGGAATTTGCCTCGCGTATAGGCAAGCATCTTTTCAATGTCCGGGCACAATAACGGCTCACCGCGGGAGGCAAGTGACAGGAACTCAACCTTTCCGTGAATTTCGTCGATTATGCGCTGAAACAAATCCAGCGGCATATGCCCCATGAAACCGGCGGAGCGCCGTGTAAAAGTTTTGTCGCTCTCAAAGCAAAATACACACCGGTAGTTGCAGATAGAACTGGGTTCTATCTGAAGGTAGGGCGGATAGTCGTCCAGTTTGCACAGCTGTGGATAGATTTCGTAGCGATACCGGTGTACGAGATATCTGGGTAGCTCATTGTCCGCAAGGGTGTTGATTTCCTCAATAACGCTGGTGGTTAGACGCAGGCATGGAGTTTCATTCACCTCATCCGCCAGAATATTTTGCAATGCCCGTTCAAGAATGCACCCGAATTCTTTAGGCAATTCTTTTCCTCGCTGTGGTTCATCCTGCAACGCCCGGATGCGAGCGATTGCCTTTTCCTGGATGTTCCCGTGCTTGTGGCGCAAATCGACAAAGCTGTTGTGTTTGCGGTAGGTGGGATTATCCCCGGCAGTCATGACGAAAACTCGCCCGGTATGGCATCTTCAAATCCATGCTTGCGCAGCCAGTATTCAACCAAAGGTAGTTGCCATTCATAGTCGACATCGCATCCGCCCCACGATTTGATGGGGTGAATTCGCTGCCCCATCCATTTTTGCGGAAGCAAACCGTCCTTCATGTTCTCCAGGCAATGGGGGCGTACAACGGAAAGCCCCATATCCGCGAAGCATACATCCCCCTGAGAATCTCTATCACAGTTTAAGGTTGCCGGATCGCCAAAGGTTTCAAACGGCACAAAAGGGTGAAGGCAGCCATCTTCCCCAAGCCGTCTGGCACGCAATGGGCTCCACATGTTGTATACCGAAACAGTGACCGCAGAATCCAGTGTGGCATCACTTCTTAGCGCTTCAATCCCCTCATCAATCAATGCACCGGTAACGGTTGCGCCATTGGCAAAAAGCAGCACCATCAATTCCACCGATTCACCCTTGGTGGCAAGGCGTTTGGCGATTTCCCGGTAGCCTTGGGCAAAAACATCTTCACCCAAAGCGGCCTTGGTTGCCAACTCCGGAGGGCGATCAATCAATTCGGCGCCGAATCGGCGACCAATCTCCATGATTTCGGGCGAATCGGTTGAAACGAAAAGCTTGTCGACATAGCGGGAAGCATGTGCTGCCATCAATGGATATGCCGCCAGCGGGCGACCCAAAACCGGATAAATATTTTTTCCGGGGAAACCGACACTACCGGCACGACCAATCATCAGGGCGCAAACAGACAATTTTTTTCTCATGGTAATAATCCAATCAGTTCTGGGTAGTTCTTGAAAACACCGTCAAGCGTAAGCTGCGTCGCTCCTGCATCGAGAGCCGCAGCAATCTGGCAGGTCGGGAAAGGCCGTTTGAATCTCCATGGGATCAATTCCCCGCCCCTTGGGGCGTAAAGCAGGCGCACAGCCTGCGGGTTTAACCTTGGGGTTGATACTCCGCCCCTTGGGGCGGGGTTCTTCATTGCTTTCACTTGAGTTTTTCTGCTGTGTTGTAGCCAAGCAAAGAACGCAATTGGCCAATCGCCAACTCATTCAGCGCCTTCATTCGCTCAGACTGCGAAAGTCCTTGGCGAATAAACGCGGCATTCAGACTTTCGAGATTAGAGAGGACGACGAGTTGCTCGACGGTCGCGGCATCCCGGATATTGCCGGGTTGATCTGTTTTTTGTTCTCGCCACTCTTTTGCAGTCATGCCAAATAGAGCGACATTTAGCAGGTCGGCTTCGGATGCGTAAATGTAGCCGGTTTGTGTTGGCGTGATGCTGTGCGGGATAATGGCCTCTTTGATCGCATCGGTATGTATTTTGTAGTTGATTCTGGCAAGGCTGCGTTTGAAGTCCCAGCCCAACTCAAGCTTGATGGCTTCTTCTTCCTTGAGCCGCTGAAATTCCTTGATCAGGTAGAGCTTGAACTCTGCCGACACCCAGGATGCGAACTCAAAAGCGATGTCTCTGTGGGCGTAGGTGCCGCCACCGCGCCCAGCGGTACTTTTAATGCCAATGGCTCCCGTAGCCTCAATCCACTTATTGGGCGACAAGGTGAAGCTGTTGGAGCCAGCTTGAAGTTTAAAGGAGTCGAATTCGACCCCTTTAAATGCAGCGTTGTTGATCTTTTCCCACAATCCCAGATATTCGACAGTGGAACGATTACGCAACCAATTCTTGACAACATCTTTGGGTTCGTCAGGGTTGCGAACACGAGCAATGTCAGTCAATGAGAGGTAGTCATCGTCATTGACTCTAGTCAGCGACACGAGGGTATCTTGAACGATCAGTTTTTTCAAGATTGTCCCCCGCCCTTGAGCGCTTGCCGGAAAACAATGATTCGCTGTGCGAGTTTCATGTCAATATGAGTATCAAGAAGAATCACTTCAGCGCATCCCAATCATTTTCAGGTACGACTGGAGACATGATGTCGCCAACAATCCGTGTGCCTTTAAGCTTGGGGGATGGCCTGCGATTCCCACTTGCAGCCCCCTGTTCATTGGGTATCACGGTTTCATCAAACGGCATGACGATGACTTCCACACGCAAAGCTCTAAACGACGCGGGCAGTCGAAGAGTCAGGATGTCGTTCTCTAATTGCGTAATTTGACGAACCGCTTCCATGGCATGCACTCCAGATAGTTATCGTTATAATTGTACACCGCGAAATCGTGCTGCTTGCGTCGGTATCGTTACAGCCCCTGCCTTTGAACGTCATATTCATCCTGCGGCACAGAGCCTTTAAGAGGATTGCCGGTAAGAAAACGTACCGCTTCTTCAGTTGCCTCAATCTCCATCCGTGTGCGGCAATCTATTGACATCGAACCCATGTGCGAAGTAAGCAGGCAACGTTCGATGCCTGCCAGCGGACCCGTGTATGGTTCATGCACAAATACATCGATAGCCGCTCCACCCAAATGGCCAGCCTTGAGCGAGGTGGCCAGATCTTGCTCATTAATAATCCCACCGCGTGAGGCATTGATCAGCAATGCATCCGGCTTCATGAGGCTGAGGTGTTCTGCGCGAATCATGTTCTTGGTGTGTGCGGTAAGGGGAACATGTAGGCTGATTATATCGGCTTGGCGGTAAATTTCGTCTTTGCCCACCCATTCCAGTTTGAGTTCTGGCACCAGCCTGGTGTCAGGGCGTATATCGTTGACCAGAATACGCGGTGTGCCAAAGCTGCTCAAGCGCGTCAGCACGCGCCTGCCGATGCGGCCCACCCCGATAATACCGATGGTAACTTCGGGAATGCGTCGCCCAAAGTGGCGCTGCCACTCGCCGCGATGCAGTTGTGCGTTGGCTACATGAACGAAACGTAGCAAGGACAGCATGAATCCGATGGTCAGCTCGGCCACTGCCGGAGCCGGTGCGTCCGGCGTGTAGCTCACTTGGATGCCGCGCCGTTCGGCGGCGAGAAGATCAACGCTGTCCAGCCCAATCCCGACACGTGAGATCAGCTTCAGACGGCTGGCGCGGCTCATGACCTTATCTGTTATGGGCTCGGTTCCCGCGATCAGAACATCGAAATCGGAAATCATGTCTGCCAATTCGTCTTCCTTGAGCTTGCGGCCGATGGGATTGATCAGATATTCGATGCCAGCAGCTTCGAGCAATTCGAGCGGCAGGCGATTTTTATCACCGAAGGGAACGGTAGTAATTAAAGCTTTTGGCATACTTTATGATCTCGATAGAGGGTGAATTGCATAAAATCACGAACCATCTGCATCGCATGTTCAGGCTGAAAATCGCTCAGGCCAGCAATCTTATGGCGGCATGCCAAGCCATGAGTTATTTCACGAGTATCGCTGCTGATTTTACCCAGGCGATAGCAATTACAGTTTGAAATTCGCCAAAAATTGCTTCAACTCGACAATTTCCGGATCGCTTGAATACTTGTTAATCGACACACGGCTCCGCAGGTAAGTTATAGCTCGGTAAACATATTTTACAACCTTGATATATTTATTATTTATTAACGACAAATATGCGAAACGACTCCCCGTTAGAAAATAATTTTCGAAATGTTTCTTGAAGAAAAGCTCAAATTCCGTAAAAGGCATTGTCAATCCCTCGTCAACCGCATCGCTGTATAGCGTTCTAATCATGAAATCCAGGTCATCAGACCAGGAGCTGTTTAGAAAAATTCTATGAGGCGCTTCCGTTTTGGCTAACACGCTCCCTGCTTCCGATGTCTGCTCCTGTCTCACCAGATATGGCAGGCTATGCTCGTCATAGCAAATTGAATCTTTAATAACCGCTCTGTACGACAAATACCACTCCTGAATCATCGCAAGACTCACGCCGCCTTTCAATATGGTTGAGTGAGTTTTATGAAGCTCTGACGATAAGTGAATCCCATACCAAAAAAAAGCAGACGGCAAATGATTCAACACATGCTCAAATCTATTGATTAAGCTTTTATCGTTGTATCTGGAGAAGTTTGCTATCGATGATTTCTTAAAATAGATACCCTTAGTCGGCTTAACTAACGCATCTATATCTATATTCTTTGAGCCAGTGATATCAAAATTCATGCAGTAATAAGGCGCCGTGTACAGCCTTGTTCCACCATTATTCTCCATCTCCTCAGTTGCAAGCGCCAGCCTGTCAAAGAAAAGAAAATCGTCATTGTCTGCAAGAATCGCATATTTTGTCTCGACTCGTTGCGTAACATCGCTGATTTTTGCGAACCATTCCTTTAATGACAAATCCGGCGGGTATCTGACATATTCAAGGTTTAGATTATTGGGTTCAAGGGTCGATAGATATTGTTGCACGGAATCATCCAGGCCGCCGTCCGCAATAAGTATCTTGAATGGGCAATTTCTTGAAATTGCCCAGTCCAGCCATCTGCGTGTGTAATTGAAGCGACCTTTCAGCGTAAGTATTATTGTTAAGTCACTGTTCATAAGAGGCTGGGGTTTTTCATGGTTATTGGCCAATGCTCGCAAATTTAGGCAAATCATCTATGACTTGCGCCACTTGCATGGTTGTCATTTCGGGATACATTGGCAAACTCAAGACCTTGCCTGAGATGTCCTCGGTCACTGACAAACTTGTGCTTGGCAACTTGCATTGGCGGCTATATCCTCTATGCAAATGGCCCGGAACAGGATAATGCACACCTGCCAGCACTCCGTTTTTCGCCAGCCTTTCTTTCAATAAATCTCGTTGCCCACAAACAATCACATACAAGTGATACACATGGGTTGTATCAGGTCGTTCCCTTGGCAATTCGATCGGCAATCCAGCCAAGCCCTTGTTATACGACTGCGCGATCTCTCTCCGGCGCGCATTGTCACCATCCAGATATTTAAGTTTCACATTCAAAATCGCGGCTTGCATTTCGTCCAGGCGCGAATTAAGCCCCGGCTCTTCGGTGTTTCGATTGATATGCCAGCCGTATTGGCGCAACTGCCGGATACGCTGGGCAAGTTTTTCATTTTTCGTCACTACCATGCCACCGTCACCAATGGCGCCCAGATTCTTTGTTGGATAAAAACTAAAGCAGCCTGCCTCTCCGATGCTGCCGACACGTCGACCCTTGTAGAGAGTGCCAGTTGCCTGAGCGCAATCTTCAATTACCAGCAGATTATGTGCCCTGGCAATTTCCATGATCGTGTCCATGTCAGCAGACTGGCCATAAATATGAACAGGAATGACAGCCTTGGTTTTTGAGGTGATCGCTTTCTGGAGATATGCGGGATCCATCGTGTAATACACAGGGTCAATATCTACCAGAACCGGCGTAGCCCCGCTGGCAATAATCGCTGCAATTGTGGCCAAGGCCGTATGAGACACTGTAATAACCTCGTCTCCCGCACCAATGTCCAAGGCACGCAGAGTGAGAATCAATGCATCCGTGCCGCTATTCACACCAACCGCATAATCGGTACCGCAATAGGCTGAGAAAGATTGCTCGAATGCCTCTACCTCCGGACCGAGAATATAGTTACCGCTCTCTAGTACGCGGTTGATCGCTTCAAGAATCTCTTTCTGGTGGCTTTGATACTGAGCCAATGGATTCGCGCAAGGAATCATTTAATGATCTCAACTTTGGGTACGAAAGTAATCCATTTGCCCCCACCTGCTTTAAACGCCTGCTCCTTCTCAAAAATCTCTGCCGCATGATTCCAGGCAAACAGAAGCGCGTAATCTGGTGGATTTTGCACAAAAGCTTCATAGGGTTTGACAGGGATATGCGAACCCGGCGTGAGCTTGCCTTGTTTGATAGGAGTGGTATCGGATATGAACTCGATATGCTCGGGACCGATCCCGCAGTAGTTTGTTACCGTAGTGCTCTTTGAGGTCGCACCGTAGCCAACCACTCGCTGGCCTTCGCGCTTTAACGATTCCAACAAATCCCGCAAAGCCTTGCGAGAGGCCTCACAATTGCACCTGAACTGGTCATAGGTCTCTGGCTTATGGAGTCCCTGCGCCCTTTCTTTTTCAAGCAAGGTGGCTACATTCGGGGATACAGGGTGGCTTCCTTTGGGTGCCAGCACATAACGCATCGAACCGCCGTGCGTAACTTGCGGCATCACATCAATCAGCTCAAGCCCATGTTGACCAAATGCCCATGCGACAGAAGTCGCCGAAAAGATAAAGACATGCTCATCATAAATCTGGTCATAGGAGGTCTTGGCGATCATGTCGCCAAGATACGGATCTTCGAACATCAACACCCCATCCGACTTGAGCAAACGTGCAATGCCTGCTGCTATAGCATTGATATTTGGAATATGGCACATTACATTGGCTGAAATTACGGCATCGGCATGACCGTGCTCCGCAACCAGCCGGTCTGCCAATTCGAGATTGAAGAATTCGCTCAAGGTTTGAATTCCCTGGGCGCGCGCCACATCAGCAACATTCTCGGATGGCTCGATGCCCAAGTGGCGATAGCCAGCGTCCTTGAAGTTGCGCAGCATGATGCCATCATTGCTGCCCAACTCGACCACAAATGGGTCTTTGCGCCCCGAGAAAATCCGACTCATGACCATATCCGCAAATGCCTTGAAGTGAATCTGCATGTGGCGCGAGGTGCTCGAGAAAAACGCATAGTTTTCGTGAAACATCTTTTCCGCTGCCGGCTGATCGATCAACTGGAACATCCCGCAATGGTTGCAAAAAGCCGGTGCAAGCTCAAAAAAATATTCAGAGGCAAGCTGATCAACCGTTAAAAAACCATTCGCAATCGGCATTTGACCAAACGACATAAAGGGTTCGATATTTGAGTTACAGACACGACAACAGCTCATTTTTTCTCCAAGAGGTAGGTTTGAAAAGTTTTTGGTTTATCCTAAAAATGGCAATTCATCCACGAAAAACATTAAATAAAACAATATATTGCATTTGCTCTGAGCAAAGTAAGCCCCGCATACGCGTGGCAAGGCGTAAACCCCTCCCAGCCTCCCCTTGTCAGGGGAGGAGCGGCCTTGGCTCTCCCCCTGATAAGGGGGAGTTGGAGGGGGTTTGGGTCTAAAGATTGCTGTTTAGCCATTTTTTAGATTTTGTAACTTGTTGATTAATTTGACCATGAAAAGCTGTTTCTTGAGATATATATTGTGTATCAATTCGTAGCATGGAGTCTTTTGAATTTTTCCGTGTTTTTCGTGCATTTCGTGGACAACTGTTTTTTCTAGGCTTATTTAGCATCTACTGCCGGAGGCCACGATTTATCCCAAATAATCCGTTAGAAAAAACTGCGTCATACCGGCGCAGGCCGGTATCCAGATGATTAGAAATTCCACACGTAAGTGGGACAACCTCGTGGTTTTGCCCGCTTCGCGAAGTATTTATTATTGCTGGATTCCGGCCTACGCCGGAACGACGGCCTAATGGATTATTTGGGTTTATCCAGCATTTGCTTTGCGAAGCAGCGCGATAGTTTCACCAATTCCACGGTGTAAATCGCCAGCAAAGGTAAATCCCTGGTTGGAGAAGCGCTCACAGGAAACCTCATATGACAACTGATTCATGATTTGATTGTCGACAAATGCCACTTCCAGCCCCGGCACAAACTCACGAATAGTGTCGACGATCTGGCGCACCGTGGCGTTCAGTGTCAGTACGTTGTAGATTCGCCCATCGAATAGATCATTGCGAATGATGAACGAGAGGGCGCGAGATGCGTCGAAGAGATCCAGGTAGGGGCGTTTCTGGTCATAAGCTGTACTCCACACCGTGATCGGTTGCCCCATCACAGCTTGCCAACAGAATTTATTTACAGCGGTATGAAAGCGCATGCCGGGCGATGCGCCAAAGATAGTTCCAAAGCGGCAAGACATGCCCTTGAGACCTTTTTCATTGCATAGCCGATTGATCAGCGCTTCTTCTTTCAATTTGGTTGCAGCATAAGGGCTCTGTGGTTTGAGTTCCTCCGGGGAGCAGTCTTCGGACACCACCTCATTCTGTGTGCCGTAAACACTGGTTGAAGACAGCGCGATCAAACGCGTTTCGGTCTCTACACAAGCTTCCGCCAGTTTAAGGGTGGCCTCATAGTTGTTTGCCTCGACCTGCGCCGCCTTGTCGAAGCTCCCCGCCGCATCGGTGATTGCTGCCAGATGAATCACGGCATGCGCATTCTGAAGTACTGGATGCAGGTCCATGGAAGTAACATCGGCATTCAGGAAGCGGTAACGTCCGGTCGCAGGCAGGTTGAACAAGGATGGAAAGCGCTGAGTCATCATATTGTCGATCATGACAATCTCTGCACCCGGAAACTGCACCGCCAAATCGCGGATCACGCGAGATCCGATATGGCCGATTGCGCCTGTAACGGCTATTTTCATTTATGAATCTTTCTGACGTGATTTGATTATTTGCAAAACAACCTGCTGAAAATATCTTCTTCAATGAGCCCTTTTTTTACTGCGTAGAAAACGAGATGATTGAATGCATCTACAATAAATTCTGCTTTCACTGGAAGAAGATTTAGCTTTTCAAGCTGCTCATTGCTTTCCTCTGGATATACATGCGCAAATTTATTTCTCAGAACAGTCGCACTGCCGAAAGAATCGGCGGACTCGATTGCCCCCAATTTTTCCATCAGTAAAGATTTATCACGATTGGATTTATCGCTCAAGTCTTCCTGTTCTGCTATCGCTATACCTTTAAAAATATGATCCTGCATCATTGATACACATTGTGTGTATCGAAAAATATAGGCATCAATGGATTCCTTTTGCTCAGATGCGATGTCGACCAGCCTATCCAACGATAGCGGAAAAAGGTAAGCCATTTTTTCCATTGAAAATATCAAACTTTCCAGTCTTTCCGAACAAGCTGAAAAATTCTTTTTTAGCATCAACAGCTCACTATCGCTCATAGAACCACTCCGCACCTTGCGATTTCATGAATCGGTTGCCATTCATCTTTCTCATCTCTAACTATTAAATCCACATGAGTATCATCACAGACCGATGACAGCCTGTATTGCAGCAGCAGTCGTGACTCCAATGCTGGTTTGGCGCTAGTCTCAACGAATAAATCAATATCGCCGCCACGTCTCGCATCATCCGCGCGCGAGCCAAATAAAATCACCTTGCCATCAGGAATGAACTCTCTAACTGTCTTGACAATAGCTTCGTGTTGTTGCGAAGTGATCCTCATTTAAAATTCCTTCTTTAACCTTTTGCGCGGAGCAGGTTCCCAAAAGCGGCAGTGTCGATCTTGTTAAATCGCCTTGTATACTCATCAGACACGCCAGATGGGATTTCATTTTCCTTTGCTATCTTGCTCCATTCGGAAATCGCATGCCTGACAGAATCAATCACCGTTGCGAACGAATCGATACCATGCTCCATTGCCAGCAAAGTCATTTCTTTTTTTGTGGGCAACCCGTTTCCCATCATTGCTGTTGTATGTTCACCGGCAAATCCACTGGAATACGTTAAATCGTAAGCGGGGGATAATCGCCATTGTCCATCGTGGATAAAAGAAAAGTTTTTGGCATGATCATCCTTATTGCCTGATAACACATTAAAAATCGCTACGTTGTACATCTGCTCGACCTCTGATATGTTTTTTGTAAGATTACCAGCAGCTCCCAAAGCATCGGCATAATCAAGAGAAGATTCCCTGAAATTTGCATGTGCGAATCCAGCCAGCGTATGCATGTGAATCTTCCTGTTTCCATCCCGGTCGAACCGCTTGACGGAAAAAAAACGGTTTACCCCAACATCAATCAAGCGGGTTGACGGCATGTGAACGCCAGCGATTCCAGCCATGTCTGCGTATGACTTTTCAATTGCGCCCGCGTGAACCCCATCTTCTTTTGCATGAAATTTTACCAGCCATTGTGTATATCCATCAGGCGCATCACAAACACCTGAACAACATTGTTTCATGTCCGCCGAAAAGGCAACCGCAACTTTTGGACGCGCACCACCGGGAGAACCGCCATAAATACGCAGCTCATCCAGAACATCGCTCGCTTCCCCGTTCAGCACTCTTTGACTGGCATCTGCCATTTTCACCAAATCAACAGCATCGAATGATGTGGAATCTGTTTCGGGGTGAAATTCCATTGCCCCCATCGCCTTTGATCCCATGTATGCGAGCCTGTCAAGCGCCGTGATGTCCGTCCGGTCAATCCCGTTTTTGGCAAAAAATCTGTCCATGAGCAGCAGGCCCCATCCATCAGGCAGGGAGTCTGCAAATACACCAAATAGACCTCCAAAAATACGCGCACCAGATGTATCAGGAAATTGTATGCCGGTATCAAATTTAAGATGCAGGGGCGACAACGAAAAACCTGTATCAAGCCACGACTGGCTATATTGAAAACCGACCTTCCCATGCTCCATTGCGATGAGTTTGCCAACCTTTTGGTTGCCCATCAAAACCGAGAGGGTTCTCATTTGCGCCCCCTTTTTCTTCCAGCCGATTCGAGGTCACGATTCGTCAGAATCGGTTTTTCCGGGAACAGTTCTGAAAAACTATCCATGCACCCGAGCGCAAAGGCAATTCTGATAATTGCATCGATGGATGCGTCGCCGGTTGTTTCAAATCGCTTTAGTGTAGAGACAGGCACCGATGAGCGTACTGAAACAGTTTCGCGTGTCAGGTTTTCAGCTAGACGCCTAGCTTTTGCCTTGGCTGCAAGCTTGCGTTTTGCTGTACCAATACCAAAAAACTTAAAGGCCTCTATATTGCCCATAAAAACGCCTTTACTTAAATTATGGACAATATATTATCTTTTATTTGTTATAACATCAACTATCATTTCGGGTGATTAACCTTCTATGCCACATTTTTGCCCCCGCACTACCTACAAAGAGAAACAATCGCAAGTCCGGATGCCCTAGGCCGGACAAGCCGGAGACAAAAATGGGAAGCCATCTTCCCGTAGGTTGGACAAAGCGCAGCGTGCCCAACGAATGAAAATGCCGTTGTTAATGTTGGGCACACTGCGCTTTGCCCAACCTACGCAATGATCGTACAACCAGTTGTAAATGCTCAATAAACACAATATTTCTGTCACGTTTTGACATCATTTGACTGGTAAGCGACTAAATTGGAAATGTGGCTATTTAACCGCCTGCAAATAGCCGCCGGGATGGCAGGAGAGCAGCAGGCGCTGGTCTATCTTTTCATCCACGGCAAACCGGTCGGTTTCCGAGAGAAACTCTTTCACGGCTGTTGCGGGATTGTTGCCCGGCCCCCAGGGGCGCGTGCGATGAAGCTGGGGAGGGATGCGCTCGACAACCGTATCGCCACAAATAAGATACTGGCCTTTCTCTATGAAGGGCGCGTAGGAGCGCAGTTCGTTGAGAACGTGCTCATGGGTATGGTAGGAATCCAGCATGACCATAACCTTTCGTGACCCTCCAAGCAACACTTTAACTTGAGCCAGCGTATCGGCAGAGGTGCTGCTGCCTTCAATGAGCACGAGACGCTCCGACAGCTTTCCATGGGTGGACAAGCGCTGGCGCAAATCAGGCGGAATAAAGATGTCTATTCCAATTACTTTCTGACCGCCTAGGATTTCGAGCAACATGGCCTCAAAAAGCATCCCGCCACCCCAGGCCACCCCCACCTCGATGATGAACTCCGGACGAGAGCGCCAAATAATGTCCTGTATCGCAAACATGTCTTGCGGTAGATTAAGGAGCGGCTCTCCCATCCAAGTATTCTGATGCACCCAGCGATGGCGGTCTGCCTCAACTAGGACTTCGAGCGCTTTGCTTTGAAGTCCTTTGTCCATGCTCATTTCACGTGCGGCCTGCTCATTTATTTTTAAAAACTCATCTTTTGAAATGATGGTTTTTTCTTGGTGTGCTGCAATTGATTGCTCTGTCATCGCCATTCCTTATAATCTGACTAATATTTTAAACTCGTTATAGTCGCGAATGTAATCATCGGCCTCATAATTACGGTCGCATAGCACCATCAAGACAGAACCTTCTTCCAGGTATTCCTCCTTGGCCCAGATACCGGGAGGAATCAACAAGCCTGCCCCCATGTTGTCAAGATGATGCTGGGTGATAACCGCTCCGTCGTCGCAGCTAACCCTGATCTTTCCAGCAACGCAAACCAGTAGTTGCGTGCACTGCTTATGCGCATGATCCCCTCGGGTATCGCCCACACTGGCAGAAACCGTAAACACACGCCGAATATTGAAAGGAACCTGTTGGCCGCCTTCGTACACACAGAGCACACCGTTGGGATCTTCAAACTTTTTGAAATGGATGGCAGTCGCGCTGGTCATATTGACAATATTTGTAATGGGGTTAACTAGAATCCCAGCAGGGTGTGAAGACCTTTCGACACTACGTCCAAATTCTGGTCGGTTAGATTAAGGGCGCATGGCAAATTGATGCCGTGTTCGGAGGTATCGTATGCCACTGGGTTATTCATTCGTCCCTCAACCTCTCTGCCCGGATAGGCGGGAAGGGAGCTCAAGGGATAAAAGAATGGCCGTGCAGGAAGCCCCAGTTTCGGAATTTCAACCAATGCCTGATCTCGTGTCATTCCATGCGACTTACCGAAAACTAGGGCGGTCGCCCATACCCCATTCGTCACAAACTCTGGCTCTGGATTCAACAGAATATCAGGGATGTCAGACAGCCGTTCACAAAACCCCTTCCATATCCAGCGTTTCTTGCCGACCAGTTCGTCTATGCGCTGGAACTGCGCATAGCCCAGCGCCGCCTGCACGTTAAACGGCATATATTTGAAGGTGATCTCGGTATTGTAATAAGTGCCCGGCGCGCGGCCATGGTCGCGCAGGAATTTGCACCGCTGATAAAGGCTCTCGTCGTCCAGCAATAGCATCCCGCCTTCTCCGGTGGCGATGGTCTTGGTGCGGTGAAAACTGAAGGTAGAGCCAACACCAAACTTGCCTGCACGCGTGCCTTTGTAAACCGAACCCAATGCTTCGGCAGCATCCTCGATCATGAGGATGCCGCGCTGTTCGCAGAGCACCCTGATGCCATCCCAGTCCGGCATGTTGCCGAATAGGTCAACCACGATCACTGCCTTGGTGCGCGGAGTGATGGCTCGCGCTATCGTTTCCGGCGTCAGGCACCAATGGATGGGGTCAATGTCCGCAAAAACTGTGGTGGCGCGCTGATAAGTAACACATGCCGTCGAGCCAACCCAAGTGCAATCAGGGACAATCACCTCATCCCCCTCACCGATGCCCAGCCCAGCCAACAACAAATGCAGAGCCGTCGTGCAGTTAGGCGTCATCAATGCATGCTTGCGCTTATGGTATTTCGCAAACTCGGTCTCGAAAGTCTCGACGTAGTAGTAGGCCTGTTTGCCATACCAACCATTCATGACCGCATCGAGGACGGTGCGCTCCTCAAGTTCGGTCATCCAAGGGCCCGCCATATATATTTCAGACATTTTCAAAGCCTTTCTTAAATTCGCCCGATCAGGCTTTTCGCCATATGCATGCTTTTACCGGGCCATATTCACCGATATCCTGCGGAAGCTGCGCAGCAAGCAAGTTGATAGCCGCGTCATACCGCAATGCCTCTCCAGAATCTGCCGCGAGTTTTGCGTTAACTACCCGGCTGAGCAAATGGTAGGTGCTGCTGACGTGAATCACCTTCTCCACATAGAAAGAAGGCGTGGACCAGCTTTTCACTTCATGCAGATGAAAGAATAAGTTGTGCCACGGCGCATCCATTGCCTGAAGCCCCAGTCTGCGTCGTAGCAAATTCGTTTCTTCGGCTCCCTCCATGAAACACTCCATCATGATGTAAATACCACCACTTTTCAGCGTGTTCCCTACTGACAACACCGCCTCTTTCTGCTGCTCGATATGCGTAAGATTAATTAAGCAGCGCTGGGAATAGGCGACATCGAACTGCGCCCATTCGTTCGGAACTGGCGGAACACCACGTTGATGCCATTCAACACGCTCACCCAAGCCCTGTGACTGGGACGCTTGCTTTGCCAGCTTTACCATCTCATCCGAAAAATCAATTCCGACCCCCGTACACCCCTTTTGACTAATCAGTTTTATCAGGCTGCTGCCATTGCCACAACCAATATCAAGAACACGCGAACCGCACTGAATGTTATCGACGAGGAATGATTGCTCAATTCCGGTCAGCACAAAATCATTGGTGCCAGCAAGATCACCCAGAGACGCCCGCTCATCCCAAAATTTTAAAATTGTGTCATCTGTTTGATTGCTCATATTTTTCCTATATGGTTGGTTAATTCAGAGTGCAACTATAGTTGGATGCCGCGCGTCACGCTCCGACACTATTGGCTCTTTAATAGGCCAGTCAATCTTGACATCGCTATCATTCCAGATCAAGCCCCCTTCATCATTTGGATCATATAGCTGACTGACCTTGTAATGCAGGTCCGCATGATCGGAAAGAACGCAAAAGCCATGAGCAAAACCATGCGTCATGTAAATTTGCCTTGGCCCTTGATCGCTTAATTCTATGCCAAACCATTGCCCAAAAGTTGGGGAGTTTTTCCTGATATCGACCGCCACATCAAATATCTTGCCGCGCATCACCGTAATAATCTGGGCCTGTGGCCTGTTTCTCGTAAAGTGCATGCCGCGCAGGACATTCTTCGACGAACGAGAATGGTTGTCCTGCACAAATTCTTCGACGATACCCAGTTCCCGATACCTTTCCTGCTCGAAGCTTTCCAGAAAGAAGCCTCTATCATCAGCATAGATATTGGGCTCAATTAAGAGAATCCCTTCTAAATGGCATTTGCTGGCTTTCATTGTCTCTCAAATTTCTTTAACAGGATGCTTGACGAATAGCGAAGTTGTTTTGCTCCCGGAAAGTTGCCCATCTCAAGGGGCTTGATAACTCCAAGAACCGGGGATGCATAGAGTCGCCATCTCGCACTGCATGATGGCCTTGTAGGCGGCATCGAAACAATTCTCTCCGCTTGCAATTGCTGGAGTAACTTGCTCATTTATTTTTCTTCTTGATCGTATGTTTAAACTTTAAAACTGCAAAGTTCAGTTCAATAGATGTTTCTGTGTCGCTTGTTTGCAAATCATCATCAAATATTTCAGCGATTAGCTCACCGCTTTTTTGCATGAGCGATTTTTGATCGGCTTTATCTTGAACCGCTGATAGCTCTTTGATGCTTCTTGATAGCTCTCTGATTTTTGAGAAAGTTTCAACTATCGAGATAGTCGCCTTGGTTGCTTGTGCGCTTTTGAGTATTGTGGCAAGCATATACAAGCCTTTTTCGGCAAACGCTTTGGGGTTTACCGTGGAGTGCTTGAGTTTATCGAACCGGTGGAAATTTTCCACCAGTTCAATTTTTTCAGCTTTGGAAAGTTCGATGAAATACCCCGCAGGAAACTTATCAGGATTATTCGTAACAGCTTTATTGATATCTCTCGTTTCAACCCCATAGATTTGAGCCACATCGCTATCAAGCAAAACACTTTGCCCTCTTATCTCGATGATCAGCCCTTTTAAATTCTCGATTTTCACGATGTCGCTCATATCAGAAACCTCTATAAATTCACTATGCCCAACTTTACATCAACCTAAAAACGGCAATTCATCCACGAAAAACACGAAAGGCACGAAATAAAACAATAAGTTGCATTGACTTGGTGACTCACCCATTGGGTATTCATTAGCAGCATTGAGCCCTTTGAATTTGTGTTTTTCGTGACTTTCGTGGACAACTGCTTTTTCTAGGATCAAAGGTCGGCAATCAATAGCCTGTCGATAACTGGCAAAGGGTTGCAATATCATACCAGCAGCGGCAAAACCCTACCGGCAATAACCTGCCCAATAGCCAGCGATGCCGTGGCCGCAGGCGAAGGGGCGTTGCAAACATGGATCAGATTGCCATCCACGCGAAAATCAAAGTCGTCCAGCAGATTGCCCGGACGATCACAGGCCTGTGCCCGAATGCCCGCCCCTCCCGGCTCAAGGTGCTCTGCTTGAATCTCTGGAACAAGTTTTTGCAATGATTTAACGAACGCCAGCTTGCTGATGGATCGATGATATTCACTCAATCCGGTGCGCCAGTACTTTGTGGCCACTTTGCGAAACCCGGGCCACGTGAGCGAATCCCAGGTGTCTTGCAGGTTGAAATCGGTCTTGCGATAAGCCTCGCGACCGAAAGCAAAAACCGCATTGGGTCCACACTCCACGCCACCGCCGATCATGCGCGTAAAATGCACCCCCAGAAAGGGGAACTCCGGGTCGGGTACCGGATAGATCAGATGGTTCACAAGATGGGGAGCGGATTGCTTGAGTTGATAGTATTCCCCGCGAAATGGCAGGATACGCAGCGGCAAATCCGGTTCGGTCTTGCGGGCCAGCCGGTCAGACTGCAGTCCGGCACAGACAACTGCGGCACGCGCCGTCCAGGTGCGCGATTCGCCAATCACCTCAACTTGATTGCCCCGGCGTCGGATATCCACAATACGCTCTCCAAGACAAACCTCCCCACCCATCTCGGTCAGTTTTTTTGCATACCTTTGCGCCACTGCAACGTAATCCACAATTCCGGTTTGTGGTACAAAAAGTCCGCGTATGCCACTGCAATGCGGTTCAACTTCACGAATTTCATCCGCATCTAAATACTTTAGCCCTTCGAGTCCGTTTGCCACGCCCCGACGATGGAGCTCATCGAGCCTCGGCAACTCTGCATCGGTAGTCGCGACTACGATCTTTCCGCATATTTCGTGCGGAATATTTTCGGCGCGGCAAAATTCAAGAAGCTGCGTATAGCCATTACGGCAATTGATGGCCTTGAGCGAACCGGGTTTGTAATAAAGGCCCGAATGAATCACACCGCTGTTATGACCTGTCTGATGTTGTGCCAGGTGCGGCTCCTTTTCCAGCAGGATCAAACGGGTGACTGGCCTTGCCTGCAGAATGCGAAGCGCTGTGGCAAGGCCCAAAATTCCGCCGCCGATGATGATGACATCGATATCGCCTGTCATGCCTGAACCCGAGTGATTGATCCCGGTTGCAGATGAAACATGATGCCATGGTATCTTTCGTATTTTGGCAGCATCATCGTCGTAAATGTACGACGACATGAATCAAGGCTGTCGGCGATAAGTGTGGATGATTTACCGGGCATAAGGAATTTCTCTTAATCTCGAATTGTCTATCAAAACCGGAGGCATCGGCAAATCAAGGTCGGGTTTTAACACGACTTGTCGGGCTGAAGCCCGACCTACGATCTAATGGATTATTTGGGTTAATTTGCAGCGGCACTCATGCGTTTTGATTCACGATGTTTTGGTAGGTGCCGGTACGCTTTATGCAGCCATCGCTCAGTTCCACTATCTGTGTGCAGTTTTTCAAGGTAGTGAGGCGGTGGGCGATGATGAGTATGGTTAGGTCTTCGCCAAGATTATTGATAGCTTGCATAACGGCTTGTTCTGTTTCGTTGTCCAGCGCGCTAGTGGCTTCGTCGAAAATAATGACATCGGCCTGCCTGTATAGGGCGCGGGCGATGCCAATGCGCTGGCGCTGGCCACCGGACAACCGTATGCCGCGTTCACCCACCAAGGTTTGGTATTGCTCAGGCCAGCTTTCGATGATGTCGGCGATTTGCGCTTGCCGGGCTGCCTGCCGGACACGCTCATGGTTGATCTGGTCTTTTGGCTCGCCAAAGGCAATATTTTCTTCGATGGTGTTGTCGGTGAGAAAAATAGCTTGTGGCACATGTGCAATATGAGTTTGCCAAGCCCGTTGGTTGCAGGTTGTAATGGGCAGGCCGTCTATTTCAAGCGCGCCCTCGGTAGGCTTCAACAGGCCCATGATGATATCGAGCAGAGTACTCTTGCCGCTGCCGGTCGTGCCGATGAAGCCAACGCGATCACCTTTTAATATGGTGCAGTCAACATTTTTAAGCACCCAAGGGGTCTGTGGACTGTAGCGAAATGAGAGCCGCCTCAGGCTAATCTGTTTACGGAACGGTATCGGTTCGGCAGGAGGCTGGTTTGCATAATCAGGAAGTGGCTGATCAAGCAATTCCAGCGTGTCTTGCAGCGAGGATTGTTCGCCTCGAATAGCAGTCAATGCAGCATAGGCCTGCTGCAATACTGGCAATAAACGCTGGGCGCCAAGAGCCAAGGCGCCGAGAACCGGGATAGCATTGGCAATGCCCTCCGATTGCCGGGCAAGGGTGTAAGCTAGCGCGGCAAAGAGTACCATTCCCAATGCTTCCATGCCGTTACGGGGACTTTGGCTAATGAAGAGGTTGTTGCCTTGGGCGCGGCGCAAGGGTTGGTCGGCGTCGCGGTAGATTTTAAGGTAGGTAAGCTGACTGCCGGCGATCAGCACGTCGCGTATGCCCCCCAGCCCTTCTTGCAGAGACTTGATAACATAACTCGATTCGCGCGCCACGAGTTGGCCATTTATCATCAGACGGCTACGGGTAAGCCAGATGATGAAAGCGTAAATCAAGCCAAAGCCGCCAAAGGCCGTAAGCGCGATGATCGGTTCAAAAGACAACAGGGCTATCATGATTGCGCTCAACATGACGCTCGAACTGACAAGGTTGAGAAGCATCACGATGACGTGTATTACAGTACCCGTTTTGGTCGAAATGCCGTTAATAATTTCGCTGCTGTTGCGGGCAATATGAACCGCGTAAGGCTGGTAAAGCGTGCGTCGGTAGATACTTATGCTAAGGTCAGCGCCGGTTGCGAAGGATAGACGTATATCAGCCCATAACAGCAGTAAACGCATTGCGCCTGCCGTGAGAGCCGCTAAGCCAAAAATGATGGTCAAGGGCAGCAAGAGCTGCTCAGGTGATGTGATTTCCAGAATCTGGATGAAAGATTGCGCGGCTGGATGTTCAAAAACACGATTCGGAGCGGTTAACACTCCAAGAAAAGGTAGCACCGCTCCAATGCTGAAAATTTCAGCGAACGAGGTGAGGATCATCAAAGCGAGCAAAAGGCCAAATTGCCCTCTGCGTCGTGGGCTGATGTGGTGCCATAGCCTGCCTAGGAGTTGAGTGAGACGTTGGGGAGATTTCACGTAAATATACAGCTAATTATTGGTGGGTAATACGATTGTCGCTGTCATGTAACTGGTTATCAGCATGTTTATGATGAATATCTTTGCGGCTTGGATATTGATGCAATTTTGTAACTACTCAGGTATGGGCAATATGTTGATTTATAACAAAAACGTAAAAATTATAGGCCTTCATTAAATTCACGCTTAAAAACAAATCACATAATAATCAATTAGTTGAAATAAATGCTAATATTGCCAGATGCTGCTGCAAAGCTGTAACATGCTGTTTTTATTGAAAACAACGTACCTGAGTAGTTACGCAATTTTATTGAATTCAGTAGCCCACAAATCAAGTGCATCAGGAGAATTTCGGGCGAACCGCTCGCAAAAAACTTCGATAGCATTTTGACGTTCAGGGTTATTCCACCAGGTTTCGACGTCATCATAGATATGGTTGACAGCCTCCCCGGCACTTTCTGGAGTATCGAATAGAATGCCGCTCTTTCGCAGCAAATCGTAATAAGGCAGTGCTTCAGGCCTTAATTTGTTGGTGTGTGAATTCCAAAATAGAACGGTTGGCTTGTTTGCGGCAAGTGCCTCGGTGTATGTCGTTGACATGTGATCGCATACATAAAGGCGGCAATTAACCAGACTTTTTTGAAAAGGCACGTTCCACGCCTCAATAGACATGTTCGGAATACATTCATTTAAACGCTGAATTACATTCCAGCCATTGTCTTCGCGATGAGGGCGAAAGCGTACTGCGGGCAATACTTCAGGAGCCAACGATTTGGCAAAGCGGTGTTGCCACTCGAGGTATTCCTGGAAATATTTTGGCAAATATGGAAGCTGGGAAAGATACCTTTTACCTTGCGTAGCGGCCCACAGGATTCCAACTTTTTGATTGCTCGCACCAATTTTTTTTCTTCCCACCAGCTTGGTTGCAGGGAATGGGACAACTTTTGCTGTGCAATCAGTTCGCTCCCACCCCCACGAATAATAAAGGTCAGCTATTGATGTTTCGTGATTTTCACTGGGAAAGTCAGCCCAGCCGCCATATGCCCCCCCATGAGCCGTGCCTATTAATAGCGTGCCATTTTCAGCCGATGTTGCAACCCATTGCTTAAACGCTTCTTCTCCATACCATGCATTTGCACTAAAAATTACTTTTGGAGTTTTTGGGTAAGTGTTTTGTGCCTTGTTTTTAACCTTGCAAAAATCTTCCACAAAACACACGGGTATATCTGCAAATAACATCGCAGACAAACATTGCTCGAATTCACTGTGGCCTATCGTCATTTTGGGTAACTGATTGCGGATGTCGCTTTTGCATGAATGCAATGGCCCTTTGGATAATCTTGGCAATATTGGGAAAACTTTGCCGAGGGTTTTTATTAAGAACCAAATTTCAATTGGCCGGGGAAAATATGATTGGTTAAGAACAATCGATGGAGATAATTTTGTACCGACCCACAGATATATTTTTATGAGGAAATCCATAGCCACGCGCTGCCAAGAGCGTTTGCCGGTCTTGTGGTACAACAAATTCTGTTTTATCGAAGCTGCTTTGCAAGGGAATGTTTTACCAAGGACAGAAAGGATTTTTGTGTAAATCTGGAGATTGAAAGAATCCTCTTTAATAACACGTGAAACGAAATCCGCTGTATCAGATGGCACAATAAACGAACTCTCCGCCAGCACCACTGTAGTGCAATCAGGATATTGCTCTAGTGCATGTTTTAAATGGATATATCTGTCATAAATAGCCGGCAAATAATTCATCAGCCAGGGCCCGAGGAGAATTCTCCAATAACGCTGGCTGTAACAAGTTCCATGGAGCGTATTTAGGGCGCTTGTAATGATAGGAAGGGCCTTCTCATAAATGCCATCAACATAATGATAAGCGGTATGAACAGCCTCACTGTTGTCGAATGGGCTTTTCAGAAGTTGGCCGTTGAGCGGCTTCCAAAATGAACAACGGCTATAAAGTAAACACCATTCTCCCAGAAACACAATGGGTTTTTTTGTGTCCCAAAACTCTTCCAGCGCTGTCGTAGCAAGAAAAATCTCATCATTTACATTAGATCGTGTATTACTCATTTAGCCCAAAGGCTCCCCCAACATATTCAAAAGAATAACGGCCACAAAACAGATAGTCATAAGCCGGACAAGCCGGAACCAAAAAGGTGAAGCTGTCTTACCGTAGGTTGGGCAAAGCGTAGCGTGCCCAACATTAAAAAAGCATCTTCGTTCGTTGGGCACGCTACGCTTTGCCCAACCTACGCAATGATCTCAACCCATTGGTAATGCTAAATAAACACAAAATTCTGTGTCACGTTTTGACATCATTTGACTGGTAAGTGACTAATTACTTATCGACTAACTTTCTGAGGTGCAGAATGCTTTTTTGCGGAAGACTGCAGTCAGGGCCGCCTGGTGGTATACAACTAACTACTTTCTTTTGCGCCAACAATCCTATCACCATAGCCATACTCTGACAGCCAACGACTATGCCCGACTCTACAATTTCATTGAGCAAAGGATTGCCGTCGCTTAACTGGGCAAACCCGGAATGCGCATCAATAATGTGCTTATATTTTCCTAGAGGGTCTGAAGGATGGGGGCGGATTACTACCTTTTCAATTCGCTCTCCAAGTGCATTGATGTGCTCAAAGAAGTATTCGATTGCATCAAATTCTGTGTAGCCCCAGTAACGCTCATTATCATGCCGCAGGCGTGCATGATCCGATATGTTTTCACTGACAAATAAGACGGTTTTTCCTTGCCTAGTTGCCGAATTGTTTTTCACATCAAGCAGGGCAATCTGCCGTTGCATGTCGATAAAATACGGATTGGGTGTGAGCTGGATTGATATGTTGGCAAAATGATCTCGCGCCAGCTTCTCAGCATCTGCATCGCCAACCCATATCTCATCAGGTAAATGTTGAATGCCATTGCGAACGAAGCGTTCCCGATAGTTCACCCAGTGATCCAGAAACGCGACAACGCGCTTCCCGGCTTCCTGCGCTTGTTCGATTGCGCGCCATTCCAAGTCAGATTGCCAGCTGGTTCCGCAAAGAAACCAGTCGCAGGTTGCCAAGGCCTCTGCCAGGGTGCAGGTTTTTACAGATTCAAGCCGCCGTGTGAAAGCATTAATGGCAGGCCCCTCTAAAACCATTCGGCACGCAATATTATTTTGAGCGATATAACTAGCCAATATTTCTGCACCACCGGCATCATGGGAAACTATGGCAACAAGCTCTGAATTATTCATGTGTTGGTATGTGCAATACCACCGGTGGTAGGTCGCCAAACAAGAAGTGATAGGGGCGACAGGCAATTTCCCCCGAAAATCATGGGTTCTTCCGTGATCATTTCAATAGTGCCCTCACTCTCCAACCGCGCCAATTCTTGTCGTATGCTTGGGTTGTAGTCGTTGACCTCTAAATACTTACGTTGCAGCAGCCCCAGTATCGTTTGCTCTTTGTAGTGCTGAAAGACGGGTTCAAAATGCAAAACCCTGCGCGGGTTTAGTTTAATAATGTTGCTCAGCGCAAGCGCTGAATCGCGCACATAACTGAGTGAAAATGACGTAATGATGTCACTCGATGGTGGTATTTCTATATTTGAAATAGCTGTTGCATTAAAGTCACCTTGCCCAATGGTCACGTCATAGCTGTGCCATGCAGCAATATGTTGTGCCAATGCCACACCCTGTTGCGTGTATTCCAAACCGACAACAGATGCGTAATTAAGGCGACCTCTTTTTATGAGCTCGAATAGAACAGATCCATAGCCACAACCAATTTCGATCATGTGCGGCGAAGGATCTTCGAGTAACGCCCGCTCAACTAAACTTACGTAGCAATCAAGTGATTCAGCCGCTGTCATAAGCATTAACTGGCCATCTACCAGGCCCGCCTGCAATGCTTCGGGCGAAATCTCCCACTGCCGTACCATATCGACCCCACAAGGGTTGGCTTCCCATTTTGCCAAGAGCCCCCCCCATTTTTCGATGCCGAACTCTCTGACAATTTGCTGCTGATCTTTAAGTCTTTTGTTATTTTTACCGCTTAATAGTTCAGATACCCAGCTGCGGTATTGCGGCAAATCATTTAATTCAAATGGTTTCATAAAGGATAGCAGCAGGAAAAGTTAAGCCAAAAATTCGAGGTTTTCCCACACCTTGCTGAATGCCTTCACGATCAAGTCCACATCCTTGTCGCTTAAATCGTTCAGGCACATCGCAAACCCCAAATAACTCTTTTCTTGCAACTCTTCGGCAACCGGGCAGATGCCGCGCCGATAATCCACGTCACGATGGCAAATATCAGAAGTCCATGGAAAACCTTTTGATCCATACGCCATTTTTTGCTGATACATGGGCAGCAAGTGCAGGTTGGCATAACGAGAGGCGAGCCCCTCGACACCTTCTGCAATCAAAGCCTCGCAGATGCGGTCGCGGCTGACATCCATGCCTTGCACATCAAGCACCATCGGGTAGACGTAGTAAGCATGCGTGCAATTCGGCTTGATGATTGGGGTTCGCAGCCCAGCCAATCCTTTAAGTCCCTCTGTGAGCCGCTCAGCCGAATGCTGGCGGGAAGCAACAAACCCCTTTAATTTTTTGAGTTGCTCAACGCCAATTGCGCACTCGATCTCTCCCAGCCTGAAGTTGTATCCGATCATGTTGGCGAGGTTGGTTACGCCCTTGCCGCCGACGACTGCCTCGGCATGATTTCGGATCAATTGCAGGCGCTCGCAAACTTCATCATCGTCCGTAACCAGGATGCCGCCCTCACCAGTGTGGATATGTTTGTGGTAGTTGAGGCTATAGCTGCCGACATGCGCCAGGGTTCCTGCGTATTTATCTTTATAAAATGCGCCAGGTGCCTGTGCCGCATCAGAGATCACCTTTAAACCATGCTTGGCTGCGATTTTCATCAAGGCATCCATATCAGCGGAGTGCCCAAAAATATCCACCGCCATGATCGCCTTGGTGTGGGGCGTGATGTTGGCCTCAACCGACTTCGGGTCAAGGTTGAAAGTTTCAGATTCAATGTCGGCAAACACCGGGATTGCATTCCAGTGCAAGATGGCGGTTGCGCTGGCGCACATGGTCCATGGGCTGACGATAATTTCATCACCCGGCTCTATGCCTATCGCGCCTACTGCGGCGATCAAACCGGATGTCGCCGAATTAACAGTAATCGCGTGCTTGACACCAAAATAAGCTGCACAGGCACGCTCAAATTCTCGAACTTTCGGCCCACCATAAAAGTCCTCGTGCCAAACACCGAGAAATTGGGATAAAACCCCACTTTCGATTACCAGTTTAGCGGCCTCCACTTCTTCCGCGCCAATCGGGTTATAGCGCTTGAAGGCGGTTTGAATCGCCTTGGCACCACCTAATAGGGCAAGCTTTTCTCTATTCTCTGGATTATTCATGTGGTTGTTGAGTGGTCTAAAAAATGGAAGCACATTTCCTACAAAGCCAAGGCTTGTTGCTTTATTTGTTCACAGACGCGCTGTGCGGCGAGCGCCGAGTCACCCGTGCTGGCGAGTGAGTCGCCTTGATTGATTGCGAGATAAATGTTGTTGGCAGCCTGAAGCATGGCACTAGGATATTTTCCTTCTCGACGCACCCTCTCTTCAAGTTTGCGATAACCTTTGAATGTTGTACTGTCTATAGCGCGACGCTCACACCAATACATTCCGCCTTCTTCCATGCTCAACACCCCACGCGAAAAAACAAGCTGGAGTTCAAAAATTGCATAATCCTCGGCGTGACCACAAACAAGCTGTACGGGCAATCCATTCGCCCCCTCCAACCAGACAGGAACCGCAGGATCGTTGGGGAAAAAATCATGTACAGGTTTGCCCACTTTGACAATACTCATGCTGCCCACAAGCAAGTGCAACAGATCCAGCATGTGGGAGCCGTTATTCAAAATGCCCTTGTTGTAATACCCCACCACGGAACGCAACTGTCCCCATTTTTCCGCTTGCATATCGGCTTGAAGCTTTATGACATCGGGATCCCACCGCCGCGTATGGTTCACCGCCAGCAAGACATTAGATTTGCGACACTCCTCAGCCAGCCTCTCGGTGTCCGCAAGTGAAGCGGTAAAAGGTTTCTCGCAAAATATTAGCTTTGGCTTTAAACGCAGAGCAATTTCGAGATCATGCGCGTGACATGATGTAGGCGAACAGATACTGATGACATCAAACTGATAGCCAGAATCCAATATTTCATCGGTGGAGCGGAAGCCTGTCGGTACACCCCATGCAGCCATGAAACCGGCACGACGAGCATCGTCAGGCTCTACGCATGCGGTAATATTGAAGCGTCCATCGCGCACATATGCCCCCGCATGCGTATATGGCAAATCATCCGGTGCGCGCGCCTGATCAAAGCCACCCGCAATATTTCCACAGCCCACAATTAAGGCGCGCAGGCGATTTAAATCGCCGCTTGCTACTGACATCAAATCAACTCCCATCCCAAAGCAGTTCCACGTCGCACATCCTGCTTCACAGACTTGCCCAGTACTTGCTCGAAATATTTGGTCGGCAAGCCCAAACCAGGCCGGATCGCGCGCACATTCTCGCGTGTCAGCACCTCACCGGCTTTCAAATCTTTCACGATATACAGCGAGCGGCGGAACACAATAGACTTCTTTTCTTTCTCAGTCGCGCCGTAGCTCACCTGCCCCAGTGCCTGCCAGGCACGTTCCGTTTCAACCACCAGTTGCGCCATTTCGGCGGGCTCCATCGAAAATGTGCTGTCCACGCCGCCATCGGCGCGGTTGAGAGTGAAGTGTTTTTCGATGACCGTGGCGCCCAGTGCCACGCTGGCCACCGACACGCCCACGCCCATGGTGTGGTCGGATAAGCCCACCTCGCAGCCAAACAACTCGCGCAGGTGTGGAATAGTCAGAATGTTGGTGTTCTCCGCTGTAGCGGGGTAAGTGCTGGTGCACTTGAGCAGGATCAAATCCTTACACCCGGCCTCCCGGGCTGCGCATACTGTGTCATCCAATTCGGCGATGCTGGCCATGCCGGTGGAGATAATCAGCGGTTTGCCGGTAGCTGCCACACGGCGAATCAACGGCAGGTCGGTGTTTTCGAATGAGGCGATCTTGTAGCACGGTACATCCAGGCTTTCGAGAAAATCCACCGCCGTGTCATCGAACGGCGTACTGAATGGAATAATGCCCAGTTCGTGCGCTTTGTCAAAAATTGGCTTGTGCCATTCCCATGGGGTGTAAGCCTCACCGTAGAGCTTATAGAGCGAAGTACCCGACCACAGGCTATTTGGGTCGCTGATATGGAATTCACGCTCGTCCAGATCAAGCGTCATGGTGTCGGGTGTATAGGTCTGGATCTTCAACGCATGCGCGCCCGAATTGGCTGCGGCTTCAACGATCTCCAGCGCTCGCTCAAGCGACTGGTTATGGTTGCCGGACATTTCGGCAATGATAAAGGGTGTGCGTTCGAGTCCTATGGCTCTCCCCACGATATTCATTTCTTTGCTATTGCTCATTCTCGACTTTCTCAATTTTGATCAAATACTGTTTGCCTCGATAATTGAAAAATGCAGGATATCTTTGCGAGTCAATGACACGAAGCAGATCGAATTGTTCGGCGATTGTCTTATTCGGATCAAGCTGACTGTCAGCTGGCGACCTTTTTGACATATATGCGCCGGGATCGCCCACTTGCTCAATCGGTTTGATGACATCAAATTGTTCGACTGCTTGGGTCATAAGCAACAACTCTGCCGCAAACAACTTTACGTTAATTTCTGGTAAGAGCTCATGACCTTCAAGAGTAAATTTTGTCTTTAGCCATATAGCTCCACTATCAACTGGTTCGCTCGCTTCCAGCAAACTCACTGTTATCCGGTTGGCCCCGCCCAGAATTGACCAAATATGTGGTGACCACCCCCGCCCCTTTGGCAAATCACTTGCATGCAGAACGAGCGTAACCTTGTACTTTTTCCGTTCCGCATCTCGAATCATTTGGCCGCATGAAACAAGAAAAAGAATATCTCCACCTTGCAACTCTGCTTTATCAAAAACAAGCGTAGCGGAATAGCCCTTTGAAGACATATCGCCCATCCAGATCTGAAGGCTTTTAATGACGGGATGATCAGGATCTGTACAGAGGATAGAAATTTTCATTCTAGCAACTCATCTCTTGGCAAACTCTATCAACGCCCAAACCATCCACCAGCGAATATGATTTTTCTGAAAGCCCTCTGAGCTGGTTTTGTGTGCTTAACAAACTAACCATTGTGTTCCGCATAATTGGTGCGCTTGCCATCTTTAATGTGCCGACATAAATACATGCACCAACCCAATCCAGCGCCTTTGCAATGTTGACTTGATTATCCGCCAACGCTACAAGTAATGCGGGCAAACCCAAACAACACCGCTCCCATGTTGCAGAGCCTCCCGCGCCTATCGCCAGATCAGCCGCAGCTATCAACTCCGCCATCTTGTCAGTTTGCACATGGCAAATAAATCCATGCCGTACGCACGCCGTTTTGATTTGCTCACGACAAGGATGCTGTGCGCCTATCACCACATCGACATGGAGATCAGGAATGTCAATTTCCGACAGCGCCTCAATTGCTTGCGCAGTATAGTTATCGGCATCCACGCCGCCAAAAAACACCAAAATCCTATTAACATTTCCCGTGCGTGGCTTGACTCGCTCGCGCAATTGTCGAAACTCGTCGCGTAGCAGAGCATAGCGCGGCCCCATCAATAATTCGCAATGGGATGGAACTTTGCCCATGTAGCGAGTCTGCATATCAGTATAAAAATTTTGATCCAGCAGCACATCGCAATCGTGTTGACGGTCGGCGATGTCGTCGATAACCATGATCTTTTTGACGGTTCCGCGCAAGGCACTTTCCCACCGTGCGTCCAGTGCATAGTGGTCAACAACCAGCCAATCCCACGATTGGCCAGACAGCGCTTGAATTGTAGTTTGCGCATCCTGTGCTTGACTGGTTCCCAGCCAACTCGCGTGGGCCAGATCACCGGGGGAAAATAGGGTTGTACCACTACCCAGCGGCACGAACTCCATGTCTTTTGCGGCCAGCATGTCGCGCAAATGCACCGGCAGATCGCGGCTGACAAAACAAATGTGCGCGCCGCGCTGCTTTAACCCATCTGCCAAAGTGAGGCAGCGCATGAAATGCCCGGTGCCGATTTGGCTGGTTGCATCGGTGCGAAAAGCAATATGCTGCACGGTCAGCCTTACCCTTTGTGCCCCATGATGATGGGTGCCAATATCTCAGCCCGCTCCCAATCGTCCGGCGTATCGATATCCTGTACCCGCCAACGAGGTATGATAACTGGCGTCGAACGTCGATCAAAAATACGTTTCCCCTCCAGCCATGCCGCAGGTTTCCCCCAATAAAACTGTCCTGCATCATGCAGCGCGGCCGGTAAGTCCTGAGAGCGGGTCGAAAAATGCTCCGGAAAAAACATTTCCACCCCGCCTTCAGTATTTTGCTTGAACGAGCGAAAAATTGGTGCTGCAAAATCAGTAACGGTGAATGCATACGCCCAATCACCGGACTCCAGTGCTGCCAAGCCACGTTTGAGGTCACCCATCTGAATAAATGGCGCAGTCGCGTAAATACAACAGACCGCTTCCACGTCAAAACCTTGGTCTAATGCCCATTGTGTTGCATGAGCGATAACTTCGGTGGTTCCCGCATAGTCATTAGATAGATCATCTGGCCGCATGAAAGGCACTTCTGCGCCCCACTGTTTAGCTACCTCTGCAATCTCTGCATCGTCAGTCGAAACAATGATCCGCCCGAAAATCCCCGATGACTTGGCCGCCTCGATTGACCAGGCAATCATTGGCTTGCCATTAAAGGGTTTGATATTTTTGCGCGGAATACGTTTGCTTCCGCCGCGAGCTGGGATAACAGCGATTTTCATTTTGTAATAACTCGATGCAGAGTTTCAATAACTTGGTTTTGTTGCGCTTCAGACAACCCCGGAAACATAGGCAAACTGATCGCTTCGGCATAATACTGCTCCGCTTCCGGACAACACCCCGCTTTGAATCCCAATCCTTCATAGTAGGGCTGACGATGCACTGGAATGTAATGCAGGTTCACGCCGATATCTGCGGCCCGCAACGCTTCAAATACTTGGCGATGCGTCTTGCTGATCTCGGCAAGTTTCAAGCGAATTACATACAGGTGCAAACCGGAAAAGCTGTCCGCGTGTTGCTGCGGTGTAATTACTGGCAAATCAGCCAAAAGCTGGTCATATCGCTTGGCGATGTCGTGGCGCTTGGTAACGAATTCGTCCAGCCACTGCATTTGACTCAAGCCCAGTGCTGCTTGTATGTCGGTCATGCGGTAGTTGTAGCCGAGATCGATTTGTTGGTAATACCAAGGGCCATCCGGCGCATGGGTCATCTCGTTCGCGTCACGGGTGATGCCATGGCTGCGAAGTAGCTGCATGCGCTTAGCCAACAATGCATCATTGGTCATGGCCATTCCGCCTTCACCCGTGGTGATGATCTTGACCGGGTGGAAGCTGAATACGGTAATGTTGCTGTAGCGGCAATTACCAATAGGCTCATCACGGTACTTGCCGCCAATGGCGTGTGAGGCATCTTCGACGATCTTGAAGCCATATTGCTGACTGAGAGCATGAATTCCTGCCATGTCGCAGGGCTGCCCGCATAGATGCACGGGAATCACGGCCTTGGGCAGTTTTCCGGATTGCTCGGCTTGCGCCAGTTTTTCTGTCAAGCACCTCACGCTCATGTTGTAGGTGCGAGGATCGATGTCTACAAAATCGATCTGTGCGCCGCAATAAAGTGCACAGTTGGCACTGGCCACGAAGGTGATGGGGCTGGTCCAAACAATATCTCCCCGCCCCACACCCAGCGCCAGGCAAGCGATATGCAAAGCCGATGTGGCGCTGTTAACCGCCACGGCATGTTCAGCACCGCAGTAACTGGCAACCGCATTTTCAAAGGCGGGAATCGCAGGACCCTGGGTGAGGAAGTCCGAGCGCAGTACATTTACCACAGCCTGAATATCAGCTTCCGAAATCTCCTGGCGACCGTAAGGAATCATTGCTGTTAAACCTTGCCGACCCTATCGCTGTTTTGTTTTATCCATGCCTGCAGAGTTTCGATACTCATCCAGTCAGGGTTGTTGTCTGAACAGTAGGTAAAGTCCGGCGCGACTTTTTGCCCGTCACCAATACGCGCTGGATCCGCACTCCAATTGTGAATTGCCGGCAAAATTTTGTAGTGTTCAGGATATTCGTAGGTGTAATGTACGTCCTCGGAACCTATCATCTGTTCGTGAAGCTTTTCTCCGGGTCGAATACCGACGACATCATGGCGCGCATCGGGCGCTATGGCACGGGCAATATCGGTCACTTTCATTGAGGGAATTTTCTTCACATATATCTCGCCGCCAACCATATCCTCAAAAGCATGCCAGACCAGATCCACACCCTGCTCAAGCGTAATCATGAAACGCGTCATACGCTCATCCGTAATTGGCAACACACCCTTTTCGGCCAGGGAACGAAAAAATGGAATTACCGAGCCACGCGACCCCATGACATTGCCGTAACGCACTACTCCAAAACGGGTTTCGTGGCCGCCTGCATAAGCGTTTCCTGCGACGAATAACTTGTCCGATGCCAGCTTGGTTGCACCATACAGATTTGCTGGACTGCTGGCTTTATCGGTTGAAAGTGCCACAACTCTCTTAACACGCTGGTCAATGCATGCATCGATGAGATTCATGGCGCCGATGATATTGGTTTTGACACACTCGAATGGGTTGTATTCAGCAGTCGGCACGATTTTGGTGGCAGCCGCATGAACAACGTAATCAACACCATTAAGTGCGCGCGCCAAGCGATCCTTGTCGCGCACATCACCGATAAAAAAACGCACCCGGTTATCATTTCCATACAGCTTGGCCATTTCCCACTGCTTCATTTCGTCGCGCGAAAAGATGATCAATCGCCGAGGATTGTATTTGGCCAGTGTGAGAGGTACAAAGGTATGCCCGAAGGAGCCGGTACCGCCGGTGATCAGGATGGATGTGTTCATTAACATGTTTTCTCGATTCCCATAGTGCATAATTTCGCAGATAACCGTCAAGGTGACGAAGCAATTTTTGTCTAGCGTGGTGGCTTCGTCCAACACCAGCGCTGGTTATACCACCCGTCACAGGCACGCTACCGCCCTGCAAAATACCAGCGTATTTCGCATAATTTATTAATTAATAAGGATAATTATTGCGCGCTCTGAACAACCCAGTCGCGGTTTATCCTTATCTTATTAGCCTTGCCAAGCAGTTCCAGTAGCACGATTACGCGCTTTTCGCCGTCTTTCTCGACAAAGATGCCTTCCATGCCGGCGAGTGGGCCTTCTTCCAGCCTGACTGGTTCACCTGCGCAAAACAGGGGGCGGTTATCTTGATGCAGGCCGGAGTCCGGCGCTTCGCGTTGCACTATGGCATCTATTGCTTCTTGCGGAACTACTGCGGGTTGTCCGCCGAAGCGCACCAGCCCGACCGCGCCACGCGTGGAACGCACCGGAGCAGTGCTGCGTAAAGTGGGGTCGACACGGATGAATAAATAGCGCGGGAAAAGGGGTTCTACTACATCCGCCCATTGGCCTTGGCGATGCCGCTGGCTTTGAATACGCGGCAGATAGACTCGGTAGCCTTGGCGCAGCAGATTTTCCTCAGCTATCGCCTCTTGGCGGGGCTTGCAGCTAACGGCATACCAGCACTCTTCTGCGCTCATAAAATCCATCTTTTAAAAATACCTCTCCCCCAGCTTACTTGCCGTGGAATGGCAGGAGGTGAGTTGAAGGTACGTTTGCCGTTCATGCTTGGGTCGGTACGCCTGTTTCAATTCGGTTTTGTTTAATTTCATTACGAAGCTGCTCGATTTCATTTGCCAAAGCCTCGTGTTCTGCAACTTTGCGTCTGAGGAATTGCACAGTGGCACGCGCTCGTTCCTCGATGCCGCGAGGGGTCAACAAATACGCATAAGCAACCTTATTTGTGCTGCGGCGAAAATTGTCCGCCTTGATCCAGCCCTTTTCGATCAGGGCGCGCAGGCAGTAGTTGGTCTTGCCGAGGCTGATGCCAAGTTCCTGCGCCAATCGACGTTGGCTGAGGTCTGGGTTGTCCTGCAGAACCTTGAGCAGCTTGTAATGAAGGTCATCCATTTGCGGTTACACTTTATCGCCGTAGTTATGCGTTCACGGCTTGAACGGTTCAATTTAACCAAGAATGGTGCTGTGATGTCAAGTGGGTCAAAAGCTCACGACAAGCAGGTCGCCTGTTCTTGACTGCGCTATGCGTATTAAATAGCAGTTCCGCCTGCTATCGCGGTCGACGGCGGGTACCGCGCTGGAGCGATTGCAATTAAGGTAGCAACCAAAAATGCTGCGAATTTCCCATTGGGGGCGATTAAAATACATGCTTCTGAACTATGATCTCAGCAAATGCCCCCCGCAAGCAGGGGAAGGAGAGTGACACCAGCAAGTGGCTGAGAGTGGCTCAGGGCATATTAAAATATAATGGTCTGCGCCCCCCCGATGCTTCCTGATTAGCCACGAAGTTCAGCCAGTGTATTTGGCGAGCCTAAGCAGGATGAGTGGAGCCTAATGTAAGGTTGGGCTATGCCCGACATGGTGGGCATAGCCCAACCTTGGTTACTCTAAAACAGATAAACAGACACACAGCCGAGTTTCGTGGCTGATCAGGAAAGGCTTGGTGATTGTGCAAATTACAACCCCGAAGGTTGAACGCTTGTTGATGAAGGGAAATGCCAATGGCTGATAAGAATGGGGGGCTGTCGTGTACCTGCCGCATGGATGGGTATACAGTGCGCCAAAATACACTTTATCCGAAATCACTGGATCGTTTTATGCGGGTTGAATTGCCTGTTTCCGGGCGCGTATCATGCTGATCCAGCTTGCCATCATAGGAATGCTGGTTGCCTTGCTGCCGCTGTCGACCGTCTGGGTATCGGATGATGCCGACAAATACCGCAAGCTGATATGGGTCACGCTATTCCTCACCTTTGACTTGATCATGTTCGGCGCCTTCACGCGGCTCACAGATTCCGGCCTCGGTTGCCCGGATTGGCCCGGTTGCTACGGGCAAGCCGACCCGGTGCGTGCGCATGCCGACATCCGTGCCGCCGAAACTGCGATGCCGACCGGCCCGGTGACGGTCATGAAGGCATGGATCGAAATGATCCACCGCTATCTGGCAATGGCTATCGGCGTGCTGATCGTCGCGCTGATGTTGATTTCATGGCGCAAATGGCTGCAATCTGGCCGCCAAGCGGTGAAATTTTCGCCGACGTTCCCGACAGTGCTATTTGTTTTTGTTTGCCTGCAAGGCGCTTTCGGCGCATGGACCGTCACAATGAAATTGCAGCCGGTTATCGTGACTATTCACTTGCTGTTGGGTATGGGGTTGCTCGCGCTTCTGGCATGGTTCGGCGCGCGCCAAAGCGACCACCTGCCGATGTCGCAAACAGCGGTTGCGCTACGCCTGCCGGCAACGCTGGCGGCTCTGTTGCTGGCGATTCAGATCGCGCTTGGCGGCTGGGTCAGCACCAATTACGCGGCGCTGGCTTGCACAGACTTCCCGCTGTGTCACGGCGTGGTATGGCCACAAATGGATTTTGCCAATGGTTTTACGCTCTGGCGCGATTTGGGCATGACCTCCAAGGGCGAATTTCTGCCCTTTCCGGCGTTGACCGCGATTCACTGGATGCATCGCGTCTTTGCCTTTGCCGTGGTCGCGCTGGTTGCGTGGGTAGCGCTCAAAGCACTAAAAATAGATGGATTGAAGAAAGCTGCGCGCTGGTTGCTGATCATGGTTGCGCTGCAATTTGCCATCGGTGTTTTGACCGTTTTCCTGAATTTTCCCTTGGCGCTGGCCGTGAGCCACAATGGCGGCGCGGCGCTTCTTGTGCTGCTGCTGGCCATGTTGAATTATAAAATTCGTACTGCGCGCTAAATCGGCACGCCATGCGTCAATCACGGGCGTTTTTGCGTACTGCTGGCGTATGCTATCAGCCAGCCATTGCCTTGAACGAAGCACGGCTGGAATCTAGGAAAATCATTCTCCGGTGCAGAGAGGCTGATCCAACCCGGACTCTCTCGGCGCTGCGGCATTTGCTTGAGCAACTGGCTTGGCGGTTTTAGCGGGTTTATCGGCGGTCGCAGAAGTGACAGGTGTTGCAGATGCCTCGGCTTTTACCGGCTCGGCAGGTGCATTCTCTGCATGTGCAGCAGCACTGGCGGCAGCCAGTGCTGAAGCGATAACGAGAGAGGTGATGATATGCATGAGTTTTCCTTTCAAATACTGATTTATTGATCACCAATGATTAATTCTCTTATCAACCGAATGATCTCAAAATATGACAAGAATTTTGTGTTTACTTACGTTGGGCACGCTACGCTTTGCCCAATCTACTGGAAGACAGCTGCACATTTTTGGTTCCGGCTTGTCCGGCTTAGGTTAATAGAGAGATGGCACAAAATAACCTGTTCGATGGCATCAGTCTGTGACATTAATCACACCGGGTCAATCGTGGGTAATCAGCACTGGTTTTACAATTCCGCAAGCCATGCAAGCCGGGGCTTTCAGGCGTAAATCACCCTCACGTTTTCCGCTTGCAGCAGCTCGCGCAAGTCGCGCAGCAGATCGTCGTGCAGCGTCACTTGCCATGCCTCGCCGAGGCGCAATTGGCAGGCAGCAGCATCGTTGCGGTAATGAATCTGCACCGGGCATTTGCCATCGCGATATGGGACGAGCAACTTTTTGAGTTGTGCGACGCGAATATGGTCGTTGCAGCGCAATGCAAGCTGTTGCGCAAAAGTGGAGCGCGCCGATGCAAAGTCGAACAACTCCTCGCCGCTCACGCGCACATTGCCGGAATACTCGTCCAAGCTGGCTTTGCCGCGCACCACCAGTAATTCATCCTCGCGTATCCACAAGCGGTTAGCCTCATAAATTTCATTGAACACCGTTAATTCTGTCTGCGCGCTGCCGTCATCCAGCGTTACCACTGCCATGCGCCCGCGCCGCGTCTGCTGGATACGCAACCCGGCCACGATTCCCGCCAGCACGACCGGCACGCCGCGCCGTGAATTCGGCGTGGAGCCGTGACCATTCGAGGCACCGGCAAATTGCGGTGTAAGGTCGCCCAGTTTCACCTTAATGAAATTTGCCAATTCCGCTTCGTATTCCTGATAGGGATGTCCGCCGAGGTAGAAACCGAGGCTGGTCTTCTCGTGAATAAGCTGCTCGCGCAAACGCCAGCGCGGCACATCGGCATGCTGCACAGCCAGCGCGACATCCGCCTCTGCTTCGCCGAACAGGCTGTTCTGATTGGCAAACCGCGCCTGCTGGTCGGCGCTCGCCAGCGCGGCATCCAGTGTCGCCATCAGGCAGGCGCGATGGTCGTTGATGCTGTCGAATGCGCCGCCGCGAATCAGCGCCTCGACGGTGCGCCGGTTGACGATGCGCTTGTCGACACGGCGGCAGAAATCGAACAGGTCCTTGAACGCTCCATGTTCGCGCGCGCTGGCGATGTTGCCGATGGCCGTTTCACCGGTGCCTTTAATGGCGCCCAAGCCGTAAGCGATGGTTTTTTCATCTACAGGAGAGAATGCATAGCCGGAGCTATTAACGTCCGGCGGCAAGATGCGCAATCCCTGCTGCAGTGCATCGATATAGAAGATGCGCACCTTGTCGGTGTTGTCCAGGTCACCCGACAGAGTCGCCGCCATGAAGGCCGCCGGATGGTGCGCCTTGAGATAGGCAGTCTGATAGGCCACCAGCGCATAGGCGGCGGCATGCGACTTGTTGAAGCCATAACCGGCGAATTTTTCCATCAGGTCGAACAGATTGCCGGCCTGCTCTTTCGATGTGCCATTCCTGAGTGCGCCACCGACAAAAATCTCGCGTTGCTCGGCCATCTCTTCGGCCTTTTTCTTGCCCATCGCGCGGCGCAGCAGGTCGGCTCCGCCAAGGCTGTAGCCGCCGACTATTTGCGCCATCTGCATCACTTGTTCCTGGTAGACCATGATGCCGTAGGTCTCGCGCAGCACCGATTCGACGGCGGGATGTGGGTACTCGAATTTTTCCCCATGTTTGCGCCGCACAAAATCCGGAATCAGATCCATCGGACCTGGCCGGTAGAGCGCCACCAGCGCGATGATGTCCTCGAAGCAATCCGGCCTGGCCTGTTTCAGCATGTCCTTCATGCCGCGCGATTCCAACTGGAACACGGCTGTGGTGTTAGCCTTCGCGAGCAGGTCGTAAGTTGCAATATCGTCCAACGGCATGGTTTCCAGCGAAAACGGCGCAACGCCACCAGACAGCCGCGCAACATGGCGCATCGCCCAATCGAGGATGGTCAATGTGCGCAAACCCAAAAAGTCGAATTTCACCAGACCGATGGCCTCGACATCGTCCTTGTCGAATTGGCTCACCACGCTGGTATTGCTGTCGGCGCAATACAGCGGGCAAAAATCGGTAAGCTGCCCCGGCGCGATCAGCACGCCGCCGGCATGCATGCCGACATTGCGCGTCAAGTCTTCGAGCCGTCCGGCCAGCTCCAGCAGTTCAGGCACACCCTCCTCGCGCTCGGCGATGGCATTTATTTCCGGTTCCATTTCGCGCGCCTTTTTCAGCGACACCGGTTTCACGCCTTCCAGTGGAATCGCTTTGGACAGGCTATCGCACAGCCCATACGGTATTTCCATCACCCGCCCGACATCGCGGATCACCGCTTTGGACGCCATCGTGCCGAAAGTAACGATCTGTGACACGCACTGCGCGCCATATTTCTTTTTCACATAGTCGATGACGCGCTCGCGCCCGTCCTGGCAAAAGTCCACGTCGAAGTCGGGCATCGAGACGCGCTCCGGATTGAGGAAACGCTCGAACAGCAACCCATAGCGCAGCGGGTCGAGGTCGGTAATGCCGAGGCTGTACGCAACCAGCGAACCCGCGCCGGAACCGCGACCGGGGCCTACCGGCACGCCATTGCACTTCGACCAGCGGATGAAGTCCGCCACAATCAGAAAGTAACCGGGAAATCCCATCTTGATGATGGTGTCGGCCTCAAAGACGAGACGCGCCTGATATTCGGGAAGTTTTGCGGCGCGCACCGTTTCATCCGGATAAAGCAACGCCATGCGCTGCTGCAGGCCGAGCGCCGCTTGCTCGCGAAGATAGCCGTCCAGACCTTGCCCATCCGGCGTGGGAAATTCTGGCAGGCGAGGTTTGCCCAGCACCAGAGAAAGATTGCAGCGGCGCGCGATCTCCACACTGTTCTGCAACGCTTCCGGCAGGTCGGCGAACAGCTCCTCCATCTCGGCCTGCGTTTTGAAATACTGCTGAGAGGTGAATTTTATGGCGCGACGTTTGTCGTTGAGCACATAGCCTTCGGCGATGCACACGCGCGTTTCGTGCGCTTTGAAGTCAACGGCTGAGAGGAACTGCACCGGATGGGTGGCGACTACCGGCAAGCCGAGTTTGGCGGCCAGTTGCGTTGCGGCATGAAGGTAATGTTCTTCATCGGCGAATCCGGCACGCTGCACTTCGAGGTAATAGCGGCTGTTGAACAGCCCCGCCCATTCCTGCGCGAACTGCTCGGCCTGTTTCGTGTTGCCGGACAGCAGCGCGCTGCCGACATCGCCGAGATGCGCGCCGGACAATGCGATCAGCCCGGCTGTGCCGTCGTGGAACCATTCGCGGCGCAATTCGGCGCGACCGCGATGCTGGTTCCCCAGATAGGCGCGCGACAGCAGGCGGCACAGCAGCAGATACCCTTCGCGCGATTGGCACAGCAGCAGCAGGCGATGTGGCCGGTCGCGGTCGGCATCGTTGCTGATGAACACATCGCAGCCGATGATGGGTTTCACTCCCGTGTTACGCGCCGCTTTATAGAACTTGACCATGCCGAACACGTTGTTCAAGTCGGTCAATGCCAGTGCTGGCATACCGGCAGCCCGTACGGCATTGATCGCATCATCCACGCGTACCATGCCATCTGAAATGGAATATTCGCTGTGTAGCCGGAGATGGATGAAAGATGGTTGTGACATGATGTTACGATAAAAACCCGAGTGATGATTTTAGCACTGTCGGCAGCACGAAAGGGGGTAAGCAGGCATTTGCGCCGCAAGGCGAAAGCCCGAAAATTTCTTATCGGCGATTCAAAATGTTGGAAGCGCACCCTGCTAAAATCCTGCCCCCAACTTCGCTGTCGCAATGCTGCATGCGCCCTCCACTCTCCCCGCAACGCGAAAATTACCTGCTGCTCACCCTCGCGGGCATCCAGTTTAGCCATGTGCTCGACTTCATGATCATGATGCCGCTCGGGCCGATTCTGATGGACGCTTTCGGCATCAATACGCACGAGTTCGGCCTGCTGGTCGCGTCCTACAGCTTCAGCGCCGCGTTGTCCGGCCTGTTTGCCGCGACGTTCGTGGACAGGTTCGAGCGCAAGCGCCTGCTGCTGTCCATGTTTGCGCTGTTCGGTCTCGCGACGCTGGCATGCGGCCTGGCTCCCGGCTACGCCGCACTGCTGGTTGCGCGCGGCGTGGCCGGCGCGTTTGGCGGCGTGATGGGCGCGCTGGTGCAGACCATGGTCGGCGATTTGATCCCGTTCGCCCGGCGCGCACGCGCCAGCGGCGTGATTTCAGCGGCGTTCTCGCTGTCCACAGTGGCCGGTGTGCCTCTGTCGCTGTGGCTGGCCGAATATTTCCAGTGGCGCGCGCCGTTCGTTTTTATCGCCGTGCTGGTGGTGCTGTTCATCCTCGTCGGCATGCGTGTCCTGCCCGAATTGCGCCAGCACATCGAACCTTCGGCATCGCCTTCAGCCCTGAGTGGAGCCGAAGGGGCAAGACAGGCGAAACACCCCCACCCGTTCGTCGCGATGTTCGCCGTGTTGCGCGACGCCAACCATCTGCGCGCCTTGCTGTTTTCCGCGCTGATCATTTTTTCAGGGTTCACGGTGATCCCCTACATCACCATTTATGCGGTGTGCAACGTCGGCATCGCGCAACAGGATATCCCGTATGTTTATTTGCTCGGCGGCGCGGCGACGCTGATCAGCGCGCGGCGCATCGGCCATTGGGCAGACCTGCGCGGCAAGGTTAAAATCTACCGCCTGGTCGCTACCGCCGCATTGCTGCCGCTGCTGGTGGTGACACATATCGGCGCCGTGCCGCTGTGGCTGTGGCTGGTCTGCACCACGACATTCTTCGTGCTGGTGTCGGGGCGCATGATCCCGGCAATGGCGATCATCACCTCGGCCGCGCAGCCCAGGTTGCGCGGCACTTTTATGTCTCTCAACGGCACCATACAGGCGTTCGCAATGGGGCTGGCCACCACCCTGTCGGGCTTTATCATCACCCAGGATGCCAGCGGCAAAATCGCCGGTTACGACACGGTAGGCTATGTGGCGATGGCGGCAAACATGCTGGCGGTCTGGTGCGTCGCGCGTATCGTCATGCATGACCCACAAGCCGTGGAGCCGGATGTCACGCCGAAGTAAGCCTGCAACGAATATAAAGCGGAAGCGGACCAGCGACCGATGACCGTCCGCACCTTTTCCGTTTCTTTAAATGGAATGCCGCTGCAGAAATATTCGCGCTGCGCGAACAGGGCGGCATGTCGCTGTTCGACTGGAGCTACCCGCTGCTGCTGGCGACACTGCTGCAGGCGCTTGCGGCAAGCGTGCTGTTCCTGTTGCACCCGCTGTATGCCGTGGCGCTGATCGCGCCGCTGGCGATATGCCTGGGCGTGCCCTTCCCGCCGGTATGATGCGGCTGGCGGACACAAACGAGCAAGCCATTCCCTGGGCGTGGGCGATCAACGGGTTCGCCTCGGTAGTGGGCACCGTCCCCGCCGCACTGCTGGTGATTCATCCTAGAAACAGCAGTTGAGGGGTATGTAGGGGCGAATTTATTCGCCCGAACAATGGGTTGCGTGCGAATGAATTCGCACCTACAAGAGCAATCTAATGTATTGAAACGGCATGATATTTTGCACCAACTGCTTTTTCTAGGTTCATCTGGGTTTTGCCGCAGTGATCCTGCTCGCGGTGCTGATCTACGCCATGGCCTGCGCTGCGTTGAGGGGATTTGCCTGACCGCTTTCCTGTGGTGAATATTGATGGATGAATAGCAGGTCAGCGCCAAAACCGGGACTTCAAAATACTGGCATAACTTGCCCCGTTCGCTTTACACGTGTAAAGAAATGCCTTACAGTTCTGCCATGATTGAATCATTCATGCACAAAGGGCTGGAAGAGCTTTTCGAGAAGGGCAAGAGCGCCAAAGTGCAGGCATCATTGGCAAGTCGCGTATTGCGACGGCTGGATGCCCTCGATACGGCAAAGACACTTGAAGTGTTAAATATTCCCGGTTTCGATTTTCACCCGCTGCACGGCAAGCCGAAGCGTTACAGCATTCATGTAAATGGCCCGTGGTGCATCACCTTCGAATGGGAAGGCGAGAATGCATTTCGTGTTAACTTGGAAAATTATCATTGATAAAACAACTAGCCATCCCACAAAGCAACCAAAAGACGGTTGCCAAGTGGTTGGTTATAGGAGGCATCATGCGTAAACGTAAACCAACTCACCCCGGCGCAATTTTGCGCGAAGATGTTCTACCCGAACTCAATATATCAGTTAGCGCTTTTGCCCGCAGCCTTGGCGTTTCGCGTCAAACCCTGCATGCGGTACTGGCTGAACGTAGCGGTATTTCTCCCGAAATGGCGTTGCGCTTGGGAGTCTTGCTGGGCAATGGTGCTCAACTTTGGGTGGACATGCAAACAAAGCATGACTTGTGGCAAGCTGAAGCCAAGTTGCATGATGTGTTGCAACGGATGCAACGCATTACAGTAGATCATGCTGCGGCTTGACGATCTGCGCCACAACTGAAAGTTTGCTGACTTACTCATTTCGCGCACTTGTCGCATTGCCTTCACCAGGCTTATCACGACCAACCAAACTTGGTATTTGAATTGCCGCTTTCAGGCGATGATTCCAGCGAGTTGAATGACAGCAAGGTGCCAACAGCGGACACTGAGGGCTTGAAAATATTTTTTAGGAGATAGAGCAATGGATCGCAAGCAACATTGGGAACGGGTGTATACCACCAAGCCCTCTGATGCGGTTAGCTGGTTTCAGAATCACGCTGATCAATCGCTACGCTTAATTCACAATACCGGACTCGGCAAAAATGCCGCCATTATTGATGTGGGTGGCGGGGCTTCAACTCTGGTGGATGATCTTTTGGCAGAAGGCTATACCGACCTGACGGTGCTGGATTTGTCATCGGCTGCTCTTGCTGTAGCAAAGCAACGTTTAGTTAAACATGCTGATTGCGTACATTGGTTGGAAGGCGACATTACTCGTGCAGAGCTTCCCATTCACCAATTCGACATTTGGCATGATCGTGCAGTATTCCATTTTTTGACTGCTCCGGCTGACCGCCACGCTTATGTTGAACGGGTTATGCGTTCAGTTCGTCCGGGCGGTCATGTGATCGTCGCTACCTTTGCCGAAGATGGGCCTGAAAAATGTAGTGGCTTGCCTGTGATGCGATACCAACCTGAATCCCTACATGCCGAATTCGGAGATGCATTTCTGTTGGTCGAGCATGAAAAGGAAGCGCACCACACTCCATCTGGCACGGTTCAGCAGTTTGTATATTGCTACTGCCGCAAGGCTAATTGTTAACACACTAAAGATTGCTAAAGTCCAATGACTGGAGCGTGTCGGTAGCTCTCATTCGGGCAGCCAAGCGCGTATGACTGCTGTGTGTCGAAAACTGCTAGTCACGAACAGTAGCTGTGGAGCAGCCTGGATAAATTACCAGAACACAAAATCTCAGAGACCGCTTGGGCAAACAGTTAGCAAGTGCGTCTGATTACCGCATCCCAGAATCGAACGCTGGTGAAAGGTGGAAATGGATAATACTGAGATGACCAAAGAGGCAACCGGCAGCGATCCTGCCATCCGCCCAAAAGTCGGCCTGGCGCTGGGCAGCGGCTCGGCGCGCGGGCTGGCGCATCTGGGTGTGATCCGTGCCATCGAGGATGCGGGCATTGAGGTGGATTTCATCGCGGGCACCAGCATGGGGGCGCTCATCGGGGCGATCTATGCCGCCGGAAAGCTGGATGAGCTGGAGGCTACCTTTCTGGCGCTGGACTGGAAAAAAACGGTTTCCTTCTTCGATGTTGTGCTGCCCAAATCCGGCTTGCTCGACGGCGCCAGGATCAGCGAACTGGCGCGCGCACATCTCCATGCCGATGTCATCGAAGAACTGAAAAAAACCTTTGCGGCCGTGGCGACGGACATCGTCAGCGGCGAGGAGATCGTCATCCGCAGCGGCGATGCCATTGAAGCGGTGCGCGCCAGCATATCGGTGCCCGGCATCTTCACGCCGGTGCGCAGCAACGGGCGCATTCTGGTGGACGGCGGCCTCACCAATCCGGTGCCGGTGAGCGTGTCACGCGCCATGGGCGCGTATTTCGTGATCGCGGTCGATCTCAACCACGAGATCATTGCCGGAAAAAACATGAAACCGCTGCTGCCAGCTGAAAGTGCAAGCCGCGCGGAAGACAGTTCTTCCGGTATGTTCTCGCGCTGGGTGGGCGACTATCGCCTGTCGATGAAGGATATCAGGCAAAAGCTGCTCGCCGGGGATGATGCAGCTTCGGCACAATTCAAAAAATGGATTTCTCCGGAGCCGCTTCCCAATATCTTCGAGGTGCTGCTGGCATCGATCAACATCATGGAAACCCGCATCACCCAAACCCGTCTACGCCTGGATCAACCGGATGTGCTCATCCAGCCGCCGCTGGGGCATATCCGTTTTCTGGAATTCGGGCGCGCCGAAGAAATTATCGCTATCGGCTACGAGCATACGCGGCAGCAACTGGCTGCGCTGCCGCCACATATGATTCAAAAAATGAGTGCTCCTCCGTGAAGGAGTGGTTTGTAATATATGTCTGCGCTTTATCAAAGGATAAATTTATTAATGGGCCGTTCGATACAAATATTTTTGGAAAACGCAATTGGCATTTGTAGGAGCGGGCCATGCCCGCGACCGAGTGATTCGCGGGCATGGCCCGCTCCTACAATGACGGGACTAATGAATTAGCCGGGCTCAATGCAAAGCCATTCATACCGGGGAGGGCGCAAGATGAAAAACTCGGAACAATTTTGCAACGTAGCGTGGGCTCTGACTCATCGCGCATTCACCGACATACCGCTGAAACCCAAGCAGGTGGTGGGATGCGCATGATGTGGCATGTGCTGGGTATTCTGGCCGCGGCTTATGGCGGGCTTGCGCTGCTGCTGTTTATTTTTCAGTCGCACCTGGTTTTCTATCCCGAAACCGGGCGCGAGGTCAGCGCCACACCCGGCCAGATCGGCTTGCTATACGAAGACCTCCAGTTAAAAACTTCCGACGGTATCAACCTGCATGGCTGGTATATCCCGGTCGCGCAGCCGCGCGGCACGGTGCTGTTCCTGCACGGCAACGCGGGAAACATTTCGCATCGCCTCGATTCGGTGCAGATGTTTCATCGTCTGGGCTACAGCACGCTGATCTTCGATTATCGCGGCTACGGAAACAGTGGCGGCAGGCCGGGCGAGCAGGGTACTTATCGCGATGCCGAGGCCGCGTGGCGCTACCTGACCGAACAGCGGCACGTCCCTTCCTGCCGCATCGTGCTGTTCGGCGAATCGCTGGGCGGCGCCGTTGCCGCATGGCTGGCCGCCACATCCCGCGACACGTTACTGGTGAAACAACTAGCCATTCGACTAGGCGAGCCAACGACGCTCGCCAAGTCGCTGGTTATGGCGCAGCCAGCCGATTGCGGGAGCGGGTCCGAAAAGCTTTTGGCCGGGCACCCGTGTGAGGCGGCCATTCCCGCCCCGGATGCTTCGCAGCGCCGTGTCATGGCCGCCCGCCAGAAACCGGCTGCACTGGTGATCGCTTCCGGCTTCACTTCCGTGCCCGATCTGGGGCAGCAGCTCTATCCGTATCTTCCGGTGCGCTGGCTGGCGCGCATCCATTACGACACGCGCGAATACCTGCGGTCTGTTGCCGTACCGGTGCTGATCGCGCACAGCCCTGGAGATGACATCATTCCGTTCGAGCATGGACGCGCGCTTTTCGTTGCGGCCAATCCGCCCAAGCAATTTCTCGAACTTGCCGGGGGACATAACGACGGTTTCATTTTCATGCGCGAAGCATGGGTGAAGGTGTTGGGGGATTTTCTTGGTAAGCAGATGGATGCGGCGGTTTTGATGCGGGATGCGGGCTGCAAATAAAATGGCTAAGAGCCTATTTCAGCAGGTTTCATACCCTGCGTTGGGTCTGGGTGCGGAGCAGTTCTCCACCATGCACGGCCCGCCACTGGCTATAAGACAAACACCGACAGTGAACTTTCTCGTCTCCCTACACCAAAATCAGACAAACGCCGATAACACCCTTCGCGCACAAGGAACATCATTCGCACTCAGGTTTTGCATGCTGCATTAGAGGGCTGCAATGCGGTATTTGGGATGTGTGCCAGCCAACCGTCTTCCAAGGAGAAAAGCCATGCACATTGATTTATTCATATCGCGCATCGTCCGCCGCTTTCAGGAAAGTGTGACGGAGGCCTGCAACTTCATGGACAACTACATCTATTATCGAAAACGCTCCCACAGCCACAGGACAGCATGGAGCATGGCAAGAAATACTATCAACCATGAGCTTCTTGCAAAACTATTTTTGAAACGGAGCGCAATGACATTTGATGCTCGAATTTCGGCATCGAAGTGGTTATGCTCCCCCTGTTTGCGGCAATCTTTCAGATTTACCGCATTTTCCCACCCTTGAGGGCGAGTGCCCTCACCGGCCAATCCGGTTTAGGACTTTTTTTGCTCACCGCTGTCGGGCTTACGTCAGCAATCTGAGAAGCTGATCTGCCGTCAGCGCCAGCACCCCGAACATCAGGTGCGACATCACTTTCGCGTTTCCCTTGACCCGGATATGCCTACCGCCGAAATCGTCCTTTAGCCGCCCATTCGTTCGTTCTGCTTGGCTGCGCTCTTTGTATCGCTGCGCCTCGCAGGGCGCAAATTCGATCTTCTCGCCACGGCGCGGGTTGTGGTCGATCAGCGGCACATGCCCGAGGTTGCGGCTGTGTTCACGCAACACGCTGCTGCAGTAGGCCGCGTCCATCAGGTCGTAGCAATTTGTTACCCGCTGCGCCGTCATCAGGGATAGTGGTATCGCCGCCAGGCTGTCGTGCATCGAGGCGCTGGAAAGCAGCACGCTCACAGGTATGCCGCAGTCCGCCGTATCCAGATGCAGCTTGTAACCGTTCCAGCTGTTCTTGTAGCCTTGTGCGTTGCTCTTGCTACCCCGGTCGCAGTCTCGCGGCAATTCCTGCAAAAGCTGCGCCAAGGGCTTGCCCTGTTGCTGCTCAAGCTTGCCAGGCTTTACCTCGCGGGCTTCGCCTTTCACGGGACGACCACGTTTCTTCTTTTTGGCAGGCTGTGCTTCTGGCGCTTCCATCCCTTCGACTTCGCTCAGGACAGGCTTCTTCGCCGGTTTCTCGCGGGCCTCTATCGCCGTGCCATCCCGGCTGATATGGCCTACCAGCCTATCTCCCAGCGTCTCCCGCACCAGCGCCGCATGGGCGCGTTCCGCCAGGCCAGCTTCGGCAAATTCGGCAAAGGCTCGCGAGAACGTCGATTCGCCCGGCAGCTTCTTCCACATCGAGAATCCGCAGATGCGCCTCAAGGCGCGATCCACAGCAAGGCGTTCGATCAGCCCTGCCGTGGTGGGTAAACCCAACACCGCTTTCGCGACAAAGGCGTTGGCCAGCATCCCTCTGTCATGCTCTGGTCGTCCACATCCACACCATGTAGAACTGACAAACTCTTCTATGCGTACCCATTCCAGAGTGTGGATCAAGTGCTCCAGCTTCGGTGTCAGCGCTCCAACTTCGTTCCGCAATTCGGGCATCAGTTCGTGCTGGATTGTGCGCCACCGTTGCATGATTCCGTTTCGTTGCGTAGTATTCATATCGGGCGCCGATGTAGTCTTTAGAACCTCCATCTTGCCAGCAATGGCCGCCCACCTCTACCTCTTTTCGCTCCCCATTCGGCGGTTAATTCAGCTCAGGTGGGGAGTTTTGCAAGAGCCTCCCATATCTAACAAAAACTATGAGTAATTGCAGTTAAGCCGTTTGCTGTTTGGCTGTGCCGCGCAAGATGTGGCGTGTGAGGCCATCGATTCCCGTGCTATTAGTTCTCGATCAATAGTGCATTATCGCAGGGCGGGCTATGCCCGCCGGATATTGTTGTCGGGCAAAGCCCGACCGGATTCTTTTCCGTTTGAAGGGAAAATGGAATTAGTGGTATTTCCTGCTCAATTCATGCACTGCTGCCACCAGTGCTGCCGCATGTTCAGGATTGGTATGCTGTGAAATACCGTGACCGAGATTGAACACGTGACCGCTGCCGTAGCCGTAGCTGCCAAGCACGCGCTCCACTTCGGTGCTGATCGCTGTGGGTGAAGCGAACAGTACCGCCGGGTCGATGTTGCCTTGCAACGCAACCTTGTTACCGACTTTTTGCCTGGCGATGCCGAGATCCATGGTCCAGTCCAGGCCGACTGCGTCGCAGCCGGTGTTGGCGATGCTTTCGATCCACAGGCCGCCGCCCTTGGTGAAAACGATGCTGGGTATGCGCACGCCGTCTTTTTCCTTGATCAGGCCGTCGATGATGCGATGCGTGTAAGGCAAAGAGAATTCATGGAACGCCGCATGCGACAACACGCCGCCCCATGAGTCGAAAACCATCACTGCCTGCGCACCCGCTTCGATCTGCGCATTCAGGTAGGCGATCACCGCCTGCGTGGTCACTTCGAGGATGTGGTGCATCAGCTTCGGCTCGTTGTACATCAGGGTCTTCACCTTGGCGTAGTCTTCGCTTCCGCCGCCTTCGACCATGTAGCAGGACAAAGTGAACGGGCTGCCGGAGAAACCGATCAGCGGCACGCGGCCATCCAGTGTCTTGCGGATCTGTGTCACGGCATCGGTCACATATTTCAGATCCTTACCGATGTCCGGCACGCGTAGCGCCTTGATCGCCGCTTCGTCGCGTAACGGATGCTTGAACTTCGGCCCTTCGCCATCCGAGAAATACAGCCCCAAGCCCATTGCATCCGGCACGGTGAGGATGTCGGAGAACAGGATCGCGGCGTCCAGCGGAAAGCGATCCAGCGGTTGCATCGTCACTTCGGTGGCGAAGTCCGGGCTCTTGCACAGGCCGAGAAAGCTGCCCGCGCGTTTGCGCGTCTCGCGGTATTCCGGCAGGTAGCGCCCGGCCTGGCGCATCATCCACAGCGGCGTGTAGTCGGTCGGCTGGCGCAGTAGGGCGCGCAGGAAGGTGTCGTTCTTAAGTTTGAAGTTCATAGTTAACCTACATTAAAAAATCTATATTTAGTAACTGTAGGGTGGGCTATGCCCGCCATGTCGGGCATAGCCCGACCTACATCTGGTTTCGGCTGAGGGAGAGAGCGCGAATTAGCGCGGTAACACCGAACTGCCCATCAAAAATTCATCAACCGCCCGTGCGCACTGGCGGCCTTCGCGGATCGCCCACACCACCAGCGACTGGCCGCGGCGCATGTCTCCGGCGGCGAACACCTTGTCCACATTGGTCTTGTAGCAGCCTGCGCCATCGGTC
>Ga0209211_10001020_pt1 | contig 55149 bp, 56 predicted proteins | sample RifGroA2_FD_183992 | JGI IMG/M metagenome (GOLD analysis project Ga0209211, IMG submission 183992) | Groundwater microbial communities from Rifle, Colorado, USA - Groundwater A2 (SPAdes) (version 2) | ecosystem: Environmental > Aquatic > Deep subsurface > Groundwater | place: Rifle, Colorado... | reverse complement strand
CAGGTCTCTTCTCCAAATACATTACCAAGGCAAGATAGAACAAAAATCCAGTTTGAAATTTGAAGAATCCGTCGCGGCCGCCGGCGATAAATGGCAGACCGTCTGGCGCGAATCTTTAGACGCCCTATCGGATAAGGCAATTCTACCGAAAAGGGTTTATCTTACCGCCGACGGGGAAGATTCAAGATTCTTTTCGGAACTCATTCAAAAAGAGCCGTGCGACCGAAGCACTTTCGGGGGCCATTGTTTTGAGATTTTCTATTTAAGCGATGATAAACTCAAAAACTTGGTGGATTTTGACCGGCACTCCAAGCCAGACGCATTTATCACAATAGAAGCGCTGCTTGCTCAAAAGATTATTAATAATCATCCTCGTTAACCCCGTTAGAAATCGCTTTTCATTCACTGCTTTGCCACCAAGAATCAATAATTGACTTCATCGCAGCATGTATGAATTTTAGCACAGATTTCTAACGGGGTTAGCTTTGAAGCCTCGCAATCCTCAAAGCTCACTCTACGAAGCCAAAAAGCTTTGAGGCCGAGGTTTATCCACATCTCTTTTCTTTACCCAAAACTGTGGTAAACTAAATACACTTTAAATATGCCTAAAAAGATTATCCAAGACGTTCTACCCGGACGGCGAACAATTAGAGATATTTCTTTGTCCGAAAGAACAAATCAAAGAGAAAACGCGCCCGCCGGCGGGTTTCGAAATCCCCGCGCTACCGGCAGATTCGGCATCTGGCTGGCGGCCATCATAGCGCTCGTCGCTTTGGCGGCGGCATTTTCCGTGTTGTTCACTGGAGCCAAAATGAGCATCGTTCCCAAACAAGTAAGCGCCCAGATTGGCGCCACCATCACGGCAAAGCAGAATCCGTCAGACAAAGAACTCGGTTTTGAATTTATGATTCTTAGAAAAGAAGCGAAAGAATCGGTGCCGACTTCGGGAGAGGAATATGTGGAAAAAAAGGCCTCCGGCAAAATAATCGTTTACAACAATTTCAGTTCAGCTCCCCAGCGGCTCATCAAAAACACGAGGTTTGAAACGCCAACAGGATTGATTTTTAGGATTGACCAATCCATCGTTCTGCCGGGCCAAACTAAAGAAAACAATAAAGTCGTGCCGGGTAGCGCGGAGGTCTCGGTTTTCGCCGATTCGCCCGGAGCCGAATACAACATCGGTTTGACCGATTTCACCGTGCCGGGCTTTAAAAGCGACCCGACTCGTTTCAAAAATTTTTATGCCCGGTCTAAGACGCCCATGACTGGCGGATTCGCCGGTATGATGAAAAAGGTGCCGGACGAAACGCTTAAAATCACCCGAGAGAAACTCAGGCAGACAATTCGCGACAAGGTGTTGTCGCAAGTTGGCGCGGAGGCGCCGTCGTCCTCAATTTTTTATCCCGCAGCGTCTTTCTTCACTTTTGAATCGCTGCCTCACGAGAATATCAACGAATCAACCGTTTCCGTGAGGGAAATGGCCTCATCAACGGCCGTAATTTTTGACCGGCTTAAATTGGCAAATTTTTTGGCAATGGAAAATATAACCGGATACGAAGATGAAAACATAAAAATAGACAATCTGTCGGAACTTCAATTCGCATTGATAGAACCAAACGAATCGCCGGTCGACAGCGGAGTCCTGACTTTCTCTTTAAAAGGCGAAGCTAAATTCACTTATCAGATAGATAAAACGGCCCTCGCCAAAGATTTGGCTGGCCAACCCAAAAAAGAGACGGGAGAAATCATTAAAAGTTATAAGTCAATTGAAAAAACCGAAGTGGTCGTAAGGCCTTTTTGGAAAAAGAATTTTCCAAGTAATCCAAAAGACATTAAGATAATAATCAAAGAAAGCAATTAGCGTCTTAAATCTGACCGTTGAAGGAAGGCGGTTTTTTGAGTTGGTTGAGGAATCCTGCCTTAATGTTGACTTTTAAGCGCCGTTTGTTAGGATTACTTCACTCCCCAAAGAAATGGAAACACAAAAAGAAAAGAGTAAAGAAGAATCCGGCATTGTAACTGAGGCCCTGCCCAATACTCTTTTCAGAGTGAAGTTGGCTTCCGGAGAAGAAATAATGGCCTATTTGGCGGGTAAGATGCGTCTGCATCGGATTCGGGTGTTGGTGGGGGACAGTGTGAGGGTTGAAATTAATCGCTACGGCGGAAAAAGTCGTATAGTAAAGCGGATGTAAGACGGACATTCGCTAATGGCCACAGGGCTGTTTTTTTGTTTATGCGGGTAAAGGTTTCAATAAAAACAAAGTGTCCGAAGTGCAAGGTGGTGCGCCGCAAGGGCTACCTTTATGTAATCTGCAAGGCCAATAAAAGACATAAGCAAAGGCAGGGATAGTAGAAATTTAAAACGCAAAGCTAAAAGCGCAAAACTTAAAATAGGAAATTTCTATCTTTTACGTTTTAGTTTTTAATTTTTAGTTTGAATTATGCGTATCGCAGGCATAACAATTCCAGAAAACAAGCGTATTGAAATCGGGTTAACCGCGGTGTATGGTATCGGCCGACCCTTGGCGCGCAAAATTCTGGCGAGCGCCGGCGTGGACATCGGTAAAAAGGGCAAAGATGTTACCCCCGAAGAAGAAAATAAGATAAGAAAAAATATTGAAGGAAAAGTAAAAATTGAAGGCGACTTAAAAAGAGAAATCGCCGGCAACATAAAACGGCTTAAAGACATTAAGGCCTACCGAGGTATTAGACATCTTAGAGGTTTGCCGGCGCGAGGGCAAAGAACCAAGACCAACTCCCGCACCAGAAGGGGGAATGTACGAAAGACCATGGGCACGGGCAGAAGGAAGGTGGAGAAGAAATAGAAAATACCAATATACGAATGATGCCAATCTGCGAATAAATACTAATGAGAGAAAATATTAGAAAATTAGATATGGATAAAACATTCGTAGCCATTGGTAAATTGGTATCATTCGTTGATTGGTATATTTAATTATATGGGAAAGAAACGCATAGTCACAAGCGGCGGGGAAGCGTCCGGCAACAAAGTCGGAGCGCTTGCTCGCGCCCCGAAGAAAAAAATTGATACCGGTCTTTTGTATATTGAAGCCACCTATAACAACACAAAACTGCTGTTGACCGACCAGAAAGGCGGCGCAATCTGCGCTTCTTCAAGCGGCGCAATAGGTTTTTCCGGCGCGAAAAAAGGCACCCCTTTTGCGGCGGCGAAAGTAGGTGAAATTATCGGAGAAAAAGCCAAGACCATGGGCGTAAAAGAAGTCGGGGTGATAGTAAAGGGGGTCGGCAGCGGTCGAGAATCGTCTATCAGAGGTTTTGCTTCAAAGGGCATAGGGATAACGTCCATTAAGGATGTAACGCCGGTGCCGCATAATGGCCCAAGACCGCCAAAACCCCGGAGAGTTTAGAAAATACCAATATACGAATGATGCCAATCTGCGAATAAATACTAATGAGAGAAAATATTAGAAAATTAGATATGGATAAAACATTCGTAGCCATTGGTAAATTGGTATCATTCGTTGATTGGTATATTTAATTTATGAGAATAGGACCGCGATACAAAATTGCCCGCCGGCTTGGCGCCCATATATTTGACAAGACATCCGGTCCGAAGTTCACTTTGCATTTGGCGAGAAAAAAAACCGCTCAAGGCAGGAAATTTTCCCGAGGCGGGGACTTTGCCAAAGCGCTCCTGGAAAAGCAGAAGGTCAGGTTCCATTACGGAATCGCCGAAAGGCAGTTCAAGCGCTACGCGCTTGATGTCATAGCCAAGAAAACGGCCAATCAAGACCGCGCTTTGTATGAGAAACTTGAGACCCGCTTAGATAATGTGGTGTATCGTCTGGGTTTGGCGGCAAGCCGGGCGGCGGCCAGGCAAATGGTTTGCCACTGCCACATTAGGGTCAACGGCAAAAGAGTGAATATGCCTTCATACGGCGTCTACGCCGGCGATGTGATAAGCGTGCGGCCCGGCAGCATGCGTAAAGCAATCTTTAACGATATCAGCGCGAAACTGCAAGAAAAGCAAAAAGAGGGGTTCTTCCCGCCCTGGCTGACCGTTGAGCCAAAGAAAGTGGAAGCAAAAATCACCGGTATGCCGCAAATGAAAGAGACCGGAACGCATTTTGACTTTGCGCCAGTCCTTGAATTTTACAAAAGGTAGTATTTTTGATTTAATTTTCTTTTTAATGTATAATTCAACCCGTCTGATTGTTTATATTTTTAAAAAAACAAGCAAGGATTATTATTTTAAGCGCCAATAAAATATATGTCTGACGCCAGTATAGTTTTACCTTCAAAACCAAGGATTATCCACGAAGAGGAATTTTCCGGAATTTATGAAATTGACGGGCTCTATCCTGGTTATGGTCATACGCTTGGCAATTCTCTTCGCCGTATCATCCTATCCTCATTGCCGGGCGCGGCGATTACTTCAATAAAAATTGACGGCGTGGGCCATGAATTTACCACCCTAAACGGCATCAAAGAAGATGTTGTAACGATGGTGCTTAATTTAAAGAAAGTCAGGTTTTCTCTTGCCACCGATGAGCCGGTAAAAGTGGAACTCTCCGCTAAAGGGCCGAAAGACGTCAAGGCCGAGGATTTCAGCGCTCCTGGCCAGGTCTCAATTTTAAATCCGGACCAGCATATTGCGACTTTGTCAGATAAAAACACGTCGCTTAAAATGGAGGTGACGGTAGAAAAAGGTCTGGGATATGTGGCGAAAGAAACCCTCCAAAAAGACAAAGTTGATATCGGCACCATATCCGTTGACGCGATTTTCACGCCAATCCGCAGAGTCAACTACGAGGTGGAAAATATGCGGGTCGGCAATCGCACCGATTTTAATCGGCTCAGAATTTTCATAGAGACCGATGGAACTCTAAAACCCCAAGAGGCGCTGGAGCGGTCAATTGAAATCATGATTCATCAGCTCAAGGCCATTATCGGTTTTCAGGAAGTTGTCCTGCCGGCCGAAGAAAAAACGGATGAAGCGTCTTTGGTTAAAGGCCGGGAAGAGGGGGCTTCAAGAAAAGATCTGGACCCGGAGTTCTTGAAGACAAGAATTGAGTCGCTGGAGCTATCCGCCCGCACCGCCAACGCGCTGACTAACGCCAACATCAGAACCATGGGCGGCTTGGCCAAAAAAAAGGAGGAGGATATATTGGATATTGACGGCCTCGGCACTAAAGGCGTTCAGGAAATTAAGAAACTTCTGGCTGGCCTCGGCATCAACCTGAAGTAAATTTAAAATTAAAAGCGAAAAATTAAAACGCAAAAGATAAAAGGTACTTTTTGATTTAAACCTTTGTTTTACACTTTTCGCTTTACGCTTTTAATTTATTATGCGGCATCACTCCAACAAAAGAATTTTCGGCAGAAAGAGGGGGCAAAGGATTGCCCTTCTTAGAACTCTGGCGGTGTCTTTAGTCACCCGTGATGCGATAAAAACGACCGAAGCAAAAGCCAAAGAACTCAGACCTTTTATTGAAAAGATGGTTACGAAATCAAGAACCGATGGTTTGGCGGCAAGAAGGTTATTGATTTCAAAACTTGGGGGCAATAATAACCGCGCGGTCCGAAAACTTATGTCAGAAATAGGACCAAAATACAAAACACGGGCGGGCGGATATACGAGAATTATCAAGCTCGGTTCTTCTTCCAAGGGCGGCGCGCCTATGGCAAGAATAGAATTTGTTTAATCCCAAACACGGGTATGCGAATTATGAATTTGAAACGAATAATACAAATCATTCGTCATTCGTAGCATTAGCATTATTTCTATGAAAACCCACACAATAGACGCGAGAGGAAAAAAATTGGGCAAGGTTGCCAGCGCGGCCGCCGCTTTCCTTATGGGCAAGAACTCCCCCGAATTCCAAAGAAATAAAGCGCCTAGAGAAATTGTCAGCGTCACGGGGTGCTCCGGCATGTTGATTTTGGACAGTAAAAAAACCTCTAAAAGTTACAAAAATTATTCCGGTTATCCCGGCGGCCTTAAGAGAATAAGCTTGCGGCAAATGTTGGCAAGAAAAGGCTACGGCGAAGCGCTTCGCAGGGCGATAAAGGGGATGCTACCTAAAAATAAGTTAAGCGATGTTATGCTTAAAAATCTTAAAGTCAGCGAATAAACATTATGACCGTCAAAGACCAAACGAGATACAGCGAAGCGGTGGGGCGGAGAAAAAGCGCCATTGCCAGAGTTCGCGTCCATAGCGGCGCGGGCAAAGCGTTTATCATTAACAATAAACCCATAGCGGAATATTTTAAGACGGAAGAACAGCAAAGAGTGGCGACGGAGGCGTTGGTTCATCTCAAAACCGGCGCGGTTTCAGTGAGGGTCTACGGAGGGGGGCTCTCTTCTCAAGCGGAAGCCATCAGGCACGGTCTTGCGAGGGTTTTATCCCGCGAAAACACCGCGCTTCGCTCACCCCTAAAAAAGGCCGGTTTTTTGAAACGCGACCCGCGGGCCAAGGAACGTCGCAAATTCGGTTTGAAAAAAGCAAGGAAGGCACCGCAGTGGAGTAAGAGATAAAAAATAAAAAAAACACCCCGCGGTTGGAACTGCGGGGTGTTGAAGTCATCTTTTACTTCTGATAGTGAACGACAAATATAATGTCGTTGTATTCCCCACGATAGTGTATGTGAGACTGAATCGAGATGATTTTTTTCAAAGGGTTTTTCGTTAGCCATGCGTTCAGTTCTTCTTCAGCTGCATCCCAACCCTTTCCGTGTCCGCAGAATACTTTCACTTTGTTCATAACTACTATTGGGTTTTCTGTTCAGGTTCACCTGCGGCTTCCTTTCTAAAGCCAACCTGTTTTGTTTAGCTAGAACTACTGCCGATAAGATAGCATAAGCCGATAATTGTGTCAAGTTTGTTTGCATCCCCCTTTGGAAAAGAGGGTGGCTGTAAGCCGGGGGATTTAAAATCCTCCGCCCTTCGGGCACCTCCTTTTACAAAGGAGGATTTACAACCGGTTTGCTAATTTTTTTTGGGTTTTGAAATCTTTGGATTTTTTGATATAATCTTTTTATGGACGAGGAAATTGAAAAAGATGAAAATTTAGATGACTTCGTGGTTGCCGAAGAAGCGGCCGCGGAAACCATAAAAAAATTGCGGGAAAAATTGAAAACGACGCAGAAAGAGCGCGCCGAATATCTTGATGGTTGGCAAAGAGCTAAAGCCGATTTGATTAACGCGCGCCAGCGCGACGAAGCGGACAAAAAAGAATTTATTAGGTTCGCCAATGAGCGGCTAATTGACGGTTTAATTCCGGTTTTAGACAGTTTTGAATTGGCTTTTAATAATAAAGAAAGTTGGGAAAAAGCCGATAAAAATTGGCGCGCCGGCGTGGAATTTATTTATCATCAACTTAAAAAATCCCTGACCGATGCCGGTTTGGAAGAAATCAATCCGTTAGGCGAAAAGTTTGATTCCAATCGCGATGAAGCCGCTGAATATCTGCCGATTGAATCGGGAAGCGATGAACACAAAATTTTGGCGGTTCTTCAAAAAGGGTATTCGCTCTATGGCCGGCCAATGCGCCCGCCGAAAGTCAGAGTTGGAGAAATCCAAAAGGCGAAACCTTAAGGTTTCGCCTTGAGGTCTTAAAATTTCATGCTTACGTCATATTTAAAATCGCAATTTTTTGAAAAAATTCTGACCGACCGTTTCGGCCGGCGGTTTCGCTGTCTGTTTTTGGTGGCGTTGGTGGATGGGGAAGTCAAAGGCCATCTGGTTTCTGCAAAAGAGATTTCCGTAGCAGTAGGACTGCTACACATTTGTGGCAGTCCTACTGCTACGGAAGGATGTCTGTTACCAATTTTCCATACCCCGAAGAAAATTTTTACCGAGCGTCTTTGTTTACCCATTGTTAGCCCTTTCATCCTCAAAGATTTTTCATTCGTTATGAGTCAAATGACTCGTGCCCCGTCTTTCTCCTAAAAGGTTTGACCTTACCTGCCCGCCGAAGCCGCTTCGGCGCAGGCGGGAATCGGGGAAAAGGTCGAACCTTTGTGTTGGTTGGTTCGAAAAAGAAAAACCAGTCGCGTAACCATCGCACGCTACTGGTTTAAAACTCCCTCGCTCTCACTTCTGAAGGTTATCGTTCTTTTCTCTCGTACCCTCCGTATCCTCCGGCCAAAAACACAAAGGAATTACTATCCATGCAATAAATCCCACGCAAGTCATGAGGACGTTGACAGACAAGAGGGTTTTCTCAGATATCTCCTGCGGTACGGCAATCATCCTGTAGAAAAGAGCGTATGTCAGTATGGCCACCGGTGGCCAAATTAACATCCAAAGCATCACTAGACATTTCAGGAATTTGTTCATCTTTATGTGGTCCTTGCTCTAACCTCTCCCAACGCAATGTCAGGATACTAAAGAGCGGGGTTTCAGGTTGACTGCCGACCGGTTAACATATTAAAATAACTTGTCAAGATGTAGTTATGGGTATTCGTAGCCATTCGCACATCGGTATTTATTCTTAATTAGTATTATTAGTATGAATTAGTACCTGCCTGCCGGCAGGCAGGTATAAGCATCGCATTAATTTAAACCATTATGAGCAAAATTATAGGTATAGATTTAGGCACTACATTTTCCGCCGTGGCGGTGATGGAAGCGGGAACGCCGAGAGTGCTGGAAAACGCGGAAGGTCAGCGGACGACGCCATCTATCGTGGCGCAAAGCAAGACGGGCGAGCGGTTGGTTGGTTTGCTGGCTAAACGGCAGGCGGTGACCAATCCGAAAAACACTGTCTTTCAGATTAAAAGATTTATGGGACACACCTATGACGAAGAAGGTGTTCAGAAAGACGCCAAGAATGTTTCGTTTGAGACGCGCAAAGGCGCGAATGGCGGCGTTGAGGTAAAAATGGCGGATAAATGGCTTCGGCCGGAAGAGGTGTCGGCCATGATTCTTCAAAAATTGAAAAATGACGCCGAGACGCGGCTCGGAGAAAAAATCACCGAGGCGGTCATCACTGTTCCTGCTTACTTCAACGACAGCCAGCGGCAGGCGACCAAAGACGCCGGAAAAATCGCCGGCCTTGATGTCAAAAGAATTATCAACGAGCCCACCGCGGCGGCGCTCGCATATGGCTTCAACAAGAAGAAGGACGAAAAAATCGCCGTTTTTGACTTCGGGGGCGGTACCTTTGACATCTCCATTTTGGAGGTCGGAGATGATGTGATTGAAGTCAAATCAACTGACGGCGATTCCCACCTCGGCGGTCGCGATATTGACCATAAAATTGTAAATTGGCTCGCTGACACTTTCGCCAAGGAAAACGGCATTGATTTAAAGAAAGACCCGCTGGCCCTTCAACGATTGGACGAAGCGGCCGAGAAAGCGAAAATTGAACTTTCCACGGCGGTCCAGACCGAAATCAACATTCCCTTCATCACTTCCGGCACCGATGGGCCGAAGCATCTCTTGGTGACGATGACCCGCGCCAAATTAGAGGAACTCTGTCAAGAATTTATTGCTCGGGCTATGACGATTTCCAAGCGGGCGATGGCGGCCAGCCCCTTCAAGGTTGGCGAAATCAATGAGGTGGTTTTGGTTGGCGGTCAGACCAGAATGCCCGCTATCCAAAAAGCCGTTCAGGATTTCTTCAAAAGGGAGCCGCATATGGGGGTTAATCCCGATGAAGTAGTGGCAGTGGGCGCGGCGATTCAAGGCGGCATCCTGGGGGGTGATGTTCGGGATGTGCTTTTGCTTGACGTGATTCCGCTTTCTCTTGGCATTGAAACGCTTGGCGGTGTGGCGACCAAACTCATTGAAAAAAATACGACTGTTCCCACAGCGCGAACGCAGGTATTTTCCACCGCGACCGATAATCAAACTTCGGTGGAAATTCATATTACCCAAGGCGAACGCTCAATGGCCGCGGACAATAAATCTCTTGGCCGCTTTATTCTAGACGGTATTCCGCCGGCGCCGCGCGGGCTTCCGCAAGTGGAAGTAACCTTTGATGTTGACGCCAATGGCATCCTGAATGTTACGGCCAAGGACAAAGCCACCGGCAAGGCCAATTCCATAAAAATTACCGCTTCGTCTGGTCTCTCAAAAGATGAAGTGGAAAAAATGAAAAAAGAAGCGGCGACGCATGAAGCAGATGATAAAGTGAAAAAGGAAGGAGTAGAAGCCAAAAATATCGCCGAGCAATTGGTCTACACTTCCGAAAAGGCATTAAAAGACGCGGGCGAAAAAGTGCCGGCAGAACTTAGGAAAACTATTGAAGACAAAATCTCCGACTTGAAGCGAGCCAAGGACGCAACGCCGATTGATGCTGACGCCCTCAAAACCGCGTCAGAAGCGTTATCAAACGAAATTCAAAAAATCGGGCAGTATATGCAACAGAACCAACAACAGACGACCGACAACCCTGCCTCGCCGGCAGACGGACAACAACCGAAAAAAGAAGAAGGCGGGGAGGGGAATGTTAAAGACGCGGAATATAAAGAGAAGAAATAGAAAAGAAAAAGGCCTCGCCTTTGCCGCAAAGGCGAGGCCTTGAATTCTTAGGCAAAATTACATCGGACCTGGTAAAACTCTTAGGAAATAAAAATCGGGCATCTTCGTTTTGTAACGAAGATGCCCGTTTGAGACCGTGCGTTGATCACTTGGAGATCCAAATCCACAAAATCCATAGATCAAGAGCAAAACAAATAATCGTCATGAACAAAGCCAACATCTGGGCTCCTATATCTGCGGATTTTCTGAACTCGCGAATAAAATAGATACCAATAAGAAGACATACTACTAACATTAGGATGTACATGATTTTAGAGGCTTCCTTTCAAAGCCAACCTACTGTTGAATTCAAAGACCTTTCACGCCAAAATCCCCAGAGTCGGCGCGGAGAAGTCGAACGGCGACTTCTCAAAAGTCCAATGGCAGATTAACATAAGCAGATGGCGGGTGTCAAGTGTGGCCGATAAGCATTTCTGTTATCATTGTTGATATGGATTTTTCTGGGGAGCTAAAAAAAATAGACGGGCTCAAGGCGGAAATTGACACGCTTGGGCCGCTTGACCCAGCGCTCATTAAAAATCTGGACGATTGGTATCGGGTGGAATTGACTTACACTTCTAACGCTATTGAGGGTAACACTTTGACGCGACAGGAAACGGCGCAGGTGATTGAAAAAGATATTTCAGTGGAGGGTAAAACACTAAATGAGTTGTTGGAAGCAAAAAATCACTCACAGGCAGTTGATTTTGTCGTTGATTTTTCGAGGAAAAATAAAACGCGGACGAGTGTAACTTTGTCGGTAATTTTAGATGTTCATAAATTGATTCTTCAAAAAATTGACGATACTAACGCCGGAAAATTGCGGGCAGTGTCTGTTAGAGTTGCTGGCTCAAAAACGATTTTCCCAAATTCGGCTAAGGTTCCCGATGTTATGAAGGAACTAATTGTTTGGCTCGCCCTAAATCATTCTCATCCCGCAACAAAGGCAATTGAGGCGCATTATCGGTTGGTGTCAATTCATCCTTTCACCGACGGCAATGGCCGCGTCGCACGGTTGCTCTTGAATTTGGTTTTGCTGCAAAATAATTTCCCGCCGCTTATTGTGCCAAAAGAATCCCGTCGTTCTTACATTACTTCTCTAGAAAAAGGACAAACTGCCGATGACACCGACGATTATTATAAATTTATGTATCAGCAACTGATTATTTCTATGGAGCAGTATTTGGATATGGTCAAAGATAGGAAAAAATAATTGTGATAAGATGTCAAGTATCGCCGATATTTATACGGTTCTATAATAGCGAATGACAGGCTGGGGGTTTTCTCAATTTTAATTCTGAAATATGGCCAAAGATTATTATGAGACATTAGGGGTGCCGAAGAACGCGTCAAAAGACGACATTAAAAAAGCGTTCCGGAATTTGGCGCACAAATATCATCCCGATAAAAAAGGCGGCGACGAGAAAAAGTTCAAGGAAGCCAATGAGGCCTACTCGGTTCTCTCTGACGACAAAAAACGCGCCGAGTATGATTCCTACGGTCGGGTTTTTTCCGGCGCCTCTTCAGGTTCGGGGCCAGCCGGTTTTGACGGTTTTTCCGCCCAAGGCGGACCAGCCTCGGGCTGGGATTTTAATTTCGGCGAAGGTTTTGGCAATGCCAATTTTGACTTTGGCGATATCAATCTCGGTGAAATGTTCAACGATTTTTTTGGCGGTCGTTCGGCGGGCGGCGGTCGTCGCCAGCGCGGCCACGACATTTCCATTGATTTGGAAATTTCTTTTGAAGAATCAGTTTTCGGTGCAGAACGAAAAATTTTTATTACTAAGGCCGGAATGTGTGATATTTGCCAAGGTAGCGGAGCCAAGCCGGGCGCTGATCAAAAAACTTGCCCAACCTGTAATGGCAAAGGCAAACTTCATGAAACCAAACGCTCTTTTCTCGGCAGTTTTACCAGCGTGCGAACTTGTAGTACCTGTCGTGGCATCGGCAAGGTGCCGGAGGAAAAATGTTCGTCATGTCGCGGTTTGGGTGTAATCAGAAAAGAATCGGAGATCGTTGTTAATATTCCGTCAGGTATTAGTGACGGCGAAATGATTCGTTTGGCCGGCGCCGGTGAAGCCGTTGCCACCGGTTCACCAGGAGACCTTTACGCCAAAATTTATGTCAAGAAACATTCTTTGTTCCACAAGGAAGGCAGCAACTTAGTGACTGATTTGAAAATCAAACTAACGACGGCCTTGTTGGGCGGTGAATACAATTTAAAAACTTTGGATGGTGACATTATGATTAAAGTGCCAGCCGGCATCTCTTTTGGAGAAATCTTGCGGGTGCGGGGCAAGGGTGTGCCGTTGGGTCGCGGCGGTAAGCGCGGGGACTTAATGATTCGATTAAAAATTGAATTGCCAGCCCATCTTTCCAAAGACGCAGCCGAGCTAGTGGAAAGGTTAAAAGAAAAGGGAATTTAAAAAAAATGAACTGGTTTTATTACCTTTTCCCTTGGATACTCCAAACTTTGATTTGGGTGCCAACGCGGTTGTTTTTTCTTTTCTTCGGCCGTTTGAAAATTCGCGGTTTGGAAAATTTAAAAAATATGGGACGCAACGGGCAGGGCGTGATTTTTGCCGTTAATCATTCCGGCGAATTGGATGCGGTAATTGTGCCAGCGTCTCTGCCTTTTTTGTCTCGCTTGATACCGATGTTTTACACTTCGCGCGAACGGAGTTTTTATAAAAATTCTGGCTGGCGGCAGATTTTTTATGGCGGTTTGTTTTTTAAACTTTGGGGCGCCAACCCGGTCAAAATTGGTTTGATGAATTACGAATTGTCGCTCCGGACGCATGTGGAAATAATTAATCATGGTAATACGGTTTTAATTTTTCCTGAAGGTAGCACGACCAAAAACGGCAATTTACAAAAAGGTAAAGGCGGAACGACATATCTGGCTTACAAAACCAGCGCGCCAATTGCGCCGATTTACATCCAGGGTTTGTTTAGATTAACTTCCCGAGAGTGGTTTTTTCGCCAAAGGCGGATTACAATAACTTTTGGCAAGCCAATTACCGCTTTGGAACTTTTTCCAAATGGTCAGCCGATTTTGAACGCTTCGCGCGATGATTTTATTGATGCCGCCCAAATCGTGATGGCCAGAATTGCCGAATTAAAAAAGTCCCCGTAGTTCAACGGATAGAACACGAGCCTCCGGAGCTTGAGATGTGAGTTCAATTCTCGCCGGGGACAAAAATTTTTGCGCCGCAAACAAAAAAGCCCCACCGTGGCGGGGCTTTTTCTTACTTTACGCTATTTACGCCAAACACCAATCAACCATTTCTTCCAAGAGAAATTTTTCTCCAACTGGTTCGCAATGAATCATATGGCCGGTGGAAACTTCTCTGTAAAGAGCGCCGTGGAGTTTCGCTATTTTTTTCTGCGTGCCGTTTGAAAGCGGGAAGATTTTGTCCTCCGTTCCCGCTACCACCAAAGTCGGCATGCTAATTCTTAGGACGCGCCAGGCGCCGACCAGATTTCCCAAGAGAATCTCTCCCACCGCTTTTCCCGATTCATCGCCAAACTGCGGATAGAAATCATTGGGATAGCGAAACAATTTTTTCTCTTTTGGGTGAAATCCAAAAGACTTTCCACAAATCATTGCCCAAAGATATCGCGGTTTAAGGAATCCAATCCGGAATGGGATTCGTATACCGGCTGGCGGGGTGGAAGCGAGGAGAACGACTTTTTGAACGAAAGGTCTCATCACTGGTTCTTGAGTGATAATTTGGGCGATGAGACCGCCCATAGAATGGCCGATTAAGCACACCGGGCCGAGAGCGAGTATCGCGTCTCGGACATCGTCGCAATAATCCAAAAATGACACCTTCCGAAGCTCGCCGCCGCTGTCCTTGTGACCGCGGAGATTTAAGGCGTAAGCGCGATGTTTCATTGCCCCCACCAAGTTTTCAAACTGGTCGGCTGTTCCGCCCATGCCCGGGACAAAAAGAAATGTCGGTAAGCTGCTCGGTGAAACATCGTCTTCATTGGTAAGCGCGGTTAATTCGCATTCACTCGGTATTTTTTTTGTTTTCATTCATTCTCCTAAGGTTTTGGTTTGGTTGTCGTACTGAATTTCCATTTCCTAATTTACATCTATAATCTTTTTTGTCAAGAAAATTACGAATAAAAAAGCGGGCGCAATATTATTCGTAATTGGTAAAACTAAAGTAGTTTTCTGTTATAATCCGCTTATGCGAAATGAAACGGAATTTAATAAAATTTATCGGCAATTAAACGCTAAACAAAAGGAAGCGGTGGATACGATAGACGGGCCGGTGATGGTCGTTGCGGGGCCGGGGACGGGAAAGACGACGGTGCTTACTTTGCGGATAGCGAACATTATGCGAAAAACCGATACGCCGCCGGACGCCATTTTAGCTCTGACCTTTACCGAGTCCGGCGTTCACGCCATGCGAGAGAAATTGTCGCGGCTCATTGGCCCGGCGGCGTATCAAGTAAAAATTCACACCTTTCATAGTTTTTCTAACGATACAATCAAAACTTATCCAGACCGATTTCAGAGAATTATCGGCGCCGAGCATATGGAGGAAATAGAACAGCTCCGAATTATTCGGGAAATATTGGACTCGCTTAAACTGAAAATTCTGCGACCAAAAAATGACCCGTCTTATTATATAAAACCCGTCATTTCTGCCATTAAGGAATTAAAACGGGAGAATATTTCCCCCGAAAAATTACTGATTTTGATTAAAAACCGAACGGCGGCAAATTTGGATTCAAGTCCAAATTTGCCGCCCGGCAAGCTGGCCGAAGAAAAACGCAATCTTCAAAAGAACAAAGAACTCGCCAAAGTTTACGCCGCTTATGAAAAGGTGTTGGCAAAAAAGCGGCTCTACGATTTTGAAGACATGATAATGGAAACAATTAAAATTTTGGGGCGCGACAAAGATTTGCTTCTCCGGCTTCAAGAGGAATATCACTACATTCTCGCCGACGAACATCAGGATGCCAACAACGCTCAAAACCGTTTGCTTGAACTTTTGGCCGGTTTCCACGAGAATCCGAATATTTTTATTGTTGGCGACGAGAAGCAGGCGATTTTCCGTTTTCAGGGAGCTTCGCTTGAAAATTTTTTGTATTTCAGGCGGTTGTATCCAAAAGCCCGAATGATAGCGCTTGAGGAAAGTTATCGCTCTCATCAGAAAATTCTGGATGCCGCTCATTCGCTTATCAGCCAAAACAAAATAATCGGCGGAGAAACCAATTTTCCGCTTCGTTCCGCCGTTAGCTTCGCGCCGCGCCGCGTTTTAATTTTAGAGGCGGCTGATGAAATAAGTGAGCTTGGTTTTGTCGCGGAAGAAATAAAAAGGCGAATCAAAAGCGGCGCGGCGCCGGGAAAAATCGCGGTTCTTGTCCGTGAAAACAAAAACACTGACCCGATTGAACGGGCACTGCGGGCAGCTGGTATGCCGGTGGCGAAGTTTTCAAATGCCGACGCTCTTTCCCACGTTCGGATTGACGCTTTCTTAAAATTTTTAGAGGCGGCGATTGCTCCAACTGACGAAAAACTGGCGCCAATTCTTTTCTTTGATTTTCTCCGCCTTGAACCCCATGAGGTTTTTGTTCTTTTGGAAAACGCGAGGACGGGCCGCCGAGCAATTCTTTTTGAAATGCGCCGGGCCGGGTTTTCCGGTTTAGCCGCCAAACTCGCCCGTTTCGCGTCAATTGCTCGCAATGAACCGTTGGTTTCCGGTTGGAATCAAATTGCCGAGGAATCCGGCTATTTTTCCCATCTCGTTTCGCTAAAAGAAAACCGCGAACTCCTGCCGCTTTATGAAAGTCTGCTCCGCGCGGTTGAGCGATTCGCCGAACGAAATAAACCCGCGCTCGTGAAAGATTTTTTGGAATATCTGGTGGAAGCGCGCGAGCACGGCCTATCCCTATCGGCCGAGGCGGGAGTTCCGGATGGCGTTGCCATTATGACCGCCCATCGCGCCAAAGGACTTGAATTTGACAGCGTTTTTATTTTGCACGCGAACGACGGCGTTTGGGGCGGAAAACGCAACCGGCAGATTTTTAATTTACCGCTTCCGGACGGCGAAGAGGGGCACGAAACGGAAGACGAGCGGCGGCTCTTTTATGTGGCGCTTACGAGAGCAAAAAAGGAGGTGACGGTTTCGTATCACCTTCGTGGCGGCGATGGGCGGGAGCGGATTCCTTCCCGATTTTTGGAAGAAATTCATGAGAATCACCGAACAAAAGAGAAAGTGTCCAGTAAATCTTTTCACAAAAAAATTCCCGCGCCGCCCCGCCTTTTAACCGATAAAAAATACCTCCGGGCGCTTTTCTTGGAGCGGGGGCTTTCGGTTACCCACTTAAATAATTTCCTCAAATGCCCGTGGCGGTATTTTTTTGTTGACCTGATTCGGATTCCCCAATCGCAATCACCGGCGCTTTTGTATGGTTCGGCAATACACGCCGCTCTCAAGATTTATTTTGACGCCTACCGGAGGGAAGAAACCCTCTCTATTAAAAAGACGCTTGAGTTTTTCAAAGGGACTCTTCGCCGCACTCATTTAAGCGAGCGGGAGTTTCAAACTCATCTCAAAGAAGGAGAACGAGAGCTTAAAGGGTTCCTTTCTCATTGGAATTTTCCACGGACGATTTGGAACGAGTATAAAATTGCCGGCGTGCCGCTTGGGATTTCGGCCGACAGGCAGATTCTTTTGAATGGAAAATTGGATAAGGTGGAACTCTTGCCCGACGGCTCGGTTAATGTCGTAGACTACAAAACCGGCCGACCGAAAAGTCGCGCCGACATTGAAGGCAAGACCAAGGGAAGCGAGGGCGATTACAAACGCCAGCTCGTTTTTTATCGGCTTTTGCTTGACGGAGTGGGGAAGTGGCGGATGAAAACCGGCGCGATTGACTTCATTAAGCCCGATAACAGCGGCCGTTACCACCGAGAAATTTTTGAAATAACCGACCTAGAAGTCGCCGCTCTAAAAAAACTTATAACCGATGTCTCCAAGCAAATTTTCTCTCTGTCATTTTGGGATAAAATCTGCGACGAAAAAGATTGTAAATTTTGTCGGTTGCGGGAATTATTAACACAAACTAAATAATCTGCTAAGATTAACTCATGAAAAAGATTATGCTTTCAGGGGTCAAGCCGACTGGACGGCCGCACATCGGCAATTATTTCGGCGCGATGAAGCAGTTCGTGGATTTGCAGGATGAATACGAGTCCTACATTTTTATCGCCGATTATCACGCCTTGACGACACTTTACGATGCCGAAGAATTGGCCGAAAATACTTTAAACATGGTTTTGGATTATTTGGCAATTGGTTTGGCTCCGAATAAAACAACTTTGTTCAAGCAATCTGATGTGCCGGAAGTTTGCGAGCTGGCCTGGATTTTCAATTGCATTACAATGGTGCCGTATTTGGAACGAGCTCACGCTTTCAAAGACGCGATAGCAAAAGGCAAGGAAGTTTCGGTGGGCACTTTTGATTATCCGATGCTGATGGCGGCGGACATTTTGATTCAGGACAGCGATGTCGTGCCTGTGGGCGCTGACCAAAAACAGCATGTGGAATACGCGCGAGATACGGCGGAAAAATTTAATCGGGTTTTTGATAAAGCCAAAGTGGGGGATTTTAATCAGACCTTTAAATTGCCGATGGCGTTGATTTTGGAAAGTGTGAAAACGGTGCCGGGCATTGACGGCCAAAAAATGAGCAAAAGTTACGGCAATATAATTCCGCTGTTTATCGGCGATGAGGAAATTCGGCGATTGGTGATGTCTATTGTTACCGATTCCGGTTCGGGTTTGCCGAAAAATGTTTACACCGTTCATGAACTGTTCCGCGACAAAAAATCTTTGGACGCGCTTTACGAAGAGAAGCGGGGAAAATATCAGCATCTCAAAGAAGCGTTGATTGCCGACTTGTCAGCTTTTATGGCGCCGCTGAGAGAGAAAAGAGAAATTTTGGCGAGAGATAAAAATGCGGTGCGGGAAATTTTGAAAAACGGCGGCGCTCGCGCTCGCGCTCGCGCCGCGCGGAAAATGGAATTGGTGCGGAGGAAAATTGGGGTTATGTAACTCTCGCTAGCCAAATCCCCCTTGTAAAGGGGGTGTCCCGATGGACATCGGGACGGGGGATTTTCTGATTTTTAAAATCCCTCCCCCTCGCGGACTCGGGTACTCCCTTTACAAGGGAGATTTTAAGATAAGATTTAAAAAAATCGCTTCCGAAACTTGTTCGGAAGTTGATTTTTCTAAGGAAAAGGTTATCGTGGAAGTAAGATTATGTCAATCAAAAAACGAATTTATTTGGATTACGCGGCAACCACGGCGAAAGAAATAGGGAATCCGAGTTCTATTCATCAGGAAGGGGTGAAGGCGAAGAAAAAACTAGATGAAGCGCGCCGAAAAACGGCGGCGTTTTTCGGCGCGCAGGCGGAAGAAATTATTTTTACTTCCGGCGGAACGGAATCAAACAATATGGCAATTTTTGGCGCCATTGGCGCGAGCGGGCATGCCATTACCACTACCATTGAGCATTCTTCGGTCTTGGAATGTTTTCGCAAATTGGAAAAGCGCGGCTTGAAAGTGGATTATTTGCCGGTTAATAAAGAAGGAATTTTGGAATTAAAAACTTTGGAAGAAGCCCTGCGGCCAGAAACGATGTTGGTTTCTGTCGGTTATACCAACAGCGAAATCGGTGTTGTTCAACCTGTCCGCGAAATATCAAAATTATTAACAATCATTTATTCCAAAATGTCTTTCTCGGGCAAGCTTTTGGCTGACCAGCCCTTGTCCCACCTCGCCAAAAGCTTGTCCTCAACGCCATTTCGGAATTGCAAAAAGCCGTTTTTTCATTGTGACGCTTCCCAAGCGCCGCTTTATTTAAATTGTGAAAAAGAAACTCTTGGTGCCGATTTGATTACCGTTGACGGCCATAAAATCTATGGACCGCTTGGCGTCGGCGCACTTTTTATTCGGCGAGGTATAAAATTAAAGCCACTGATGTTTGGCGGGGGACAAGAAAATGGTTTGCGGCCCGGGACAGAAAATGTTCCAGCGATTGCCGGTTTAGCCGAAGCTTTAGAACGAGCTAAGAAAAATCGCGAAAAAGAATCAAAATGGCTAACGATGCTCCGGAATTTTTTTATTGCCGAAATTGAAAAAGTAATTCCCGAAGCAATTTTAAACGGCTCCGCCACGGCGAGGTTGCCGAACAATGTTAATTTCTCTTTCCCGAATAAAGAAGCGGAATTTTTGGCGCTTCAATTGGACGCCGCTGGCATTGCCGTTGCCACCAAAAGCGCTTGTTTAAAAAATGAACGCGAGTCCTATGTTATCAAAGCGCTTGGCGGCGATTCCCGCCGAGCCACTTCTTCCATCCGTTTTTCCTTTGGCAAAGATACCAAAAAAAGCGATTTGGAGTATACTATAAAAGTCCTTAAAAATGCGTGTCATTTTAGAACCAAAATTTTTTGACAGGCCGGCGCTGAAAGTGGGTAGGGCGTTGCTGGGCAAGTATTTGGTCAGAACGCGAGACGGTAAGGAAACAGCGTTGCCGATAAATGAAGTGGAGGTCTATGATGGTTTCGCCGACCGCGCTTCGCACGCTTATCGCGGCAAAACCACGCGCAATCAAGTGATGTTCGGCGATGCCGGACATCTCTATGTTTATTTTGTCTACGGAATGTATTGGATGCTCAATGTGGTGGTTGGCAAAAAAGATTATCCGGCGGCGATTTTGATTCGCGGCGCCGGTGATTTAAAAGGTCCGGGTAAACTCACCAAAGAATTAATTATTGATAAAAAATTAAACGGCAAAATCGCCGCGCCGGCCGCCGGTCTTTGGTTTGAAGACCGTGATTTTAAATTTCGCCCCGGTAAAAAAATTTTTCATGTAAAAAAATTGCCTCGGGTCGGTGTTCATTATGCTGGCAAAGCGTGGGCTGATAAACCATACAGATTTATTTTAATTTAACTCTTTAATTTTCTCCGCGATGAGAGAGATGACGCCGTTGCGATTGGAAATGCGGCCTTTGATGGCGAGTAATTTATCCGTCGCCAAAATTTTTTTATAATCATTAAAAATTCGCGGAAAAATTACCACTTCAATTGAACCGCTAAAATCGGCGAGGCGAGCGAACATCATTTGTTCATTGGCTTTGGTAATAATTGCCCGGGTTTCTTCCACAATGCCGGCAATAACCGCTTCCATGCCTTCGCGTAATTCTTCTTTGACTCGCCTGATATTGACTTCGCGTTTTTCCAATTTATCGCGGTATTTGTCCAAAGGATGGCCGGAGATGTAAAGGCCGAGCAGTTCTTTTTCCCAAGCCAACTTTTCGGCGGCGGCGATGGGCGGAGCTGGTTCTAAGCGCAAATCCGGGATAGTGGCGCCCGAGTCAGCGAGGGCGCCAAAAAGAGAATTTTGGCTGGCCGGCGTCCGCGAACACTCGCGATTGTATTCCAGCAGATTTTCAATGTTAGCCAACATTGCGCCGCGTTCGCCCACGGACGAACCGAATTCGTCCAACGCGCCGGCTTTGATTAGCGCTTCCAATGACTTTTTATTTAAATTTTTGTCTTGCACTCGTGTTAAAAAATCTCCCAGCGATTTGAATCGGCCGGCTTGCCCCGCTCCCACAGCGGCGGCGCGTTTGCGCTCTTCAATTATTGCTGTGGATACTCCTTGGCCGAAATTTTTAATTGTCACTAACCCAAATCTTATTTTGTAATTTTCATTTTCTTTTATTACTGTGAATTGACTGAAACTTTCGTTAACCGACGGCGGCAAAACCGATATGCCCATTCTTTTACATTCGGCAATCGTTTCTCCTATTTTTTCTACGTCGCCGGCATCGGCTGTTAAAACGGCCGACATATAAATGGCCGGAAAATGAGCTTTCAAATAAGCGGTTTGATAGGCAACTTTTCCATAACTGGCGGCGTGAGCTTTGTTGAAACCATAACCTTGAAACGGCTCAAACAAATCCCAAATTTTTTCAGCTTTATCTTTACTGATACCTGAACATTTTTGACAACCATCAACGAAAACTTCGTGTTGTTCCGCCATCTCTTTGGGAATTTTTTTGCCGATGGCTTTGCGCAATTTGTCCACCGTTTTCCAAGTGTAACCGGCTAATTCCAAAGCAGTGAACATAATATCTTCTTGATAAACCAAAATGCCGTAGGATTCTTTCAAATATTTTTCCATTTTTGGATGCATGTAAACTATCGGTTTTTGCTTGTGCTTGCGGGCGATGTATTCGGGAATATTTTTCATCGGGCCGGGCCGAAATAAAGCCACCATAGCATTGATGTCGTTGATGTCGGTCGGTTTGAGGTCTATCAAAAATTTAGTCATGGCGTCGCCATTGAGTTGGAATAAACCGGCGGTTTCACCTTTGGCTAACATTTCAAAAGTTTTTTTGTCGTTCAAAGGGATATTTTCAATGTCTATTTTTTGGCCTTCTAATTTTTCCACTCGTTCGGCGGCATCGGCGATAATCGCCAAATTTTTAATGCCGAGAAAATCAAATTTCAACAAGCCGGCCTCCTCGGCCGCATACATATCATATTGGGTAATAATTTTTCCTGTCTTGCCGGCAGGCAGGCCTTCGCCTTTCGGGTCATATTGCAGTGGCGTATATTCAATAAGCGGTTTTGGCGCGATTACGACACCGGCGGCATGAACGGAAATGTGCCGAGCGCAACCCTCTATTTTTTTTGCCAAATCAATAATTTCTCGGGCATCTTTATCGTTTTTGTAAAGAGCTTTCAATTCCACCACCATTTCTAAAGCTCGAGCCAGAGTCATCGGGAAACCTTGCGAACCAAGAGGAATCATTTTAGAAATTTTATCGCCGACCGCGTATTCAAAACCAAGCGCTCGAGCGACATCACGAACCGCGCCACGCGCCATCATTGTGCCAAAAGTGCCGATTTGAGCGACCTTATCAGTGCCGTATTTTTGCTTAACATAATTAATCATTTCATCGCGGCGATTATCGGCGAAGTCCATATCAATATCAGGGGCGCTTGGCCGTTCGGGATTAAGAAATCTTTCAAACGGCAGTTTGTATTCAATCGGGTTGACGTTGGTAATGCCGGCCAAATAAGTAACCAGTGAGCCGGCGACTGAACCGCGGATAGTCGTTAAAATTTTATGCTCGTGAGCGAAACGCAATAGGTCGCTGACTACCAGAAAATAAGGCGCGTAACCCTTGTTTCCAATAACTTTAAGTTCGTATTCAACTCGCTCGTTAAGTTCTTTGGTTTTTAACATGTTCCGTTTTTCAAAACCGGCCATCACGATTTTTCGCAAAGCTTCGTCCGGCGTTTCGCCGTTAGGTAATTTGAATTCGGGGAAAACCCACTGACCTAAAGGAATTTCCAAATGACATTTTTCAACAATGGCTTTCGTACCAGCGAGCGCCTCGGGCAAATCGGCGAAAGATTTTTCCATATCTTCGCTTGAAATGAACGAGAAATCGCCGTTACCGTCAAAGATTTTATGCTCCGTTCCATCGCCGCCATTTTGGATTGACAGCAAAGTTTCGTGAGCTTTTTTGTCGTCGGGTGAAATGTAATAAACATTATGGGCGGCGGCAAGTGGCAGATTGATTTTTTTGCCGATGGCGACAACTTTTTCCATCAATTCTTGATGATTTTCAATTTCCGGATGGTGGGTGATTTCCAAATAACAATCTTCGCCAAAAATTTTTTTATACCATTTGGCCGTTGTTTCAGCTTTTTCTTGGTCGCGATTTTTCAAAGCTGACGACACTTCGCTGGAAAAAAACGGTAGAAGCGCCACTAGTCCGTCATGATATTTTTCCAGAAGTTCGCGGTCAATTCTCGGTTTATAGTAAAAACCTTCCAAGTGAGAATAAGTAACCAGTTTAAGCAGGTTTTTATAACCAATAAGATTTTTAGCGAGCAGAACTAAACGCGTCCGCCGATTATCCACGCCAGCTTGTTTGTCAAAACGGGCGCGTATTGCCACATAAGCATCCAAACCGATAATCGGTTTGATGTTTTCTTTTTGACAAGCTTTGTAAAATTCAATGGCGCCGTAAAGATTGCCGTTATCGGTCAAAGCCAAAGCCGACATTTTATTTTTCTTGGCGGCATCGATTAAATCGGGAATTTTCGGCAAAGCTTGCAACAACGAATAATGACTGTGAACATGTAAGTGGACGAATTTACTCATTGAGTCATTATATCATTTAATGTTATACTTTTTTTATTATCATTAACTTTAATTTCATGCTTACCATTTATATTATTTTAGGTGTGGCGGCGGTTTTAGTGGTTTGGGCGATTGCCGCTTACAATCATTTTGTTTCCTTAATTAATCGTTCCAAAGAGGCTTGGGCGGATATTGAAGTCCAGCTCAAGCGTCGTTACGATTTGATTCCTAATTTGGTCAATACCGTCAAAGGTTACGCGGCTCACGAACAAACCGCTTTTGAAAAAGTAACCCAAGCCCGGGCGGCGGCGATGGGTGCGGGCAGCTTGGCCGACAAGTCGGCGGCGGAAAATAATCTGGCCGGCGCTCTGAAATCGGTATTCGCCATTGCCGAAGCTTATCCAGAACTCAAAGCTAACCAAAATTTTTTGGAATTACAGCGCGAACTTTCCGATACGGAAAATAAAATCCAAGCGGCGCGCCGTTTCTACAATGGCAATGTCCGCGATCTCAATACCGCCATTCAAGTTTTCCCGGGTAATCTTATTGCCGGCATCTTCAAGTTTTCGGCAATGGAATTATTTGAACTGGAAGCCGACCAACAGGCGGCCAAAGAACCAGTCAAAGTTAGTTTTTAGTTCCCAGAAATGACAACGCTTTATACTCATCAGGATTCCAATATCCGAAAAACTTGGCTGTTAATGACGCTGTTTTTTGGCGTAATTGTGGCGCTTGGTTGGTTTTTGTCTTATTACTACAATAGTCCGTTTATTCTTTATTTCGCAGTTTTGTTTAGTATTTTGATGAACTTCGGCAGTTATTGGTATTCCGACAAAATAGTTTTAAGAATTACTCGCGCTAGGTTAGTTTCATCAGGCGATAATCCGACTCTTATTAATCTTGTGGAAAATTTGGCGATTACCGCCGGTTTGCCGATGCCCCGCGTTTACATTATTGACGACCCGGTGCCTAATGCTTTTGCTACCGGTCGCAACAAAGAGCACGCGGCAATTGCGGTTACCTCCGGACTTTTAACCGCGCTTAACAGAACAGAACTTGAAGGAGTCATCGCTCACGAACTTTCGCACATTGGCAATCGCGATATTTTGCTTTCCACCATTGTTGTTACTTTGGTTGGCCTCATAGCGATTCTTGCTGATTTTTTTCTCCGCAGTCATATCTGGGGTTGGGGCGGCAGTCGCAATCGAGGCGGCGGAAGCGGCGACCGAGCGGGCGCGATTATTATGATTGTCGGTGTAATTTTTGTAATTTTATCGCCGATAATTTCAACCATCATTCAATTGGCGATTTCTCGCAAACGCGAATTTTTGGCTGACGCTTCTGGCGCACTTTTGACCCGTTATCCAGAAGGTTTGGCTTCGGCCTTACAAAAAATCAGTCAATATAACCAACCAATGAAAACCGCCAGCAATGCCACCGCCCATCTTTTTATCGCCAACCCGTTCGGTCCTAAAGTCATAAGTAGAATTTCAAAACTTTTTATGACTCACCCGCCGGTGAAAGATAGGATAAAAGCGCTGGTCGGGAATTAAAAATTGGTGTAAATTGTCAGTTGTTGGTCGTGGTTAATAAGGAGGGTTCGCATAGTGGTCTAGTGCGCGCGCTTGGAAAGCGCGTATGCCGAAAGGCATCAAGGGTCCGAATCCCTTACCCTCCGTTTTTGATTTTTGCGTTTAAGATAAATTTCAATTAAACTATTGGGTATGGCGGATATAAGAATTATAAAAAACCCAATAACGAAAACTGAACTAAAAAAGATTGCCGAAGAGAAGTTTGGCGATTTGGCAAAAGCAGCGGTTGATATAGAAAAAAAGATTATGGCCGTCGGGGGAGAGTTGCACGCCGATATGGAAACCTTGCTTATGGAAAAAGAAAATTCTTTGAGAAAAGACACATGGGGTATAAATCTTTATCCGGAAAATTCCGAAGAAGATTTTATTGAATTTGACTCAATGATAAATTTAAAACCGGCGCTTGGAAACAGAACGCGAAATGTTGAAGATGAAAAAATACGAAAAGAAATAATGGCAATTGTAAATAATCTTATTGTTAGACGATGAATCAACCAATACATAAGGATTTGGCGAGCGGTAAGTGGTTTACACTTTCTCTTGCCGAACAAATGGGGAATATCGGAAGCGAAATTTCGCGAGCCGGCAAACAGGAAAACAAAAATCCAGAGCTTTTTCAAAAAGCGACTGACAGAGCTCTGGAACTTTTTGACTTAACTCTCTCTGATAAGCGTTGGCTCGGACGTTTACGGGAAATCGGCAGGGCGAGAGAATTTTTTTGCGACACGATTTTGGGCGGCAAAGAATATGGCGCACAGATTAAGGACCTCCAAAAATATTTTGATTATTTTGGCATAGCCGCCAGATTACATATTTAATCCATTTGCCTTTTTCCAAAGATTTGGTATTATAAAACCAATTTATGGAAAATCTTAATAAACAACAATTGATTTTGCTGGCTTTGTTGGTGAGTTTCGTAACCTCCATCGCTACCGGTATTGTGACGGTGTCTTTGATGGATCAAGCGCCAGCGGGAGTGACCCAAACGATAAATCGGGTGGTGGAAAAAACCATTGAACGAGTAGTCCAGGCGCCATCGCAAGCCGCCGCCGTTGTGACCAAAGAAGTAATTATTACGGAACAGGATTTGATTACCGAGGCGATAGAAAAGAACGTTAGCGGCGTAGTTAAAATAAAATTAGCGCCGGCGCCGCAAATTACCGGCACTTTCGCCGGTTTGGGTGTGGTGGTTTCCGCGAGTGGCGTGATAGTTGCCGATAATGCGAATTTCGTTACTCCTGATGCCAATTACGTTTATATCGGTGAATTTGCCGACGGCAAGGTTTTTCCTTTAGCGGTAGTGTTTACCGAAGAAAAAAGCCGAGTAGTGATTTTTCGGGCAGTAGCGGATAATCAAGAGAAATATAATTTTCCCGCAATTACCCTCGGTAATTCCGATTTGCTCAAATTGGGCCAAACGGTGATTGGTTTGTCTGGTGCCAATCAACTTACCGCCGCAGTCGGCGCGATTTCCAGTTTTGACGCGCGAGATGAACTGACTGCCGAAGGCGCTACTACTACGATTAAAGTCAGACGAGCGCTGGAAGTAACCACCACAGCCAAAGATTTCATCACGGGTGGCCCGTTGTTGAATACCGCCGGCGAAGTGGTGGCGCTCAAAGTTGCCGGCGGCGAGATGAGTTACGTGCCGATAAATTTAATCAAAAAAATTCTGCCAAATTCCGCCTCTACCACTTCCAATCGGTAATTTTTCACTTTGATTTTTAATTTTTTAATTTTTTATTATGCCCCCCATAGACAGATTTACAACTAAAGCCAAAGAAGCAATCAAACGGGCTCATGAGCTTGCCATTGAGCGCGGCCAAAATCACGTTAATCCGATTCATCTTTTACTGGCTCTGGTTTTACAGGAAGATACTTTGATGGTAGCCCTTCTTGATCGATTGGAAGTAGACACGCCGTTGCTTATTGATTCGTTGTTGGAAGCGATTGAAAGTCCGGAAAGCGGTTCGGTTTTAACGCCTTCCTATCAACTTTATCTGACGCCGGAATTGGCTCAAACCATCGAAAGTTCGGCGCGGGTGGCGGTTTCTTTAAAAGAAGAATTTGTTTCGGTGGAGCATCTTTTTTTGGCGATTTTTGATTCAACCAGCCAAGCCCGAGAAATTCTTTCGCGATTTCGGCTTGATAAAAATTCAGTGCTAAGAGTTTTGGAAGAAGTGCGCCACACTAAAATTACCGATGTCAGTCAGCCAAGAAAATTCCGCTGGTTGCCAAAATACACTCGCAATCTGACCAAGCTGGCCAAAGAAAATAAGCTTGACCCGGTTGTTGGCCGCGACAATGAAATATCCAGAATTATTCAAATTCTTTCGCGCCGGACAAAAAATAATCCGATTCTCATCGGCGAATCCGGTGTCGGCAAAACGGCTATCGTTGAAGGCTTGGCCAGCCGAATCGTTGCCGGCGACATTCCCGAATCGCTCAAGGAAAAAGAATTGGTTTCGCTGGATTTGGGGCTTTTAATCGCCGGCACCAAGTATCGCGGCGAATTTGAAGAACGACTGAAAAACATCATGAAAGAAATAGAGCGGGCTGAAGGCAAGATTATTTTATTTATTGACGAGATTCACACTATTGTCGGCGCCGGCGCGGCCGAAGGTTCAATGGACGCGAGCAATATGTTGAAACCGGCTTTGGCGCGGGGTGAATTGCGCGCCATCGGAGCCACCACTTTGCGCGAATATCAAAGGCATATTGAAAAAGACCCGGCTTTAACCCGTCGGTTTCAACCCGTATTGGTGGTTGAACCGTCAATTGAAGACGCGGTGGCGATTCTGCGCGGCCTCAAAGAAAAATACGAATTGTTCCACGGCGTTCGCATCAGCGACGACGCCATTTTAGCGGCTGTTAATTTATCCAGCCGTTACATCACTGACCGATTTTTGCCCGATAAAGCGGTGGATTTGATAGATGAAGCGGCGTCGTCGCTGAAAATTTCGCTGGAAAATATGCCGCCGGCTTTGGAAGAAACTCGTCGCAAAGTAATGCGCTTGGAAATTGAAAAAGAGGCGCTTAAAAAAGAAGCCGAATTGAAAAAAAGCAAAACCCGCATTAAAGCCATTGAGGAAACCATTGCCGACCTTAAAGAAAAGACCGCCGATTTGGAATTGCGCTGGAAAAATGAAAAAGAAATCATCACCGAAATTAAAAATCTGAAGAAAAATTTAGAAACCGCTCGATTAGAGGCCGAAGGGGCCGAAGCGCGGGCTGATTTGGGCAAAGCGGCGGAAATCCGCTACGGCCGAATTCCTCTAATGGAAAAAGATTTGGAAGGGAAAAATAAAAAATTAAAGCGGCTACAGGTTTCGCGGCGATTATTAAAAGAGGTGATTAATGAAAATGAAATCGCCGATGTGGTTTCTCGCTGGACCGGCATCCCGGTTAATCGGATGCTGGAAGCCGAAGCGGCGAAACTTTCCAGAATGGAAGATGAACTTAAAAAACGCATTATCGGCCAAAACGAAGCGGTTAGAAAAATTTCCGACACAGTCAAGCGTTCGCGGGTGGGCATCGCTGACCCCAATCGGCCCATCGGCTCTTTCATTTTTTTGGGTCCGACCGGCGTTGGTAAAACCGAATTGACCAAAGCGTTGGCGGAATTTATGTTTGATGACGAAAAAGCGCTGATTCGTCTGGATATGTCCGAATTTATGGAAAAGCATTCGGTTTCTAAAATGATTGGCGCGCCGCCCGGTTATGTCGGCCACGAGGAAGGCGGCGCTTTCACCGAGACCGTTCGCCACCGCCCTTATTCCATTATTCTTTTTGACGAAATTGAAAAGGCTCATCCGGAAGTTTTCAATCTTCTGCTTCAGATTTTAGACAATGGCCGTTTGACCGACGCCAAAGGCCGAACGGTAAATTTCCGAAATTCTATTATCATTTTGACCTCCAACATCGGCGCCCAGTTTATAGACAAAATGGAAAAAATCGGTTTCTCTATGAGAGAGGGCGAGCAAGCTAATTATGCCGAAGCTAAAAATAAAGTATTGGCATCGCTCAAGGATTATTTCCGGCCGGAATTTTTGAATCGCTTGGATGATATCGTTGTTTTTGATATTTTGTCACTTGAAGCGATTAAGCAAATCGTCAACATTCAAATAGCCCAGATTCAAGCTAGGCTTAAAGCCAAAGAAATTGAATTAATAGTATCGCCGGCGGTTTTTGATTATCTTGCCAAAGAGGGTTATAACCCGCAATACGGCGCCCGTCCCTTGAAGCGGCTGATTCAGACGAAAATTCTCACTCCAGTGGCATCGTTGATGATTTCCCAAGGTTTGATGAAAGGCGGCAACATCGTTGTGGATTTTAAAGACAGTGATTTCGTTTTTAACATTAAGAACGGCAGAAAAAGTAAAATTGTCAGCGAAGTGCCATTGGCTCAAACGGTATGAAAGTTATCTTAAATAAGGATATTCCCAAGGTAGGGAAAAAATATGAAGTCAAAAATGTCGCCGACGGCCACGCTTTGAATTTTTTAATTCCTCACGGTTTGGCGGTGGCGGCGACGGCCGGCGCTTTGAAGAAATTAGAAATCATCAAAACCCATTTGGCGATGGAGAAAAAAATTCAAGAAGACTCATTGTTCAAAAACTTACAACTATTGGATGGCGCGAAAATTGAAATTATTGAAAAAGCCAACGCCCAAGGCCATTTATTTGCCGGTCTTCACAAAGAACAGATTATTCCGGCGATTAAAAAACAGACCGGCTTGGATGTTTTGCCGGAGTTTCTGGTTTTAGATAAGCCGATTAAAGAAATTGGCGAACGAATATTTGAAGTAAAGGTTCAAGATAAGCTCGCGAAATTTACCCTTATCGTAAAAAAAGATTAATTTCAATTTCAACCTAAATTTGCGATAGCAAATTTAGGTGTTTTAAATCACGCTGACGGTTTTTTTGACGAGGGTTTGATTATTGAAACCGAGTTTGCGTTTGCGGCCATATTTCACGATGCCGGTTTTTATGGCGTAAATGGTATGGTCTTTGCCAAGTAAAACATTTTTTCCGGGCATAATTTTAGTGCCGCGCTGGCGCACGATAATTGAACCGGCGCTCGTTTTTTCACCAGCATAAAGTTTAATGCCTAAATATTTTGGATTAGAATCCCTAAGGTTTTTTGCTGTGCCGCCGGCTTTGGTGTGGGCCATATTTTTAAGAAATGTCTAATTTCTAATTACTAATTTCTAATGTAGAATAGAATGATGATAGCGGAGATTTGGAAAAAAAGCAAAGAGCAATTGGCAATTTTGGAACGGCCGGATTTTTTCATCGGCACCCTGATTATTCTGGTAGCTTTTGCTTCTTTTGGTCTTGGTCGACTTTCCGTAATCCAAACTGCTCGGTTGCCGTTGGAAATTGAACAAACGGCGGCAATTTCGGAGGCAGTAGGCGACATAAACGCCGTGAAAAATTTGGCGCCGACAGCAAACAATGAAACCCAATCAGCGGGAATGTATGTTGCCTCCAAGAACGGCGCCAAGTACCATTTTCCTTGGTGCGCCGGCGCCAAGACCATTTCCGAAGCCAATAAAATCTGGTTTAATACTGTTGAAGAAGCGCGTCGGGCTGGTTACACGCCGGCAAGTAATTGTAAGGGACTGAAGTAGTAAATCGGGCTATAGTATAGTGGTAGTATACACGCATGGGGTGCGTGAGGTGGCAGTTCGATTCTGCCTAGCCCGAAAAAAGTTTAAATTTATCCCAAAAATTTTAGCCTAGCTGTGCGTCAAAAACCCTTGTCAGACAAGGGTTTTTGACTGTTTGGACAAAACTCCCAAATTGTGGACTAGTATTGACAGCTTCAAATGAATATGCTATGCTCTTGGCGTAATCAGAGCCCAGCTCTGATTTTAATTTTAGCCAAATTCTAATATGATTATCACCGAATTGACCTTCAGTCTCTTGCTCTTTGCCAATGTTTTTTCCGCTTTCAGTTTAGCCGCTGATAATGTTGCGCCGGTTCCAGTTAATAATAATGTTGAAGTAATTGTCAAACCAACGCGAACTCTGGAAGAATTGGTGCGCGATTATTATAGCGACACGCCGATTTTGGCTGAAGTTGCCCGTTGCGAATCGCAATTTCGCCACTTCGGTAAAAACGGCAATATTATTCGCGGCATCGTTAATGCCAAAGATGTTGGCGTAATGCAGATTAATGAAGAGTATCACCGAGAAAAAGCGGAAACTCTCGGTTTGGATATTTATTCGTTGGACGGAAACTTGGAATACGCCAGATATCTTTACGAGAAAGAAGGCGCGAAACCTTGGCGGTCTTCAGCGAAATGCTGGAATCGCGAATTGGCAAAGGTCTAATTGAAAAACAAAAAGGCGAAACCTTAAGGTTTCGCCTTTTTGTTGCCTTCAACGAATTTGTGTTAAAATAAAATTATGAAGCAAAAATTTGTCATTGAGGGTTTGGCCGGCAGAAAAATTTTGAACGGCGAAATAAAAGTCAACGGCGCCAAGAACGCAGTTTTGCCGCTTTTGGCGGCGACCATTTTACTGGACAAGCCGGTAGAATTTTCCAATGTGCCGAAAATTGAAGATGTGGCTAGAATACTGGAACTTTTAAAAATACTCGGCGCTGAATTTGAATGGACAGGCGAACGGACTTTAAAAGTTGACGGCAGTAAAGTATCCGGCCAGATTTTGGATAACGAAAACGCCAAAAGAATGCGCGCCTCAATTTTGTTGGTTGGGCCGCTTTTGGCTCGTTTCGGCAAAGTTTTTTTTCCGCACCCGGGCGGCTGCGTTATCGGCGAACGGCCGATTGATTTGTTTATTGAAGGATTTAAAAAAATGGGCGCGATAATTTCCGAAAAAGACGGACTGTATGAAATTTCAACACCCGACGGTTTGGCGGGCACTGATTTTTTCTTTCGAGTGCCCAGCGTAACCGGTACCGAAACCTTGCTTTTGGCGGCTATTGGCGCCAAAGGCAGAACAATTTTGAAAAACGCAGCGTTGGAACCGGAGGTGGTTTGCTTGGCTAAATTTTTGAACTCGCACGGCGCGAAAATTTTGGGTGCCGGTTCGTCGGAGATAATTATTGAGGGCGGTTGTGAACTTAAAGAATCCGCCTCATCGGCGGACAAGATTTTTCCAATAATTCCCGACAGGATTGAAGCCGGCAGTTTTTTGATTTTAGGCGCGCTGGCGGCAACTCATTTGAAAATCATCAATTGTCAGCCAGCCCATCTGGATTCATTGATTGAGACGCTTCGTTTCGCCGGTGTAACGATAGAAATTGGCAGTGATTGGCTGGTGGTAAGAAATAATGCCAAAGCCGCTAACGAAACTTTGCGAACGGTGAATATTAAAACCAAAGAATATCCCGGTTTTCCCACCGATTTACAGGCGCCGATGGCGGTATTTTTGACTCAAGTTTATGGCGAAAGTTTGATTCACGAAACGATTTTTGAGGGCCGGCTTAATTATATTGCTGATTTGGAAAAAATGGGCGCAGATATAAAAATGTGGGATGCCCATCGAGCGTTGGTTAAAGGTCCAATAACGCTTAAAGGTAAAGAATTGGATGGTCCGGATATTCGGGCCGGTTTAGCTTATATTTTGGCGGCGATTGTCGCCGAAGGAGAATCAACTATCAACAACGCTTATTTCATTGACCGCGGCTACGAGCGGATTGAAGAACGTCTGCAAAAAATCGGCGTCAAAATCAAACGAGTTGACGCATAAGACCAGATACATATTGCACTCATTGGGCAGGGTGGGATTTGAACCCACAATCCTTTCGGAATGCGCTTCTAAGGCGCACGCGTATGCCAATTCCGCCACCTGCCCTCAATGTCCGCCCAGAGGGATTCGAACCCCCGACCTTCTCCTTAAGAGGGAGCAGCTCTACCGACTGAGCTATGGGCGGATAGAAAAAGTTTAAAACTAAAAATGTAAAGTGTAAAGTTTTTTAAAAATGGCGCTGGCGGCTGGTATCATTACAAGCATTAAAAGTGAGGGTGTCCTAATTCAGGGTGGAATTTAGGATTTGACATTAAATGGAATTACACCATACTATTGCAGTATGGACAATAAACGTAAACGTGTTGTTGTAACCGGCGGGCTCGGTTTTATAGGCCAGAATCTTGTGCCAATTCTTGCAAAAGAGGGCTATTTCCCGTTAGTGATTGATTTTTTAGACCCGTCGGGGATAGGTAAGATTACAGGGAAATGGAATCTTATTCATGGGATAGATTATCGTGTTGTTACTGAGGATATCCGGAACATCGAGACGGTAGCTAACTTATTGGAGCAAGAAGGGCCCGCGGCGATTATCCATTTGGCCGCAAAACATTTTATCCCTGATTGCAATGCTAACCCCCTCGAAACAGTATCGATTAATGTGGACGGAACAATGGGGTTATTGAATATAGCAAAGAGGGTTGGGATAAAGAAGTTTATATTTACATCGTCTGCTGCCGTTTATAAATCAAGCAACCAAAGACACAAAGAGAGCGACGCCCTAGAACCGATAGATATTTACGGAATGTCAAAAGTGGCTGGAGAGTGGTTAATTAGATCGCATTCGATGGCGCGAGAACAAGAGGGGGTTGAGTTTGTTGTTCTCAGACTATTTAATGTGTATGGTCCCAGCGATAACACACCACACTTCATACCGCAAATTGTAAGGCAGGTCAAGGCGGCAAACATTGTATGCCACGGAAATTTGGAAACTATACGAGATTATGTTTACATTGGTGATGTTGTGAACGCAATAATAAGGGCTCTTAAAAAGAATCTGCCCGGATATACTCGACTAAATGTCGGTAGCGGAAAAGGATCTTCGGGAAAAGAAATTATTGACCTTATTGCCAAACTCACTAATAAAAATCTTCTCCTAAAGAAAGATCCGGGACTCTCGCGGGCAACTGACAGAAATAGGCTTATCGCGGACACACACCTTATAACCAGCATATTAGGGTGGGAAGCAAAATATCTAATCCAAGATGGCCTGAAACAGTTACTAACTCAGTGAAATTAAATTGAAAAATCGACTCCAAAAAATAGAGAGCGTAAATTCTGTACGCAATCCTAACAGAAATAAGGACAGAAAAACCGTTCTCGGTATCATTATTGACACGGATTTTGCTGTCCCCCCAAAAACGGGGGTAACATATCGGCTTCATTTCCTCTCGAAAAAACTTGCTGAAAGGGGGTTAGAAACAAAAATATTTCTATGCAACCGAAATATAAAGACTGATGCCGACATTGCAAACTTTCCAAACACACCCGGTATCGAGTTCCATATAATCCCCGAGGAGGCTTTCTACACGCTTCCCGTTATGAGAGACATAATCAGAAGCAGCGGCGTAACCATCCTACAAACTGAGGATGCGGTATCATTGTTAAGGTATCACCCAATCGCCAAGGAGTTAGCTCTTCCCATGATTCTAGAAATGCACGACGTCGAGGCCACCCTCAAAGAGGGGCTCGGTTTTGAGAAAGAAGACATAAAAATGACCGAGAAAATTTCTCGTCTTGCTACCAAACTCTCTTGCGTCACAATCTGTATGACACCAACAGATCGTGAAGAGCTGATCAATAAAATCGGGGCTGAAAAAGACAAACTCCGACTAATCCCGAACCCAATAGACCTTAAAGAATTCAAATATTCTGGTCCCAATGAACAAGCTCATACAGCTATCTTTGTTGGCAACATGTTTTATTGGCCGAACCAAAATGCAGCAAATTTTATTGTAGACAAACTACACCAAGAGCTAAAGAGAAGGGATGCCCGTGTGCACCTCACACTTGTCGGGATGGTACCCGATGACATCAAAAATAAATGCTCCGGCAATACCTCTGTGACTGTCACGGGGCCAACAGATAATCTAAACAAAATATTAAAGACGGCAACAATTGCCCTGTGTCCGGTTAAGGAGGGTTCTGGAATGAAAGTTAAAATTCTTAACTACTGTGCAGCAGGGCTTCCTATTGTTACTACAACGATAGGGGCGTCAGGGTACGAACACGTCTCGAGCCTGGTTATCGAAGACGATCTCAACCGCTATGCAGAAATTATCGTCGATCTATTAAGAGACAGGGACAAACTAGTTGATCTGGGAAAGAAAAATCGGGATTTTGTTGAGAGGTTTTATGATATAGATAAACTATCTGATTTTTTAATCGAAATTTACTCCGATACGGGTCGCGTGAAAACACCGCCCAGTGACAGAAACTTGGGCGGTGCGAGGATAGAAATCCCCCTGCCGTTGTGGCTTAAAGAAGACAGGGTACGAAAGATCACCAACAAAAAGTATTATGTCATCAAAAATGGTCTCGTCACACATTCGCAAACACTACCCTAGCATCCTTGTGGTTGAAGGGTTTTGGGGTACCGGGAAATCCGGTCTAATCGCGGAGATTCGCAAATCCTATCCGTGTGTTTTTATCCCAGAACCAAACCACATTGAGTACAGAATTAAAAACGATATAAGCAATTGGTATCGTAAGGAACACCGTAGACGATTCGAGCTGGCAAAGAAGTATAATCGACTCGGTGAACACGTTGTCATGGAGCGTTCGATTATATCGAGCCTCGCATTCTACTTTGCTTCGACAGGAATACTGCCATCGTGGACAGGGCGCGAACTTAAGAAATTTAGTGAGACAAATACACAAGTGATTTTTCTATCGAAAGACAAGAAAGCTACACTAAGAAACTCCAGCTACATTCAAGACAAAACGGTGCGGATGCTGATTTCTCGGGATTCCGGTTTCTATGACCGATACCTTGGATTTTATAAAGAAATTCTCCCGACAATTTTAGCCACAAAAATACTTATCACTGACCTCACAAACAACTCTGGCTTTGAAAAAGCAAAAAGAGTAGTCAGAAACACGCTTCGAAGCCACAGAAAGAACCGAACATTTTTAGGTGAGAGAACTGATAAATGCGTTAGTGCCGTTGTCATGTACAAAGACAAATTTCTGCTTTTGTTCGATAGGAACCGAAAACACTTCTCTCTGCCACAAGGGCACCTAGAGATTAACGAAACAAAAGTTGCAACGGCCAAGCGTGAAATTGAGGAGGAAACCGGCTTCTATGATACGGAGGTACTGCGACCCATTGGCAGATACAGTTATCGGTACTTCGTGAATAAAGAAGTTCTTAAAAAAACGATAACCGTATATTTGGTAAATCTCAAGACCTTGAAAAGGAAAGGAAAGAAACTCGGGTCGCACGAGAAATACGACAACTGTTTTCTCAGATATCACGATGCGCTAAGAAACTTAAAGTGGCCAGAGGATAAAGAAGCCCTGACTCGAGCGTGGCACCATCTCAATAAAAAAGCCTAATCCCCGAGTAGAACGCGGGAAGTAGGCTTTGTGAATACTAGCTTAGATGAAGCCACCATTGCTGGAGAAACCCTTCCGGAAATTCCCGCCTTCTGCCTAGAATAGCGGCAATTTCTGCCACAATGATGTCACTTTGCGTTATGATCTCTTGCGGGTCAGTTTCCCGTAGGAATTCCTCCTGCAATGTCACGAACTGAGACCACCGGCCACCCAATTTCCTGACTTCTCTTGGCAACCATTTCTTGAAAGGATACGGGAGGCCGAGTGACAATAACACCATTTCCAACGCGAGTTTAATGACGGTCGACCTCAACAAGTCGATAGCTAGACCGTCCTTGTGCCACACGGCTTGGCGGAGATTGTGACGCTCCGAACGGAACTCTATATACTTTCTCCGTAAGATGCTTTCAACACTTGCAAGGAATGGCACCTCTTGGGCTTTCAATAGTCTACGGAATGATCCATGGGGATCCTGGATTATCGTCGCGTTTTGGAACACCCAAAGCGCTATCGGTAAACGCTTGGAGAAATCGCTCCGAAGCCATCCGTAGCTTTTAAACCTCGCGAATACCGGTGGCTTATGATCGTGATCATCGATCACAAAACAGTCGCCGAACTCCAGTTTGAAGTGACATTCAAACATCCTGTCAGGAATGAAAACCATCACATCCAGAACTAGTTCTGGATCCTGGCTGGTTGCAACAATGGATGCAACCTTGAGGTATCGCCGAAAGTCCACGGCGAGCAATTTGTCGCTAACATAACGGGATAATGATTCGTTATTCACCTACCACCCCCGTTCTGTCCTGCACCAGAGAGTTTCTCGTGCAGCTTGGTCAAACCAGTCTTGTTCCCAGTATACTTCAAGTAGACATCCAGTGCCACCTCTTTCGGAACCCATTTAAACTCTGTGTGTTCCGGTGAGAGAGTAATCTCTTGGCTAGTCGAGACACGCACACCGAATACCTTCTCGAACTGTTTCCTGCCATCGTCTACAAACTCGAAAGAGAACCCTGTGTCGATGAGCTCAAGAATCTCCTTGATACCCAGCTCCTCTCTGACTTCTCTGATAGCGGCCATCTCAAACGGCTCGCCAACCTCAACGTTACCGGTAACTGGCTGCCAAAAACCGCCTTTTTGTGGGTTCCGCTTCAGTATCAGATACTCAACTATTCCACTGGTGGGCGATTGCCGGAAAACAATCGCTTCGACTTGATTATTCGTCTTTTCTTTTTTTTCTGTATTCACTGTATTCATATGTATGTACTGCTGTCGTATTAGTTTGTACTCCCACTCGGCTTCAGGTTGTGTGCCAGAGCAGTGGAAGAGGTTTTTGAGCCGGCCTATGCACAACCCTATTCTCAGGCGCTTCTTAACATTAAGCACCTTGTTTATCGCATCTACACCGTAGACAACTAAAACGGGTAAGGGTCTATTACACAGGTATGTTTCTATCGCAGGTGGGTTATCAATGCGTTCCCACCGGTAGAACAATTGTACCATAGCAAGACTGAACGAGGTGTCGCACACCTTCCTCGCAGCGAGATTTTCGTTGCCGATTTCTTCTGTGACGAGAGATTCCAACCCTCTTTCTATGGCGTCTGGTTTGATAACAACCACGGTAAATTCTACATGATCCATATACCACCTTTCTTTGTGGGTTTCATCTTTTCTTGTCAAAGTGCTACAAGCACCTCAACCCATAGCAATAATATCCACCTGGGAAAACTTGTCAATAGGGTTTGACACTGTGTCACTCTATAGGATAGGATAGCGGATTATGGACCAAATAACCGTTCAAAATCGATTCGGCAAAACATTGCGAGCGATGAGGACTAGGGCGGGCATGTCACAGGCTACTCTAGCCCGGAAAGCGGGTCTACACTGTAGTTTCATAAACTCTCTTGAGCAAGGGAAGAAGAACATTTCTCTGCTTAACATGTACAGACTTGCAGCTGCCTTAAGCATAACAATTTCAGATTTATTTTCGAGTCCCATCAACGGCGAGACAATAAAAGCAGTTCTGTTCGATTTACACTACACGCTGATCCGACCAAACCCCTCTCGAGGCATTGTTTACGGAAAAGTATTAAGGCAGCATGGTCTTCGTGTTCATCCAAGAAAAACAAAAAGAATTTTTAACGAAATTTGGGATAGCTATGGCGACAGCAAGATTTCCACGGAACACGCCACCCTTCGCGATGAAAAAGGCATGGAGCAATGGTGGCTAGGGTTCCACAAAAAGATGCTTGCGCGTCTCGGTTATAATAACAAAAGAGGGTGCGAACTCATTAATTCTGAGCTGTCTCGAGATTTTTATACCAACCCGAAGGTGCATCGAGTATATGCTGACGCAATGGAAATACTTACCATATTAAGAAAGCAAGGAGTAAAACTCGCCCTGGTAACGAATGGGTACAAAACGACCAAGAAAGTTATCAGGGATATGGGGTTGGAGAAATATTTTGACTGTATTGTTATTTCAAGCGCAGTCGGCATCAGTAAACCGGACCCCAAAATATTCAAAATAGCGATTAATAAACTGGGTTTGAAACCGGCTGAGGTATTGTTTGTGGGAGATAGCTACGCGACCGACATAGTTGGTGCGAAACGTGCTGGGTGTAAGGCGGCCATTATTGACAGAAAATACAGTGACCGTAAGAAAAGATATGACTGTATATATTTAAACAATCTGTTACAAATCAAGTCCCTTATTTAAGCGCCCCGCAATTGGTAATTCCATGAAGAAAGGCGGAGCCCCTTCCTCTATCTTCGGATTCAACCCGGATCTTGCCATTCTACCGTTCAACTATCTCACGGACTAGGAAAAAACCGCGTCCAGTTGAATTTGCGTGGAACTTACTATTCGCCAAGAGATACGATGCAATCGTTGGCACTGACGCTATGGATAGTACCAAGCTCGACGTTATAGTAAATCCAAAATACTTCGGATTGTTTGCCCAAGCTAAACCAAGCCAATAAATCAAAAGAAATAAATAGAATGTCAGTTGCCAGCAGGCAGTTCAACAAAGAAAGTGGAACCCTAAATGTAAAGTGTAAAGTTTTTTAAAAATGGCGCTGGCGGAGATTTTAGTTTATGATTAAATTATTACCTATTAAGAGAGAGTGATATATGAAATTTTGCCGGCTCGTCTAATGGTAGGACATCGCCCTTTGGAGGCGAGTATTGGGGTTCGAGTCCCTGGCCGGCAGAAATTTACCTTTTGTAAAGTCATTGCTTAAAAATTTTATCAAACGATTTTGTCAAAACTCGCTGGAAATTTCAGTTATGCTACAATAGTCGGATATTATTAAGTAAGTAAAAATTTTATGTCTGAAGAAACAATGGGGAATCAACAAGAAACAATAAAGAAGCGCTCGGGCGGAGCGTTTTTGAAATTTCTTTTATTTACCATAATTGTGGTAGCTATTATCGCTGTCGGATATTTTGCCCTGAAGCAGGGTGTTGTTAGCGGCGGCGCGGTGGCAGTGATTAATGGTCAAAAAATAATGCGTTCGGTATATGACGGGCGTTATGCGCAACTTGCGGCGAGTATCGCGTTGCAAGGGCAGTCCGCGACTACCACTGAAATGCAGGCTGTTATTAAAAAACAGACCCTGGATAATCTTGTTACGGAAACTCTCTTATTACAGGCCGCCGAAAAAGAAAGCATCAAGATAAATAGTGAAGAGGTAGAAGCGGCATTTTTCCAAAACAAGTCCCAGTTTCCCGATGAAGAGGCGTTTGTTAAAGCTCTTACCGACCAAGGATTTACCGATAACACGTTTAAAGAATTTTTAACCAAGGACAACATAATTCGGCAATATCTTATGGCTCACATAGATGTGAGTTTAGTGACGGCCACGGAAAAAGAAATAAAGGCGCTTTACGAACAGGCTGTCGAAAGTAATCCAACCATTCCGCCGTTGGACCAAGTTCGCGTCCAGGTTGAGAATCAAATTATCCAGCAAAAACAACAGCAACTTATCTCAAACTTTATTCAACAACTCCGCGCTTCAAGCACGGTGGAAACCTTGATTTAGCCAAATAAAAAAACGGACACCGTGCGGTGTCCGTTTTGAAAGTTTTTAGCGTTCATTTTTCACGGCGTTTCCTCTTGGAAAATGGGATTTTTTTGACAAAAACAAATGGGGCAAGTTTCAGCAAGTTCCCCCAATAGTGTTTCTGCTCCGGTGTGCGGACAGTCTTTTTGAATTACCAAGAGCTCGTCTTGTTTTAATTTTTTCTGCGATTGGTTTCTTAATCTGGCAATTTCTTTTCTTAATTGAACACACCTAATGCGTCTTTCTTGGTTGGCGGTTGTCATTGTGTTTAGAGGGTTGGTAGAAAGTTGCGGTTAATTTTTCTAAACATTACGATACATAAATTGTCGTCAGAAGTCAAAGTTTCGAAAGATTAATAATGAGACTTTTGTTAATTAATTTGACCGGAACGCCAGAGATTGATTTTATGATGATGGCCGGAAAGCAAAATTTTGGGCACGCGATAATTTTTGCCTTTATATTTGAAAACTTCGGGACGGGTGTAGACATCGGGGCTGGCAATCCGATTTTCTTCCGGCGAATTTTCATCACCCAAAACGCCGGAAATTTGGCGGGCAATCGCGTCAATCATTATCATCGCCGGCAATTCGCCGCCGGTCAAAACAAAAGGGCCGACGGAAATTTCTTGAACTTTAAGAACTTTCTTAACCCGCGCGTCTATTCCTTCATAGCGACCGCAAATGATAATGAGGTCTTGTTTTTTATCGGCAAACTTTCTCGCGATTTGATTGGTAAATTGTTTACCGTTCGGTGTTAACCAAATTAGTTTTGAGTTTTGAGTTTTTAACTTTGAGCTTATCGTGACGTTTTCCACCGCTTTTATTATTGGTTCGGCTTGAATGACCATACCTGGTCCGCCGCCGTATGGCGCTCGGTCAATTCGTTTGTGCTTATCTTTGGTGAAGTCGCGAGGGTTGTAAAATCTCACGGTTATTTTTTTATTATCAATGGCGCGTTTTAAAATAGACTCATTTAAATACGAGCGAAAGGCGTCAGGAAATAATGTAATAATATGAAAAGTCATATTCACAATCTACAAGAAAAAATAAAAATTGGCAATAAAACGAATTGCTCCGATATTTGCGACCGCTGATATCGGAGCAAAACAAAACCGCCCAGATTTTTATTAGAGCGGTTTTGTTTTTGAAGCTAGATTTTCAAATCCTCCATCGCTTCGTCCACCGTTTTGGTTGCTCTCGGTTCGCGAGGCGGCGCGCCCTCCGGTTCGTTGATTTTCAGATTGACCCGAGCGTTGTTTTTCATCCCGACGACGCGGAGCAAGGTGCGAATGGCTTTGGCGGTATTGCCCATGCGGCCGATGATTTTACCCATATCCGCCGGGTTAACGGCCAATGTCAGAAGCACGCCCATTTCATCAACCGTCCGATTGATTTTCACATCTTTCGGATTGTCAACCAAAGCTTTCGTGACGAAATCAAGAAATTGGACATCCTGGTCCTGCATATTAGAACTGTTGAATTTTGTAAAATTCTATCAGGCAGTATTTTCGACCATTTCTTACTGCTATTTGATAGCATAACAAACTTTGAAAAAAACTCAACTATGCTCTAATATATCAATATGAAAGAAATATCAGGGGCTTACGAACCGAAAATGGTGGAGGATAAAATTTACCGACAGTGGTTGGCGAGCGGATTTTTCGCACCGGAAAAATTACCCGACAAAAGAAGTAAGAAATTCGTGGTAATGATCGCGCCACCGAACATTACCGGTTCGCTTCATATGGGTCACGCTTTGGAAAATACCATCGCTGATATTTTGGTGCGTTTTAGACGAATGCAAGGTTACAAAACTCTATGGTTGCCTGGCACCGACCATGCCGGTATTGCCACTCAAAACGTGGTGGAAAAGGATTTAAAGAAACAAGGTCTCTCGCGTCATCAGCTCGGTCGGGAAAAATTTTTGGAAAAAATTTGGCAATGGCGCGAGCAATACGGCGAAACGATTTTGAATCAGCTCAAGCGGCTCGGCTGTTCTTTGGATTGGAGCCGAACACGCTTTACTATGGATGAAAAGTATCAGGTGGCAGTCAGAACCGCTTTTGCTCATTACCAAAAGAAAGGTTTGATTTATCAAGGCGAGCGAGTAATAAATTGGTGCGTTAAATGCCAAACGGCTCTTTCCGATTTGGAATTGGAATATATTGAAGAAAATTCAAAACTCTGGCACATCAAGTATCCATTTAAAGATGGTTCCGGTTTTGTGACGGTGGCGACCACGCGGCCGGAAACGATGTTGGGTGATACAGCGGTAGCGATTAATCCCAAAGATGGACGTTACAAAAATTTGAGCGGTAAAATTTTAATGTTGCCAATTATGAAGAGGGAAATTCCGGTAGTCGCCGATTTTGCCGTGGATAAGGAATTCGGCACTGGCGCGGTCAAAGTTACGCCAGCTCATGATGCCACCGACAGCGCTATTGCCGAGCGCGCTGGTTTGCCTTACCGCAAAGTGATAAATGAGGTGGGAAAAATTATAAATGCCACTCCAGATTTTGATGGTATGAAAATCGTCGAAGCGCGGGAAAAAGTTATTGCACGGCTTACTGAACTCGGTTTATTAGAAAAAGAAAAAGAATTTACTCACAATGTCGCTAAGTGTTATCGTTGTAACGCTACCGTTGAACCAATGCTTTCCAAACAATGGTTTGTCAAAATGAAACCGCTGGCGGAAAAGGCGATTAAAGCGATTGAAAAGGGCGAGATAACTTATACACCGGCTCGCTGGAAAAAAATTTCTTTGGATTGGCTACGGGAAGTGAAGGATTGGTGCGTTTCGCGGCAAATCTGGTGGGGACATAAAATTCCAATTGCCGACAGCGAAGACACTTTTGACACTTGGTTTTCTTCGGCGCTCTGGCCATTTGCCGCTTTGGGCTGGCCCGAAAAAACCAACGACTTAAAAAATTATTACCCGACCTCAATCATCACTTCCGCTCGTGATATTTTACACCTTTGGATTTCGCGGATGGTTTTTTCGGGCTTGGAATTTATGGGTAAACCGCCGTTCAAAGATGTAATTATTCACTCCACTGTTCAAGCGTTGGATGGTCGGAGAATGTCAAAATCACTTGGTACCGGTATTGACCCGTTAAACTTGATTGAAAAATACGGCGCTGACGCCACTCGCTTTGGTTTGATTTTTCAGGAGTTCGGCGGGCAAGAAATTCGTTTCAATGAGCAAAATATTTTGATGGGCAAAAAATTTTCCAATAAGCTTTGGAACATCGCCCGTTTTGTTCAACTCAAAATCCCTCACTTGGGAGCTCAACTCCCAAGTAAATTGGTTGATTGGGAAAATAAAAAATTTCTAAAAATCTTAGCAGAAAATAAAAAAGCGGTGGAGAAAAATTTAGATGCTTACAAATTCGGCGAAGCGGCGCATTTGCTTTACGATTTTGTTTGGCATGAATTCGCCGACAAATTTATTGAAAACAGCAAAAAGAGGAAAGACGCTGAAACCACTGCCGTTTTGGCGCACAGTTTGCGGGAGATTCTAAAAACGCTTCATCCGTTTATGCCGTTTATCACCGAAGAAATTTGGCAATTATTTGGCGAAAAAGAAATGCTGTTGGTGGAAAAGTGGTAGGGATGATAAAATGTTTAGAATATAAAAAATGGAAACCAGCGCTTCAAAAAGACTATCTACCGGTTTTATTTTGCTTCTGATAATCGGAGGCGCTTTTTTCTTGGGTTATCACCAAGGTGAAAGAAATGTTCCGGCGGAGCGGAAAATCACCGAATTACAAAACAAAGAAATCGGTAAACCGGAAACGGTAAATTTTTCACCGTTCTGGCAGGCTTGGAATGTTATCAATGAAAAATTCGTTACAAAAGCCACTACCACCACTGCTCAAGAAAAGGTCTACGGCGCCATTGAGGGTTTGGCGAAATCGCTTGGCGACCCTTACACCGTTTTTTTTCCGCCGGTGGAATTAAAAGAATTTGAAACGGAAATCAGCGGCCAGTTTGAAGGTGTTGGTATGGAACTCGGCATCAAAGACAATGTTTTAAGCGTGGTGGCGCCGCTTAAAGACACGCCAGCTTTTCGCGCCGGCATCAAGTCGGGTGACAAAATTATCAAAATCAACGACACTTTAGCGACTGACATGAAGGTGGAAGCGGCCGTAAAAATGATTCGCGGACCGCGTGGTACCTCGGTACGCTTGACCATTGTTCGTGAAAACAGAAATGAGCCGCTGGAAATAATTATCGCTCGCGATGTTATCAATATTCCAACAATTGATACCGAAATCAAACAAATAACTAACGGCAATAAAAATGAAATTAACAATCCATGGCAAAATGGCATTTATGTCATAAAACTTTACAATTTCTCCGGCAATGCCGCTAATTTATTCCGCGAAGCTCTACGTGGTTTTATTGAATCCGACACTCACAAATTGATTTTAGATTTGCGCGGCAACCCGGGCGGTTATTTGGAGGCGGCGGTGGATATGGCCAGTTGGTTTTTACCGGCCGGCAAAATAGTGGTTTCCGAAGAATACGCTCAAGGCAAAGAGCCGACGGTACATCGATCGCGCGGCTACAATATTTTTAACGACACCTTGAAAATGGTAGTTTTGGTTAATGAAGGTTCGGCTTCGGCTTCAGAAATCTTGGCCGGCGCTTTGCGCGAACACAACATTGCCAAATTGGTTGGAACAAAAACTTTCGGCAAAGGTTCGGTTCAAGAATTGATTAAAATTACACCCGATACTTCGTTGAAACTAACCATTGCCCGCTGGCTCACGCCGCTTAATCATTCCATCTCCGAAGAGGGTTTGGCGCCCGATTATGAAGTAAAAATTTCCGCTAAGGATTTGGAAGCCAAGCGCGATCCACAAATGGATAAAGCGGTAGAAATTTTGAAGGGGATGTAGTAAACTTTAACAAGTTGCGTAGGTGGCAGAGTGGTCAATTGCAAGAGACTGTAAATCTCTCGGCCTATGGCCTACGGGGGTTCGAATCCCTCCCTACGCAAAAGGTCGAAAAAAATAATTAAATAAAATTTATGGCGGAAAAACATATTGGTGAAGTTACCCATTGGTACGACAAAATCGGCGTTGCGGTGCTTAAATTAAAAAGCGTTTTGAAAATCGGCGACAAGCTTAAAATTAAGCACGGCGAGAAAGAATTTGAGCACTCGGTTGATTCAATGCAAATTGACCACTTGCCGGTAGAGTCGGCAAAAAAGGGCGACGAAGTGGCCGTTAAATTGGCTGAAAAAGCCAAAGAAGGCGCTTTAATCTACAAATTGGAATAATAATGGCCGAATTTGAATATGAAAAACGCAAGAAACGGGTTGCGCACCTGGATTGAAGTTGATTGTTTGGCGATTAAAAAAAATTACAGGCTCTTTCGCTCGCTGATTGCTTCTAAAACTAAACTGCTCGCCGTAGTCAAGAGCAATGCCTACGGTCATGGTTTGGTTGATTTTGCTAGTAAATTGAAGCAACTCGACATCGACTGGCTGGGCGTTGATTCAATCGTTGAAGCGCTAACCTTGCGACGCGAGGGAATTAAAACGCCGATTTTGGTGCTTGGCTACACTTTGCCGGAAAAATTTAAAGAAACGGCCGATAATGATATTTCTATAACAATTTCCAATTTTGAAACATTGAAGGTTGTCCAAAAGGAAAAATTTTCAAAATCGCTGAAAATTCATATCAAAGTTGACACCGGCATGCACCGGCAAGGTTTTTTGCTTGGAGAGCAAAAAACCTTGATATCAAAACTCAAAACTCAAAACTCAAAATTTATTATTGAAGGACTATATACCCATTTTGCAACAGCGAAAAATCCGGCTTTTCCGGAATACACCAAAAAACAAATAAATGAGTTTGAACAATGGCGCTTGGCTTTTAAAAAAATAGGACTAATTCCAATTTGCCATGCCAGCGCCACCGCCGGCGCCATGATTTTTCCGGAAGCGCATTTTGATATGGTGCGAATCGGTATCGGATTATATGGTCTTTGGCCAGCGAAAGAAACTGAGTCCCATTTTAAAAATCATTTAATTTTGGAACCGGTTTTGGAGTGGAAAACAATTATCTCGGAAATAAAAGAATTGCCGAAGGGCGCGAAAATCGGTTATAATTGCGTGGAAACTTTACAAAAAAATTCTCGCGTCGGCGTTTGCCCGATTGGTTATTGGCACGGTTATCCGCGTGCGCTTTCCAGTGTCGGTTTTGTTTTAATTAATGGCCGACGAGCTAGAATTTTGGGACGAATTTCAATGGACATGATTTCCGTTGATATTAGTGAGATTCCAGGCGCAAAAGTTGGCGACGAAGTTGTTCTTATTGGCAAGCAAAAAAAAGAAAAAATTACTGTCAATGAATTAGCCAATCTTTCCGACACTTCTAATTATGAATTTATTACTCGAATTAATCCCCTCATCAAGAGAATTTACGCTTGATTTTTTTGACGCCTTGCTATAAGCTGGTGAAACTAAAAGCTTTTGAAGCCAATCAAATGAGCCAAGACCGATTGATAAAACTGACTTGTTCCAAGTGTAAAAAAATCAATTACTGGAGCGAGAAAAATAAAAAGAAAGTTGAGCGTAAAATTGAACTCAAAAAGTTTTGCCATTCTTGCCGCCTCCGCACGCCACACAAAGAAGCAAAAAAATAACTACGGCATAAATTGTTTGAACCAATTTACAATATTAAGGTGAGCTTTTTTGGCGAAATTACTGCCAAAACTATTTTCAACCAAACCGTCTTTGCCGATTAGGCATAAGCCGTAAGCGATTGACCAAATATTTTCTTTAACTTGAATTTTTGAATTAGCGCCAAGCAAACTGGTTAAAGCTTTGGCCGGCAAATTCAAATTGGCGCGCGCCGATTGCTCAATATTGACGGTATTGGCGCCGCCGCCGGTAAGGACAATGCCGGCCGGCAATAAACCGTTGCGGCCAACTTTTTTCAAATGAGTGTTGATTAATTCAAAAATATCGCTCAAACGGGCTTCAATAATTTCGTCTAACTTTTTTCGAGAAAAACTGCCGAGCGGCGCGTTTCCGATTTTCAAATTTTCCGCTTCTTCCAATGAAATTTTCAAACCCAGAGCGATATCATTGGTGATGTCGGAAGAACCAAACGGCAATATTTCCAACGATGTCGGTAAATCATTTTCAATGACGGCAACGGCGGTTGTTTCGGCGCCGATATTTGCCAATGCGACGCCGGCGATTTTTTGCGCTTTGGTTAAATTAATTAAACTGGCCGGGAAAGGAGAAGCGGTAAGATTTTCCACTTTTACGCCCGTCAGTTCCACCGCTTCGGTTAAATTGTCCAAATGTTGCTCTAAGCAAGTTATAAAAAAAGTTTTGGCTTCTAGTTTAGTGCCTTTCATGCCAGCCGGCTGGCCCCAAATAGCTTTGCCGTCAATTTTGAAACTAATCGGAATGCTGTGGATAATCTTGCGATTGAGCAGCGCGTTTTCGGTAATGGCAGTTTGACTTTCTTCCACCGCTTTATTGATATCTAAATCCGTAATTTCCAAATCCGCTCGAGAAATGACTGTTGTGCCAATTTGGGTAAAAGCGTTGACGCCAACTCCGCCGACGCTCAAAAATACTTTATTTATTTGTAGACCGGCCGTTTTTTCCGCTTGGCTGACGGCGCTTTTGACGCTTTTGGCGGTTTCGACGGCATTCATGATGAAACCGCGCCTTAATCCCTTGGATTCAGCTGTGCCAATGCCGATAATGCGCGGCAATAGAGAGCCGTCTATCATTTCGGTAACCATTACTTTTGTTTGGTGACTGCCGATATCTATACCGCTCGAGATTTGGCGGACCATAAAATCAATTAGAAATTAGTAATTAGATAGAAATTAGAAATTAGAAATTTTTTTCAAAATTCTTCTTTCTTCGCTTTCCATTTTACTACTATGTCGCCAACCTTTCAAATGGAGCAAGGCGTGGATAAGTAATAAAGTCAATTGAGCGTCGGTTTTGGCTTTCGTCAGATTAATAAAAATTTCACCGGTTTGCTTGTCCAAAGCAAAACTCAAAACATTGGCTGGTTTATCTTTGTTGCGGTAAATTTTATTTAGTTTTCGGGCTAAACCATTGCCGGTGAAAACCAAACTCAATTCGTAATTTTTACCGAGAATTATTTCTTTGGCGCGTTCAAAAGGCAAGCTGGGAAGCTTGCCTTTGGTTAAATTTCTGATTGAAAATTTGTCCATTTTCATTTTTTGAAACCATGTTTTTTGCTTTTTTCCGCCACTTTGCCTAATTTGAATAAACGCTCAAACTCAAGCCGGCCGACGATTCTTTTCAAGGCGATTTTTTTTCGGGCGCATTTTGATTGGCGGCGAGTTTGATAGCGCACTGCCCGAATATGTTTAAGCACATTCGTTTCCCGAACGGCTTTGGTAAATCGGCGAATCACGCTTAAACTATTTTCCGAGCCGGTTTTGGTAATTTCTACATTAATAACCATAATTAGCAATATAACATGGACTTTTATTTACTTCAAATGATTGAGATGGTCGGCGAGTTTGGGAATGGGAACAACGGTTTGGCTGCGGTTGAGCATATTGCGGACAATAACGCTGTTTTCTAGCGCTTCTTTTTGGCCCACAATAATAATGTATGACACCTTCAGATTTTCAGCAATCGCCACTTGGCTGCTGATTTTATCTTTTGATAAGGATTGATGGAGATGAAAATGCGCTTGCCGAAGCATCTCAATAATTTTTAAACTTTTAAATTTGGCTTCAGCGCCGATTTGAGCGAAAAAGATTTGCGGTGTTTTGGTTTTTGTTTTACCAAAAATTTGGCGTTTGCGTGTGGCACTTTTGTTCGCCAAACGAATGCCAATGGCCGGAATTTCTTTTTTTAAGCCGATTTTTCGCGCGATTCCATTGTAACGAAAACCGAAAGCTAAAATTTCATTTTTTTCCGATTTCAAATCACAAATTTCAAAGATTGTGTGAGTAATCAATCGACTAATTCCCAACAAGCTATTGTTAATTCGATAAGGAATATCCAACGCTTCCAAATATTCTAGCACTTCTTTAAAATGAATTTTAGCCGGTTCTGATAAAAATGCCACTGATTTCGGCGCCTCCTCAAGCAATGTTTCAAATTTTTCCCCATGACAATGAAAAAATTCACCAGCGTCGCGCCGAACTGCTTGACGGCAATCAGTCGGCAAGACATCCGAATGTTTGCGGCAGAAATTAGCGAGTTCTTTGAAAAAATGATTGGCCGATTCACGCTCACCCAGACTGTTGATATTGACATAGAGGTCTTGATAACCTTGTTCGCGTAAAATTACCATCGCGGTTTGGATAATCGTAGCTTCGGAAATCGCTTTGGCGCAGCCGAGAATTTCTAGATTAAAATATTTTTCATTTGGCCAGTTTTGAAAATAGAGCATTACCGGTTGAGGCAACTTTTCCAAATTTTTTTCTTCATATAATCGGAGCGTGGCCGCTATTTCTTCCGGCAAAATCGTCAGTTGGCCGCGATGTCTCAGGGGTTCTTCTTCAAGTAAAGTTTTTATTTTTTGAATATCTTCTTTTTTTATTGCCGGCGATTCTTCTCGATTGAAACCGTAATAACCGGCAATTTCACCTTCTCGGCTTTCTTTTTCTCTTTTTAATTTTTTTGTTTTTTTCATGGCGCAATTTTTGTTTCAATTTGGCCTGGGAAAATATCAAGCCGACGAAGCGGCAATAATCGAGCGAAAGCGCGGCCGGTGATAAATTTTTTATCCAACGGCCCCCAAATCCGAGAATCAGAACTTTCCGGACGATTGTCACCAAGTACGAAATACTGGTTATCTTTAAGCGTTACTGTAAGCTCGTCGCCAGTGATTTCGGAAATGTATGGCTCTTGAATAATAACGGTTGAGGAAGCGATTTTGACCGACACTTGACCGGCGTGAAGAGTGATTGTTTCGCCCGGCAAACCGATGATTCTTTTTATAAAATACTTGCTTCGGTCATAAGGATATTTGAAAATCACTACGTCGTTGCGTTCTGGACTGTGAATAAAACGATAAGTCAATTCATCAACAATTAAGTATTCGCCGTTAGCAAAAGTTGGCACCATTGATTCGCCGGAAACGATGAATGGTTGGGCGATGAGGTAACGAAAAGGCAAAACTATGGCGAGAGCAATAACGGCAAATTTTACTGTTTCGCGCCAGAAATTTTCTTTTTCCGGCGGAATGTTCGGAATGTTATTGTCCATATGACAAGTATTTTATTACAAAAAACGATTTAGCGCAACTAACAAAACTCTTTTTCGGGTATTCCTTTGTCGAGACACGAAATTTGTCTGCTGACAAATTTCTCTGCTTCGCCTCAGTCAGGCTCCGCAAGCTCTCGTCAAAGGAACCCTCAACGAGTTTTGTTAATGTGGAAAATTATGATAATGTTTTGTCATGATAATCGTTGGCTTAGGAAATCCTGGAACAGAATACAAAAACACGCGGCACAATACCGGCCGGCTGGTTTTGGATATTTTTCGGCAAAAAAATGATTTGCCTGATTGGAAAGAAAATCGGAAGCTGAAAAGTTTGGTTTCCGCGGGAAAAATTGGTAAAACAAAAATTTCTTTGCTTTTGCCCGATACTTTTATGAATAAATCGGGTGAAGCGGTTTCAAAATTAATAAAGAGCAAAAAAGTTGCCGAGAATTTGGTGGTTATTCACGATGATTTGGATTTGCCCATCGGTCGTTTCAAAATTTCTTTCAATCACGGCGCCGGGGGACATCGCGGCGTTTTATCAATTGTTAAAGCGCTCAAAACTGAAGCGTTTACTCGAATTCGTGTTGGTATCGCGCCTGTCACGCCAAGTGGTAAAACCAAAAAGCCGTTTGGAGAAAAAGCCGTCATTGATTTTATTTTGGGAGAATTTAAAACCAAAGAATTAGAAATTCTCAAAAAAACCGCCAAGAAAATTATTGAAGCGTTAGGAACGATAGCCTCAGAAGGAAAAGAAAAAGCGATGGGAAAATTTAACTGAAAATATTAACGGGTTTATTTTCTCCAGCATAAGATAAAGTCATTTTTTGTTCTTTTGGTTCAAAGAGAGTGATTTTAAAATCGTAAGTTTTGCCGAGTTCTAGAGTGGAACGCAATTTTTCCTCGCTACCAAATTCCGAGATGTGGACCAAGCCAGCCACACCTTCCTCAATGGAACCCAGAGCGCCGTGTTTGTTGAATTTAATTATCACTGCCTTAACCACATCATCTTTGTGGTATTTGTTTGCCGCTTCCACCCACGGATTCGGTTTGAGCGCTTTGATGGATAAAGAAATTTTACCGCTTTTAATTTCAATCACTTTTACTTTCACCGAGTCACCGGTTTTGAATCGACTGCGCGGATTATCCACCAGCGCCCAATCCATTTCGGAAATGTGAACCAACCCCTCCAAACTCTCTTCCAATTTTACGAAAATTCCGAAATCCACAACGCCGGTCACTGTTCCTTCAGTGACGTCGCCGACGGCGTATTTCTCCACGATTTTTTCTTTGTCTTTTTGTTCCAAAGTTTTTTCGGAGAAAATCAATTTATTTTCTTTGGGCACAGCGGCAATAATGGACACCGACAGTTTGGTGCCGGTTAATTTGCGCAATTCTTCCAAAATTTTGTCTTTGTCGCCGTCATCAACTCTTGGGTAATGTTCGGTTTTTAATTGAGAAGCGGGCAGAAATCCTTGAAGACCTTGCCATTCCAAAATTATTCCACCCTTGTTGGCTTCTTTGGCCGCTAATTCAAAAATTATTTTTTCTTTGATGGCTTTTTCCGCTTTATCCCAAATCAGCGCTTGACGGGCTTCTTTGAGCGACAATTCAATATAACCGTCTTTATGGGCGGTGCCGACGATTTTTGCGGAAACATTGTCGCCGGGATTCATTTTCTTGATAAGGTCGCGAGCGCTGTTGAATTCTCGGCCGTAAATGATGCCGGTGCCCAAGGGCGAAAGGTCAATGTAAACAACCGCTCGTTCAATACCAAGCACCGTGCCTTCCACTAAATCACCTTCGTTGTTTGGATTTTTACTCTGACTTAAGACGAAATTCATCACGCCGAATCCATCAGCCGGCGGATTTTCTCCCGGCGTTTCTTTAGTTAAAACTCCTGTATTCATAAAAAATAAAATTTAAGGCGGAAAGCTCTAAAGGCTTATGAAACGAGTTTAATTTCCGCTGTAATTATTAAGGCCTTAAAAATCCCTCAATAAAATTCGGGACAGGCAGGAAAGAGTATAGCGATTCCCGTTGAATTTGCAAGTCATTGGGCAATTATGCTATATTATTTTCACTATGGTCGTTCGAATGCGTAGCACCCGGTCTCACACCGGTCATAGGCGGAGCCATCACGCGCTGAAAGAGCCGCGGATGGCTAAGTGCGCCAATTGCAATGGCATGCACTTACGCCACCGACTTTGCGAAAATTGCGGTAATTATCGGGGGCGGTTGGTAGTGGACATGCTGGCGTTTCGGGCGAAAAAGGAAAAAAAGCGGAAAGATAAGGCCGACAAGACGGCCCATTAAAAAAATGGCCAACAGGCATTTAGCTCGTTCAATAGTTCTTCAATCGCTTTTTGAATGGGATTTTGCTCAAAAAAGCGACAGTGAGGCGAAACAAATTTTACAGCAAAACCTCGCTGAATTTGCTCCCAACATGGATGAGCACTCTTTTGCCGATTCTCTTTTTTTAAATATTATAAAAAAACGCGCTGATTTAGACTCTGTTATCAGCAAGGCGGCGCCCGATTGGCCTCTGGATAAAATTTCTTGCGCGGATAGAAATGTTTTGCGGGTTGGCCTTTACGAACTTTTATTCGCCAAGCGAGCTGAAGTGCCGGCCAAAGTGGCGATTAACGAAGCGATTGAACTGGCAAAGACTTACGGCGGCGAAAATAGCGGCCGTTTTGTCAACGGCGTCATGGGCTCTATTTACAAGGAACTCGGCGAACCGGGCAAAGACGAAACCACCACCAAAAAAATAATTGATCCGATGAAATTTCCGGTGGAACGCTTAGGCGGCGCTTTGGTTTTTTCCCGACACGAAGGAGAAATTTATATCGCCTTAGTCCATGATATTTTTGGCCATTGGACGCTTTCCAAGGGCAAAATAGGTGATCGTTCTGAAATTTCTGAAGAAAGCGCCGAAGAAGGAACAAAACGCGAAATTAAGGAAGAACTAGGACTTGATATTGTCATTAAAGAATCATTGGGTAAAAATGAATATGTTGCCTCACATCCAGAAAAAGGCAAAATTAGAAAACAAGTTACCTATTTTTTGGCTGAGGCGCCATTTACTGATATTAAGCTTGAACAAAAAGGGGGATTGGATGATGGTCGTTGGTTTCGTTTGCGCGACATTATTGACTTGAATTTTTACAATGATATTCTGCCGATTGTTACCAAGGGGGTAAACTTATTATTAGGAAATAATAAATAATTTCTAATCCTCAATGAATTTTAGCGAGTTTGAAAAAAACATCGGTGTTGTTTTTAAAAATAAAGCGCTTTTGCGCCAAGCTTTTATTCATCGTTCTTACTTAAATGAAAATCGCAAAACAAATTTGGAACACAATGAACGGCTGGAATTTTTGGGCGATGCGGTTTTGGAATTGATTGTTACCGCCCATCTTTACGAAAAATATCCTGATTACAACGAGGGTGAAATGACCGCCTTGCGTTCGGCTTTAGTTAATGCCAATACTATGGCGGAAGCGGCCAATAAAATTAAGATGAACGATTTTATGTTGTTATCGCGCGGCGAAGCCAAAGATACCGGCCGAGCGCGACAATATATTTTGGCAAATGCCATTGAAGCCCTCATCGGCGCGATTTTTATTGACCAAGGATATCAAATGGCCGAAAAATTTGTCGGGGAAAATCTTTTTCCGCTTTTGCCCAAAATAATTAAAGAGGGTTTTTGGATGGACGCTAAAAGCCGTTTTCAGGAGAGAGCCCAGGAAATTGTCGGTATTACTCCCGTTTACGAAACACTCAAAGAAATTGGTCCTGACCACGACAAACATTTTACCATCGGCGTTTTTCTCGGCAAAGAAAAAATGGCGGAAGGCGGCGGTAAATCCAAACAAGATGCCGAACAAGCCGCCGCTTCCGCCGGTCTCAAAGCCAAAAATTGGAATTAAAAGCTGTTCACCAAATATTTTTCCACTTCATTTTTTGTTGGTTTTTTGTTTTATTGGTTTTTTGTGCCTATAACAAAATGAGCCGATCGGCTTGCATTGTTATAATTGAAAATATTCCTTAATAAATTTATCGTTTTCGATAGAATCAACAATCAAATAAAGCAAATCTTTACCAATTTTAAAATCAGCTTTAATGAGATTTACGAAATCCTCGCAATCATACGGATATACCCAAACACTTTTTTGTAATTTCATAAAACCCACTGACAAAATAGTTCTGCGAATTTGAGT
>Ga0209211_10001018_pt1 | contig 55203 bp, 53 predicted proteins | sample RifGroA2_FD_183992 | JGI IMG/M metagenome (GOLD analysis project Ga0209211, IMG submission 183992) | Groundwater microbial communities from Rifle, Colorado, USA - Groundwater A2 (SPAdes) (version 2) | ecosystem: Environmental > Aquatic > Deep subsurface > Groundwater | place: Rifle, Colorado... | reverse complement strand
GTAGTTAATTGAGGTTTGGACATACATGTTCATAGGTAATTTAGCTGCATAATACCTGATGAAGATACTTATCCAAAAGGTGACGGTTCTAATGTAAATGGGGTGACGTTTTAAAAGTAGTCTAAGATTACCAATTCATCCATTGACAAGGGATTGCTTGTTTCACTATACTTTCATTTCAATGAGTGATGATTCTTCAGATATCTCTTCGCTCCATCGCCAAGCAATAGACGCAGCCCTAAATTGCAACTGGGAAAAAGCAATAGAGCTTAATAAACAAATTATAGAGCTTTCACCAGATGATATTGCATCATTAAACAGACTTGCCAAAGCCTATTTTGAGATCGGGAAATATAAAGATTCAAAGAAAACCTACGAAAGCGTGCTCAAGATTGATCCATATAATCCAATTGCCCAGAAAAACATCAAAAGGCTATCTAGTTTTAAACAAGATAACGTTACAATACCAACTAACGGAAGTGACCCACGCAAACTATCCGCCTCTATGTTCCTCCAAGAGCCGGGTACTACTAAAATAGTGAACTTAATTAAAGTAGCGGAGCCTCAGAAGCTATCCCTTCTTTCAAGCGGAACACCGGTAAATATCATGCCCAAGACCCGTGGAATCTCTATCACTGGAGATAAAAATACTTATCTTGGTGCACTTCCTGATGATATCTCCCATCACTTACTCAGATTAATCCGCGGCGGAAACAAATACCAAGCAATTATTAAGTCAGTTAAATCAAATGGCTTAACCATTATGATCAAAGAAGTTTTCAGGTCTAAAAGATTCAAAAATCAACCATCATTTTTGGATGAATCCTATGTAGCTACTTTATCTTCGGATCACTTGCCGCTAAATATAGAAGGAAGTGGAATGGAGTCTTCTGAATCTGAGGAGGGATAATTTTAACCCCTTAGAAGCCCTAAAACCTGCTCTGAAGTTAAAGTAAATTTAAATACCTCTTTTGGTATCAGTATCCTCTTTTTAAAAGCTTCATAAATATCACTTGAGGACTGATTCTTCTCTAATCTGGATAAACCAAGATTTTCTATTAAGTAATTATTAAATTGTTTTGCAAGTGTGGCCCGTCTTACAGAATCTTGGCTGCTTATGGCAATCCGGATACTTACCTGAAACTGGTTTTTTTCTACACCGCCTGCTGGGTGGGCCACAACTTGAAAGAAAAAATACTCATCTTCTTCTAAATCAATACCTTTCATGATACCCGCAGTTATTAATTTTTCTAAGGATTCCCCCCGGTTTAAATAACCTACCTCAAAACTTAATACCCTAGAAATTTCTAACTTCTTAGAAAAATCCTCTAATTCTAAAAGCTGCAATTCATTTAAGCTTTTTAACAACTCCTTTGGACCATGAATCACTAAGGCTTTTGATTTACCCTTAGCAATTCTCTCAAATGAGATTATCTTAGGATCAATTTTGCGGAACCTCTCTGTGTAAAGAAGCTTATGTATTTTTGATAAAATTTCTTGAGTAAGATTTTCAGGGTTCTGGACCAGGAATATACTATAAGGAATTTTGGCGTTTGGAAATTCCACAAAATCCTTCATAGAACGCCAAGCAAAATAAAAAGAAACAGCGATTACAATAAAGAACAGGATAATAAATACCATCACCCTGATTATACCAAGTTAGAAGATTGAGTTGCGTTCATAGAATTTTTTAAAGAAATCCTCACCAACAACGATATTTATTTGAGCTCTTGAAGCATTAACCTTTGGATCTGTGGAAACGCATTTATCTTTAAGACAACTAGCTGCGAAAAGCTGGGTAATTCTTTCAACAGACTGATTTTGTTTAGACAAATTATCTGCTGTATAAACTCTAGATTGCCCTAAAGTTTGGTCTGCATTCGAAACTGTGATTACGTTTCCCCCAAGATTTGTAATCATTCTGGATACCTCTTGAGCGAGTCCCGGATGATTGGTGCCGTTAAAAATACCAATTGATAAATCACTGTTGCTAATATATGCATCTTTCAAGTGTTGTCTGAAAAACAAATCAGCTTTGATAGTATCAACACCTAAAACCCTAGTTGTATCCGGAAGAAGTTTACTAACTGTGATACTTGAGTGTTTCAAGTCTAAAAAATAAGTTTTATCCGCCCGGACAGGGCTTATTTTCCGCAAAACTCTTATGGTTTCAAAAGTGGTCATATCAGATTCTATATTGCTTAGATTGCTCAAAAGTGAAAACCATCCCCTACCTAGTGATCTAATATCATTTGAGTTTTCAAGCAAAATTACTCCGTCAATAGGCAAACCAAACAGTTTAGAAAGAGACAACTTTAGAAGCTGGGGACCAACCGGAGGGTTTTCACCTTGCCCCAGCTCAAATATACTCCCTGCTTTCCAAAACCCATACCCTTTAGGGACTTCTATATAAGCCTCATCAGGGACGTCTACAATCGTCAGCTTATTATCTACTGGATTTAGATTGATTAACTGAATAGTTTTACTTTTGACTACCAAATTTATAGAATGATTTCCACCCCAGCTATAACCTCGACTTGAACTAATAGTAATAGATTTTGGTCTGTCTAAAGAGCTTAGGAAAACAAAGAGTTTTCCAATTCCAAGAAGTAGTAGTAAGGTTGAAAGTGCCCAAACAGCAAGATAAGTCTGTTTCTTGATCTTACGTATCTTTTGAGAGTCGTTGACAGTCTTTTTCTTTTTGTTACCTGACTTTTCTAGTTTTTCCTTAGCAACTGCAAAAAGAAATTTGACTTTTCTTCTGCGCAACGTTGACCTTTCTCTGCTCTTTAGTTTTTCTCTTTACCTTTTTTTATGATACTTGGTGGAACGAATACAGGAGCTGCTGAAATGCTTTTTTGTGATTCCCCTTTTTTCTTTTTCTTTACTTCACCTTTAAAAAATGACCCTCTTCCAGCCATAAAAAACACCTCCTATTAAGGATATATTCTAATCTTAAACTGATCACGGGATAGTGTCAATTATGCATAAGCAAAATGGATCTGCGGCCAGTGGTGTTTTAGCTGGTTAACAATAAAGTCTCCAGATACTTTCTCAGGAATAATCACATAATCAGCTCCAAGTTTTTTAAGTATCTCACCATGTTCAGGATCAAAGGCCCGGGCAACTATCTTAGCTTGGACTTTTCTTCTCTGGCACTCAACCAAAAGCATCTCATTATCACCAAAATCTGTTGCAGTTGAAATAATTAATTTAGCTGTCTCAAGTTGCAAACTGGCTAATACTTCAGGGTCTCCGATATCCCCATAAACAACATTAACACCATTATCTTTTAACTCTTCTACGACATGGGGATTAAAATCCATCACAATAAAAGGAATTTTTTCTCTCTTTAAAAACCTAACTAATGGCCCTCCTACTCTGTGTGCACCCACAACTACAACATGATCGAGAAGTTGGTCTTCATGTTTTACTTCAAAATAATGGGTCAGCGTCTTGTGTTCAAAGAACCCCAAGTACTTGGAGAATACCTTATATAGTTTTTTTGAATATGAAATTAGGACTGAAGAAATGATGACAGACAAAACTGTCACTGCTGCCATTATTGATAAAAGCGTTGGCGGTACAATTCCAAGCTTAGAGCCAATAAGCAAAATAACTAAAGAAAACTCTGAGATTTGGGATAAATTCAGCGAGGTCTGGAATAGAGTATGTCTCCTAAACCCAAATAACCCTAAAACAGAGAGAAAGATGACAGGTTTAACGATTAAAGCATATGCTGTTAAAGAAAGTATGGTTGGCCAATGTGTTATAAAATCACCTACTTTTACTTGAGCACCGAGGTAGACAAAAAACAGTGTCACGAAGAAATCCCGCAAAGGCTTAATCTTACTTTGAATTTGAAACCTATATGCTGATGAAGCTAAAGCCACTCCAGCTAAAAATGCCCCAATCACAACAGAGAAGCCTGAAATTATAGCAAGCGTGGTAAATAGAAAACACCAAGCTAGGGCTGTTAAAAATAAGAGTTCAATAGAAGTTGCTACTGCAGTAAACAATCTTTCCAGAACATACCGAGATAAAACATAGGTTAAAATAAACAAACCCAAGGCTTTAGCAACTAGAGCTAAGAGGGGCAAGCTCTCTTGAAAACCAAGCTGTAAAGTGGAGCTTCCGACCGAGATACCCATCAAAACACCAATCGCTATTAAATCCTCAATCAATAAGATCCCGATTGAGAGTTTTCCGTACAAAGATGCAAGGTCACGCTTTTCCAGCAGCAGCTTAATAACCACAACCGTAGAAGAAAAAGATAAACCAAGTCCTAAATAAAAGCTATCAATGGCGCTAAACCCTAAAGCCTTAGTGATAGTCATTCCTGCTAAAGTTGAAATAATTATTTGAACCAAAGCTCCAACAACAATCGGCTTACCCAAACTTTTAATTTCTCTTAGGTCTAACTCCATACCTATCAAAAACAAGACTAACGCTATTCCAAGTTCTGGTAAAAACTCAAAGATCTGAACATGGGCAGGGTCTATAAAGAGAACAAGAGAGAATAAAAGTCCGGAAAGCAAATAAGCAATTACCAGCGGAAGCTTAAACCGGTGGGCAAGATATCCAAATACTGAGGATAAAATCAACACTAGGGCAAGTTGTAAAAAGATGTTGTTCATGTTAATTTTTCTAACGCCATATTCAGGTCCTCTGGTAGTGGACTTTCAAAACTCATTCTCTTTTTCAACCCTGGGTGGCTAAACTCTAATTTTGCAGCGTGCAAAAACTGTCTACCTACCAAACGATGATCTAATCTTGAGGTTTTTCTACCTGCGTACTTTTCATCACCCACTATTGGATGGCCGATATATTTTAAATGTACCCTAATTTGGTGAGTACGTCCAGTCTTGGGAAAACATCGAACCAATGTAAACTGTCCATAATTGCTTCTTTCCAGTTTGCGCGTTTGTATTTTATTTAAATCTTTAAAATTTGAAATTTGAAATTTGAAATTTGAAATTGGCTGGTATTCTGTTACAGCTTCTTTACCATCCTCTAACACCACAAACTTCTCTCTATCTCCTGGATTCCGGCCAATTGGTTTGTCTATTGTCCCATCCTCAAGTATTAACCCATGAACCAAAGCCAGATACTCTTTTTTAACAGTCCTCTCCTTAAATTGCGCTTGCAGCGCCTCTAACACCTCTTGTTTTTTTGCAACTAGCAAAAGCCCTGAAGTATCTTTATCTAACCGGTGAACTATTCCTCCCCGATCAAGGTTAATACCAAACTCACTTTGTAAGATTTCTGCCAAAGTGAGCGTTTTTTGAGTCTCTGAAGGATCAACAACCAGCCCAGCTGGTTTATCAATAACCATTAAATCGTCATCGCAGTAAATTACTTTAACCTGAATCATGCAGCAACAGAGAGAAAATTGCGAATCTCTTGTAGTACCTGATCTGGATTGAGAGCAGATTTAACCATATATCCTGAAGCTCCTAGCTCAAAACAGGTCTTAATAATTGCATCTTGTCCAAGATTAGTTAAGACAACGATAGCTTTATTAGGCAGTTTTGAAGGGTTTGCTTTATTTCCCTGTAAAATTTGGAGACCATCTTTTTTGGGTAGCATAATATCTAAAAGTACAAGATCGAAACCGCCTTCATAGATCTTTTGAGCAGCGGTTTCACCATCAGCTACTGCTTCAATGGAAAAACCTTCAGCCTCTAAAAGCTCTTGATAAAACTCCCGCAAAAACTGATCGTCTTCAACTATTAAGATCCTTTTTTTTGTTTCCATATCTGATACTGTTATACCATTAAACTGCTACTGGTTCAAGCATCTTGGGTGTACCATCTACCTGTCTGGTAAAATCGCCTCCATGAGCTAAGTTCTCTTTCGTTGCAACAGGCAAAGAAAAAGTAAACACAGAACCCTTTCCCAATCCTTCGGATTTCACCCAAATTTGTCCGCTCATCAAGTTAACCAATTCTTTACAGATATAAAGCCCGAGTCCTGTACCTCCTGCTGCTGTTGCTGCTCCTACAAAAGAATTATCTAACCGGTTAAATTTCTTAAATAATTTTGGCATATCATCTTTGACAATACCCAAACCATTATCTTTGATCGATGTTTCTACAGTACTACCATCACAGAAGAAGGATACAGTAATCTCCCCTCCCACAGGAGTAAATTTAATGGCATTACCAATCAAATTAAGAAGTATTTGATGTACTTTATCTTCATCAGCAAACACTGCGGGAACCTGTGAGTTTAGTAAATGCAAATGCAGATTCTTTTCCTGTGCTTTTTCTAAAACTTCATTTAACACGTCACCGGAAAGCCTCTGAATACTAAACGGTCCCGGCACAACTTCCACCTTACCAGACTCAATCCTGGAAATATTCAACATATCGTTGACTAGATTAATTAACCTTTCAGTAGAGATCAAAGTCCTGTTTAAGTACTTCTTTAATTTGGCTGACAAAGGCACATCTGACCGGTTTAAAGCCATCCAGGCATAAGACCTGATTGCGGTCATTGGCGTTCGCAGTTCGTGAGAAGCAACAGACACAAAATCATCCTTTAACCTATCTAGTTCCATCAATTTTAGATTTGCAGATTCCAGTTGTCTTGAGGTTTTAATCAAATCAGCAGTTGCTTTATCTACTTCCTGAGACAAAGTAACATTAAACTTCTTAATTTTGTCGTATGACTTGGAGTTTTGGATTGCCACAGCAACCTCTGGGGCAAGAATACTAATTAATCTTAAATCTTCTAAAGAATAAGTCTCGCCTGAAGCTTTATCTCCCAAAATTAAGAGTCCTACTTTTTCTTCATTAACTTTTAAAACCCTTGCTACTGAAATCCCCCAAGTTCTCATCCATTCTTTTAAGGTTCCCTCTTCCAGCTCATCAAAAACTATTAAATCATCCGGCAGATTTAAAAAATTTGAAATCTGCATGTCAAAAACAGATCTTCCAGTAAAACCTGTGGATATAACATCATAAATCTTACCGCCCTCAAGCAAAATAAACGCTCCTTTACTTATCCTCATTTCGAAAACCAAAGTCTGCAAGATTTGAGTTGTCACAGTTGGCAGATCGATGGTTGTACTCATAACATGCCCAATTTTAGAAAGTACTGCATTTGGGTTGTATTGTCCTTTAAAAAAGATACTGTCTGTAAATTTTTCGACTTGTCTTTTTAATTTTTCAAAAGACAAAGCCACAATAATTGTCAAAAAAGCATAAAGGATAAGTTGATTACCAGCTACATCAAACCCTAAGAATATAGAACTGATGATAAATGCTGAAGCAACATAGAATACACCAATTAAAGTAATAATTATGGTATAAGCAACAGTCCTAGCCACAACTAGGCGAATATCCATTAACCTATGACGGACAATTGCATAGCTTATTCCCGCAACCCAAAAGGTAGTTAAAACCTGACCAAGCCAATTGAATCTAAAAATACCAATTGTCGGTAAAAATAAATTCGTTACCATCGCAAGGAAAGAAACCAGTGAGGTTGAAAGCAGTAGATACTGAATTTGAAGCTTAATTAATGCACTTTTTTGTTGATACTTTTGTAACTTGTAAATAAGAACCCCGTAAAAGGCTGTAAATAGCCCTGCTACATGCACAATGTAAAGAGGATAAGCAGGACCAAAAATAATTTTTCGCTCCTCTCCTGGAACGAATAAAACATCTTTAATAATCACTGAAGGACTGAGTGTCAAAAAAGCAACTATACCTGTTAAAAGAGCCACAACTGCGACTAAATATTTTGAAGGCTTTTCCTGCGGGAAATATAGACTAAACAGCAAAAACGAAGGTGCGGTAAAACTAGCTGCAAAATATAAAATCTTAGCTAGGTTAATTGAAGATTCAAGTGGGACTACCCTAAAAAAGATCATTCCCATGTGCCAGAGAATTAAGATATAGATTACTGCTTCAAAAATTAAATTAGCAGTGTTTCTGGATGATCTGGAATGAACAAATAAAACTAATCCTGCATTAAATAGCAAAGACAATATAAGCAGTAAACCGATCAGGTCCATAAATTTAGTATAGTATTTTTTTAAAGATTTAAGCTAGTCTTGTTCTCTTGATGAGTGATTAAGGTCCACCTGGAGCATTGATTTGGGTATTAGAGTGAACATCTCCATCAATGGTTTGAAGCCAGGGAGTCGGACCAAGTCCAAAGTCTATAATCCGGTCGCTATTTAGATTATTAACAATGACTGGATTAGTCGTTGTGAGCTGGTATCCGTTGGGAACAGGGTTAAATATGACAGTGTAATTTCCAGGTTTAAGCTTGGTAAAGCTATAAATGCCGTTGGCATCTGTAGGTCTAGCACTTGTTGCTGTTCCAGTTAGGTTAATAACATTTTTAGTATTAGAATTGTAGTAACTTTCTGTAGACTGCTTAATCCCATCAGCATTAGTGCCAAAGAACACTTTTCCGGAGATTGTGTATAGTTCTTTTTCAAAAACCAGGTCTATTCTTGCGTTATTGTCTTCAGGCATACAAAATATAGCAACCCTGGCAGCATTGTTTGGATAATCTCCCCGAATGACGTTGTTGTCACCAAAATTTCTGAATTCTGACTTGTAACTGTTATTATTGTCTCTGCATTTAGTATAGTCGGGAACTCTGTCACATTGACCCTCATACGGTCCTCCTGATCCACAAGCAGGGTTGGGATCTTCTTTGGAAACATTATCGGGATATTGGTAGTTAATATATCCAACAGGTTTCCACCCAAATGACCAGTTCATTGGCGTGACGTCATTTCTTTCAATATTTACGTAGTTGTCATTTTGAGCTTGCACCTCACCCATGTAGTTATCAGCACCAGCAACATATCCATAAAGTGATTGAAACCCTGTCTGACAATATAATCCATCGTTTACAGAGCAGGTAAGCCTTCCTGAAGAATTATATATCCAATAATAAAAGAAATCCCAACCTTCAGAATTATTCTGTGTGGCTGGAGCAAGTCTTAGAGGACAAGTTGGACAATCCCGCAAATAGATATTTCCCCAGATGGTTGCTGAAAGCGGTGCAGGCTCTTCTGAGCCAGGAGGTACCCAGCAGACCCCTCCCTCATGCTGCTGGTCAAAAACATTAACCTGAGTATAGGGGGATGAACAGTTGCACCGACAACCCGTGTCAGAATTTCTCCAATATCCAGTACCATCACAGTTTGCTGTTGCGGAAGTTGTACCTCCTCTTAAACAAATCAAATGATTAGGGGTGGCTGTGGTGTTATCTTTAGGGGGAGTAAAAGTAGCAGACCCGTCACAATTGACTGATTGATTAGTACAGTTTTGACACCAGCCTTTAGCAGTAAGAGTATAGCTACTGTCAGCATTTAAATCAGACCTGGTTAGATTAGTAGAGGTCGTTTGAGAGTCAGTTGATGTAGGAATAGTGTCATAATAACTGCCATTTAAATACCTGTTGATTCTGTCAAAACCATTGCTTGAAATAGTAGTCTCACCGGTATCGGAAGAAATAGCTCTGACAGAATCTACTCTACATGAACCTACGGAAACAGGAGAAGGTGTTGAAGAAGAACAAACTCCCAGGTATTTGGTACAGACTCCACAAGAGTCTGTACCAGAAACATAACCGCAGGTTGAAGTGCCGCTATAGTTACAGGATCCACAATTTTGAGGCTTGACTGTGACTTCTACAGAAGATGAGGCTGCTTTACCTATTGAGTTGTAACAGGTTAAAGTAAATTTTTTGATTATATTTGAGGTTCCGGTGTTAGCCAGAAGAATTGGAGGATAAGCACTCTCTGTCACTCCATCACCTGGGCCTGGTTTGGGAGCAGTACCTTGGAAAGAATCAGAGCCAGAACAATTTTTATTAGGATCAGTGTTGGTCGTAACCCAAGTCAAACCTATTGAATCTCCGCTGTTGATTGTGACAGAAGACTGCCCATTAACTTTTAAAGTAATCGTCGGATCAGGCACGACAGTGGTAATACACTGATGAGCTTTGGAATCTGGAGGAGAGACACAGGTTTGGTTACTTGGACAAGTATAGTTTGTGCCACCTCCTGCAGCTACACAATATGAGTTAACACAGGTATTGTAAAATGTAGTACAGTCTACTCCAGGATAATTCCCACAATTTGGGGAGACACTCAAATCAGTGCAAAACTTGGTACAGTTGTATCCATCATTAGGAGTATTACCATAGCCATTATTACAGATAGCTTGGGTAGAAGAGCAAGTATTAGATTCCTGATAACAATCTGTTTGATTATCACCATTACAATCATAGTCCTGCCGTCTTTGTTCACACCCCTCCATACCTGAGAAGGTCTGAACGAGGTAAGAAGCACGCAGCTTGGAACAGTTAGAAATACTGGAACAGGCACTTTGAGCATAAACTGTTCTAGTACTTAGCAGAAGCAATATAAAACCTAAAAAGAAAGGGATAATTCTTTTTAGCATCTGATTTAACTATATTTTACTAAGAAAGAGAAATGCAATAGCTTAAATATTTCAGCTTACCACAAGTTCAAGAGCATGAGGACGAATCCTGCTAAAATCACCAGCTAAGGAGTTGGCTTTATCGAAAGTAGCTTTATCCTCAATATCCCACAAATTGGCCACATCATAGGTTAATCTGGCTACAACCCCACCTAATGTCGCATGCAAAATATTAGGTTGGTTGATCTCATCTAAATATTCAGGGTCAATTTTAACTCCTTCTGGTGCAACTTTATTGTATTGCAGTTGGAAGTTGTTAGGGTCATCAGGGTTTACAGTTGGATGCATTATGATAAATTTTTTGGAATTACCAGCCATTGGATCGCTGGTATCAATAATAAAGTCACCGTACACCACAGTAGTTAACTCTTCATTCGGAATAACACTTAATGTTTTACCCAAAGGATCAAGCTTTTCGTCAAGAGCATTTGCGCCTTCCTGTGTAGGAGGCTTGAATCCATAATCTGCATCTGGCGCATTTACCACCAGATATTTTCTTCCATCAGATTTGTACTCTAACTTTAACCCAGCCAGATTAACCTCAGGCATTGTTTCTCCAACTTCTTTTACTTCAGCCATGACTCCCCCAACTTCTGGTTCTGTAGTATCTATAGGGGGAAGGGGTGCTTCTTGGGCTCTAGCACTTCTTGGTAAAAAAGCAGCCCCAATTCCTGCAGCTACTCCAGTCAGGAAAGATCTACGAGGAACTTTAGCTGTGGTTATTGATTTAGGTTTTTCTCTTTCTAAATCCATATTTATATTATCCCATAACATAATTAAAAAAGGCAAATTTTGATAAAGTTATCATTTCTGAATTAATACCTTGATAATTGTAAAGCCATTGGATTTTTTGTCACACATGAATGAGACTTGAAGCGTTTGGTCATTTTTTAAGGCTGACGAGGAAGATTCACCATCCGGAGTAAAAACCAATCCTCTTTGGTTTTGAACCATGAATTTATAGCTTTGTTTGTTGTCCAAAGAAGTTAATTGAATAAGATGAGCCTCCAGAACCGGATCTAGCTTCAAATCAGTGAGCCTGCCTTTAAAAATACCTGTAACAGTCTGAGGGTTATCAGATAACGATTCTACCAAAGGGTTACCTTCTTTGGTAAGCGAGCAGGTATCCAGAATACGGGAATCAGCTTTTAGCTTTTTAGTAATTTTAGACTGATAATATTTTAAGCCAAGAAAGAATAATAAAATCAGTACAGGAATTAGAATTGCAATGCCAATTTTTAAGTGTGTGAGGTTGGAGGCAGCAATAATAGTTTTAACTTTATTAATCATTAAAAATAACCCTATGATTTATTGTGGAGACATTTACCAACTTAGTCAATAGTGTTTAAGGAGTTAGCCGCCCTTGACGAACTTTCTTTGCTATTTCAAAATCCTGATCTGTAACTAATACTCCAAAGCTCTGAAATGGAGCTAGACCAAAACCAGCAGCTGTAACAATCGGTGCAATTCTCTGGATACTATCTTCATTAGATGGGCCCGTGTGACCTTCTTTAAGTTTACCAGCCATAGCTAAAGCTGTAATCTCTACCCCACAAGCAAAAATCGAATCTTCAGTAGCAAGTCCGAATGGGAAGTTAAATCCTACGCCATCTGGAGTTCTCGCCACTACATGCAAAGTAACCCCACCAACTGATTCAACAACACCTTGGCCGATGTTGAAAGGCGCTGAATCATCAATTACTAAAGCACCTTTTTTTAACCAATCCGATCTAATAAATGGCTCAGTTGCGGTGCTAGCACAAATCACCACATCAGCATTTTTTAGCAATTCATATTTTGGATCTTTTCCATTTACAACTGTTACACAATTGATCTCAGTATTAGAGGATTTTTTGTTTATCTCAATAAACTGCTGCATTATATTTTCTTTCGCCCCTAAGTCAAAAAGAGTCATCCTTCCTACTCGTCCAGCGCAAAATCTAGCAGCGCTCTCACCTATTGACCCTCCAGCACCAACCACGGCAACTTCTAAACTCCCTAAATCGTTCATTGCTAATCTATCTGTAGCAGCAATAAATGTATCTCTAATTAATTGTGATGTAAAAGAGTGTCCAGTAGTAATCCCTATTTCTGGGTATTTTTCTTCAGTTGCTTTCCCCATTTTAGTGAAGGTTCCGCTTAAAGCACCCAAACCAATTCCATCAGCACCTAATTGATAACCTAATCTTAACGTATCCTCAACGTTCTCCTTCATATAACCTATCGCTTTTCTTTCTTCTCTCGGAGTTACGGCTAAAGAAAGTTGCTCTGGCAAGATGGTCGCAATGATGACATATCCTTCTACTAGATTATTATTTTTATCCTTCACCCCAGTAATCATAGAGGCTCTAAAAGGAGGTATCTTTAAGAATTCTCTCTTTATTGTTTCTGCATCAAAATACTTCCTGGATAAATACGGAAATTGTCTTGGAACATCATATCCCATGGATCTTGGATGAACTAAAAAAGCAAATCTACCTGATCCTATTCTTTTTTTCGGATCAAGACCAGGTTCATCCAAACCGAGCTCTTCCCAATCGAACATAGCCTGCTCTATTCTCCCTTGAGTAGTAATCATGTCATTTATTTCTTGAGACACACCATTAGGTACAACTCTCAGAGTTGGGCGAACAGGATTTAATGTTTTATATGAAAGAGCTCTAATTTGTTCTTTTCTTGAAATGGCTTCTAGCACCATAATCTGATTATATATGACTATGGGATATTTAAGCAAGCGTTTAAACTTTCAGGCCCAGGAGACTTGTTGGGTTTTTAAGGATTTTTTCGTTTAGAATTATTTGAACAAACTATACAGGCTGCAGCCTCAGGCATTGCTTCTAATCTCTTTAACTCTATCTGGTTACCACACTTCTCACATTTGCCGTATTTCCCGCTTTTGATATTAACTAACGCTTTTTGAACTTTGGAGAGTACAGAATTTAAGTGTTCTTTCATTGCCGTCAGTCTGGTGTGGGCCTCTGATTTCCAAGACTCAGTTCCGGATTCTGAAGCTTCAGCTAAACCATCAGCCAAAACAGGATCATCCTCATGAACCTCTTTGATCTCCTGCTCTACTTTAGCTTTTTTCTTTAAAAGCAAATCGTGGATTTTATTAAAAAATTCTCTATTCATTTGATACCTGGTTTAAAACTCTTTTGGCGTTGATCTAATATTTAATCTTCTCTTAAATCTCCTACTCCAACTACTAAGCAATACTCTAAAATTATACCGCGCCAAATTAACCTTTAGATTGTACCACCACTTGATAAGCTTTAAAAGCATTAACCTCCTGCTCTTACTATTTCTTACAGCATCAAAAAATGCCTTCAGATCTTTTAAAATCAAGCGTTTCGTAACCTGATAGTAGACCCTTACTCCAATGGTAATAGATATCATGGATAGAATGTGGCCGAGCGTGATGAATGAGTATAACTTTAGTGTATCTGAGACAAAAAATTCAAAGAAAAATTTTACACTCCCTAAAATAACTAAACCTAAAGCTAGTGCCGTACCTAGAATATGGTACCGGATAGTTGATCTCCACAAAATCATAAAAAGACAAAAAAAGCTCAAGCTTTCAAAGATTTGAATTGGGAAACGTTTATTTAAACTTCCTACCATCTTGACAGCAATTGGTAAATCAGAAGGTAAACCAACCTGACACCCACCCAGAAAACAACCTAAACTTCCAATACTTAAACCTAAAAGTAGACCAACTGTCGCAAAATCAGCAATTTGCCAAAAGTTTAGTTTAAAATTCCTGACAACAAAGATAAGTGAAATCATTCCTCCTATAAATCCCCCCCAAAAAGAAAGACCTGGGTACCTGTTAATCAAAATCATTTTCAAGAAACCGTTTTCTTCAAACAAACTTGGATGAGTAACAATGAAATAAATCCTAGCAAAGATTAAAGCGCCAAAAAAAGTCAGCAAAATAATATCAATTACCTGCTCCCCGTCAAAATCATAAACTTTGGTCAGTCTCCAAATTACAAAACTTGCAGCAAACAATGCAGCAACTAAAAATAGACCAAAAGACGAAACCGGCCAGGAACCAATTGTAAAAAGTATTGGAAGCATCCACTACATCTTATCAAACTTTAGGAGTTTACGCACTTGCCGGATGCTGATATACTGATTTACTAGAGTCCCAAAAGCTAACTTATGACCTTAACCGCACATGCATTAGTTGGAGCAGCATTGGCTGCTTCTTTTTCAAATCCGGCCATTGGCATACCACTTGCAGTCATCTCCCACCCTATTTTAGATATGATCCCTCATTGGGATTTTGGCAGAGGTTGGCGTAAAAAAACTAAATTAAGGCTGGTTGCAGAAAGCTCAATTGATCTGTTTATAGGCTGTGCGTTGTCTTTTTTACTCTTTTCTCAAAACGTAGTCCCCTGGTATTTTTGGAGTGCTGTGTTTGCTGCAATATTTTGGGATATAGCAACAGCACCTTATTTAATGTGGAACTGGAAATTCCCTCCTTTTAACTTACTTTATCAGATGCAATCTAAATGGCAAGGAAGAGCAAGCTTGACCTGGGGAATTATTTATCAGGTAGTGACAGTTTTTGGGGTAATTTGGTTGCTTAGTTCTTTTAAGTAATCTGAGAAATCTTCCCCTATTTCCGGGTGGTTTAGTCCGTAATTAACGACCGCCTTGAGATATTCCAATTTGTTTCCAGTATCCCAGTAAGTAGAATTTTTAATCTCAACTGCATAAACATTCTTTCCTTCATCAATAACGCCTTGATACCCGGAAAGATAAACCAGTTCTTCACCTTCTGGCAGGTTTTCCTTTGTCCGCTCTAAATGTTCATAAATATCTGGAGTAATGACAAAACCCGAGATACTTGCCAAATCAGAAGGGGCTTTTTCCCTACTGCCTGGTTTTTCGACAACATGGGACACTTTAATAACTCCTGGCTCTACCTCTTCCCCACCGGCATAACCATATTTCTTAAAATCTTCTTCCTTTTCTTTTTTCATCGCCCCTAAAATCATGGTGCCATATTTTTCATAAGCTTCTATTAGCTGAGTAGCCCTTGAAGGTGAGGCATCAATAAAATCATCACCCCAAAACATTAAGAACGGCTCATCTCCCATGACATGTTGGGCGTTCAAAATTGGAGTTGCATTTCCCATCGGTCCTTTTTGACGAAGATAAACAAATTCAGCTAGATCAGATATCTGGCGGACAATCTCAAGCTCTTTTTCTTTTTTAGCCCGCTCAAGTTTTGTCTCCAGTTCAAAATTGTTATCAAAATGGTCTTCAATTGATCTTTTATAAAGCCCGGTAACAATGACAATTGTTTCGATACCAGCCTCTACTAACTCTTCTACCACTCTTTGGATTATTGGCTTATCAACAAGGGGCATCATCTCTTTGGGCATCGCCTTTGTTTGGGGAAGGAATCTGGTACCAAATCCAGCAGCAGGAATTAAAGCTTTTCGGATTTTTTTGCTCATAACAAAGTGTAGAAAATACTATATCAAAATTTTTGCAAAATAAACAGTAGCTAGTGAATGATATTTAGCCTCGCAAGGTGAGACCTTGCGTGCCTACTTTACTCTCTCAACATATTGGCCGGAGCGGGTGTCGACTTTTATTTTCTCACCTTGTTTCATATACATCGGCACCTTAACGATCAGTCCGTTATCCAGTGTTGCATCTTTAAAGACGTTTGAAACAGTGTTTCCCTTTTCTTCCGGTCCGGTTTCTGTTACCTCATAAATTAAAGAATTAGGAAGCTCGATACCCAAAGCTTCTCCTTCAACCATCAAAACTGTCACATCCATCCCATCTTTTAGATATTTTACTTGGCTCTCTACTAAGCTTTTTAACAGTTCAAACTGCTCATAAGACTCTTTATCCATAAAATAATAGGTGTTTCCGTCATTGTAGAGGTATTGGGTTTGTCTTTTATCTACAGAAGTATCCTGCACCCTGGCACCAGTAATAAATGATCTTTCCACCACAGCACCGCTTCGAAGGTTGCGGACCTTGACCTTGACATTTCCAGATCCCCTTCCCATTTTAATATGTTCATAATTTAGGACTTGGAAAAGGTTATTGTCTTCTTTAAACACAACGCCGTTTCGAAGTTCAGTAACGTTTAGCATACTAATTCCACTAGAGTCTTAATCCCTACTCCGGTCGCGCCGATAAACCTAAAAGGCTTAGGCTTTGTGTCCCATGCAGTTCCGGCAATATCAAGATGCATCCATGGAATATCTCCTGTCAAACCTTGCTCTATAAATTTTGCACCGACTATTGACCCTGCTTCCCTATCAGGTTTTCCGGTATTAATAATATCGGCAAAATCTCCTTTGATCATTTCATCAAATTCAGAGGTCATCGGCATGGACCAGAAATTTTCTCCAACTGCTTTTCCTGCCTCAGTTAATTGATTTCCAAACTCAGGTTTATTGGGGAATACTCCAGTATAGACATTAGACAAAGCAACCAACATCGCCCCAGTTAAAGTTGCCATATCAACTATCTTGGTAGCTTTAAAGTCTTTTTGAGCATAAGTTACAGCATCGATCAAAATCACCCGGCCTTCTGCATCAGTGTGTAAGATCTCTATTGTCTTTCCTGAGTATGATTTAACAATATCTCCTGGCTTCATGGCATTAGCATGGATCATATTCTCGGTTACAGCCATAATTCCTACTGCATTCACCTTAAGTCCAAGTCTAACAATAGATCTTATCGTTCCTAAAACATTCGCTGCACCGCTCATATCATATTTCATCTCATTCATATGAGGAGCTGGTTTCATATAAAGTCCGCCGCTGTCAAATGTTACCCCTTTACCAACAAATGCCCATTTTTCTTTGCTACGCGGGTTTCCCAAATACTCAAGTGCAATCATATAAGATGGAATATCTGACCCAGCAGCTACAGCGATAAACGCCCCCATTCCTTTTCTTTTTGCTTGAGCTTCGGCTAGAACTGTGGCTTTAAGTTTAAGTTCTTTAGCCACTTTCTTAACTTCATCCAAAAAGTAAGTCGGAGTCATGATATTGGCTGGCAAATCAGCAAGTTTTCTGGAAGAGTTAATAGATTCAGCTAAAATCACTCCTTTTTTAAGCCCTTCCTGATAGCCTCTTTCTGCTTTTTCAACAACCAGTTGGACTGAGGTCAAAGTCACTTTTTCTTTTTCAGATTTAAACTCAGCAGCCGGGTTATAGCTAGCTAGTTCAATACCAATTGACACTGCCTCGCCAACCTTTTCAGCATTAAGAGAATCGAGTCTTGGCAAAAGTAAGGAAAGTGAATTTGCTTTAGTTAAAAGTGATTTAGCAACAGTACCAGCAAAATTCTGGAGTTTACCAAAATTAACTTCTTCTTTTTTACCTACTCCAACTAATAAGTATTTTTTATCTTTTGTAAAAAGAGCTTGAGTCTCATAAAGTTTTCCAAACTTCGGATTGTTTTTGAGAAAGTTATTAATCGCTTCGTCTTTTAAAACATCTTTAAAAGCCTCATTTGAAGCGTTTTCAAAAACAGGCAAGGCTATGTAGTCGGATGAGGCAGTAGAGATAGGACTAGTAGAAAATTGCAGCTTCATGGGGATTACTATAACCAGATAAGCCTATCTTGTCAACTATGCGGGAGAGAAGATATAATTCGAGGTAGCAGCCGAAGTGGTGGAATGGCCTGCCTGCCGGCAGGCAGGTAGACGCGCAAGAATGGTATATTATGTTTATGTTCTAAAAAGCCTTAAATCAGGTCATTTCTACAAAGGAATGACCGATAACATAGAGCGGCGCTTGCATCAACACAATTCCGGTTTGGTAAAAGCAACCAAGAGTCAATTACCGTGGAAATTGTTACATGTCGAGCTTTGTGACTCTAGAGCTGAAGCAAGAAAATTAGAAAAATTCTTTAAATCCGGATTTGGCCGTGAGATAATTGCAGAACTTGCCGAAGTGGTGGAATGGTAGACACGAAGGTCTCAAAAACCTTTGATCGCAAGGTCGTGTGGGTTCAACTCCCACCTTCGGCACATTAATTTGCTAACACTTTAGCAATATATTCATAAGAGAATCCAATCAACCATTCTAGGGCTGTGCCGACAAGAGCAAAAATAGCAAATATTTTTAAGATTGAAAAACCTATTTGCTGGCCTAAAAATAAAGTTCCAATTAGAGGAAGCAGTAATAGAAAAACATACCTTCCTATATTAAAGTGATGTCTTTTATATTCGGACTTAAATATTCGGTAATAAAATGACGTTACAAGACCTTCAACAAACACCCCTCCGATTACCATTGCTATAAATATATACACATGATTTATGGTAACCATAAGATAAATGTATCATATCCAAAGGTCAGACTGAAAATATAGCTTCTGATATTCTTTCCTCTAACTTACCAGTTGATGATATATTGATTGATGAAGTAGATATAAACCAAGTCATCAGATGGATATTTGATAAATGACTAAGATAGTTTTAGGTCTAAAATGAAAATAGCCTAGACGAGTTTAAGAAACAAATCCTTACTCTAACTCAATCTCTATTCCACCGATCTTCTTAGAAATAAAATTATAAACCAAACTTAAGATGGCTATCATTACAAAGGTAATTAATCCATAAAAAATTGGTCCAAGTAATGTTAACCAGGCGCCTATTGGATTACCATTAGCACCACTCACAATCATTATTATTCCCATTGGAACCAGAATTACTGCACTAAGCAGCGCATATAAAATACCTACAACTTTAGCAGTTTGCACCACCCCAATCTTTTTTATTCTTTTCAATTCATCTCACCTCCTCAACTTATTATTCACTATTTACTTGAAGTCATCAAATCTTTCACTTCCTTCCTAAATCTTCCCCAGTATCCATTTATTAAATCACTGTTTTGAAAATCTCCTTCCTGTATGGTCAATAGGTGAGGACGGATAGATGAAGCTCTTCTTTCGTAAGTCATACCTGAATCAAAACCAAATACTTTACGGGTAATTTCTGGCGTTTGGTTTTCCTGCTTGCTGAAGAAGCTGCCTACATTCGTCATCATTCCAATAACATTCTTAAGATAAATACCAGGTACATCTGAATCAAATTCTATCTTTCTAGTATCTTGCAATCCTTTGAGTACCCCTAGCGTTTTAAAAAATAGTTCGCCCTTTTGTATTAAACCTACGCTCATAAATCTATTTTTCAGGTTTTGGGCAATAGCATTAACCACCTCTTGCTGACGACCAGCTCTTGAGATATCACCAGTAGTTAACCTACTTCGTGCATATTCTTGCAAAGTATTGGCATCTAATTTTTGGATACCCTTTCTGATATCAATTCCCACACTACTACCATACGCAGGAGGTACTATAAAGTCCTCTTTGATATCAATTTCCACTTCCCCCAGTACTTGTGAAACAAAATCCATAAATCCTTCTATTTTAAACTTTCCTATGTAATCAACAGAAAGTGATGTTGCATCTTCCAATACTTTTCTAGTCAATTCAAACCCTCCAGCACTGTATGCAGTATTAATAGCATTAAACTGGGCATCTTTTTCTCCTTTAGATTGTAAATACCTGTCTACTTCCGGAGCATGAATATCTCTGGGGAAAGAGATCAAACGAACTTTATTTTCAGAAATCGAATAAGAAGCAAGCATGATCGTATCTGATAGCTCAACATCTTTTTCTGTACCTATGCCTAATATCAGAAAATTCAGCTTGTCTTTGTTTAAATCTTGATCAACCCTCCTAGCATATTCGGGGTCTTGTTTTGCCCTTTCCGCTCTTTTCCTCATTGCCTGATCAATCAAAGGCTTTAGAAGATCTGCGAATTGCCTTACCTCAGGTATTGGAGTTACTTCTGGTCGTATTGTTGTCGGAGTTAGTGTTGGCTCTGGAGAGGGTGTAGGTGCAGGAGCAGAAGTAAGCACAGAACCTGCTGCTAAAGCTATCCCAGCTGTTTTCAAAAATCTTCTTCTACCTATACCACTCTTCTTAGGTTCAACTCTTTCTTCAGCTTGCTTCTGCGCTCTTTGAGCAAGTAGTTCTTTAACTTTTTGCTGCCTGTATAGCACAACTTGCTCTGCTCGTTTTTTAAGCTCAAGCAAAATCTTTCCCACGTCCCCAAGAGGCTGAATCTGCAATTCCTCAAAAAGCGTAATATCATTTAAAACCGCATGGGGGTTACCTGCCATATAATTTGCATGAAGTCTCAAAGTTAATGCTACAGATAACTCTTGTTTAAGAGATGTATCTAAAATACTCTTTATTTCCTGCAAAAATGAACTATTGAGCAAGCCCGCTACATCCAATCCAACCAAAGCTTCTTTAAATTTTCTCTTTTTAAAATTTTCACCAATATTTTGGGATAACAAATAATTCATCAATTCATTATCCTGGGAAATTAAAGTTAAAAGAGGTCGAGCTGATTCATCGCTTAACAATCCAAAAGACTGAAGTCTACCTAAGCCATTTATAATTTTATTAAAGTTGCGGTTTTTCTTCTTAAAAAATTCATTGCCTACTTCGTTGGTAAGTTTAGCTGCATTTTTGGGCTCAAGTTCTTCTACTTTAGAATAACTTACTTTAGTCTCTACTGCTTGCATTATATATTCATAGTACTGTTTCAGAAACTAATCATCAAGCATTTTTCAGGTTAAATCCCCTTGACTAAATTTTAAAAAAAGTGCAAGCTTAAAGTAGCATGAATAATGGCGAACTGCCCTCACCAACTCCTGATAGTATGTCTTTAAAGGATCAAAAAAAGTTTGGAGATGTGCTAAATAGTGCTGTCCAAGGAGCAGCAACTTCTGCTGAAGTGAACAATGGGCAACAGAAAAAGGGTGGATGGGTTCAGAAGACGTGGGGAAGATTGAAGTCAAGAGGACAAAAAGATAACGGTGCACTTCAACCAGCTGTAGGGGCTGCACCTGAAAACCGAACCACCTCTATCAAAGATGGTTCTGTCAGTCCATCAAAAACTACACCTGCTCCAACAGAAGCATCAGCTGCCTCAGTAAGTGCAGACGAGCTTACCAAGTCGCAAGCTCAACACGGTTACGAATCCGATCAATTAATGGCAGCTGCCACTGGAGAAGCAGTAAGCATAGCAGACCCTTATCTCGCTGCTGCAAAACAGGTAGAAGCGGCCACCAATAGACCTGTTGCTCAACCTACTGCTGAAACACCAAGTTCGGTATTAACCGAGCAAGAAAACCCATCTATAGGAGAACTTCCAACTAACCGGAATTTTAACGTTGCAGAGGCTTCTCAAATTCTTGGATTAAATGAGCACGATACAAGAATTGCTTTGAGGGTTCTTGGTGCTGTTGAGGAAGATCAAAATTCTGGTACCTACAGAGTTGATCAGAAAAATGTTGAAAAGTTTAGAGTTGCGTTTAAAGGAGCTGTTATCGATCTTAGGAGAAGTGCTTCTGCTGCACCAGCTCCTTCCGCTGAACCGATCGTTTCCGCACCAGAACAAGCTGCAGCTCCTGCGATGGTTACAACTGATCACGAAACCCCGGAACCATCAAGCTCTTCTAAAACCGCAGCAACATTGATGAATTTGTTATCCGGCAGTGTTGTAACTGATAGTTCTACATTACCTGGGATACATGAACCAGGAGAATTGCCACCATTCTTAAGAGGAAGATCAACTCCAGAACCAGCTGCATCTGATGAAAGCACAACTAAGAAAGAAGGGTCAATTATCGCAGGATTTCCAACTGATAGAGATTTTACGGCTGAAGATATTTCTAGAAATCTTGGTTTAGATGAGTTTACGGCGAAAAGTTTTTTGGAAGGACTAAAAATCGATGGTATTGTTGAAGAAGATAAAGACTCTCCTGGAAATTACAAAGTCAATCAAGAGAAATTTAGGGATGCTCAAGGAATGCTAGAAGCAACTGCTGATAGTTTCACAAAAGCTGCGTCACCTACCGGCGCAGATACTGGTCCGACAGCACCAATACCTGGTCCAGATACTGCAGCTTCTGCTGCTCCAGCCGAAGCGACAGCGCCAGCACCTGACAGAGGGACAGCGAGTGATCCAGAACCTACAGCTACAACAACTCCAGCTATAGAAACACCTCTTACCCCTGCAGAAGTTGAAGAAATTAATAAGTGGGTTAGTATGCTTCTTTCCAGTAACAAAGATGCACAAAGGACAATCTCTTTTGTTTTATCGTTAAACCCTACTGTCACCTCAGAACAGTTACAAAAACGCCTCAAACTAAACAATAATTTAGCAGATCAAGCAAGACTTGACGCACTTATCTCGGAACTCCAGAGCAGAGGCATGATTCAGGAATCTACAACTGAACCAGGTAAATTTAATGTCGTAAAAACAACGTTTGAATCCACAGTCGCACCCGACTCATCAGCTGCAGGAGCTACAACAGTTGTACCAGAAAATCCCCCACCATCTCCTATTGACTCTCTTCCTGCTGAACAAAAGACAAAAATACAGCAATTATTAACAGGCAAAACAATTGGGGTACAGGAACTTCTTAAGGCATTAGATAATGATCAGGATAAAGTAAGAGAAATACAAAGCTATTTAACAGGAAGCGGTGAATACAGATACGATGCCAGAAAACAGAGATTTGTAAAAGTTACTGAAGCACTTGGAACTAGGATAAAGAACAAACTGGAAGCAGCCGGACAAAATTTAACTTCAAGAGATTTCTATATTGAAGCTGCAAAAACCTACATTGATTCACTTTCTTGGAGGGGCAAAAGTAAGGTGGCATATCTCACAGGCCTAGGTGTTGGTGTAGGAGCACCAATACTTATAGCTTCTGCAGGATTAACTGGTGGAGGAACACTAGTTGTAGGTCTTGGTTTCGCAGCTGCAAAACTTGCTATAACTCAAATCCCAGCATATGCACTTACAAGGCGGACTCGAAAAAATATTCGTAAATTTGCCGAAGATACATTTAAACCAGGCGAGTCGTTATCTGCTGGCTTAGATGAAGCAGAGCAAAAGAAGAGAGTAGGCCAGTTCGTTCGACAAGTATATGAGCTAACTAAACGAGACCATTTGCTCGAAAAGGAAAAGGGTAAGATTACAGAAAGACTTCATCCTGATTTAGTTAAAGCATTTCAACTACTGGCTACAGGAGATAGCGACATGGAAAGAACAACTCGTGCAACTGCTCTAGCACAAACAAAAGCAACAGAGTTAAATAGTCTGAGAGAAAAATATCAAAAAACCCACAAAGTTATCAGAGGACTAGCTAGTGGTTTTGCAGTAGGTGGACTACTAAGTACAGGAACTGATTTAGTTAGCGGCGGTATCGAGAGATTCACTGCTACAGCCATACCTACAGAATCACCACTTGATCCTACAGGCAGTGCAGCTAGAGGTGTCGTCGGAGGACTTTCCGAGCCTCCAATAGACCTTACAGGAAGTGCTGCAAATACCCCTCCAGAAGTTTATGGCGCTGCCAGACGTGCTGTTGAGGCATGGGCAGCAAATCCAGATTCAAGCATCGATCCTGAAACATTAAGACGTGCTGCAGAAGTTGGTAAAGAGGTTAATGTACAGGCGATTGATGGTACAGCGAACAGAGGAATTGAACAAGCTTACAAAATCTTGGAACAAAGCGGTATTACTACCAACAACCAGGAGATTGTCCAGCAAGTACAGGAGTCTATTTTGCACAAAGCTGAAGCTCTAGCTAATCAGGTCGCAGAAAAAACTCCTCCAGATCAATTTGCGACAGCATACAGAGAAGCTTTAATGAATGAGCTTCCAAATTTAGAGACTGTAGCAAGACAGGAAATAATAGAGAAATTGGCTGGAGAACAGTTGACTAAAACCGCAGAAAGAACTGTTTCCAGAGGCTTTGGAGATAGTTTCACTATTTTAGATTACTTTAAAGAAAAAGGGATTAATGATATTGATTTAAAAGGTCCAGAAGGCGCTAAAGTTTATGGAACTTTGGCCCAGGGGTTAGATTTAACAAGCGGTGAGCATATAAATTATATCTCCCCTGCTGATTGGGCATCCAGACTGGAAACAGCTTATAAAGTCGGGGACAATTTCGCACTTAAGACTTTCTTTGAATTAGGTGGACTGGAAGGCATGAATCTTAGTAACGCAGAGCTTATGTCATTTTTGCAACAGCTATATAACGGCGAACCAGCAGCAATAGAACAGTTAAACCAGCTTTTAGTCAAAAGAGGAATCTTTGAAAGCGAAAAAATCAATGCCCTAGTTCAAGACGCAATGTCAAAGAGTCCAACTTCCCAGCTATCCCTGAGAAAACTTCATTCCTTATTTCAATGGAGACAACCAGGCGTACTTAACTTACCGGCAAACCCAAAGCTTGTGTTAGGATATAAATACGGACTATGAACGAGAATAAACCTACAAAATTAGACCAACTAATCCACGTTCTTCGCAGTAAAGGACTAAACGACCAGCAAATCCAGGAAGTAGTTGTTAATGTTAATAATATGACCGCCGAACAACTCTACAACCGGATGTTTATGGAATTGACTGATAAAGATTTAGACTATATAGAAAAACTCCCCGAGGACCAAATTCAAGCAGAGGTTGTCAAAAGATTTAAACTGGCTACAAATAAAACTCCAGAGCAACTAGCAGATGAAATGATTGATACTTTTATATCTGGTCTTGTTCAGGGTCTGGAGGAAGAAAAGAAGTAGGTATATTAAGCAGCTTTAAGGCTTTTGGATTTAGGTAATTCAGAAAATTCTGGTACTCTTCAGGTTCCAAGTTGGTTTTTAAGTCAGATAAAGTTTCTAAATAGATTATTTCTAATTCATGAACAACTTCTTTTTGAGACATATTTTCCCATTTAGGATCATTCCAGGCTTTAGAAAGCCCTAACCCCAGACTCTGTGCGTCAGGGTCATTGTTTAGTATTCCACCAACTACGGAATCAATATAACGCAAGCTTGATTGTCGAACCTTCATTCTGTCATCAATAGGCAAACTTGTATTAGTAGATTCTAAATTTTCTAAGCTGAACATATTTAAAGCTTGATCTTTGGCAGCATCCAATATTTCTGCGATTTTTTCTGCGCTTATGTCTGATTCATTTTTGATCAATTTTACTTTTTCTTCTGAAGTTAGGGTTGAATCATCTATTATTTGAAGCAAAATTTTATGTTTGCTATCTGGTAAATAATGATTAAAATCTGCCCACTCTTGATGGACCGCCAGCTTATCTTCTGGGGTAAGCTGGTTATAGTAATGCCCAATCTGGAGGAGAACTTTTTCAGAAGGCTCTTTAGGCGCTAAACCCTTGATAAAGTTTAACCCGCTTCTTAAGTAGTCTTTAACTTGGGTAGAAATATCTACTGCCGGCAGGATAGCATCAGACATATCTCAAGTATAGCATTAATCCCTATTTTTTAAACTGTCTTTCTTCCCAAATAGAATTGGCGCTAACTGTAGTTTTGATTGTTTTGCCGAATCTTTTAAGGTGCAAACCGAATGGCACTAAAGCACCAAACAACATTAAAGATAAAGGGACACCGGTTTTTGGCAGCTCTGAAATAATTTTTTCACTGGCAACTGTCACAACCTTAGGTTCCTCCCTAACTACTTCTCTAATGATTTCCCGGTTTTCTGCTTGAACAATGCTGGGAGAAAAATTAATAGTGTTGGTGTTTGTGTTTACATTGTTGTTTGATATACAAATTATATCTCCGTTTACATCTATTTCAGCAATACCACTGGCACAACTTACAGCCCGCGGAGCTCCTCTGTCTACTACTCTATCTACTGCTCTATCCATTTCTCTAACACGTTCCTGTGCACGAATTCTGTTTAAATCACAAGATTGCCCTGCAAAAGCGCCGACACAAGCCGGCTGGTCTCCTCTGCTTGGGTCGCAAACCAGAGGAGTTGTTCCGCAGTTAACAGGATCTGTCCTTCTAAAAAAAGTCTGATCACATACAAAACAGGAGTCTGGTAAAGATACTGTTTGCACGCTTCTCACTTCTTGTTGAGGTTGTCGAATAGGTTCAGCCACAGCTCTTACCACTGCAGTTTCCAATGGGTTTCCACACTCACCCGGTACTTCACCGTAATTTTTTTCAATATCAATAAGTTCTCCGGTATCTGCGTTCCAAACACCCCAGATACTGATAGAGCCATTGCATCCAGGACTTTCAAAAGTTCGAATGCTTGGTCGATCAATCGCTTCTTCAATTTGAGCTTGTCTTTGAGTTTGAACTTGTCTTTGAACTTGGGTCGTGACCGCAGGGATTACAACCCTTTGAACCTCAGGATCAAAAAAACCAACTACTTCTCTTTGAATTTCTGGATCTAATGAGCCTACAACCCCACTGGAAACTTCAGGGTCAAAACTTCCAACTACTCCAGATACAACCTCAGTATCAAAACTCCCTACAACATCAGCATTAGCAACCTGAGGACCTCTTTCTAGGCTAAACAAAAACAATAAACATAAAAATCCCAACAGGAGTAAGGAGTGTTTAGTAAAAATTTTTTTAATCACAAGCTGCATAGTTAACTCCTATATTAAACAGGAGGCGGTGGTGGTGGCATAGGCTCTAGTACAGCCGGAATAATCACTTGACCAGGATTATTGGGATCAGGTTGTTGATTAGCAATATGCAGTTTTTCTCTTACTGGAACCGTCCATACATTTCCTTGTGGATCAGGTGTCAACATAGTACGGAGTGTATTATTTTGCGTCTCAACTTGACCTAGTCTTTGTTGCAGGGTAACATTTTCGTTCTCTAATGATTGTGCATAACCTCGAGCTTGAGCTGCATCTGTTTCTGCCTGGGTTCTAGCCATATTGGCTGTTTGTTCATTAGCTGCAGCGGTCTGTTGCGCTTGAACTGCTGTTTGTTGTGCCGTCTCTGCCTGATTAGCTCTATTCCCTTCTGCAAGTACTTGATTCTCAAGGCCTTGATTAATTCCTTCAAGTTCAATATTTCTATTGTTTAACACATCTCTGTCTCTGTTAGCAACTTGTACAAGATGACCTGTTCTTCCCCTGCTAATCAAAAATCCACCAACTCCAGCTACTCCAGCCATAACATAGGTCCAAGGGTTAGTGAAAATACCTCCAGGATTTACAACATTTCCATAAGTTAATCTTGGTTCAGTAAAAAATCTTCTTAAATTATCCCAGAAATCAGCAGGTCTTCCACTATCTACTGGTGGTACTGACGGTTGAGCAGCTACCGGAGACCTAAATCTTAATCTTTTTACAGTAGGGGTACATAAACCTGTCTCTGCATTAACAACAGAGGTAGTATCTGTTGCAACAACTACTGTAAAAGTTCTACCATCACTACTTGGGGCATCAAACTGAAAATTTCTACCAACAACAACATTCCGCTCAGTATGTACGGTTTGTCCTGTTGGGCTTCTGAAAAAAGCTGTAAAAGGAGGTTGGTTTGCCGGTACTTCAGCAACATTAACATTGATAATACAATTTCCGCCAGTAGCTTCAGCACTAGCTGAAAATAAATGTGCTAGTCCAGCAGCAATAACCGCTCTTTTAAGAAATCTAATAGATCCACGATTAGGATTATTAGACACTTCTTTCTGAGGATTGCGTTCTGTCCTGACTTCTTCGTTAAAAATGTGTCTCTCCATGAGCGTAGTATATACTATAAGTTTTTGATAGTCAATCAGATTATTCGTAACTAGTTATTTTTGTCCAGCCAAATCGTCATTGCGATGGGCCACTGGCCCAGAAGCAATCTCCTACCGTAGAAGATTGCTTCGCTACGCTCGCAATGACGGACCACTGGAAAGAACTGAATAATTACGATTATTCTTCTTCCACGAATAATTACAGGGCGAGGGTTATACCTTCTAGTGAGTGCATATAAAAATGCAAGCGCAGTACCTGCTACTACAATTCTGCCTGCACCAGGTAAATCTTTAAATCTTTCCATAACCTTATTCTTTTTTCATTTGCCTTTCTTCCCACAAAGAATTGGCATTCGGACCAGAATATTTAGTTCGACCAACACCAGAAAGCTTTAGTGCTATCGGCAATCCCCCTAAAATAGCCAACCAGACTGCAGCTGGCAAACCAGTTTATTGGCTAAATTTAAACCAGAAAATTTTGGTAAGTAATCGTTGCAGCTGTAAGAGATCTTTAAATATACGAAGTTTTCAGATAACAAACTCAAACAGGTACAGCAGTTTCGGAATCTTTATGAGCTTTTGGAGACGGGGCTCGCATCTTTTCCATTCCATAAAACTTAACCCGCTCACCCTTGAAGATTAAATCGATCTCCCCTGTTGGACCGCTCCGGTGTTTTTGAATATCCAGCTTAACCTGCTCTTTTGCTTCTGGATCTTCACGGTAAACAAACATCACCACATCTGCATCCTGCTCAATCGCACCTGAATCACGTAAATCCGAAAGCTGGGGCTTTCTGGTTCCCCTGCTTTCAATGGACCTGGAAAGCTGGGAAACACAAAGCACTGGCAGCTTTAACTCTCTTGCCAGGTTTTTGAGTCCCATAGACATCTCAGCCACCTCCTGAACCCTATTTTCAGCATTCCGACCGCTCCCCTGGACTAACTGCAAATAGTCCACCACAATCAGACGAAGCCCATGCTCGACTTGTAGGCGTCTTGCCTTAGTCCTGATCTCTGCAATCGTTAATCCTGGAGTATCGTCTATGAACATCTGAGCTTCAGCCAGCTCTCCCATAGCTGTAGAAAGCCTTCGGTAATCCTCATCAGACAAATTGCCTGTTTTCAATTTCCAGGCGTCAATATCAGCCTGGGAAACAAGCAACCTATCTACAAGCTCTTCTTGGGACATTTCAAGGGAGAAGAATCCCACAGGAAGCCCTTGGGTTACGGCCACGTATGTTGCGATATTTAAACAAATGGTTGTCTTGCCTTGGCCGGGCCTGGCTGCGACGATATTTAAAGTAGAATCCTGCAACCCAGCTAGTTTATTATCCAGATCCCTAAATCCAGTCCGGATTCCACGGAGTTTACCTGAGCTTCTTTGCAGCTCATCTAACCGGTCAAAGCTTTGAGTCAGAGCATCCCGCAGGGCAATAAAGTCTCTTCTAACGTTTTGCTGAGACAACTGAAATATGGATGATTCGGCGTTTTCAATGATTTGCCCGATCGGCAGCATCTCATTGTAAGCATCTTCAATAAACTTAGTTGAATCCCCAATCAACCTTCGTCTGGTTGCATGTTCTTTAATAATCCGGGCATAAGATTCAATATGAGCTGCTGTTGGCACCATATTAACAAGCTCTGCCAAATACGCTGAACCACCCACTTTATCTAAAGCATCTTTTTGCTTCAAAACTTCAGTAACTGTAATCAAGTCAATTGGCTCACGCTTATCAAACAACTCAACAATAGCGCTAAAGATTTGACCGTGCTGTTCGCTGCGGTAAAAATCATTGGCAGTAAGAATTTCTGAAACATTTACAACTGCATCTTTATCAATTAAAAGCGCGCCAAGAAGTGATTGTTCTGCTTCGATATTTTGAGGCGGAAGTTTGGTCTTTACCATTAAGATTTACTTAAAACCACCACTTGTGGTTCATCAGGCAGTTTATCTTTGGTGATACTAAGTTTTCCAACTGGTTCAATATCTTCTTTCCCCATCTCTTTTAGAAAGTTCTCCAAAGGCTCTAATTCATATTTCATTTCAGGCAATTGATAGTGCATCGGAATAATCACTTTTGGCTCCAGTTGGGAAACCACTTCTGTTGCCTCTGTTGCATCTATTGTATAAATCCCACCAACAGGAACTAACAAAATATCGGTTATTCCAATTTGCTGGATCTGGTCTTGGGTTAGAGTATGCCCTAAGTCTCCAAGATGGACAATATTTAATCCATCCATACTAATATGGTAGATTGTATTCCTGCCTCTTTCAGCTCCTTGCTGCTTATCGTGGAAAGAAGCCACTCCTTCTATCGCCACACCTTTAACTTCATACTCACCTGGCCCAGTAATTTTAACCGGTTCACCAGTTACCACAGATAGATTATTGTGGTCCTGATGAGAGTGAGTCGCTAAAACAGTATCAGCGTTTAGGTCTTTTGGCAACTTTAATCCTGTATAGTCTGGATCAAACGGATCAATTATTATAGTGGCAGTCTTACCTTTTAACCTGAAAGATGCAGCTCCTAAGAAGTATATATCCATCGGTCAAAATCATAGCACAAAATTTGACCAAACAACAATATCTCATTACAATAAACTCTAGCTCAAAAGTATTTACGATGAAAGCATTTTTTCTATCAATTTCAATTCTCTTTATCTTAGGACTAGTTTTCTTTTTATATTCAAGCAAAATTACTAAACCCCAGCTAGAGCAACGGACACCAGTTACTTCAAAACCTACAAACTATGCCCTAGAAATAAGTACTCCAAGCGAGGAAGAGTTGGTTTATGATTCATCTATCCTGGTTTCAGGAAGAACAGCACCAGGCTCAACTCTACTAATTGCTGCAAATACCGGCGATTTTGTGGCCGAAGCAAACCTCTCTGGAGATTTTTCTAAGATTGTTAATCTCTCTCCCGGGTTAAACCAGATTACTATCAGCTCTGTAGACTTAAGTGGTAATACTCAAACAGTAGAAAAACAGGTCTATTATTCGAAGGAGAAACTATGAAACTTAAAAGATTAAAATTAGTTGTAATACTAGTAACTCTATCAAGCTTTTTTCTGCTTAACCGGCTTTTTAATTCTCTTTATCCAATCTATGCCAAAGAAGCGACAACCTCTTCCTCCCCTCCGCCGGAATCTAGTGATATCAAACTCAAGATTGAAGAGCTAAAATCACAAATCGCCTCAAAAGCTGCTAAGCTCAAACAAGAGATTAATAAAAAAATCCAAAATAAAGCCTTAGTTGGGGAAATAATATCAGTAGATGATCCTAAACTTACTCTGCAAACCAAATTAAAAACTTATACAGTAATAACTAATGAATATACTGTTCTTTCAAACTCCTCCTCAAATAAGTTCAAAAAAGCGTTAACACTAAAAACGTTGTCTGAGGGCAATAATCTGGTAGTTCTGGGGGATGTTGATGATAACAATAGCCTCAATGCTAAAAAAATAATTGTTATCAATAAACCAGAATCAATTGAGCGGCAAATCAATCTTGGTAAAGTCGAAGAGATCACTGCAAAAAGTATTAAGATTGCAACAAGCGGAGGGACATTAAAAGCAGCCATCACTTCAGAAACTCAACTTCTTGAAGGTTCGAAAGAAATCGCTTTTTCTGATATGGAAGAAGGCAAAAGTGTCATAATCAGCAGCATCTTTAAAGACAAAGAAAGGATTGCAAAACTTATTTTTCTAAAACCAAACCAACCAAGTTTAAAAACCAAACCCAAGGAGACTACCCCATCTTCTAAGACCAGTACTAGTTCTGGTAAAAATAAAAAAATATAATTTTTAATTTGAAACTCGAAATTTCGCAGTTGTCATTGCGAGGACTCCGATGTACATCGGAGGACGCGGCAATCTAATGAAAGATTCCTCTCCGCCAGCTGGCGGATCGGAATGACGAGAAGTGCGAAAGGGGTTACAGGTACTCTTCTTTCCCTTCTTCTTTCAACCTTTCAACTACTTTTTTAACGTCCTGAGTCCGGTCTTTGCTGCAAACAAGCAGGGCATCTGGAGTATCAATAATGACAATATTATCCAGGCCAATCGTCACTATCATCTTAGAATCTGTTTCTACCAAGCAGTTTCTTGAATTGATATTTAATGTTTCACTTAAGCCATTAAATACATTCCCGTTGCTATCTTTCTTCTGGATATCGTAAACCACTTTCCAATCACCTACATCACTCCAACCAAAATCTCCAGGAATAACTACAATATTATCTGCTTTTTCGGAAACAGCGTAATCGATTTGAACATTTTCTGAGGACTCATAAACTTCCTGAAGCACTTGTTTTTCATCCTTTGTCCCTATTGCATCTAAAAGATTCATAACATTTTCCCCTATTTGAGAAGAGTATTTTTCAAAAGCTTTAAACAAAGTTTGCGGTTGCCAACAATACAAATTAGCATTCCACAAATATTGGCCGCTAGCCAGAAATGACTGGGCTGTAACTAAATCCGGTTTTTCTTTAAAACCCCGGCTTTGGAAAGCATAGATTCCATCTTTACCCACATCGTCAAACTCAAGCTGGCCTCCAATTCTGATATAACCTAAACCTGTATGGGGAAATGCCGGACGGATTCCAATTCCCACTATATATTCACCCTGGCTGGCAACGTTTAAAGCAGTTTTGACAGTTTTCCTAAACACTTCCTCATCTTCAATCATCTGGTCTGCAGCCAGATAAATCATTACCGCTTCTGGATCTTTTTTTTGGACATAAGCTGCAGCAACCCCCATAGCTAATGCAGTATTTTTTGACAGAGGTTCGGCAATAATATTCTCCTCTGGGATTTCCGGAAGTTGTTCTTTTAGTAAATCAACTTGAGCGTGGTTTGTAATAACCAAGATTCTCTCACTCAGGAAAAGAGGTTTAATGCGGTTGTAGGTAAGCTTAATAATAGTCTCTTTACCTACAATATTTACTAGATGTTTTGGAAACTTTTGCCTGGATTTTGGCCAAAGTCTAGTTCCACCCCCGCCGGCTAGGATAACGGCGTAAGAGTGATCGCCATTTTGCATCGCCCAAGTACTTTACTATATTTATATGTCAAAAAACAAGCTCCTTGGTTAGCCTCGAAAGGGGTCGCCTTTTGTGCTTAAGATTTTGACAGTTGGTTCTTCCACTGATATAATACTCATTACAATTTAATACTTATAAAGCGTTAATACCAAAGTCACGACTTGGGATCCTTCGATTAACACTCAGGAGGAACGCTGGTAGCAAAATACTACCCGGAAAGATTTCGCCGATATAGAAAATCAGTCGATGTCAGCATAGCGGAGTCGACCAAGGATATTAAGGACCGCTATGGTCCTTTTTTTGTGCTTTTAATATATGGAAAGAAAACAAGATATACTAACAATTGAAGAGAGAGTGGTGTCTTATTATTGTGTCTCAGGCTATGACCGGTTTTATTTAAAACCGCCACCGGAGCCAACAATTTCTGACGTCATTGCGAATGCCAGACCAAAGCCTCTCAGAGCCAGAGAACGAAGAAGACTAAAAAGAGAAAGAGAAATTCTTGCTAGATTAAACTGGTAAGGCATGCTAATCTTTAAGGAGGAACCATGGATAAAGTAGTACTTGCAACACCAAAGGGTTTTAGAGATTATTTACCGGAAGACGCATTGCGCCGACGTTTTGTTGTTGGAAAAATAGTCGAAGTTTTTGAACGGTTCGGTTTTGCCCCCTTAGAAACCCCTACTCTTGAGTATGCGCAAACTCTCAAAGGTAAATACGGCGAAGAGGAAAAGCTAATCTATGAATTCGAAACAAGAGGTGGAGACAAGATCGCTCTAAAGTATGACCAAACAGTTCCCCTTGCTCGAGTTATCGCCCAGTACCCGGAACTTCCCAAGCCTTTCAAAAGATACCAAGTCCAACCAGCTTACAGAGGTGAAAATCCCCAAAGAGGCCGGTACAGAGAGTTTCTGCAATGCGACGCAGACATTGTTGGCGTCTCTACCCCGCTTGCTGATGCCGAAATACTTGCCTTAGTCTATGAGATTTACAGAAATTTAGGACTTGAAGTATTTATCAAGATTAATGATCGATCTTTACTTTCCAAATATGAACCTAAATATTTATCTGCTGTTGATAAGCTTCTAAAAATCGGCCCTGATGGGGTGATTAAAGAGCTGCAAGCAAAAGGTATGAGCGAACAACAAGCTCGAGACACACTCAAGGAAATCACCAGTCTGCAAGAAACTGACAACCTCAAAGAAATAGAAAATCTTTTTGAAAAACTAGGCTATCCAAAAGAAGCTCTTCAGTTTGATCCAACTTTAGTTCGGGGATTGGATTATTATACAGGTCTAATATTAGAAGTTGTCCTAAAATCCAACCCAACTTCATCCTCTTTGGCTGGAGGCGGACGCTGGGATAACATGATTGGTCAATTTACTGGAGTTAACCAGCCCGCTGTTGGTTTTGCAATTGGCCTGGATCGGACCATTGAAGCTATGGTTGAAGAAGGAGTTTTAGACACTCCCCAAACCTTAACTAAAGTTTTAGTGACTATCTTTTCTAAGCAGTTAGAAGAATTATCTTTGAAAATTACTTCCAGGCTTCGCTCAAACAATATTCCAACTGAAGTTTGGTTAGATTCAAATACCAAACTGGACAAACAACTAAAATATGGAAGTCAAAAGAAAATTCCTTATGTAGTAATAATCGGTCCAAATGAAGCAGAGAAAAACACAGTCGCCCTCAAAAACTTGAGCACCGGCGAGCAAGAAATTCTCTCCTTTGAAGATTTAACTTCACATCTAATATAATGGAATAGATGAAACTTAGACCCCTGATCATTGCTTTTTCAGCTTATCTGGCTCTAATAGCTGCCCACACTATCTGGGGATCGAATTTTGTTATCGCCAAACTTGCTCTGCGAGAATTCCCAATCATGAGTTTAGCCTTTCTGCGGTTTTTCCTCGCTTCTATTTTGCTTATTCCGTTTGTAGTTGCGACTTCCGGATCAAAAAAGATAAATCTCAAAGACCTACAAAGAATAGTCTTATCCAGCATTTTAATGATCACAATCCATATTGCCCTATTTTATGAAGGCTTAAGCAGAACTACAGCCATTAACGCTTCAGTCCTAAGCTTAATTGCCCCTATCTTCTCTGTCTTAGTCGGCTGGAGGATATTAAAAGAAAAGATTTATACAGTTAATCTGTTTGGCACTACACTGGCACTTTTCGGAAGCCTAACTGTCTTGGGGCTGCCTTTTTTACTAACCGGAGTACTGTCTCAAACACATATAACAGGTGATGTTTTAATTATTCTTTCAAGCCTTATTTTTGTTTTCGGTGCAATGATCTCCAAACCAATGCTTTTAAAATACCACACTCTAATCATAACTTTTTTTATGTTCCTGATAGGTGCAGCCACTTTTGCTGTCCCTGCCGGACTTGAGTTTGTCCAAAATCCAAACTGGATCTCAAAAATAACTATCTTAGGAATATTAGGGCTGCTTTTTATAACCATTCTTTCTACCATCACTGCTTTCTTCTTCTTTGAATGGGGTATTGAGAAATTAGGCCTTGCCAGAGCTCAAGTTTTTCAATATATCCAGCCGGCCATTGCTGCCACCATCGCTGTTCCCCTGCTTCAAGAGCGGGTTTCTTTTAGTTTTGTAATTGGAACAATTCTGGTCATTTTAGGTGTTTATTGGGGAACATTGGGTAAAGAAGAGCATCACCATAAAAAGTGGTCAGGCACTAGGCATTAGGGGTTAGTTATGATATACTTCCCTACGTATGAAAATAAATATTCACCCACAATGGTTCGAAAATGCAAAAGTGACTTGTGCATGTGGTAATACATTTACCACAGGTTCAACAGTGCCTGCAATCCGTGTAGATCTCTGTTCTAAATGTCATCCATTCTTTACTGGACAACAAAAATTCGTCGATACCTTGGGCCAGGTAGAGAGATTCCAAAAGAAGGTGCAGGTTTCTCAAGTTAAAGGAGAAGAGAAGAAAAAAGTAAAAGAGGCAAGGGCTGCCAAGGTTCAACAGGTTAAATCAGACAAACCATCTCTTAAAGATCTTCTAATGCAGGCCCGCAAGAACGCTTCTTAGATGACACTTCGTGTCATCCTGAACCGCCAACTGGCGGTGAAGGATCTCGCACGAATGTGCGTCTGAAACAAGTTCAGAGATTCTTCGCTGACGCTCAGAATGACAGTAAGGTATAATTTCTCTATGAATAATTACTTAGAACAACAATTGAATGAAATAGATAATAAAATCGAGCAAGTTAAGAAGGTGCTTTCTGATCCGGAGCTCTCCGATCTCGCGCGCGCTGAAATAGCAGACTTGGAAGCCCAGAAACAAGAATTAGAGCAATCTTCCCAAACTTCGTTGGCAGACGAAAAGCAATACGAAGACGAAGATGGAGTTAACTACAACACAGCCATTCTAGAAATCAGGGCAGCTGCAGGAGGAGACGAAGCCGGTCTTTTTGCTGCAGATCTGTTTCGAATGTATTCCCGGTTTGCCGAAACAAGGGGTTGGAAAATAGAAGAGCTTGATAGAAATGAAGGCGGAATTGGACAGATCAAACAAATCACTTTAAAAATCCGGGGTAAAGACGCTTACAGACTCTTAAAATTTGAATCCGGAGTTCACCGAGTCCAAAGAGTTCCTAAAACAGAAGCCGGGGGGAGGATCCATACTTCAACTGCAACAGTCGCAGTTTTACCCGAAGTCCAGGAATCGCAAATTACCATTAATCCATCTGATATTGAATTTGAGGCTTTCAGGTCTGGTGGAGCTGGCGGGCAAAACGTTAATAAAGTAAATACTGCTGTCCGGATAAAACACGTCCCTACAGGAATTGTTGTCTCCGCCCAGACAGAGCGGTCACAACTTCAAAACCGGGAAAACGCCATGAATTTGTTGCGGGCAAAGCTTTGGGAAATGGAACAAGCGGAAAAACATGGCGACATAACAGCCCAAAGAGCTCTACAGGTTGGAACTGGTGAAAGAAATGAAAAAATCAGGACTTATAATTTTCCTCAAAACAGAATTACGGATCATCGAATAAATAAATCCTGGCATAATTTAGAAGATATCTTAGAAGGAAACCTAAGCCCTATTCTCAAAGCTATATCAGAGGATACGGTTTAGGTATGAATTCAGTTTTCTCCAGTGGTCCGTCATTGCGATCCGCCAGCTGGCGGAGAAGCAATCTTATTAGATCGCCGCGTCGCTGACGCTCCTCGCGATGACAACTTACTGGAAAGAACCGAATAGTTACGCACGATGCTCTTGACTTATTTTTCTACACACCTTAATCTGAATATACAAGCCTATTAAAACTTCAGTAGCTACTTTAAGACAATGGGGAAATATAAGTTTTTTGAAATTCTATCAGTATTTTTTGCAATAATAATTCTACTTGCTGCGGGAATATCTCCTCCTAATGTTCTGGCACAAATTGTCAGGCCGGGAAAACTCTCTATCAATACTAATACTGCAATAAGTGGAACTTTAGAAGTAGCTGGAGATATTGTTTTAACTGGAAGATTACTGGGTGAAGGGTTTGTTTCTTCTGTAATAGCCGGAGATAATGTTACTATCACTGAGCAAGCTAATGATGATGGCTCGGTCTCACCAATCATCTCTGTTGCTATCCCAACCTCTGTGACTTCTTTTCAAGGAAGTACTGGAGCGATTACTTTAACCGCTGGAACTGGAATCACTATTGATGGAACTAAAATTACATCATCAGCAAAGCTTTCTGATGTCCGGTCTAGTGGTGGATGTAGTAGTTGTATCACCAATGATGATGTATCAAATGATATCACAATATCTAGTTCTGGATCAGTTGATGTAGGTGCTTTGTCCGGAAAAGTAGTAGAGACTAAAGGGGGAACTAACCAGTCAACTTATACTACAGGAGACATTCTCTACTCTTCTGCTGCTAATACATTATCTAAATTAGGGATAGGGACTTCCGGACAAGTCTTAACAGTTTCATCAAGTGGAATACCAGAATGGGCAGCAAGTACTGGTGGAGTAACCGGATTAAATTCTCTTTCCGGAGCTTTAACTATCTCTGGTACATCTAATCAAGTGAGTGTTTCTTCATCAGGAACAACTATTACTTTATCTACTCCTCAGAGTATTGGCACAGCTTCTTCTCCATCATTCACTGGTTTAACTGTCTCAGGTTTATCTACTGCCGGAGTAGTGCATAATGATGCCAATGGTCTACTTTCTACCTCTTTAATAGTCAATGCTGATATCTCTAATACTGCCTCTATTGCTTACTCTAAATTAAATCTAGCCAGTTCAATTACCGGAAGTGATCTTGCCTCCAACATAAGCATTGATACTTCTGGTTCACTCACTTCATCTTCTACTACACCCATTACTCTCTCTTCTACTACTCCGGCTATTGCTATTGGAGATACCGGCACTTTAACTATTAGCGATGGCACGAATACATTATTCTCCCTAGCTGATGCTGGAACTGCCGGGACATTAACAGTTGGAACACTTACTCCAAGTAATGCCTTAGGAGTAGCCTACGGAGGTACTGGAGGAACAGATGCTGCAACTGCCAGAACTAATCTTGAACTAGTTATTGGAACTGATGTCCAAGCTTATGATGCGACACTTGGAGCTCTAGCTGCTTATGCTACTAATGGATTACTTACTCAAACTGCTGCTGATACTTTTACTGGCAGAACGATCACTGGGACAACCGGAACTATTACTGTATCAAATGGAGATGGAGTCTCTGGTAATCCCACTTTGACTATTGCCTCTGATTATCTAGGTCAAGATAGTATTACTACTTTAGGGACCATTGGGAGTGGTATTTGGCAAGGGACAGCTGTAGCTGTTGCTTATGGAGGAACAGGAGATACTACATATACTGATGGACAATTATTAATTGGAAATACCACTGGCAATACCTTAACTGCTGCCACCTTAACTGCTGGATCAGGAGTGACTATCACTAATGGCAATGGATCAATTGAGATCTCTGCTTCAGGAACAGGTGATATGACAGCAGTAGGATCAATGACAACAGGTGCTGCTTTTGCTGATTCTACAGCTGATGATGATTGGTTAGGACTGGGTGCGAGTGCAGGACGTATTGAATTTGATGATCAAGATACAGATGAAGTCAATATCCTAGGAGCTAATGTCGGTATTGGAGATTCCACTCCTGCAGCCCTCTTTACTGTTGGTGATGGAGATAGATTTCAGGTTAATTCCTCAGGTCAAGTTACCTTAAACCCCTCCTCCACTACCCCAATAGCCAATATCTCCAACTCCCTCACCCCCATCTCCGCCGGAACAACAGGAAGCTATGCTACTTTATCTACTCTACCTCAGACTATATATTATGTCTCCTCAGTTGCCTACAACGGGTATTTGTTTGTAACGGGCGGGGATAATGGTTCCGTCCCTTTTGGTTTATCCACAGTCTATTCAGCCAAGATAAACTCAGACGGTACCATTGGAACTTGGGCAACCCTGTCCACTATACCTCAGGCGATACGTCTCCACTCAGCTGTTACTTACAACGGCTATTTGTTTATGACTGGAGGATCGAATAACACAGGTTCTTTTTCTACGGTCTATTCTGCGAAAATAAATTCGGATGGGACTATTGGTTCTTGGGCAACTCTTTCAATACTACCTCAGACTATACAGCGTCACTCGGCTGTTGCGTATAACGGGTATTTGTTTGTAACGGGAGGATATAATGGCAGCAGCTATATATCCACAGTCTATTCTGCCAAAATTAACTCAGATGGAACTATTGGCGGGTGGGCAACTCTCTCCACCCTACCTCAATTAATAGGTTATCACTCAGCTGTTACTTACAACAGGTATTTGTTTGTTACAGGCGGAACCGCCGCCAGCGATTTATCCACAGTCTATTCTGCCAAAATTAACTCAGATGGCACTATTGGCTCCTGGGCTACTTTATCTACTCTACCCCAATTAATGATGGGCCATAAGGCTGTAGCATATAATGGTTACTTATTTGTGACTGGAGGGACAAGCGCTGCAGCCCTCTCCACTGTTTACTCGGCTCAAATAAAAGCAGACGGAACAATTGGTTCTTGGGCAACGCTTTCAACTCTCCCGCAAACAATATACATTCACTCAGCTGTAGTATATAATGGGTATATTTTTATAACAGGAGGATTTAATGGTACCAGCGTTTTATCCACTGTCTACTCTGCCCCTCTTCAGAGTACTGCTCTGGCTACTAACACTTCTTCTACACTCAGCACTGGTAATCTTCTCGATCTTTGGAATAATTCTTCTTCCAAACTCTCTGTTGATTACAATGGAAACTTAACTACTTCAGGATCAATGACTTTTGCCGGAACTTCCCAAACCCCATCGGCTAATCTCACTTCAGCCCTAAGCCCCATCGGCGCCGGCGGCATCGGCACCTGGTCTACTCTGGCTAATCTACCCCAAACCCTTTACTATCATTCCTCAACAACCTACAACGGATACTTATTCATCACTGGAGGAGCAACAGTTTCCACTGTTTATTCAGCCCAGATTAAAGGTGATGGTACTCTTGGTGGTTGGCAAACTTTATCTACTATGCCAGCAGCATTGTACGGCCATGTAAGCGTTGCCTATAACGGGTATTTGTATATAGTTGGAGGAGCGACAGTTTCTACTGTTTATTCTGCTCCTATTAAATCTGATGGCACAATTGGGGCTTGGGCAACTTTATCTACTTTGCCGCAAACAATGTATGCTCATGGTGGTGCTGCCTATAACGGATATTTGTTTGTGACAGGAGGCTATAACACAGGAGCCATATCTACTGTTTATTCAGCCCAGATTAAAGGAGATGGAACCATCGGCTCTTGGGCAACGCTCTCTACTTTACCCCAAACTCTATATTGGCATAATACTGTTGCGTCTAATGGATACTTATTCGCCCTAGGGGGAAGCGGCGCTATCCTGTCAACAGTTTACTCTGCCAAGATTAATTCTGATGGAACTATTGGAGCTTGGGCAACGCTGTCTACTTTGCCTGCTGTTAGGCAAAATCTAGCAACTGTTGCCTATAATGGATATCTGTATGTTACAGGAGGATCAGCTAACGGAACTACAGGTACCTCAACAGTTTACTCTGCCAAGATTAATTCTGATGGAACCATTGGCTCTTGGGCAACACTGCCTACTTTATCGCAAGTATTATTCGGACACGCTGCTGCTGTCTATAATGGCTATCTATTCATCTCTGGAGGATACAATGCTATTTCCACTGTCTACTCTGCCCCCTTACAATCCACTGCTTTTGCTCTCCATGCCTCAGGGGCACTCAGCACCGGAGCACTCAATACTGGTCAAACTCAAACTTGGACTGCAGGGAATCTGTTTGATTTATGGAACAATAATCAATCGAAGTTTTCTGTTGATTATGCCGGGAATATGTCAACTACCGGAGGAATAAACTTCTCTCAGACTCAGGGAGCAGCTGCTTCAGCAGCGTTTACTTCCAAAACCGACCAAATCGAAGCTGGCGGAATCGGAACCTGGTCTACTCTGGCTAATCTTCCAGCCGTTAATCAATACAACGCTTCAGTTTCTTATAATGGTTACTTGTTTGTAATTGGTGGATATACTGGCTCTACCCAACTCTCAACCGTTTATTCTGCAAAAATTAATCCTGATGGGACAGTCGGAGGCTGGGCTACTTTGACTAATCTGCCTGTTACTCTCTACTACCACACTGCTGCTGCTTATAACGGGTATATATTTGTGACTGGTGGACAGACTAGCACTTCCATTTTGTCTACCGTTTATTCTGCAAAGATTAACTCAGATGGGACTATTGGTTCCTGGGCTACTCTTTCTACCCTCCCTACCATTGTTTATACCCACGCCTCAGTTGCATATAATGGCTACTTGTATGTGTTAGGAGGGAATAATAATTCTGTCAACATTTCTACTGTCTATTCTGCACCAATTAAAAGTGACGGGACTATTGGTGCTTGGGCGACTTTGTCTACTCTGCCTGTAATCCTTCGTTATCATTCTTCTGTCGCTTACAACAATTACTTGTTTGCTGTCGGTGGACACGTTTCTGCTGCTGTTTCTACTGTCTACTCAGCAAGAATCAAAGATGATGGAACAATTGGTTCTTGGGCGACTTTATCTACCTTACCTGCCCTACGCCGCCTCCATTTGTCAGTTACATACAATGGTTATTTGTATGTTTTAGGTGGAAATGATGGATTTTCCTACGCCTCTACTGTCTACTCAGCTAAGATTAATTCTGATGGAACAGTTGGTTCCTGGGCAACGCTACCTACTCTACCAGCAACATTATCTGATGGTATTGCTGGTACTGCGTATAATGGTTATATCTTCTTGACCGGTGGTTATAATGGTTCTGCGGTCGTCTCTACTGTCTACTCAGCTCCCTTACAATCAACTGCTTTTGTCTACAACACCACTAACACCTGGGCAACCGGAAATTTGATGGATGTTTGGAATAATGGATCTTCTAAACTGACTTTAGATAACTCTGGAAACTTATCTATTGGTGGTAAGTTTACCTCTAATGTAGTTCCTTCTGGAGATGGTCTGACTGGTAGCTACTCTACCTTAACCAATCTTCCTGCAGTTAGGTGGAACTATAACGGAGCAGCATATAATGGATATCTATTCGTCGCCGGAGGATCCAATGGTGCCGCACCTACATCCACTGTTTACTCAGCAAAAATCAACTCAGACGGGACAATTGGATCATGGGCTACTTTATCTACTATGCCTACAATTAACAATTTCCATGGAGTAGTAGCAGCCAAAGGTTATCTGTTTATAGTTGGAGGGTGTCCTGCCAATAATACTTGTGGCAGCGGTCAAGCTTACTCTACTGTTTATTCTGCCCAGATCAAGCCTGATGGAATAATCGGCTCTTGGGCGACACTATCTACATTACCAGCTCTAAATGGTGCTTCATCAGTTGTAGTTGCCAATGATTATATCTTTGTGATAGGCGGTTTTGACGGAGCCGCTTATGTCTCAACAGTTTACTCAGCCCAGATTAAGTCTGATGGAACAGTTGGGTCTTGGGGAACAAGAACTGCTTTACCGGCCACAAAATCTACAACTGGTGGTGCTTTTTATAGCGGATATCTATTTGTCGCAGGAGGTGTGACAACAGGTAGCGTCATCACTTCAACTGTTTATTCGGCTCCGGTTAATTCAGATGGAACTATTGGTTCTTGGCAAACACTCTCTACGTTACCAGCAGTAAATAATTACAATGGATTAACAGCATACAATGGCTATCTTTATAGTATTGGAGGGTGTAGTGCATCATTCAGCTGTAATTCATATTCCACTGTCTATTCAGCACCAATTAAATCAGACGGGACAATTGGTGCCTGGTCAACACTAACTACTTTGCCTGCTTTAAAAGGTGGTCCGGCAACTGCTATTTACAATGGATACTTATTTGTAGCAGGCGGACATGATGGCTCAGCTGCAACCTCCACAGTCTACTCTGCCTCACTAACCACTTCCCGGGCCTTTGTCTTTAATACTAGCTCAGATTATCCTTATGGAGCATCGACTGTTGGTGGTTCAGCTTCTTTGTTTAGTATTCAAAACAATGGAGATGCCAGGTTTAATGTGGATGCCCAGGGGAATGGGAGGTTTTTAGGTTCTGTCTATGCTCAGTCTGCAATACTTGGTACTCCGGGAGGTGTGGGTGATTTAGCAGAGAATATGGAAGCAGCTGACGAAAGCATCGAGGCGGGGGATGTAGTGTCAATCTCCTCTTCTGTCATTGCGATCCCGAGCGCAGTCGAGGGAGAAGCAATCTCTCTCAGTGGGATTGCCACGTCCTCCGATGTACATCGGAGTCCTCGCAATGACAATGGTGGAAAGCTGGTCAAGTCCTCTGTGCCTTATGACAACACTGTCATTGGAGTCATTTCGACTAAACCATCTTTGACATTTTCTCCTGACTTAACTAATGGCAGACCAGTGGCTCTGTCTGGAAGAGTACCTGTTAAAATCTCTTCTACTTCTGCTTCTATTAAATCCGGTGATTTCTTAACCTCTTCAACTGATTCTGGAAAAGCGATGAAAGCTGAGAGTTCTGGAATGATGATTGGAAAAGCTTTAGAAGACTGGAATCCATCAAGTGGAAAAAGTTCAATCTTAATGTTTATCAACACAACTTACGCTGATCCGACTAATATTCTAGCTAGTTTAACTATCGGTGAAGATGGAAATGTCCTGGGAGTAAATAATGTCATTGCGAGGTCCGACGTAACGTCGGAGCGTGGCAATCTAGCCTATCAAGAGATTGCTTCGTCTGGTTCGGCTTCGCTCACCATTCCTCGCAATGACACTACTAGTTTCTCTGAAGTAGCAACTAAGCTCAAAGAGATGGAAGAAAGAGTTAATCAGTTGACTACTCAACCAATTAACCAACCAACTACCCTATCTGTCCAAACAGAGGCTACACTCTCCGGAATACTCTCTGCTTACTCGGCTACTATTTCAGAGACCTTCAAAGCCTTAGGAGAAGTGTTTTTAGGCAAAACTACTATTGCCGGAGATTTATCTATTGACGGAACTTTATCTCTCTCCGGAGACACAGTAAATGCTATGGATACACTTTTCCTACAATCTTCCCCACTTGCTAGACTGATTAACCTCTTCAATGGAAAAGTTCTGATCGATAAAGACGGTAATATCACCATAGAAGGATTAGTTAGCGCAAATAAAGTTGAAGTTGATATCCAAACAGCAGGAACAGGAACTATTTTAAAAGGCCAAAATAAAGTCGTTATCCAGGCAGACAACTTAACCAAAAACTCTAAAGTCTTTGTAACTGGTAAAAGCTTTGCTGCTTTAGGAGTTACGGAAAAAGACTTAGAAAAGAAAACGTTCACTGTTGAAGTTGATTCTCCTGTCAAAGACAACTTCAAATTCGACTGGTGGATAATAGATAGCCGTTAGTACTAAAATACCAAGGTATGGATGATAAACCGGTTCAGTATGAGCGAGGATGGGTTGAATTCTATAAGCTCAGGTTTAAGGTCACTCCAGATGTCTTAATTCCCAGGTCGGAAACAGAGCTTTTGGTAGACTATGTTTTAAGTTTAAACCCTAAAACAGTTTTAGATATCGGTACTGGATCCGGGGCAATCGCTGTGTCTATTGCCAAAAACATTCCTGATGCAAAAATCACTGCCACTGATATTTCTAAAAAAGCTTTAGAAATTGCCAAACAAAATGCCAAGTTCCACCAGATAGGAGAAAAAATAACGTTTCTTCATGCTGACCTTCTAAATGTCATTGCGAGGACTCCGATATACATCGGAGGACGCGGCAATCCCACTGAGAGAGATTGCTTCGCTATCGCTCGCAATGACAGAGGGGATCGCAATGACGATGATGTTAGTGACATTTCTCCCCATCAGGTAATTGTTACTAACCTTCCCTACATCCCCTCAGCACGAATCCCTTATCTTGACCCCTCAGTCAAAGATTTTGAACCCTATATAGCTCTAGACGGTGGAGAAGACGGATTTAAACTTTACAGAAGACTGTTCCTGCAGATAATTCAAAAAAACCTCTATCCAAAGGTTTTAATTGGAGAAATAGACTACACACATGGATTGATAGCTAAAGCAACTGCCCTAAAGTACTTTCCGAAAGCCGAGGTACAAGTAAAAACTGATCTGGCACATAAACAAAGAATACTAATAATTAGGTACTAGGCGCAGTACATACAATGGGAAGCCATTGGCATGGCTTTTAATCTTTCAGCGCTAATTAAATTGCCACATTTCTCACACTTTCCATAAGTCCCTAAATGCAGCTTATTTAGCGACTGCTTAATCTTATTAGATAAACTTAAAAGGCTGCGGCGAAGTGCCGTGATATTAGTATGAACTTCTTCTTTCCAAGACATAACCCCGTCTTCCACAGTCTCTGCCAACCCGTCACTCATTACCGGATCTGACTGGTGCAATGCAAGTAGCTGCTCTTCTACTTCCCTTTGTTTTATACTCAACCAACTTAAGGCCTGTGTCCATCTTGCAGATCCAATAGTAAATTCATTCATGTTTTAAGAATACTGTTTATCAGTAAGAGAGCTATCAGGGGAATGTAAGAAAAAAGTAAGCTGCGCTTCGCTCTCATAAATATGATCCGGTAAGGATTCTAAGACCGATAAAACTTCTTCTGACGCATCTTTTTCCTCCGCGAATCTAATCATATCCCGTTTACTTATTGGATAATTTAAATCTTTCACAAACTCTTCAAACCAAGGATCCCCGGGGACAGCTACTTGCTCTTCGGGTTTTTGGCTAAATATATTTCTTTGTAAATATGAAGTTATCAATGCACCAATACCTGCAATTCCTAAAGGAAGAAAACTAAAACCGCTAAGACCTCTTCCAAGAAGTAAATTAGCAAATATCCCACCAATTATTCCACCTAATATGCCTGTAATGAGAGTTAGAAGATAAGAGCTTTTAGCATCTTCATTTATCAGATATACACCCGTACCCACAATAAAACCAATCAACCCCCAATTAAGGATGTTTAGCTCCATTTTTCAAATACTACTTGCTTGGTATAAGACCAGAGATTGAATGATGTAAGAATTTGGGAAGACTACCCGCCTGGTGCTTGTTCTAGAGTCACATTGATTGTCCTGGTACTATTGCCCTCAGACCAGATTTCAACACTCACATTTTGTCCCGGTTTTTTACTTCTGATGCTATCTGCAATTGTATTATCAGAACTAACCCCCCTACCATCGATTTTAGTAATAATATCCCCAACCTTTATCCCGCTCTTTTCAGCCGGGCTCCCAGCCACAATTTCTTGAATATACGCTCCTTGAGGAACCTCATTTAAAATCGCCACATCCTTGGTAATAACCCTATATCTTATTCCCATATAGGCTCTCGTAACTGCGCCCGTATTTACAAACTCATCAATAATTGGCTTAACTGATTCAATAGGGATTGCAAAACCAATGTTTTGGGCGCCTTCTGTTGTAGCTACATTCACTCCAATCACCTGTCCGGCAGAGTTAAGCAGCGGACCTCCGGAATTTCCCGGGTTAATCGCTGCATCAGTTTGGATTAAATTATCTAAAGTTTCTCTGGTTCCTGTAAAGAAATCCGGGATAGTAATATCCCGGCCCACACCGGAAACGACCCCAGTTGTGACCGTATTATCAAACCTGCCTAAAGCATTACCGATCGCAATTACTGTTTGCCCAACCTTTATTTTAGCGGAATCACCCATTTCAAGAGATTTAAGATCAGACCCCTTGATTTTAACCAAAGCAAGGTCAAAATTTGGATCTCTGTATATTCTTTCTATTTCATACTTTTTTCCTTCTTTACTGACAACCGAAAACTGTGCAGCCGGATCATCTACAACATGTTTGTTGGTAACAACAACCCCTTTGTCTGATACCACAAAACCAGTCCCTATCGTACTTTGCCTGCTTCTAGGAATGGAGAATGGATCAAAAGGATTGGAAACTCTTTGTGTTACACCTATGGCGACAACTGATGGAGAAGTTGCCTCAACAACTGAAATAATAGCGTTTTCTTCTTGAACAATAGTCCTTGTTTGGTTATTGATTGTTTGAAGTGTTGTTGAATTAATTTTAACCGGAAGTTTTCCCTCTGCAGCGAGTCTAAAGGTCAGAAGGCCAACAAGTGCCCCTATAGCGACCGTCAAACTTATATATTTAACAGGGTCCTTCATTTTGGGTAATTTTACCATACTACTGTTTTCTAATGGATATTAGTATTTTAATAAAAGATGTCAAAACTATAAATGGAAAGACTTTAAAAAGAGTATCTATAAAAGAATTAGATCTTGCATCAATATAGAAAAAATAGAGGATATTAGCAGAAACAAACAGAATAAAAACTACCCAACCTTGCCAACTAACAGGAAACCACCGGTAACCAAACTTGGGTTTAAACCAAACATCACGCTTTTTTGACATACCAAATTTAGAGTAAAACAAGCAAAAACAAAAAGCAAGATTAAAGATTGTAACTAATTAGTTTCCCCAACCAAATCGTCATTGCGATCCTGACGTTACGTCGGGGGAAGCAATCTCTAAAACTAGATCGCCGCGTCCTCCGATGTACATCGGAGTCCTCGCGATGACAGTGTACTTGGGAAATACTAAATACCTACTAAAGACCGAAAAGTTCCAATGCTTTTTCTAACTGAAGATCTTTGGCTGGGTCATCACCAGCTTCAACTTTTATATCAGGGGTCAAACCACTGTCATGAACCCAATTCCCATTTGGGGTTAACCATTTAGCTGTAGTGATATGCACGCCGGTTCCTCCAGGCAAATCCTGAGATTCCTGAATAGTTCCTTTACCAAAAGACTGCGTTCCAACAAGTTTACCTCTTTTATAATCCTGAATCGCTCCGGCTACAATCTCTGAAGCTGAAGCTGACCCTTTGTTCACTAAAACAACAACCGGAAGGTTAAGCAGTTTTCCAGTCCGATTAACTTTATAACCCCGTCTTTCACCTTGGGCGTTTTCCTGCAAGACAATATCGCCTTGGTCAATGAATTCAGAACCAATGTACACAGCTCCATCTAAAAAGCCACCTGGATTATTGCGGAGATCTAAAACTATACCTGAAACTCCATCGGACAGGGCACTACTGACAGATTGATTCCACTCGCTGTTTGTTTTTTCTCCAAACCGGGAGAGCTTGAGGTGTGCAACCTTTTTACCGGAAGGAGTTTCTACTGCCTTGTGCTCAACGCTTTTAACTATAATCGTATCCCGGGTTAGCGCTACATCCTTAGTTTTGTCATCCCCATCAGCGTACATCTCCAGATTAACTTTAGTACCTTTCCGGCCGCGGATTAAATTAACAGCCTCAGGCAAAGACATTCCTGTTGTATCTTTGTCTTCAATTTTGATAATTAAATCACCGGCTTTAACTCCTGCCCTATCTGCCGGAGTTCCAGTTAATGGCGCGATCACAACCAATCTTTTCTCTTTATTAAACCCAAGTTGAATGCCTACTCCTTCGAAACTACCGCCAAGCTCCTCTTTAGTACTTTTTTGGGCATCTGGGGGTAAAAACACAGTATATGGATCTCCAAGTGCATCCACCATTCCCTTAATCGCACCGTAATACATCTTCTGCGGATCAACCGCCTTTTTGTCAACGTATTCTCTAGAAACTAAATCCCAGGTATCCCAAAAGAGTTTGAAATCGATATTATATTCTGATTTTGGAGGTTGTTGATTGGATAAATTAACTTTAGGCCGGTAATTTTCCCATTGTAATTTGTAATCCCTATGCCCCAGCTGCCAACCGATTAGAAAGCTTATCAAAAGCCCAAAAATAACAACAAAATAAGCAGAGCTTGTTACTTTGTAATTAAATCTGTTTTTGAAATTACTTTGCATATTACTGTCTTCTCTGCTCTACCCCACTAATTCTATATTGGTAAACGGAACTTTTACCTTTCTGGAAGGTGTCTCCACTGTTACCAAATAAGTATTTATTCCTGACGGTAAGGTTGTCGGAACCAAATCTAAGCTCAAAACTTTCCCCTGTGTCCCCATAAAAGGCGGCCATACAATTCTTACTTTATCACCCTGGTGCAAATCTTTCATGTCCACCTCAGCAGGCCGTTCAGGCAGGTTTGATATCGGCAGAGCTGTTTTGCGTATTGTCATTATACAGTTAGAATCTATTGTCGGCAACAGAATTCTTGCGGAATTTCCCAAAACAAAGATAAAATTCCCCTCGTGAGCTTGAAAAACGCTAAAAACATCTTCTCCCAAAGGAATTGGTCCAAAACCCTCTGTTACCACTAAGGAGATACCGATATCTGTGCCAACCCGGGAGGAAGGATTTATAAAACCGCTCATGGATTTAAAATCCCGGGCATTTAGTCCACCGGAGATGATTCCGGTTACTCCTTTGCTGACAGCTTCCCTAAGAGCATCTGCAAAAACCATAGCTCCCGCAACGAGAATATGCTGTTCATCAGTTGGCAAAACTAAGGTTTTGGTAATCAAACTCTCTCTTTTTCCCATAATCCGAAGCGGTCCAAAACGCTGAATTCCAGAGCCAAAAAGGCCATTAATCTCTGTGGCATGAGTTCTAATAATTACTTCATTGTTTTGGGTTATCCGGTCTACTATTCCATAAACACCTGAAATTAAAGGAGTATCTTTAGGCAAAAATTTAAGCCTTAACTCACCTGTATTATCATCAAAGCTATCCAAAACACAATCTGTTGGGGAAACCACAACTTTATCCCCCAAACCCAGCATGCCTTTTTTTAAAGCCAATAATTCACCTTTATAAATTGAAGCGCCTAAAGGTTTTTGCAAAAAATTTACAGCCTCTTTAGGATTAACACCTAATGCTTTAGATAATGAAATAGTTGAAAATCCGGCAGTTACTAAAGATTTGCCGATTATGTCGTGAGGTTCGATTACCTGATTGACACGGGCAGTAATTTGACCGTTACCTGTTAGCTTTCTTTTGATATGAGTAACTACTCCATTTCTAATTCTATGTCTAAAATTTATACTAAGGTTCATGTTCAATGGTTCCTTAAATCAATTATAGTCCCAAGCGTTCCACCTGTTGCTAGTATTTCGGATAGATTAGCAATCCTGACGCGGATATGTTTTTGCGGAACTGTAACAAAAGCTAAATCCCCCATCTTTAAGTTTGTAAACTTACCATCCAAATACACTCCTACAACTGGCAAAGCAGGCAGGTTTACTGGTGTGAGGATGCTGCCAACTGGCATGAGAGCAGTATTTGTTTTGAGAAAAACTTGGGTGATATTTTTGAGGCTGATAATATCAAGGATAGCTGCAACAATTTTTCTTAAATCACCAAACCTGCCGATTAATTCACCGGGGATAGTTAGTCTGTTTAAAACTCCGTTAAACACTCTCGAAGGTTCTCTATTTACAATCTCCCGCAAAATCGCTAAATCGATCAGCAAGTCTTCCAGGGTAACCGGAACAGTTTGGGGGTATAAAACTCTGTTGGCGATAAAATTTTCTAGGTTATGAGGTTCTACTTTAAACTTTAGCCATTTTTTAATCTCTTCAACAGGAACTCGTTCTAGCTCTTTAAATTCTTCGAATATTCCGGTCAGTTTAGGCATGGCAGTATCTTTAGGATACCAGAAACTAAACCTTATTTACAAAAGGAAGCATGCTAAGGTGTCGTGCGTATTTAATCTCTTTTCCAACTCTTCTTTGGTGCTTGCTGCAAACACTGCTTCTTGAACCTGGAACAATTCTTGCCCTGTCTGAGATAAATTTTCGAAGATAAACTACATCAGTATAAGAAGGCTCTTTTTTTGCGCTACAGAAAGGACAGCTTTTTTTAACTACTTTAGTAACTTCTTCTCTCTCCATAGTTTCAGTTTCTGTTGCTTTTGCTAATGTTTTCTTAACTGGCATAACTTGGAGATTATACTATTAAATAATGCAAGATTCAAGGAATATACTTGTAATTATTCAGTTCTTTCCAGTGGTCCGTCATTGCGAGCGTAGCGAAGCAATCTTCTACCGTAGAAGATTGCTTCTGGGCCAGTGGCCCATCGCAATGACGATTTGGCTGGACAAAACTAACTAGTTACATATACTTAGAAAGGGAGGTCGTCTTCGTTTACTACCTCTTGAGGCTCTGGGGTTTCTCTGGCTGGAACTTCATCTGCACCACTTCGTTCAGAAGTTGTTTTATTGGCAGGTCTAGCTTCCTCTGTTGCTGCGTCTATTCCTCTACTGGTTAGAAGAATCATGTCATCAATCACGATTTCAGTAGTCTGTCTTTGCTGGCCGTCTTGGCCTTCCCAAGACCTGGTTTGGATTCTTCCTGAAACAAAAACCCGGTTTCCTTTTTTGAGAAGCTGGTTGCAAAGCTCACCAAGCTTATTCCAAGCTACAATCCGGTGAAAATCGACTTCCTCTTTTTTCTCACCATCTGTAACATAAGACCTGTTTGTTGCAATGGAAAAAGTACAAACTGCTGCACCTGATGGAGTGTATCGAAGTTCCGGATCTCTAGTTAAATTTCCTATTAACTCTGCTTTATTCCAAGACCTGCTTGCCATGCTTATCCCTTCCTTATAATTAAGTATCTGAGTATATCTTCGTTCAACTTGAGTATTTTGTCAAGGTCGGTGATCTCTTTAGATTCTGCTTCAATCTCAAAATGAGCATAGTAAGCTTTATTCTGATGTTTAATTGGGTAGCTCAAGTCTCGATTTCCCCAAAGATCTTTTTTCTCTACTTTTTTAACCTTTTTCTCAATAGAATCAAGCAGGGCTTCCCGCTCTTTTTCATCTACTTTGGTATTCACTAGCAATGTTAGTTGATAGTTATTTAACATAATCCAAGGAATTGTACTAGGTTAGGAAAATAAATTCAATATCCGCTGCTTATGCTGCCTTAGATCTTTTTTTTGCCTATCTAAAACATCTTTATAATTAGGCAGGGCAAGTAAATCTTTAATTAATTCTCTTCTACGCTCATTAAAAGTTGTTGAGTCCATTCCACCAGGTACCCGTTGTTTCTGCTCTCCGTTTTCCCCACTTGATAAAAACTCTTTGTTTGTCATAGCCTTGAAAAATGCACATTAACATATAAAATTAATTATCTCAAGCGAAGAAAGTACTTAAATTTAAGAAGATTAGCTTCCTATTAAAAATTCAACCACGTCTCCATCCTTAACCTCATAATCCTTGCCTTCTGTTCTTATCCAACCTTTTTCCCGGGCGAGCTTGTATGAACCTGCTTCTACTAATTTTTGATATTCAATTACTTCAGCCCTGATAAATCTTTTCTCAAAATCAGTATGGATCACGCCTGCAGCCTGAGGAGCTTTAGTACCTTTAGTAATAGTCCAAGCTCTAACCTCTTTTTTTCCGGCTGTTAAAAATGAAACTAAACCAAGTAGCAGGTAAGCTTTTTTAATTAACCTCTCTAAACCTGTCTCCTCTACTCCAGCTTCTTTTAGATATTCTTTTTTTTCTTCATCAGACAAATCCACCAACTCTTCTTCCAACCGTGCAGAGATCACCAAACTGTCATCTCTTCGAGCCTGAGCCTCAGAGCCGAAGGCCTGAGCGTTTAGCGAAGGATCTCGTAGTTTATCTGCGTATTCTTCTTCACTCACATTATAGACATACAAAACTGGCTTCATGGTTAAAAGAGGGAGCTTGTCAACTACAACCTCCCGCGCTGCTTTCCCCTCTTCCAAACACTCTTTTATTCTTTCCAACACCGGAACCAATGAGTCGCTCGAGCGATTTGTTGTAACCTTCTTGGTTTCCTTTTTTGCGCTGTCAATTAACTTATCAATGGTCTGAAGATCAGACAAAGCAAGTTCTATCTCGACTGTCAGCTTGTCCTCATCAGGGCTAACTGATCCTTCTCTTACAATATTTGGATCAGAAAAATCCCTTAAGACGTGGACAATAGCATCTACTTCTCGAATATGGGATAAGAATTGGTTACCAAGCCCTGCACCTGTTGAAGCTCCCTTAACAAGTCCTGCGATATCAACAAATTCTACAACTGCCGGCACAATCGGCGGCAAGCTCACCATTTTTTCCTCATCCTTCACTAACTCAGCAAGTCTATCAAGACGAGTATCTGGCACAGCAACAACTCCGGTATTTGGCTCAATTGTGGCAAACGGATAATTGGCACTAAGAGCCACTCTTTTTTTCAAAAGAGCATTAAAAAGCGTAGACTTCCCCACATTCGGCAACCCAACTATCCCTACTTTCAGAGCCAAATTTGACCTCCTTTTGGGTTGAATATTTTGTAATTTTGTGTTAACATACTCATATCACGATGACTGGATAGGCCTAAGGTTTCGACCGACCGCCGATGCCAGTCTTTTTTGTGTTTAATTCTAAACTTCCTTTTAGCTGGTCAGTTCTTATAACAAACCCGGAATATGGTTTATATAATTTTGAATAATATTTATTTGGAGTTAAAAGATGAAGTAACTTTTTCTGCTGGGCTAAGTATTCAACTAAGCAGAAAAAATCTCCATCACCGGAAACAATAATGGCTTTGTCATAATTTTTAAACTGAATCATTGAATGCAAAACTAGTTCTGCATCCACATTACCCTTCACAGTTTTATCTGGTAATTCCATTGTGGGCTTAAGCACTACTATATATCCCATTTTTTGAAGATCTGCATAAAGGCTCTCGTTGCCCGGTTTATAACCAATAAATAGATAGGCTACAGAAACACTGTATTTATTTTTTAAATACTGCCTAAATTTTCGCCAATCTAGTTTCCATCCTTGAGACCTGACTCCCAAGTTTAGATTTTGACTATCGATAAAAGCATAAGTCTTCATATCTGAGAGAGATTTTACCAGAAAAGCGAAGTTATTAAAAAGGTGAAAATCTTTCTTATTTAATTATGATGATTATCTTACTTTCATAATATAGACTTTCATAGATCAAATGAGCGCAGAAAATGAACTTATTAACATAGAAGAAGTTGCTTTACATTCTAATGATGAAAGAGCTCATCATTTTGCTCAGAAAATTAGAAGTCTAAAAGATGAAGCCTACGAGAAACTCAAATCAGGTTCAGAGTTGATCGGACTTTCAGCCATGACGGGTGCTTCTTCTTTAGCGCTTTTAATCAAGAGTGAAGGACATCCCGAGATGTTTGCAGCTTCTCTAATACTTGCTGGAGGTGGTGGGTTCATATTACATCAGGGTATTAGAGATATATTGCACTCACTTCATACACAAAGCGAGGCTAATACTTATATCAATTCATTAAACCAATGGTATCTAAGTCGCCAGACCAAAACGATAACTCAACCCCCTTAGGTCTGTGCGTCCACCTTTCCCTAAGGGTGAAGCTCTTCTCTTTGGGCAGTTTACAACGGGTATTTCATCCAGTCAACAGCACTCACAGTAATTATTCAGTTCTTTCCAGTGGTCCGTCATTGCGAGCGTAGCGAAGCAATCTTCTACGGTAGGAGATTGCTTCTGGGCCAGTGGCCCATCGCAATGACGATTTGGCTGGACAAAACTAACTA
>Ga0209211_10001016_pt1 | contig 55247 bp, 49 predicted proteins | sample RifGroA2_FD_183992 | JGI IMG/M metagenome (GOLD analysis project Ga0209211, IMG submission 183992) | Groundwater microbial communities from Rifle, Colorado, USA - Groundwater A2 (SPAdes) (version 2) | ecosystem: Environmental > Aquatic > Deep subsurface > Groundwater | place: Rifle, Colorado... | reverse complement strand
TCCATAGATATTTATGATAAGCATCTATTAGAAGAGAAACGGATAAAAATATTCAAGGGCAGCCAAAGTGATAGAAAATCCTTAGAAGATATTTTTCAACAAATCGGATCTTTAGATATTATCATTGACGATGGTAGTCATATCAATGAAGATATTGTCAACACATTTAAAATTCTGTTCCCCCTATTAAAGAGCGGGGGTATTTATGTTGTTGAGGATATCCAGACTTCATATTGGCCGCAGTTTGGCGGCGACAGTGAAAATTTAAATAATCCCGTTACCGCAATGAATTATTTTAAAAATCTTGCCGACAGCCTGAATTACATGGAATTTATGAAAGCCGGGTATGAACCAACGTATTTTGATAAAAATATTATAGCGATTCATTTTTATCATAATCTAATTTTTATTTTTAAAGGCGTAAACGATGAGGAATCTGTTAATAAGCCATCCGTTAATTAGTGGTTTAGTTTGACTAATATTTTTTGTAATCATCATTAATATGAAGATTATCATTTTGGCCGGCGGTTTAGGTACGCGCCTGGGTCAGATTACCGAGAAAGTACCAAAACCTATGGCGATTATAGGAACTGCACCTATGATTTGGCACATCATGAAGATATATTCGCACTATAATTATAACGATTTTATTATTAGCGCGGGCTATAAGCAGGGAATGATTAAAGAATATTTTGACGTCCATAAGGAAACTGGCTGGCAAGTATCGGTTATTGATACCGGCATCAATACTTTAAAGGGCGCGAGAATTAAGAGATTGGAAAAATATTTAAATGATGATTTGATCATGGCGACCTATGGTGACGGCGTGGCGAATCTTAATATTGATGAACTGGTTAAATTTCATAAATCTCATGATAAAATTTTAACTATTACCGGGGTGCGTCCGCCCGCCCGTTTTGGAGAGATTATTGAAAAAGATTCAAGGGTGATTCGTTTTAATGAAAAACCTCAGTCTTCAACCGGCTTGATTAATGGCGGTTTTTTCGTCTTTGATAAAAGATTATTGGAATATTTATCGGCAGACGAAAATTGCGATCTTGAATACGGGCCTTTAGAAGAATTAGCAGCTTTGGGGGAGGTTATGGTTTATAAGCATCCTGGCGATTGGGTCTGCGTGGATACTGGTCGAGAGTTAAAAATGGTGAATAAACTATGGGGTGAAGGTAATGCTTTTTGGAAAATTTGGCAGTAAAATTATGAATAAATTATTCAACGGCGTCTATCGGGGAAAGAAGGTCTTAGTTACCGGCCATACGGGCTTTAAGGGGTCGTGGCTTTCGTTGTGGCTGAATAAATTGGGCGCGGAGGTAATCGGCTATGCAATTGATGTGCCAACTCAGCCCAATCATTTTGAATTATTAAATCTTGGTATAACATCTATAATGGGTGATGTTTTAGATAAAGAAAAAATTTTTAAAACAATTGAAGCGCAGCAGCCAGACATCGTTTTTCATCTAGCTGCTCAATCGCTGGTCAGAAAATCTTACAGAAAGCCCATAGAAACAATCGAAACTAACATCATGGGAACCGCCAATATTTTGGAAAGCTGTAGAAAAAATAAGCATGTTAAAGCCATAGTAATCATTACCAGCGATAAATGCTATCAGAATAGAGAATGGGCGCGGGGCTATAAAGAAACCGATGCTTTAGGAGGAGACGATCCTTATAGCGCATCAAAAGGCAGCGCGGATTTAATTGCCGCCGCTTACCGGCAATCCTTTTTTAATTTAAATGAATATGGTAAGAGTCATACCACCCTGCTAGCAACCGCCAGGGCCGGTAATGTAATCGGCGGTGGCGATTGGGCGGCAGACAGATTGATTCCGGATATTATGAGGGCAGCCGATAAAAATGAGGCCGTAATTATCAGAAATCCCCACGCAACCAGACCCTGGCAGCATGTTTTAGAGCCATTAAGCGGTTATTTGCAGCTAGGATGGAAATTGCTATCAGGCAAAAAAGAGTTCTCTGATAATTGGAATTTTGGACCACCAGACGGTTCGGTTTTGGCTGTACTTCAAGTTATTGCACAAGCCAAACAGCAATGGGACAAAATAAACTATGAAATTAAAGAAAATTTTGCCGATTTTCATGAGGCCAAGTTGTTAAAATTAGATTCAACCAAAGCGAGAGAAAGACTTAAATGGAAGAATGTTTGGGATAGTAAAAAAACTAGTAAAAAAACTATAGATTGGTACAAAAATTATTATCAAAATGCCAAAGTTGTAAGCGATCAAGATTTGCATAATTATATTCAGGATGCTAAACAATTATCCATTGAATGGGCAAATATATGAAAATTACTAAGACAAAATTAGACGGGGTAGTGATTGTGGAACCGAATATTTTTCAGGACGAACGTGGCTTCTTAATTAAAACCTTTCATAAAGATTTTTTTAGAGAAAACGGAATGGAATTTGATTATGAAGAAAATTATTTTACGATTTCCAAAAAGAATGTTTTAAGAGGCATGCATTTTCAGGCGCCGCCTAAAGATCATATTAAACTGGTCTATGTCGTAAGCGGAGCCGTCCTAGATGTTGTTTTAGATATACGAAAAGGATCGCCGACTTATGGCGAATATATAGAGGTGGAGCTGTCCGCACAGAATCGAAAAATAATTTATATGTCAACTGGCTTCGCTCATGGTTATTTGTCTTTAATTGATAATACTTGCGTAATATATCTGCAGTCAACTATGTACTCGCTGGAACATCAAGGTGGAATCAAAGCCGATTCCTTCGGCATGAATTGGGGCGTAAGAAATCTTATTATAAAAGATGAAACGTTGCCAATGTTGAAAAATTTTAAAACCCCGTTTATTTATTAATTATTCGTTTAAATCAAAGTATTCCACGGAGCTCTGCTCCGAGGTTTCCTTGTAAGGAAGAGTTTGAGAAAACATTGGTTTCTCAAAATAATAATCTACCTTGAGGATACCTCGCAGCTCTGCTGCGGGGTAATTCATTTAGCCCCGCTATTTTTAAAAAAACCGCTTTAAAAGCGATATTTTGGGAAGGTTGCGCCGTTTGATTAAATAATTCGGTGCCGAGAGATTTTAGTGGGGCTAATTTTTTTAGCATTTTAGCTAACTTTTTTTAATCTTGTTTGTCGTACTATTTTCTTTGAATGAAATATTCTTTTATTTTACATCCCTTGCCTCGCCATCACCGTGGCAATAGTTTTTAAGAAGATGGACAGATCCAGATATATGGACCTGTTTTTTATATAAAAGAGATCATATTGTAATTTTTTTAAGCTGTCTTCGCGCGAAGGTGAATGGTATTGGCCGGAGATTTGATCCGAGCCGGTCAGGCCGGGTTTAACCAAAGTTCTTTGATTGTAAAAAGGAATGAGCTTCTCCAGATTGCCGGCCAATTCCGGTCGTTCCGGTCGCGGACCGACAAAGCTCATTTCGCCTTTTAAAATGTTAATTACCTGCGGCAACTCGTCAATTCTGGTTTTTCTTAAGAGATTGCCGAATTTAGTAACGCGAGAATCGTTGGCGCGCGTCGGCGCATGGTCATTACCTTCTTCTTTCATGGTTCTAAATTTTATTAATTTAAATATTTGGTTATTTTGTCCGGCCCGGTCCATGACAAAGAACACCGGCCCGCGGCTCTCCAGTTTGATTATCACCGCGATAATCAGCCAAAAGGGCAAAGTAATTATAAAAATAACCAGCGCTAAGATAAAATCATAAATAATTTTCAGGCGGTCAAACCAAATCTTATTGTTTTCATTAAGATTTTCCAAAAACCACATCTGATTGATATTGTCCAGAGGCACCTTGCCGGTGATGGCTTCATAAAAATTCGGCAGACTGATATAATTGATTTTACAGCGCAAACAATTAAACAGAACCGCTCTTAAATTTTCCGATTGGTGCGGATCACTGGATAATATTACGGTGTCCAGCTTGCCGCGGTTAATCAATTTTTCCAGCTCGGTGATCGGTCTGATTTCCGGCGCGTCGTCACGCGTTTTATCGTCAACGATAAAGCTTAAATTATAGCCCAGATGCGGCTTTTGCTTAAACTCGTTTATAATTTCCGCCACCAAACTATTGTAGCCCACGACGCCGATATTTCTTTTAGGCAGATATGATTTTAACGACCAATTATAAAATTGGCGCCAGAGATAGAAAATAACCGCGAAGACTAAGATATAAATAAATAAATTTCTTTTTGGCGCGATGCCAACTTGCGGCATTAAATAGAAAAAGGCTAAAGAAACTAGGCCGGCAACAGCTAAAGCGCGGCCGCTGGATTGGTAAAATTTTAAATTATTTACGGCTAAATTTAGATTATAAAGATTGGAAATATAAAAAATAATTAGCCATAAGATGAAAATTAAAGTAAAAGGCCAGAAATGACTAGACCAAATTAGTCCCGCATATTCATCCCAATATCTGATTGCCAATGTAAGATATAATGAAAAATATAGAGCGACTATGTCTCCGCCGAGTAAAACAATTTTTTTAAGATTATTACTCATGCGGCTAATATAACAGAAAAGCGAAAAAAAAGCAAACTTTATGTCATTGCGAGGAGCGAACACAGATCCCTCGCTACTGCTCGGGACAAGCTTCGCAATCTCATGAACGATAAAGAATAATCATAATACAATAGTGGCGAGATTTAATGAAATATAGACATTCGTGAGATTGCCGCGCCGCCCTGATTACAGGGGCGGCTCGCAATGACAATACCACTTTTGTTGTTATTATAACGGCAATCAAGGTTTTTGACTTTTCTCGTTTTAAAAGCTATAATTTATTCATGGCAGATCAAAAAATTAAATCAAACTGGCCTTTAATTGGCAATGGCCATATTTTTGAGTTTTTAACTAAAAGCTTAGCCAACAAAAATATTTCCAGCAGCTATATCTTTACTGGTCCGACCGGTTTAGGCAAAGCCACGGCCGCTAATTTTTTCGCCCAAGGATTAATCTGCGAGACTCGGGACCGATCAATCCTGCCTTGCGGCAAATGCCCGACCTGTAAAGAGGCGGCCAAAGGCATCCATAGCGATATTTATTTAATAGCCAAAGCGGCGGATAAAAAAAACATTTCCCTTGAGCAGATTAGGGATTTTATTAGAAGCTTGGGATTAAGTTCATTTTTAAATTCTTATAAGATTGGCATTATCAAGGGCGCGGAAGCCCTAAGCGAAGGCGCGGTTAACGCGCTCCTAAAAACCTTAGAAGAGCCCAAGGCCAGAGTGGTAATAATTCTAACCGTGACTGATTTTGAAGTTTTGCCAAAAACCATTATTTCGCGTAGTCAAATTTTAAGATTCCAGCCGGTTAAGAGCGATGTAATTTATGACGATTTGATTAAAAACCATGGAGCGCAAAGGAGCCAAGCCAAAAATTTTTCCCGGTTATGCGCCGGCCGCCCGGCCTTAGCTTTAAAGTTTTTAGAGGATAAGGAGTATTTTGGAAATTATAAAGCTGATGTCCTGGCTTTCATTAAGTTGCTAAGCCCGGATATAAACGAGCGTTTTAAGGTCGTCGAAGATATTCTAGGAAAAAATGCGCGCGGTCAGGAAGCGGTTAAATCGGTCGGTAAGATTATTGATGTTTGGCAGAATTTGACTAGAGATTTGCTGCTGCTGGAGTTGGATTTAGTCGATTTGGTCCAACATCAATCTTTTGCTAAAGATTTGGCCGCGGTAAAAAATAAATTGAGCTTGAAATCGCTATTAAGCTTAATCGGGGTTTTAAAACAAGCCAAGGAATATCTGGCAAACAATGTCAGCCCTAAGTTGGCGCTGGAAAATGTGGCGGCGAGTATATAAAGTTTAAAGTTAAAAAATTAAAATGGGAAATGACAATGTAAAGTTGAAAATTAAAAATTAATTAATTTTGTATTTTAAACTGTCATTTTAAATTTTGATTTTTACATTTTACATGATGATTATTTATAAAATTAATAATATGACAATGAAAAAATTTAAAATTTTATTTTTAATTACGCTATTAACTGTTATTTTGTCCGGCTGCACCATCGGTTTTAATACCGGTGCCGGCGCCGGCACGGTTGACGGCGGAGTTTATAAATCTTCCAACAAAGGGACGAGCTGGGAGCAAAAAGTTTTAATTCAGACCGTTGGCGTTAAGAGAAGCTTTGCCGCGGCTGATGTTATGTTTTTAGCCCTGGATCCGCAGGATAACAAAGCGATTTACGCCAGCGGCGTAGAAAACGGTTTGTTTTACAGCTATGACGGCGGAGAGAGCTGGCAAATAGCCGCCGGCTTAGGTAAAGTAAATGTAACTAATGTCGCGGTTGACCCGGCGAATAAATGCGTTATTTATGCCACAGTGGCCAATAAAGTTTACAAATCGGTGGATTGCAGCCGTACTTGGGCGGTAATCTATTTTGATAACGACCCGACGGCGGCTATTGCTTCGTTAGTGATTGACTTTAGCAATAACAATAATGTTTTCATGGGGACTTCGCGCGGAGAAATTATTAAGAGTTCGGATCAGGGCGCTAGTTGGCAGACGTTAAATAATTTTGGCGGCCAGGTTAATAAGATTATTATCAGCCCGGTTAACGCGAAAGTTATGTTGGTCGGTTCTTTCGCCAAAGGAGTGTTTCGCTCCAGCGACGGCGGCGCCAACTGGGTTAGTTTAAGTGATAAATTAAAATCTTCTAATAGCGACGGGTCTTTTCGCGATTTAGTTATGGTCAAAGCGGAAAAGCCGACTGTTTTTTTAGCCACCAACTATGACTTGATCAAATCGACCGATGGCGGCGACACTTGGTCAAAGATAGATTTAATTATTGAAAAAGCCAAAATTAAAACCAACACCATCGCCGTTAATCCGTTTAGCGCCAGCGAAATATATTACGCGACCGATACGACTTTTTATCGTTCTTTGGATGGCGGGAAGAATTGGACCTCCAAGAAGCTGCCTACCAGTCGAGCCGGTTTTAAATTATTGATTGATCCGAAGAGTCCAAGTATTATTTATCTGGCAGTCAAGCAGGTTAAGAAAAAATAATAATTTTATCCTCCGGCGCGCAAACTCGGGGAGGACAAGTAATTTTTATGAACCAATACATTCAAGCCAAGCAAAGCGATTTAACTAAAGTTATTGATTTTTTTAAGAAAGACATCTCAGCGCTAAGGACCGGGCGAGCCAATCCGGCCATTTTAGACAACATTTTGGTTGAGGCCTATGGTGCTAAGACGGCTTTAGTCGGCTTAGCCAGTATTAGCGTGCCCGAAGCGCGCAGCATCGTCGTGACTCCCTGGGATAAAAATATTACCAAGGACATTGAAAAGGCCATTGTGGCCGCTGATTTAGGCATTAATCCGGTAAACGAAGGCGGTAAGATTAGATTGGCCATGCCGCAATTAACCGAAGAAAACCGCCATGAATTAGTTAAAAAGCTAAATGAAAAAATGGAAACCGCCAGGATTTCTTTGAGACAGACCAGGGATGAAATTAAGGGATTAATTGAGGCGGCGTTTAAGGGCAAGGCCCTGAATGAAGACGATAAATTTCGCTTTTTTAAAGAATTGGATGAAGAAATCGCCCGCCAGAATGATGAGATAAAGAAAATTAAAGATAAAAAAGGTGAAGAGATTATGACGATTTAAGCTGGCTGTCATTGTGAGGAGTGAGTGTAGCGAAGCGGAACGAGCGACGCGGCAATCTCACGGATAGTTACATTTTATTAAATTTCGCGATAATCACATTATGGCTATTTTAACCGTTCGTGAGATTGCTTCGCCACCCTGATTACAGGGGTGGCTCGCAATGACATTTTTAAATTTACCTATGCTTTTAACCATAATTGTTTTTCTTCTAGTTCTTTCCGTCTTGGTGCTGGCGCACGAATGGGGGCATTTTGTGACGGCCAGGAAATTCGGCGTTAAAGCCGAAGAATTCGGCCTGGGCTTTCCGCCTCGGGCTTTCGGTTTTTATAAAAATAATCAGGGCCAGTGGAAACATATTTTTGGCAGTAAAGAAGTAAACGATTGTTCAGGCACGATTTATTCTTTGAATTGGCTGCCTTTGGGCGGTTTCGTTAAAATTAAAGGCGAGAACGGCCCTTCGACGAGCTCAGGGCAAGCGGAGGATAAAGACAGTTTTGCCTCTCGGCCGATTTGGCAAAGGGCTGTAATGCTCTCCGCCGGCGTAATTATGAATGTTGTTTTGGCCATGGCGCTGATAATCGCCGGCTTTATGGTCGGGTTGCCGCAGAGCCTAGATAGCGACTTGGATGCGCGCGCGATAGTGAGCGATCGGAAAATTCAAATTATTCAGGTTATAAAAAATTCGCCGGCCGAGCAAGCCGAGTTAAAAATCGGAGATACGATTTTAAGCATTGATAATAAGACATTCTTAACTTTTCAGGAACTGCAGCAATATGTTAATTCTAAAATCGGGCAGGAATTAAATTATAAAATAAAACGCGGCCAGAATTTAATAGATAAGCGAATTACACCGGCGCTGATGAGCGAAACCGGCAAAGGCGGTGTTGGCGTGGCTATTAGCGAGACCGGCATTGTCCGCTACCCTTGGCATTTAGCAATTCTAGAAGGTTTTAAAACGACTTTTATATTGATTTGGGTGATTATCGTGGCTTTTTATGAATTGATTAAGGGTTTAATTTTCGGTCAGGGTGTGACGGCTGATTTAGCCGGTCCGGTCGGCATCGCTACTCTAACCGGTCAGGTGGCGCGCCTGGGGGTTGTCTATCTTATGCAATTTACCGCTTTACTGTCCATAAATTTGGCCGTGATTAATTTTCTGCCTTTTCCGGCTTTGGACGGCGGCCGGTTTTTATTTTTAATCATTGAAAAGATAAAAAGAGCTCCGGTCAGAAGGGAAGTGGAAAATCTGATACATAATATCGGCTTTGCACTGCTTATGATTTTAGTCTTGGTAGTTACTTTTAGGGATGTGGCAAAATTTAGCGGAGCGTTTAGCAATATTTGGAATAAATTATTTTAAACATAATTGTCATTGCGAGGAGCTTCAGCGACGAAGCAATCTAACGAACTATTAGTTATGCAAAACATTCGTGAGATTGCTTCGCTCCTTGCAGTCGCTCGCAATGACAATAATCTTTGTTATGCAACTAAACATCAAAGCTACGAATTTGGAATTAACGCCGCAGCTTAAAGAGTACATCCAGCTTAAAATGGACATGTTGGATAAATATTTGGGTAAGCTGAAAGTTATCAACGCTCATGTTGAGGTGAAAAAAACCTCCAACCATCATCTTAAGGGAGAAATTTATTCCGCCGAAGTTAATTTAGTAATCGGCGGAGATTTATTAAGGGTGGAAAAAACCGAGAAAGATGTCTTTAAGGCCATTGATAAAGTCAAAGATCATTTGGATTTAGTCATAAAAAAATACAAAGATAAAAAAATCGGCCGGAAGAAAAAGAAGGAAAAATTGGGGGCCATGATATAGAATTGAAGACTTGATTTTTTAGCCAGTTAATTATATGATTAACCTGTTTTTCTAATCATTTAACACGCTACCGCGTGTCTTTTTATAGATAGTATGAGTTTGCGCCTTGTCATTCCCGCGCAGGCGGGAATCCAGGAGCGCGAGGTATAAATATGTTTTCTGGATTCCCGCCTGCGCGGGAATGACAGAACGGGGAAGACTGCTTTATTCTATTTTTCGCAATGACAATAAATAATTTATGAGTATTATCGATAAAATTTTCGGTGATCCGAATGAAAAGATTATTAAGGGGCTAAAGCCGATTGTGGAAGAAATAAACGCCTTGGAGAAAAAGTTTGTAGCCATGAGTGATGAAGAGTTGCGGAAGATGACGGCGGAATTTAGAAAGAGGTTGGGAGTGGAAATGGAAAATGAAAAATCCCCCTCATCCCCTTTATTAAAGAGGGCAAATTTAGATGATCTGGGAAAAAAGTTAGAGGAAATATTGCCAGAAGCTTTCGCCGTGGTTAGAGAAGCGGCTAAGAGAACCCTGGGCCAGAGGCACTATGACGCGCAGTTAATGGGCGGTATCGTGCTGCATCGCGGGCAAATCGCGGAAATGAGAACCGGCGAAGGTAAGACTTTAGTAGCGACTCTGCCGGCCTATTTAAACGCTTTACCCGCTAAAGGCGTGCATGTGATTACGGTTAATGATTATTTGGCCAAGCGCGACGCCGAATGGATGGGGAAGGTATATAACTTTCTGGGTTTAACCGTGGGATGCATAACGCATGAACAAGCGTTCAAATATGGTAGACAAATAACCCCCTCTAACTCCCCCTTGTCAGGGGGAGAATTTAACCCCCCTAAGAGGGGCGAAGGGGGGTTAATTGAAGTACCGCGCAAAGAAGCGTATAACTGCGATATTCTCTATGGCACCAATAATGAATATGGCTTTGATTATTTAAGGGATAACATGGTGCCGGACTTAAATAGCATGGTGCAAAGGAGTTTGTATTATTCAATCGTTGATGAAGTCGATTCAATTTTAATTGACGAGGCCAGAACACCGTTGATTATCAGCTCGCCGGCCGAAGAATCAACGGATAAATATTTTAAATTTGCCGACTTGGTTGAGCGCTTAAAAGAAAATGAAGATTATAATATTGATGAAAAGATGCGCGCCGCTACCTTATCCGAAGGAGGCATCGCCAAGATGGAAAAATTAATGGGCGTAGACAATATCTATACTTCCGGCGGCATTACCGAGGTGCATCATATTGAGCAAGCTTTAAAAGCGCGAGTGTTATTTAAACGCGATCGGGATTATGTGGTTAAAGACAATGAAGTTATTATTGTTGATGAATTTACCGGACGGCTAATGCATGGGCGGCGCTATAGCGAGGGCCTGCATCAGGCCATTGAAGCCAAGGAAAGGGTAAAAGTTCAGCGCGAATCGCAGACTTTAGCCACGGTTACTTTTCAAAATTATTTTAGAATGTATAAAAAATTGTCCGGCATGACCGGTACGGCTCTAACCGAGGCCGAAGAATTTTCCAAAATTTATAAACTGGAAACCGTGGTGATCCCGACTAATCGGCCGATGGTGAGAAAAGATTTAAACGACCTGGTCTATCGGTCGGAGGGCGGTAAGTTTAAAGCCGTGGTGGAAGAAGTTAAGCGCCGCCACGCTACGGGTCAACCGATTTTAGTTGGTACTATTTCGATTGAAAGAAATGAGGTTCTGGGCGAGATGCTGGAGCGGGAAGGCATCGTACCGCAAGTCTTAAACGCCAAGCATCATGAAAAAGAAGCCGGTATTATTGCTCAAGCTGGCCGTTTGGGCGCCGTCACTATCGCCACCAATATGGCCGGTCGCGGTGTGGATATCATGCTCGGGGGCGTGCCGCCGAGTAAGAATGTCATTGCGAGGAGCGAAGCGGACGCGGATTCCTCGCTTCGCTCGGAACAAGCTCCGCAATCTCCGGACAATGTTGATGGCACAAATAATGATAATCCGCATTCGGAGATTGCTTCGCTCCCTGCGGTCGCTCGCAATGACAGTGATATCGATTATAAAACCTGGCAGGAGGAATATAAAAAAGTAATTGCTGCGGGCGGTTTGCATATTATCGGCACCGAACGGCATGAAGCCAGGCGCATTGATAATCAGCTCCGCGGCCGCGCCGGTCGCCAAGGCGATCCCGGGTCTAGCCAATTTTATGTTTCCATGGAAGATGATCTCATGAGAATCTTTGGCGGCGACCGGATGAAAAATTTGATGACCACCCTAAGAGTGCCGGAAGACCTGCCCATAGAAAACGGCATGGTCTCGCGCTCGATCGAATCGGCGCAGAGGAAGGTGGAAGGCAATAATTTTGATATCAGAAAGCACTTGGTGGAGTATGATGATGTAATTAATAAACATCGGGAAACGACTTATCGTAAGCGGCGGGAAATTTTGGAGTTGGCGGAACGCGATACTGTCATTGCGAGGAATGAAGCGAAGCGAAATGACGAAGCAATCTCACGGACGGCTAGTCAAGACATGTCTGAGATTGCTTCGCTCCCTGCGGTCGCTCGCAATGACAAAACAGAATCGGTTGCTCCCGCTAAAAAAACTTTATCCGCCATAATTTTAGAAATGATTGAAAATGAAATTGAGCAGGCCGTGATTTTTCATACGGCCGCTGATTCCAGCGCGGAGTGGAACATCAATGAGATTTATCAGGTCATGTCCACCGTTCTGCCGGTGGAGCAGAAATTAAAAGAAGAATTGGCCGGGTTAGTTAAAGATGGCGACAAACTTGATAAAGTCAAAGTCAGGACGAAAATCTGTGATCATTTAATGGCTTTGGTAAAAACTAATTATGAAAAGATTACTAAATTAGCCGGCGAGGCCGGGATTAACTGGCGACAAGTGGAAAAGGCGGTTTTAATCAGATCATTTGACATGCTCTGGATGGAGCATTTAGAAGCTATGGATCATATGCGCGCCGGCATTGGCTTAAGGGGCTATGGGCAAAGAGATCCTCTAATTGAATATAAAAAAGAAGCTTACTATTTATATAATGAATTAAATAATTTAATTCAAAAGCAGGTCGCTTATTCTATCTTTAAAGTGGCTGATTTAGGCAATTTCGCCGTGCCCACGCTAAAACAGAGGCCGCAGAATTATATCGCGCCAGCTAAGACCATGGATAAAAACACCGGCTCATTCGCCGCGTTTAAACAAGCTGATAGTGGAAAAAAGAAAAACGACACGGTGGATTTAGTTCATGAAAAAGTTAAGGACGCCGAGGGCCAAAAAGTTGGGAGAAATGATCCGTGCCCGTGCGGTAGTGGGAAAAAGTTTAAAAAGTGCCATGGGGCATAGGAATATGAATATTATTAAAGAATTCGAAAAAGTCAGAGATATTCCATACAGAATTCCTCTTTTCCCGGAAGAGCCGGATGAGTGTTGCACAGGAAAAGCGGAGATGCTGTTTAAGGTATTTAAAAAAGGAGGATATGAAGCAAGATATCGTTTATGCACTTTCAGGTGGAACAGTCTTAATCTGCCAAAGGAAATTCAAAAAGTACCTCACGACGATAACTCTTCGCATACATATTTGGAAATAAAGATCGATGAACAGTGGAAAGTTATTGATGCTACCTGGGACAGTAAATTGAAAGATATATTTAATGCCAACGAATGGGACGGGAAATCAGATACTGAAATAGCGGTTAATTGTATTGAATGCCTATCGCCAGAAGAAAGTTTGGAATACATAAAACATATATTAACTCCAGAAGCGATAATTTTTGACTTAAAAGTAAACAGAAAATTTTATAAAGCATTTAATGAGTGGCTTGAGATGAAGAGAGCAAAATGATAAATGTTTATTTTAACATTAGCCATTTATTTCCACTTGATTTTATCTTAAAATTGAATTAAAATGTAATATATGAACGAAGATAAAATAATTAATAAGTTGCTTGAACATGATGAAGAGTTGAGGAAGATTAGGGAAAATATGCTCACTCGTGAAGATGGGCGCAAACTTTTTGATATTCTGGAAGATATGGCCACGCGGGTTAAAAGAATTGACGAAGATCGTGTCTTAACTCATCAATGGGTTAAGCGGATTGAGGACAAAGTGGAATCGCACGATAAAATGATAGACAAAATAAAAATGCAATTGAAGATAGTTTAATTTAAAATAAACCGATTGTTAATACCCGAAGCGGTATTTTATTTTATGTCTGATAACATTTTACAGAAATTATTTAAACCAACCAGCCGAGGCAAGGTTTGGTGGGTTTTTGTTGGTATAATTATTTTAACCTTAGTCGCGTCAATCATTGATTTCAGCGGCTACTACAACCGAGCGGTGGATAAATTTAAAGCGCCTTTTCCTAAAGTTAAGGAAACGCCTTTTAGGTTAGGTCTGGATTTGCAAGGTGGCACGCAATTAACCTATCAGGCCGATGTTAGCGCCGTATCCTCGGCTGACAGAGGTAACGCCGTCGAAGGCGTACGCGATGTAATCGAAAGAAGAATAAATGTTTTCGGCGTTTCCGAGCCCAATGTACAAATTAACCGGACTTCGGGCGGTGATTATCGGATTATAGTGGAGCTGGCCGGCATTAAAGATATTAAGCAAGCTATAAAGAATATCGGTGAAACTCCGCTTTTGGAATTTAAAGAGCAAAACAAGGAAGTTAGAAAGATGACGACCGAAGAAACTAAGCAACTTAATGATTATAATAAAGCGGCTGAAACGCGCGCTACCGAAGTTTTAGGTAAAGTAATTTCCGGAGGCGACTTTAAAGCCCTGGTTAGCGCTTACAGCGAAGACGCGAAAACCAAAGACAATGGCGGAGGGCTGGGCTGGATTACGGAAAAAGATAATCCGGAGATATATAATTTAGCGAAAAATATTGTCGTAAATAAGACCAGCGCTGATCTAGGGCGAGTTAGCGGCGGGTTTGAAATTATTAAAGTAGAAGGCAAGAGAGATAAAATTAATCCTTTTAATAATGAAGCAGAAAAAGAAGTTAGGGCTTCGCATCTTTTAATTTGTTTTACCGGCAATACGGACTGCGAAAGCGGTTTCACTAAAGAAGAGGCCTTGGCGAAAATTACAAAATTAAAATTAGAAGCCGCGCCGGCGAATTTTAAAGACTTGGTCAAGCAGAATTCCACCGAGCCGGGTGCGCGCGATTCGGCTGGCGACTTGGGTTGGTTTAGTTTGGGCGCTATGGTCAAACCGTTTGAAGAGGCGGTTTTTAAGCAGGCGGTTGGTACGATCTCCGATCCGGTAGAAACCGATTTTGGCTGGCACTTAATTTATAAACAAGAAGAAAAAAAATTGGCAGAATTTAATTTAAGCCATATTTTTATTAAACTTAAGACTGAAGAAGATATTATCGGTAAGCAGAGCGAATGGAAGAACACCGAGTTGACCGGCAAGAACTTAAAGACCGCGGCGGTGGAATTTAATCCTAACGATGGTTCGCCAGAAGTCTCTTTGGTTTTTGACGACGAGGGCGCGAAGATGTTTGAAGCCATTACGGGGCGTAATGTCGGCCAGCCGGTAGCGATTTATTTGGACGGCTATGCCATCAGCGTGCCCAATGTTAATGAAAAAATTACCGGCGGCAAAGCGGTTATTTCCGGGAAATTTAATATTACCGAAGCTAAACTCTTAGCACAGCGGCTAAACGCCGGCGCTCTGCCGGTGCCGATTAATTTAGTTAACCAGCAAACCGTGGGTCCGACACTCGGGCAAAAGTCTGTCGCCGATAGCATGAAAGCCGGCTTAATTGCTTTCGCGATTGTCGCTTTATTTATGATCCTTTTTTATAGATTACCGGGTCTAATGGCGGTTTTTGCCTTGCTGGTCTATAGTTTATTAGTCTTTGCTTTATTTAAAATTGGTTTTTCCATGGCGGCCTTGGTCTTGGTAAGCATTTTCCTGATCATCGGTATTACAGTTAACGGTTGGTTTATTCTCTTGGCTTTTTTAAGTTATATCATTTTGTATTTTATCGGCGGACTCGCGCCCGTAACCTTAACTTTGGCCGGTTTAGCCGGAGCCATCGTCTCGGTGGGCATGGCCGTGGATGCCAATATTTTGATCTTCGCCCGCCTAAGAGAAGAAATCCTGGCCGGCAAACCATTGTCGGTGGCCTTAAACGAAGCCTTTAAACGCGCTTGGCCGTCAATTAGGGACAGTAATTTCAACACCTTGATAACTTGCTTGATTCTGATCATGTTTACTACCAGCGCGGTTAAGGGCTTTGCCGTAACTTTAGGCCTAGGCGTGATCATTTCCATGTTTACCGCGATCTTCATTACCAGAAATTTTTTAAGCCTGATACCATCGTCTTGGCTGGAAAAACGGCCTGGTTTAATTACTTCGGTGAAGACGGGGGAGAATAAATAGTTTAATTATTAAATTAAATACTATGATCAAATTTGCATCGCCAGAACATGGCCAAGAATCGAAAGGATTAAATATAACAATTTCAGAAGTATTTGAATGGATTGGAGAAAAACCTGATCGTCAACAAGAGTATTATGGGGAAGTTTATAATCATGATGAACTTGTGAATAAATTTCATCCAATAACTGTGGAAAAATTAAGGCAGGCAATTACTAGAATGGGTTATGGCTCAAGCGACGAACAATTGCAAGAAATGATTAAGCCAGAAAATGAAGGTAAACGCTTTCATTTTAATAAAGAATTAGAAAAATAAAAAAACAATGATAGTATAGTTAATATGACTAATTTTAAAATAATCCAAAAGAAAAATATCTGGCTGACTATTTCCGGCGTTTTGTTTGTCGTTTTTCTGGCCGCCATCTTAGTCTGGGGCTTGAAATTCGGCATTGATTTTACCGGCGGCAGTCTGTTGGAGGTGACTTATCAGGGTTCGAGGCCGACGGTTAGCCAGATTGAAGAAAGTTTGGCCGATTTAAAGCTAAGCAGCCTGATTGTTCAGCCGGTCGGCGATGAGGATATGCTGTTGCGATTTCAGGAAACAACCGAGGAAAGCCATCAGGCCATTTTAACCAAACTGACCGGCCTGGCGAAACAAGAGAACAAAGATAATTCACTGGTGGAACAGCGCTTTGAATCGGTTGGGCCGTCAATCGGCCAGGAGCTAAAAGTAAAGTCGCTCTACGCCATATTTTTTGTTTTAGTAGCGATTTTAATTTATATTTCCTATGTTTTTCTTAAGGTTTCCAGGCCGGTAGCATCTTGGAAATATGGGCTGACCGCGATTATCGCCATGTTTCATGACGCGATTATTACGGTGGGTGTTTTTGCCGTTCTGGGTCATTTCTACGGAGTTGAAATAAATATCGCTTTTGTGGCCGCGATTTTGACTGTTCTGGGTTATTCGGTCCATGATTCAATCGTTGTCTTTGATAGAATTCGCGAAAATCTGCCTAAGAGTGATCTGGATTTTGAAGGCACGGTCAATTTGAGTTTAAATCAAACTTTAGGCCGATCCATAAATACCTCGCTAACCACTCTCTTGGTTTTAACTTCTATTATTATTTTTGGCGGCGCCAGCATCAGGCCGTTTGTCCTGGCTTTGGCAGTTGGCATATTTATCGGCACTTATTCTTCCATTTTTTTCGCCGCGCCGTTGTTGGTAATTTGGGAAAGATGGAAAAAGTAATATTAAGCTATCGAAATACATAGAAAAACGGCCGCATCTTAGGAGCAGCCGTTTTTTGACAAAGCGGTTATTTTTAAGGTAGACTAAGAGGGTAATAAATAATTTTTTCGTCATTGCGAGCGACCGAAGGGAGCGTGGTCGTCGCTACGCGAGATCTGGCGTAGCCATGGCAATCTCACGAACGGCAAAGAATAGTTATAATTAATAGTAGCGATAATTAATGAAATAAAGACATACGTGAGATTGCTTCGTCGCTGAAGCTCCTCGCAATGACAATTATACATAAATGCTTAATAAAATTTTTGGCAGATTTTCTAAGGACCTAGGAATCGACCTAGGAACGACCAACACTTTGGTTTATACGCCGGAGAAGGGGATTGTTATCAATGAGCCGTCGGTGGTGGCGGTGAATTTGCGTACCGATGAAATTCTCTGCGTGGGCGCGGAGGCGAAAAAAATGTTAGGTAAAACTCCGCCGCATATCCAGGCCATAAAGCCCTTAGTTGACGGTGTGATTTCCGATTTTGAAGTTACGGAAAAAATGCTTAAATATTTTATTGATAAAGTTCATGCCGAATATTTTACTTTAGTACCGCGCCCGCGGGTGATTATCGGTATTCCTCTGGATATTACCGAAGTGGAAAAGAAAGCGGTTGAAGACGCGGCCAAATCGGCCGGCGCGCGCGAAGTTTTTTTAATTGAGCAGTCCATGGCCGCGGCCATCGGCACGCGCCTGGATATTACCGGACCGCAAGCCACTATGATAGTAGATATTGGCGGCGGCACTACCGAGATCTCGGTTATTTCTTTGGGCGGAGTCGTGGCTTGGAAAACTTTGCGGCTGGCCGGCAACGCCTTGGATAATGATATAATTCAATATGTGCGCGAAGAATTCAATATTTTAATCGGCGAGCAGGTGGCGGAAAATATTAAAATAAAAATCGGCTCGGCCACGCCGTTGAAGGAACCAATGGAAATACCCTTACGGGGCCGAGATTTAATCAACGGCTTACCCAAAGAAGTCATAATTACCGACAGCCAGGTCAGGGAAGCCATGCAGAGGATTATTCGCCAAATTATTGAAAATATCAAGATTACCCTGGAAACCACGCCGCCGGAATTAGTTTCCGATATTTACGAACATGGCATAGTTTTAACCGGCGGCGGCGCGCTGCTTAGGGGGTTAGATAAGGAAATTGCCCAAGCCACGAAGATTCCGGTTAGGGTGGCCGAAGACCCGCTGACTTGCGTAGTTAGAGGCACGGGTATATTGCTTTCTGATCCGGAACTGTTGGCCAAGGTGCTATCCCCGGCCACGGAAGAATACTAGGAAAGTTTTTAATTTTTTTTCTGTCATTGCGAGGAGGATCCGCCAGCTGGCGGAGACGACGAAGCCTGCCTACCGGTAGGCAGGCAATCTCACGAACGGCAAAGAATAATTATAATGCGATAGTGGCGAAGTTTAATGAGATATAGTCATATATGAGATTGTCATGGCTACGCCAGATCTCGCGTAGCGATGACCGAGCCGCCTTGAGTACAAGGGCGGCTCGCAATGACAATAAACTTTTTTGTCGTGGCAATGATATTTTGATTAGCATGTTTAAGCTAAATATTAAAAAATATTTTACCATTATAGCAGTAATTCTGCTGTTGCTGGTTTTGCATTATTCTAAATTGCTAAACCCGGTTGAGTCATTTTTAGTCCAGGGTCTTAAGCCCGCATCTAAAGTTTTTTATTCCTTTAGTTTCGGCTTAAGCCAAACTTATTTTGATCAAACCGTCAAGGTTGATTTGGCGGCTGAATTGAAGGAGGCCCGCGCAACCATCAACCGATTGATAGCCGAAAATGTTGAATTAAAGTTTTTAAAAGAAGAAAATTTGACTTTAAGGAAACAACTAAATTTTTTAGCTAAAAGCGGCGAGCGCTATTTAATGGCGAATATTATTTCCCGAGGCGAGCTCGAGGGTGATGTTGCCAACAGCCGGTCAGTCGTGATTGATAAGGGCTTAAGAGATGGTTTATTCGCCGGTTTGGCGGTAGTAAGTTTTGTGGGTCCAGGAGACTCCAGCCAGGGAGTAATCATCGGTAAAATTGTTAATGTCAAGGACAATCTCGCCGAAATATATTTAGTTACTAATAAAAATTGTAAATTAGCCGCCGCTATTTTGGGCGAAGAGAAAACTTCCGGCATTGTTACGGGTGAATTGGGGTTAACCAGCAAAATGGAGTTTATTCCTCAGACAGAAAATATTAAAGAAGGAGACTTGGTGGCTACTTCCGGCCTGGAGCAGAACATACCGCGCGGTCTAGTCATTGGCCGGGTGACAAAAGTTATTAAAGAAAACAACGAAGTTTGGCAAAGCGCCACCATCGAGCCGCAGATTGATTTAGATTCTCTGTCTGTCATCTCGGTTTTGTTGCCGTAAATTTTTGTGTCATTGCGAGGAGCCGCCAGCGACGAAGCAATCTCTGGTCAGAAGCGCTTTACCAATCTAAAATTAAATTGCTTCAAGCAATATTAAATTTGTTAATTGAGATTTTTCTATTATTTTTTTGTTATTCTTTCTAACCAGAGATTGCTTCGCCGCCTTGATTACAAGGGCGGCTCGCAATGACACAAAATAATTAATGAGCCGCTTTAATAATAAAACAATGCCCATAGAAAAAAGCATTAAAAAAAATTACGATTTAACGGCTTTGACGACTTTTAAAATCGGCGGCCGCGCTGATTTTTTTGTTATAGCGAAAAATAAACAGGAGCTAATAGAGGCGATCAGCTGGGCTAAGATAAAGAAATTACCTATACGGTTCTTTGCCGGCGGCAGTAATATTTTAATTACTAAAAAGAAAATTCGCGGTTTGGTTATAAAAATTTCCGGAGAAGAATATTCTGTTAAAGGAGATATAATATCAGCCTGGGCCGGCACCGGTTTATCCAAATTGGCCGGAATCGCGGTCGGCCTTGGCTTGTCCGGTTTGGAATGGGCATTAGGAATCCCTGGTAGTGTGGGCGGCGCCGTTAGGGGCAATGCCGGCGCTTATGGCAGCGATATGTCAAAACAAGTGGCCGAAGTCGAGGCCTATGACATTAGTAAAGGCAGACTGGTTAAATTCAAGAATTGCGGCTGCGGTTTTAGCTATCGTCATTCCATCTTTAAACAAAATAGAAATTTATTTATAGTTAATGTTAAATTAAAATTGAGCCGCGGTCAGACGGCCGGTATAAAGAACTTAGTGAAAAATAATTTGTTTAATCGCCGGCGGACTAATCCTCAGAAGCCAAGCGCTGGTTGTATTTTCAAGAATTTAGAATACACTAAGTTGATTAAAGAAAATCGCCAGCTAGCCGAGGATTTAGCGGTTAAAGGGTTGTTTAAGGGAGGTAAAATCGGTGCAGGTTATTTTATTGATCAACTTGGGCTTAAAGGGCGGGCCAGAGGCGGCGCTAAAATTAGCGAGAGACACGCTAATTTTATAGTTAATACAGGTAAGGCGAGCGCCGAAGATATTATAGACTTGATAAATTTAATTAAAAAAAAGGTTAATAGCCAGTATAAAATAAATTTAGAGGAAGAGATTGAATACTTTGCTAGCTAGATTATAAATGATAAATTATGTTAACTTATTTGGCTAATTGTAGCCATTTTTATATTTTTAGCTTGACTTTTAAAAAAAAATATGTTAATGTTTCCCCATAAAATGTATAGACAAAAATTCAATAGTCTTGTTTAATATATTAGAGCCCCACAATTTATTATAATTTTATGGGAAATAAATCTATTCTAGATCAAATAATTAATAATCATCAAGCCGAAGAAGTGGCTCGGCTTGACGCTGTGGAAATTATCAATGGCTTATTCAGCGAACTTAATGAAAGAGAGCGCGATGTTTTAACTAGGCGCTTTGGTTTGCACGGGGAAGACAGGGAAACCCTGGAAGAGATTGGTAAAATTCATAGTCTGACCAGAGAGCGGATTAGACAGATAGAAACTTCGAGCATCAAACGGCTGAAGCAGCTAGAGAATTTAGATAGTTATTTGAGCGGTTTGAAAAATGTCATTATTCATTTGCTGGAAGAACATGGCGGTTTGATGGAGAAGGAATATTTATTTAATAATTTGGTTAATTTTTCCCTTGGCACCGGCAAAAGAGACGACAACGAGATAAAACATAAGCGTCATTTTGATTTTTTAATCTCCCGGCTGCTACATGACAAATTTGAGGAAATAAATGATTCAAAACTTTTTAAAGAATCGTTAAAATTAAAATATCATTCGCTTGAACACTTGGAGAACTTGACGCTTGAACTTTTGGCTAAGATTAGAGAGGTCAAAAAGATATTTATGACCGAAGATTTGATTAATTTATCAAAGGGATTAGGCGCCTATAAAACCAATGAAGATAAATTTAAGCAAACTAACAATTTGGATATCTCCGGAGTTTTGTCGAGCAATTTGTTTCAAGAACCGGCCGATTTCATCAATCAAAATAAAGCGATTTATTCAATTTTACAAGCCGCCAGGGAAATTGAGCAGAATAAATTCGGCCACTGGGGCATTGACGAGTCTCGCGAGATCAGGCCGAAGACCATTAATGATAAGATTTATTTGATTCTAAAAAATAGCGGCCAGCCCATGCATTTCGCCGAGATTGCCGAGAAAATTAACCAGGTTGGTTTTGACAAAAAGCCAGCTAATGCGGCCACGGTTCATAATGAATTGATTCTGGATGATAAATATATTTTAGTCGGCCGCGGCCTTTACGGTTTAAAGGAATGGGGTTATGAAAAAGGCACGGTGACCGAAGTGATTGAAAAAGTTATGGTTCTAGCCCAGCGCCCGCTAAGCCGCGAAGAGATTATTGATAAAGTTCTAAAACAGAGAATGGTGAAGAAGGCGACAATTAATTTGGCCTTAATGAATCGGCAGAAGTTTGAGCCGGTGGCAGAAGGTAAATATAAGATAAAGACTGGAATTGCGGTTGAAAGGTAATTTTAAAATAAAAACAAAAATTCAATGAATTTTTTGAGTTTTTTTAAAAAAGCGGACTTAATTCAGCCAATATTTTGTTGGCCGGTCTAAGCCGGTTTTTTATTTGGCGAAATATGTAAAATATGGTAAAATAATAGCAGTTGATTGAATAACTAATTCCATGGACATAGTTATCGATTTACAACCAATTTTAGAGTTTCTTAGTCTGCCGCCGGAGCAATTAGCCTTAGGTTTGTTTTATTATGTGGGCTGGATTCCGATCGCCATAACTTTTGTTTGGGGAGTGTCTACAGTTTGGTTGAGGTATATAAGATTAGCTTATGGCGCTTCCGTGAAGACTGTTTTATTGGCCGTTGATATTCCCCGCGGCAATGCCCAGACGCCTAGAGCCGTGGAAAATATTTTTGCCTATTTGGCCGGCGCCCATGCTACTCAAGACTTGTATGAAAAATGGTGGTTGGGGGAGTGGCAACTGTATTTTAGTTTTGAAATTGTTAGTATTGAAGGGTATATCCAATTTTTAATTTGGGCGCCGGAAAAATACCGTTATTTGATTGACGCCGCGATTTATTCCCAATATCCTGACGCGGAAATAACCGAGGTTAATGATTATACTGAAGGCATTCCCACGCAATACCCTGATGATCAGTATGATATTTTCGGCGGCGAATTTAGGTTAGTTGAGGATTCGGTTTATCCGATTAAAACTTACGAGCACTTCGAACATATGATGGGCGAACCAGAGACCCAATACAAGGATCCGATGGCCGCGCTGATGGATTTAATGGGCAGTTTAAAAAAGGGCGAGCAATTATGGTATCAGATTCTAGTTATACCGATCGGCAGTGAGTGGAATCAGAGAGGTGAAGATGAAATAAAAAGGATCATCGGCGAGAAAAGCGGTAAAAAGAATTATGTTGACAGGATGACCGACGGTCTTCTAAAAATAATTCACGATCTTAGCGAAATGATTTATCAGTTGTGGGGCGATATTGAAGATAAAAAAGAGGACAAAGAAAATCAATTTAAAATGATGAATTTAAAGCCCAGGCAGAAAAAACAGGTTGAAGAAATTCAAGAGAAAGTGGGGAAATTGGGTTTTGCCGTTAAAATCAGATATGCTTATGTGGCCAGGAAAGAAGTAATTAATAAAAATAAAGTGAGCTACGGTTTTACCGGCTACATGAAGCAGTTTAATTACAATGACTTAAATTCATATAAACCGGATATCGGGGATCGCGGCACCATAACCCGGCTAAAATATGAAAAGATTTTCGGTAAATATCGCCTTAATCTTAGGAAAAACAAATTGATATTGGCCTACAAATACAGAAGTGATATTAGGGGTCGTTTGCCTCATATACTTAATACTGAAGAGTTGGCGTCAATTTGGCATTTTCCGGTTGAGGCCTCGGTCAAGTCGCCTCTAATTCAGAAGGCGCCGGGCAGAAAAGCCGAGCCCCCATCTAGCTTGCCGGTCGCCCAGAGGGGAGCGGCTGAAGAGCTGGCCTATGGCGGAAAATTTAAATCTGATATTTTTAGTTTGGAGGATAAAGGATATGGCTTTAAGCCGCAAGTTGCGGTCAGACATGAGCCGCCTGGCAATTTACCGATAGTATAGTAAAAATGCAAAATGTAAAAATTAAAATGGAAAATGACAATGTAAAGTCAAAAAGTTAATTTTCAATTTTACATTTTAAACTGTCATTTTTAATTTTGACTTTTCAACTTTAAATTATTTTTATGTCAGAAGAAATTACGGCTTTCGCGGAAACCAATTTCCGCAACCAATATAGGAAGTTTGGCATTAAAATCGACGATCGCCGCCGGCACATGTATTTGGTTGGTAAAACCGGCATGGGCAAGTCTACTGTTTTGGAAAATATGATTATTGATGATATCAGGTCGGGCAAAGGGGTGATGGTGGTTGATCCGCACGGCGATTTGGCCGAAAAAATTATTGATTACATACCGGCTAACCGGGTTAATGACGTAATTTATTTTAATCCGGCCGATATTGAATACCCGATTGCTTTTAACGTGGTTGAGCAGGTAGAACCGCATTTAAGGCATCTGGTGGCTTCCGGCCTGATCGGAGTTTTTAAAAAGCTTTGGGCTGATTCCTGGGGTCCTCGTCTTGAGTATATTTTGCGCAATGCTATTTTAGCTATTTTGGATTATCCCGGCTCAACCCTCTTGGCGATTACCAGAATGCTGTCGGATAAAAATTTTAGAAAAAAAGTTATTGAAAGGATTCAAGATCCGGTGGTTAAATCTTTTTGGGTCAACGAATTTTCCGGTTATGCCAATAATTTCGCTTCCGAAGCGGTTTCGCCGATTCAAAATAAAGTTGGGCAGTTTTTATCGTCTTCGCTCATTAGAAATATTGTCGGCCAAGTTAAATCAACCATTGATTTAAGGGAGATTATGGATAGCGGTAAAATTTTAATATTAAATCTTAGTAAGGGGCGGATTGGCGAGGATAATTCAGCCCTCCTCGGCGCCATGATGATTACTAAAGTACAATTGGCGGTTATGAGCCGGGTTGATATATTGGAAAGAGACCGCCAAGATTTTTACCTCTACATCGATGAATTCCAAAATTTTACGACCGAAAGCTTTGCCAATATCTTGTCCGAAGCCAGAAAATATCGGTTGAATTTAATCATGGCCCATCAATACATTGAACAGCTCGGGGAAATAGTTAAGCCGGCGGTTTTCGGCAATGTCGGCACTTTAATTGTTTTCCGGGTGGGCGCGACCGACGCCGAAGAATTGGTTAAAGAGTTTACGCCGGTGTTTTTGGAAGAAGACTTGGTCAATCTGTCTAAATATGAATTTTACATTAAATTAATGATTGACGGCGTCTCGTCCGATCCGTTTTCCGCTAGAGGTCTGCCGCCCGTGTTTGACGAAGAAAAAACCAATAATAAAGAAAAAGTTATTAAAGTGTCGCGCGAGAGATATGCTAAGCAAAGAGCCATGGTTGAAGATAAAATTATCCGTTGGCATACCAACAACGAAGAAATGGAACATCGAGATGAAAAAGGATCAGAGAAAAAATCAGTCAGAGAGATTTCGACAAGGCCGGCTTTTGAGAAAAAGAAAGATCCAAAAACTATGACCTTAACCGTCGATAAAGAAAGCGCGGATAAATTACGCCCAAAAAGCGACGATCGGCCGGACAAAAACAAACACGATGCCGTCTGTAGCCGTTGCGGCAAAACAACGCAGATTTCTTTTACGCCGGATGGAATAAGGCCAATTTTTTGTAAAGATTGCCTGGTTTTAGTGAAAAATGAAAAAAAGCAGGAAATAAAATCCCGGCTGAAAGCAAAAGAACAAGAATTATCTAAAATAAGCCAGTCTGTTTTATCCGCTAAGCCGTCTTGGCCGAGTTTAGCCGAACGAGGCCAATCTAGGGAAAAGAGAATCAGCGAAAAAGGCTCTCTCGGGCAAAATCACCCCGTTGGTTCCGATATGAGAGGCGGAGCGGCCTAATGAACCGGCATGCTTAGAAATATTTAGGTTTAGCCAGCTGCCATTCAATTACCAGAAATTTAATTTTGACTTTTTTATGATGTTAAAAGCTAGTTTACATATTCATACCATTGAGGACCGGGTCGAGGGCCATCTCATTAAATATAATATTTATGAGCTGATAGATTGGGCGGAGCAATTGGGTTTTAAAGTTTTGGGCTTGACTTGCCATAAGCAGCTAGTCTATAAAGAAAGTTATGTTAACTATGCCGCCAGTAGAGGCATCTTGCTGCTCTTAGGTGTTGAACTACAAATGAAGAAAAGAATTAAACGCAATGACTTGATTGTTTTGAATGTTAAACCGTCCGAGGCCGCGGCGGTGGAAAAGATAAATAGTTTTAAGAAATTAGCGGACTATAAAAAAGAACATCAAGAAATTTTTGTTTTAGCGCCGCATCCTCTGGCGACCCGGATTTTTTCCATGGGGAAGAAGAAATTAATTAAAAATATAGATTTGTTTGACAGCGTGGAGCATTGCTGGTGCTATTCGCGGCGCTTGGTAAATTCTAATAAAAAAACTCAAAGAATTACCGAGAAATTTAATAAGCCGCTGGTGGCTACTTCGGACGCTCATTTTTTAAAGTATTTTAATACCGATTATATTTTGGTTGAATCAGATAAACTTGATCCGGCCAGCTTTTTTGCCGCTATTAAGCGCGGAGCATTCACCAATGTTACTAGCCCCAAAAAAATTTATCAGCTGTTTTGGTGCCTATTTAATTTTCAAATGAAAAAATATATTTATTCCGTCTTTAAGCATCAAAGAAGTAAAAAGTCAGTCGGCAATTTGGACGGCTAGCTTATGGCTTGGTCTGGTAAAAATATAATTATGGACTATTTGAAAATCAGCAAAGCTTCAGATTTGCTTAACGCGCCAGATAGAAGGGTTTATCGTTTTTTAGAAATTCTACCGGGTGGTTTTTCCTGGGCTACTCTGATTATTTTAGTTCTATTCTCTTGGCTTAAGCCGATTTGGGCGGCTTATTTTATTATTGCCTTTGATGTTTATTGGCTTCTCTTAGTGGTTTATTTAGGCATTAATCTTTTCGTTGCTTATTTGAGGATTAAGAAGAATGTTAAAATTGATTGGCGCGAAAAATGCCAGGCCTTGCCTGCCCGTCCGGCCTGCCTGCCGGTAGACAGGGTAGGCGGGTCGCCGCGCGAGGGAAATAACTTAAGTTGGCCGGAAATTATTCATTTAGTTATTTTCCCGACCTATAATGAAAGTTTGGCAGTAATCAGACCCAGTTTTGAGGCGCTCGTTAAGGATGGCTATCCAACCGCTAAGATGATCGTCGTTTTAGCCATTGAAGAACGGGCTGGAGACGAGGCCAAGCGTAGAGCCGGGGTTATTGAACAAGAATTTGGCGCTAAATTCAAGCATTTTTTAGTGACTGTTCACCCCGATAATCTAGCCGGCGAACTTAGAGGCAAGGGGGCTAACCAAACTTGGGCGGCGAGACAGGTAAAACTCCAAATTATCGATAAATTTAATTATAATTATGATAAAATTTTAATTAGCGTTTTTGACATGGATACGGTGGTGATTCCCGGATATTTTTACTGTTTGACTCATAGATTTTTAACGGTCAAAAATCCCTATCGGGCGAGCTTCCAGCCGATTCCAATTTATCATAACAATATCTGGCAAGCGCCGTTTTTTGCCCGTGTCGCCGCTTCTTCCAATACTTTTTGGCAGATGATGCAGCAGATCAGGCAGGAAAAACTGGCAACCTATTCTTCGCATGCCATGACTTGGCGCGCTTTAGTGGATATTAATTTTTGGTCCACCAATATGGTGAGCGAAGATTCGCGGATTTTTTGGCATTGCTATTGCTATTACCGAGGCGATTATCGCGTTGAACCATTATATTTTCCGGTTTCCATGGATGTTTGCATGGATTTTACCGTTTGGCAAACCATCAAGAATTTATATAAGCAGCAGAGGCGCTGGGGCTGGGGCGTAGAGAATTTGCCGTATTTAATGTTCAATACCATCAAAGAAAGAAAAATTTTGCCGGTCGGCAAAATGGTTAATAAAATTTTAGTCCAGTTTTACGGTTTTCATTCTTGGGCGACCAACTCTTTGATCATTGGCGTTATCGGTTGGCTGCCAATAATTTTGGGCGGGAATAATTTTAATATTACTGTTTTATCAAATAATTTACCGGCCGTATCGCGCACTTTAATGGTCGTGGCCATGATTGGCATGATTCTCTCGGCGATTATTTCTACTATTCTGCTGCCTAAGCGACCGCGCCAATATGGTTTTGCAAAAAGCATTGCCATGGTTTTGCAATGGTTGATTCTGCCGGTAAGCATCATAGTTTTTGGCGCTATCCCGGGGCTGGAGGCGCAGACCAGGATGATGTTGGGCAAATATATGGGGTTTTGGGTAACGCCGAAGGCCAGGTAATAAAAGTTTAAAATGTAAAAATCAAAATGTAAAATGACAATGAAAAATGCAAAATTTTTAAATTCAATAATTTTAAATTGTCATTTTACGTTTTGATTTTTTAACTTTGCATTTTAATGATATAATATGTCTATCTATGATTAACGGCGTAATAATAAAAAAAATTAATAAAAACACAGATGACCGCGGTTGGTTAGCGGAAATTTACAGGAGCGACGAGGTCAATCTGCAACCGGCCATGAGTTATGTTAGCGTCACCAAGCCAGGCGTCAGACGCGGACCGCATGAGCATAAAAACCAAAGCGATTGCTTTATTTTTATTGGGCCGGGAAATTTTGAACTTCATCTTTGGGATCGGCGCGCTAAAAATGAATATTTAAAGATTGAGGCCGGAGCCAGAAATCCGATTTTGGTAATTGTTCCGCCCGGCGTGGTGCATGGTTATAAATGCGTTGGTGAAGCCAACGGCTGGTGTATAAATTTGCCGGATAAATTGTATCATGGCCAGAACAAAAAGGGGGAGATAGATGAAATCAGATGGGAGAGCGATCCAGAGTCGCCGTATAAAATAGAGTAATTAATATTGTCATTGCGAGGAGCTTAAGCGACGAAGCAATCTCACGAACGATTATACGAGATATATCTGAGACTGCTTCGCTCCTTTCGGTCGCTCGCAATGACGGAGTTAATATGTCTTGTATTTTTTGTAAAATTATAGCCGGCGAGATACCAAGTTATAAAGTTTATGAAGATAAGCATACTTTGGCTTTCCTGGACATTGGCCCGGTTAACCCGGGTCATACTTTAGTGGTGCCGAAAAAACACTTTGCTAATATAGAAGAAGCTGGCGAAGAGACATTATGTCGGGTTATGAAGACCGTAAAAAAAGTTGGCTTAAGTTTAAAGAAAAATTTGGGAGCAGTTGGTTATAATATCTTAGAAGCCAATGATCCGGAGGCCGGTCAGAGTGTGCCGCATTTGCATTTTCATCTCATACCAAGATTACCTGGTGACGGTTTGACATTTTGGCCGCAGAAAAAATACGCAACCGGCGAGGCCGAAGCAGTATTAAAGAAGATTAATATGATCAAATGACGGCATTGACTTTTTCCACAATTTTATCCTGGGTCTTGGCTAACGGTTATTTTTTAATTTTTGTCGCTATAATTATCGGCGGCCCAATTTTTATTTCCGCGGCCGCTTTTGCCGCGGCCTTGGGCTATTTAAATGTTTATGTGATCTTCAGTCTGGCTTTTTTTGGTGAAATGGCCGTTGATTTAGCTTTTTATTTAATAGGTTTTTTTAGCCGGGTGCATGTGGTGGAAAGATTCGGCCACTATTTTGGCTTGACCAGCGCGAGAATACTTAAGATAGAGAAGATGCTGCATCAGCATAGCTGGAAGACTTTAATGATTATAAAGTATTCTCCCATCATACCCATACTGGGGTTTATTATTACCGGCGCGGCTAAGCTGCGTTTTAAAAAGTTTTTTTATATTTTATTAGTTTTAAGCTTGCCTAAGGCAGTATTCTTTACGCTCCTAGGTTATTTTTTTGGCCGGGCTTATGATTCGCTGGCTAAATATTTTTATTACGGCCAGTATTTGATTATCGCGGTCATAATTTTATTTATAGTTATTGATTATTTATTTGTTAAGATTTCCAAGAAGATTTCCCAAGCAGAGATAAATTCGGAATAATTATATGAGAATAGCCATCTTTAGCGATAATTTTTATCCGGAGCTAAGCGGTATTTCTGATTCAATAATTCAGCTAGCCAGAGAATTATCTAAATTAAACCATGCCATTTGTTTTTTTGCGCCAAAATATTCCAAAAGGAATTACGCGATTGTTAAACGGCCGGCAACCGAATTAGATTTGGGCAAAAAAATCAAGATTAAACGTTTTTTTTCGTTTGGTTTTCCCTCGCCTACTAAGCAGGCCCGCTTGGTAATTCCTGGCGCCTGGCGCTGGTTAAGCGTTAAAGCTTTTAAACCGGATATAATTCATAGCCAACTATTTTTTGGCGTGGGGCTTGAGGGTTTGCTAGCCGCCAAGCTGTTAAGTCGGCCCATAATTGGCACAAACCATACCAGGATAAAGGAATTTCTTAAAGCCGGTTATCTTAGTTATCAATGGTTGGGTAGAATTTCTACGCGCTACCTGAATTGGTATTATAATCAATGTGATTATGTTACCGCACCGGCTCAATCTTTTTTAGACGAGATGTTGGCCAATGGCCTAACCGCGTCGTCACAGTCGATTTCCAATTCCGTGGACATGAAAATTTTTAATACTTTAAATCAAATAGACAGGCCAGCAATCAAAAGAAAATATAATTTGTCAAAGTTCGTGGTAGTCTATGCTGGCCGACTGGCTTTTGAGAAAAATATTGATGTGATTATACGGGCAATAAAGATTGTTAAGCAAGATTTTTCGGAAATTAACTTGGGCTTGGCCGGGCATGGCCAAGCCGAAGAGTCGCTCAAGGGTTTAGTAGGCGAACTGGGGTTAAATGAAAATGTAAAATTTTTAGGCACCTTGAATCACCATGATTTGGCCGAACTTTATCGGTCGGCTGACGTTTTCACTATCGCCAGCACTTCGGAAGTGCAAAGCTTAACCATCATCCAGGCCATGGCTTGCGGTTTGCCGGCCATAGGTGTAAATTGTAATTCCATACCGGAATTGATAAAATCGGATAATGGTTTGCTGTTTAAGCCGGGCGATTATGAAGATTTAGCCGGCCGTATAGTGGAAATATTATCTAATACCGATTTACAGCAGAGACTAGGTCAAGGCGCAATTAATTTTGTACCCAGATTTTCCGCGGCCAATATTGCTAAACAATGGGTAAAATTATATAGTGAAGTGATAGAGAAATATAATAAATAAAAACTATATGAAATTAAGCGTAGTCATCCCAGCCCACAACGAAGAGTCTCTCATCGGTTGCTGCTTGAATTCAATTTTAGCGGAAATGAACGGCAAGAATTATGACATGGAAATCGTGGCGGTTAATAACGCCTCAACCGACAAAACCCGGGAAATTATCGCTTCCTTTCCCCAAGTTAAATTAGTTGATGAACCCAGCAAGGGCTTGGTAAAAGCGCGTCGAGCCGGCTATCTGGCCTCTCGGGGCGAGTTAATCGCCAATATTGACGCCGATACCAGAATGACGCCGGGCTGGCTTGATAAAGTATTTAAAGAATTTTCTAAAAACAATAAACTCGTGGCTTTAAGCGGGCCGTTTATTTATTATGATTTGTCAAAAAAAGCCAGAGCCGAGGTGCGTTTGTTTTATTATGCTGGCTTTTTAACTTATTTGGTCAATCGTTATATTTTTAAAGTAAGTTCTATGCTTCAGGGCGGTAATTTTGTAGTTAAGCGGACCGCCATAGAAGCAATCGGCGGTTTTAATTCAGAATTTGATTTCTGGGGCGAGGATACTGATTTGGCCCGGCGCTTGGTTAAAGTCGGCGCCGTAAAATTCACTTTTGATTTGCCGATTTACGCTTCGGGCAGAAGATTGGAAAAAGAGGGCATCGCTAAAACCGGCTGGCTCTATACTCTGAATTATTTTTCCACCATCTTTTTTAAAAAACCTTATGATACGGTAAAAAAAGATTTTAAAGACAGATATGAAAAAACCCTGGCAAAAATTAAGGAATAAATATAATAGTTAACTATATGAAAATATTAGTAACCGGCGGCGCCGGTTTTATCGGTTCCAACTTTATTCATTATTGGCTAAAAAAATATCTGGCCGACAGTATTGTCAATCTGGACGCCTTAACTTACGCGGGCAATTTGGAGAATTTGTGCGACCTGGAAAATAATCAGAATTACCAGTTTGTTAAAGGGGATATTTGCGATACCGGTCTAGTCAACGAAATTGTTAAAGATATTGATCTAATAGTCCATTTTGCGGCCGAATCGCATGTTGACCGTTCAATTATGGATAGTGGCGATTTTATTCGCGCTAATGTGGAGGGCACGCGCGTATTATTGGACGCGGCTAAGAATAATGGCCAAATTAGATTTCACCATGTTTCCACTGATGAAGTCTTCGGTTCGCTTAGACCAAACGATAAACCGTTTAACGAAAAGACAGCTTACGATCCCAGAAGTCCTTATAGCGCTTCTAAGGCCGGCTCAGATCATTTAGTTCGCGCCTATTTCCATACTCATAAATTGCCGATTACAATTTCCAATTGTTCAAACAATTACGGTCCGTGTCAATTCCCGGAAAAAGTTATTCCCTTATTTATTACTAATCTCTTGGAAAATAAAAAAGTTCCGGTCTACGGTGAAGGCAAGAATGTTCGCGATTGGATTTACGTCGATGACCATAACGCTGGTGTGGACGCGATTATTAAAAAAGGAAAGATCGGGGAGACTTATTGCTTAGGCGGAGACAGCGAACTTACCAACTTGGCATTGACCAAGAAGATTTTAGAGCTAATGGATCAGGGCGAAGACATGATAGAATATGTAGCCGATCGACCTGGCCATGACTTGCGCTACGCCATGGATTATACTAAGGCCAAGCAAGAGCTGGGCTGGGAGCCAAAAGTTAATTTTGCCGATGGCTTACTTAAAACCATAGCCTGGTATAAACATAATAAAGTTTGGTGGCAGAATATCAAGAATGGAAAGTATCTGGAATATTATAAAAAAAATTATTCAAAACGATAAACTATGGCTAAAAAGATATTATTGGGTCTAACTACCATTGCCGAGGGAGGCGAATGGAAAAATAAAGTTAAAGAAATTGATAAATTAGATATAAAAGAAATCGCTTTATTCCCAACTTGCTTGAATTTGGCAGAACGAAAAGAATTATATCAGCTACTGGCCAAGACTAAGTTGGAAAAAATACCGCATGCGCATCTTAGGGAAGAAGATATGGAAAATTGGGAATTGGATTATTTAGTCAAAAGATATAAAACTCAAGTTTTTAATGTTCATGCGCCGAAAGAAATTGTAGATTTTATTGATAGAAACGGAAAATATAAAGATAATATTTATATTGAGAATCTTTTTGTGATGAACGGTAGTTTTGAGGAGGCGGTAAAGCATTGCGGCGGTGTTTGCCTCGATCTCGCGCATTGGGAGAGCCATGGCTTTAGGGAAAAAGTTAAGGGGTATGAGAAGTTGCCAGATTTGCTTAAGCGATATAGAATTGGCGTTAATCATCTCTCGGCCGTTAAATCGGAAAAAGTTAATATCCATAATCGTTTTACCGATGAAAATGCTTATCACTATGATTCTCATTGGTTAGATGATTTAAGCGAGGTGGATTATGCAAAAAAATATAAACATTATTTAGCCGATATAATTAGCCTAGAATTAGAAAATCCTTTAAAGCGGCAACTGGAGGTCAAAAAATATCTAGAGAAGATTTTAGATTTATAATAATATATTTTTTACAAATCAACAAATCTATTCACGAATATCACGAATACAGAATAAACATTTTAATATTTGTAATATTCGTGAGCTAATTCGTTGATTTGTTAAGATTATGAAAATATTAATTTTAGGAGCTAAAGGCAATCTGGGAGCGCAGTTAGTCAAGGTTTTTGTTAAAGGAAACGAAGTTTTGGGTTGGGATAAGAGCGAAATTGATATAACTGACAGAGAACTGATTTTAAAGAAGATCGGTGAAATCAGACCGGAATTGGTGATTAATGCCGCGGCTTATAACGCCGTGGATAAATGCGAGGACAGCGACGAGGAGTATGAAGCGGCAAAAAAGATAAATATTGACGGTCCGAAATTTTTAGCCGAAGTTTGCCTGAAAATCGGCGCCACCTTGGTTCATTATTCCACCAACTATGTTTTTGACGGCAAAAAAAAGAGCGGTTATAATGAAACCGACCGACCCCAGCCGCTTAACCGCTATGGGAAAACTAAATTTCACGGGGAGAAAAGAATTTTAGAATTAAGCGGTAAGGGTTTAAAATGGTATTTAATCAGAACTTCAAAATTATTCGGTCCTGGCGGCACCAGCGCTATGGCCAAGCCGAATTTTTTTGATATCATATTGGAACAAGCCAAGAATAAGTCGGGATTGGGAGTAGTTGATGACGAGATTAGCTGTTTTACTTATTCTCCGGATCTAGCCAAGGCAACTAAAGAACTGGTTCAAGCCGATAAAGGTTATGGCATTTATCATTTAATGAACAGCGGGGCTGGTACTTGGTATGAGGCGGCCGGGGAATTATTTAGAATAGCTGGATTGAAAATTAAAGTTTTGCCAATTAGCAGAGATAAATTATTGAAGCCAGCTAAGCGGCCGAAATACTCGGTTTTATTGAATACCAAGCTGCCGCCGTTAAGAGATTATAAAGAGGCGTTAAGGGAATATCTGGGGAAGTGTAAAATGTCTTTATTGTCATTGCGAGGAGCGAATGAATCCGCCAGCTGGCGGAGTAATGAGCGACGTGGCAATCTCTGATAAGCAAGAAAGACAGATAAAATAAAATGCTTAAATTAATAAATTTAAATTTTGCTTAAAGGATTTTGGCATTAAATTAGTAAAGTTTTTCTAACCAGAGATTGCTTCGCCCCGCCGATGCAGGGCTCGCAATGACATATAATTTTTTAATTTTAAACTTTTTATTATGAAAGGCATAATTTTATCCGGGGGCAGCGCCACTCGCTTATTTCCGCTGACGGCGACTACCTCAAAACAACTTTTGCCGATTTATGATCGGCAGATGATTTTTTATCCATTGAATGTTTTGGTAAAAGCTGGCATCAAAGATATTCTGATAATTGTCGCGCCCGAGCAGTCGGGTAATTTTTTGAATCTCCTGGGGTCAATCTTTGATAAAAGCGATGTTCGCCTAGAATTTAAAGTGCAAAAAAATCCTCGAGGACTGGCCGACGCTTTTATTGTCGGCGAAAATTTTATCGGTCAGGACAATGTCACCATGATTTTAGGCGATAATATTTTTGAGGATGATTTTTCTGAAGAAATTAAGAATTTTAAAAGCGGCGGCAAAATATTTGCTGTTAAAGTATCAGATCCGGAAAGATTAGGCGTCGTGCAGTTTGATACTAAGATGAAAGCCATAAAGATTGTGGAAAAGCCCAAAAAATGGATCAGCGATTACGCTATTCCCGGGCTTTATATTTACGATAATCGCGTAATTAAGGCGGCGAAACAAGTTAAACCCAGCGCTCGTGGCGAGGTGGAAATAGTTGACATCAACAATTGGTACCTGGAAAAAGGCGAGTTGGAGGTTGGCCTGGTAAGAGGCAAATGGCTGGACGCGGGAACTTTTGACTCACTCCTGGAAGCCGGGATTTATGTCAAGGAAAAGAAATTATATGAAAAATTTGATCCGATAATCAATCGGGCTATCGTGGAGTTTAATGAAGAGTTGAAAAATTTGGTTAAGAAAAAATTGTAAAAAGATGGAAAATAATCAGCGGAAAATTTATATTGGTTTTATAACCTACGGCGAAGCCACGGCCAAGTATTTGCCGTATTTTTTGCCTAGCTTAACCAATCAGACCTTTAAAGATTTTAAGATAGTGGCGGTTGATAATAGCCAGACGCCAGACAATGAAAATGCCCTATACATAAAAAATAATTTTTCGGAAATTGATTTAAAATGGGCGGGGGAGAATCTTGGTTTTGCCAAGGCCTTTAATTTAATGATTAAACGGGCGATTGACGGTGGCGCTGAATATTTTTTAGCGCTTAATCCGGATATGATATTTGAGCCGGATTTTATTGAGGAAATGGTGGCGGCGATAAAATCGGACGAAAAGATCGGCGCGGTGGCGCCGAAAATTTTCAAATGGGATTTCACGGTTAAGGGAAAAACCAATCAAATAGATAGTCTAGGTCTGGCCCTGAATAAGGAACAGCGTTTTTCCGACGCTCATCAGGGAGAAAGCGATCAACCTGACTTAGCGGGTGGAAAAGAGGTCTTCGGTTTTACCGGCGCGGCGGCGCTGTTAAATCTAAAAGCGCTCGCCGACGTAGCTTTTGATAATGGAAAGTTTAAAGAGTATTTTGATGAACTGATGTTTATGTATAAAGAAGACTGTGATTTATCATATCGTTTGCGTTTGGCCGGCTGGAAAATTGTTTTAGCCGAAAAGGCCGTGGCTTATCATAATCGTGCCGTTGCCGCGATAGGGGCGACTAATTTAAACATCGCCTTAAATCGCCGGAATAAGAGCCGTTTAGTCAAGCAATGGTCGTTTTTAAATCAGTGGATTTTACTTTTAAAAATAAAGGATTTGCCGTTTTCTTTGAATGTGAAGCTGGCCACCGCCTGGTACCAGCTTAAAAGCTTAGCCTTTGTTTTATTATTTGAGCCATATCTGTTGAAAGAGTTGGTTGTCCTGTGGAAGTTGTTGCCAGCAATAAAAAAGAGGCGGGAGCAGTTAGAAATTAAGGTTGATGTAAAAAGAGTTGAATTATTTATGAAATAAATAAATTTTTTGGTGAAGGCAATATGGACCTTTCAATTATCATCGTTTCCTGGAATGTTAAAGAAAAATTAAAAGATAATCTTAGAGCATTGTTTGAGAGTCGACATGCTGATTTTGAAGTTTTCGTGGTGGATAATAATTCGCAAGATGGTTCTGCCGCTATGGTACGGCGATTATATCCGCAGGTGAAATTAATAGTTAATCAAGATAATTTGGGATTTTCCCGGGCTAACAACCAGGCGATTAAACAGGCCAGCGGTAAATATATTTTGCTTTTAAATCCTGACATGAGAGTGTTTGACGATACTCTCTCAAATATGGTTTCCTGGTTGAATTGGCATGAGCGGGCCTGGGTGGCGGGGTGTAAGTTGGTAGACGAAAACGCGCGAGTAGTAAAGCAGGTTCGCCGTTTTCCGGCGCTTTTTAATCAATTGGCGATAATTTTAAAGATACCGCACCTCTGGCCGGCGATTTTAAATAAATATCTCTGGTCGAATTTTGATTATACTAAATCAGCCGCGGTTGATTCTATCAGAGGCGGTTTCTTTATAATAAAAAAACAAGCCATCGAGAAAGTCGGCCTATTGGATGAAAGATATTTTTTATGGTTTGAAGAAGTTGATTATTGCCGGCGCGTTAAAGAAACGGGCGCAGAAGTCTGGTATTCTAACGCGGCCGAATGCATCGATTTGGTCGGTCAAAGTTTTAAACAGGTAAATTTAGCGATAAAACAAAGATATTTTCGCGATTCCATGCTGAAATATTTTAGAAAGTGGCATTCGCCGTTTGCTTATTGGGTTTTAAAATTATGCTGGCCCATTGGTTTATTATTGGCCTGGGTAGCGGAGAAAGTGAGAATAAAAAGCGGTGGAAAAACATAATTAGCTTAATTTTTAAATTTAAATCCGCAAGCGTCTTCCGTTAGCCATTCGGCTTTAGTTCTAGGGTATTTCCGGCAATTTAATGGTCTTAGGGGGTGAATAAAACAAGATGATTTACCGTCGGGTTTGAACTTCAAAAAAAGACAGTTGTTGGGCAGCCGGCAGCAGGCGCCGCAATTAACGCATTGGCCCATTCTATTTTTAGCAACAGGCAGCATGGCAGTGAATGTTCTTTTAACTTTTGCCAGCCAGGTGTTTTTGTTTCTCTTAATCATATCATCAAGTTAGGGCGACTATTAGGCAAAAGAATATTGCCCGCCTCAGCTAGGGTTTTGCCAAAACTAATTATGCCTTCTTTATGGCCGCCCATGGCAATTATTTTTTTATCATTAACCTTTGCTTCTCTGAATAATCTTTTGATTTCTTTGGCCATTGCCGGAGTTCCGTAGGGAATATTTTTATTTGTCGTCGGAACTCGATCAACAAGTTTTTTCCACATTTTCAGATTATGAATATGAATAACTGCGTTGGTCTTTAGCGAACATTCATAAATTACCGCGTGGGATAAAGATTCGGAGGAGGCCTTGATTGGACCTTGGCAAGTTAAACTATTTTTCGCCAGATCATAATCATTAACTAAAACATAATGTTTTTCCGTTAATTTATGGAAATTGCCGGTTGCCGAACCAGTAATTATAAAGTTGTTATTTTTGCATCTCATGCTAATATTCCCAAAGCCAACGCCATTATTATAGGCGCCAATCAATCCGCGGCGATATAATTTATTTCGCCATTTATTGATTTCACGAAGTCTAATTAGCGGGATCGGCTTAGCGTTTATCCAGTGACAATTAAATTTAATATAACCTTCATCCATAGTTGTTTAGTTTTGTTCGCCTCGTTTAAGTAAGCTCTGGCAACTTAATCATTTATGCTCCGGATATAAATTAAGAATATCCTTTTCCGTAGCTTTACAGACTCCTCTTTCGGTAATAAGGCCGGTGATAAATTTTCTAGGAGTGACGTCAAACCCGTAATTTACGGCCGGGCTGCCTTTTGGCGCAATTAATACTTTTTCAATTTTACCATCATGCAGTCCGTCCAAGTAAAGCACTTCCTCGGCTTCTCTTTCTTCAATCGGTATTTCTTTTACTCCATCTCGCATCTGCCAATCAAAAGTTGAAGATGGCAAAGCTACATAGAAAGGCACTTGGTTGGCTTTGGCCGCTAAGGCCTTAAGGTAAGTGCCGATTTTATTTGCCACATCGCCGGTATAAGTGGTCCGATCTGTTCCCACAATACACATATCAACCATTTTATGTTGCATTAGATGCCCGCCAACATTGTCCGCGATAATATGATGGGGTACGCCGTAATTTAACAATTCCCAAGCGGTAAGCTTTGCTCCCTGGCTTTGAGGCCTAGTTTCATCCACCCAGACATGGACTTTAATTCCGGTATCATGAGCCGCATAAATAGGGGCGGTAGCGGATCCATAGTCAACAAAGGCCAGCCAGCCCGCATTGCAATGAGTTAAAATATTAACCGGTTCCCCTTTTTTCTCCCTACTTAGTTTTCTGATTATTTTTAATCCGTGCTGGCCGATCATTCGGCAATATTCCGCGTCTTCATCGGCAATATTGTTGGCCGTCTCAAAAGCAATTTTTATTTTATCTTCAATATTATTTGACTGTTTAATCGCGTTTAATTGTCGGTCAATCGCCCAGCCGAGATTAACGGCAGTTGGCCTGGTATTTTTTAGTTTATTCCCGGCGCTAATCATAAAATTATCAAAGCCGTTTTTAGGCGCTTCTAGAGCAGCGATATACATGCCATAGCCGGCAGTCGCGCCGATTAAGCCGGCACCCCTGACCCGCATATCTTTTATGGCTCTGGCCACATCGGCAACAAATTTTAAGTCTTCAATAATAAATTCATGCGGCAGTCTTCTTTGGTCAATAATCTGAACTATCTTTTTATCATCTTCTTTAATCCAAATTGTGCGATAATGTTTTCCGTTGATATTCATAATTCTTCAGTTTAATATTTTCTTATGCCATTTTTTGAGTTAATTGTAGCCGTATATTCGGTGTTGTGCGATGTTTCGGTCTGCGCGTTAAAACGAGACAACTTTATCGCTTTCTTTTACTATTTCGTGTAAATCTTTCATGGTTGAAATAGGGCACATTTGCGAGCCTTCCGATTCGCGGCTCTTTAAACATGTACCGCAGGCAAAAATTTTTCCATTATTACTAAGAAATAATTTCGCCTGTTCTTTAATGTTAAATTTTTTGCTATTAAGAGCTTCATATTCTACTCCCTTTGCTAGCAAAAAGATTTTTACCAAATTACCTTCTTTGAGCGAAAAATTTGCGAATCGAAAAGCATTCCATACAGTTTCAGCGTCATTTGAGTAGATAATAATTCCTAGTTTCATATTTATAAAGTTAATGTTAAGTATTTAGCATAGTCGAAAAGGAGCGAGCGATTTCGGCATAACGTATCGGCGTATCTGAAGTTTTAATGCTTTTTTATTTTTCTCTAATTTTAGATATTATTTTAACTCTTGACAACCCTGTCAAATCTGTTATACTGATAATGTCGAATACGGATTCTACTGAACTCCCGAAGTCCGAGACCCTAAGGGGGATCGGGCTTTTTGTTTTGTAAAATTTATGATAAAATTTTTATGTGGAGTTTAAGGGGCTACCTCACGGTGAGGAATCCGTATTCGACATTCGGATAGAGGGGTTCAATACCCCTTGGCTCCACGTCAGAAACCATCTCAAAAGCGAGGTGGTTTTTGATTTGCCAAAAAATAAAATTAATTTTCAATAAACAGAAAAATTATAAATTTATTCTCATCTGCTCCGCCGGATACTCGTTGTTATATGATGTAAAAAACTAATAAATTATTTAACTCTCAAAAAATCCCAAAAGTCGTATAGCACTATGCCAATATAAAGTAATATAACGAATCCAAAAATTATAGCATAGAAAGAGGGATAAATTATTTTAACTGCCAGCACAATACTTTCAAGCAGTAATGCTATTAGTAGTATAAAAGTAAAAGTCGCACCATGTGAAAGCAGCTTTCCTGCCATTGAGTCAAGTTTGCTTTTTTCATAAGTAAAGGCAAAGTTTGCGAAACATACTGTTACAAGCAACATACTGATTATAAGAAGAAAGTCGCTTATTTGTCCCAGTCCAATTTGATTTATAGAGTTCGCAATAACAGGCCACAGGGAAGCTGCGATTATAACAATAATCGCGTTTTTTATTATATTTTTCTTAAAGGAATTTAATACCATAATTTTTGTGGTTAAAATTTATTAGTTTTTTATTTCACATAATGGCTTCGGAATAAGCGAAGTGGCCGAAGGAATTTCGTAGCGGAGCGGAGAAATGCCGAAAGGCCATTTTGCGTATTCCGAGTTATGCGAAGTCGCGAGCGACAGCGAGCGAGTGAGCATAACGAGGAAGGATTCCGAAGCCATTATGCCGAAAAGGAGCGAGCGACCCGAGCCGACCGCAGGAAGGCGAGGGGGAGCGAGCGATTTCGGCATAACGTTTCGGCGTATCTGAAGTTTTAATGCTTTTTTATTTTTGTCTAATGTTAGATACTTTTTAATCTATTGACAAGCTGGCTTGTTGTGTTATACTAATAATGTTAAGTGCGGAATCTGTTGAACTCCAAAGTCCGAAACCCTAACGGGGATCGGGCTTTTTGTTTTGTAAAATTTATGGTAAAATTTTTTTGTGGAGTTGAGGGGCCACCTCATGGTGAGGGTTCCGCACTTAACATTCGGAATTGAGGGGTTCGATACCCCTTGGCTCCACCTCAGAAACCATCTTAAAAGCGAGGTGGTTTTTGATTTACCGTATTGAAAAATAAAAAAGCATTAAAATTTGCGTGAGCGAGCGTTAAGAATAAAATTATTTTTTTATTTTCCCTAGTAATATATGATAACTTGTTCCAGTAGATATTAAGCTTGATGAATTATTTTTTTCCGTATGCAGAATTGTATATTCTCCAGAATTGAGTTTTTCACTAATTTTATTATTTTGATATTCATTAATTTTGTCACTAAATAATTCGTGTAGTTCAATGTCGTATATATTTCGATGTTTCCACCAGCCCTTAATAACAATAACAGATGTTATAGTTAAAGCTACAATTGAAAATAGCAGAGAAATTAGTTCCATGAGATTATTTTTGATAAATTGCATAAAAAATAATTTTATTTAGCTCGCGAACCAGATACGCCGTGTTAGGCGATGTTATTAAACTTTTTATTACTTTCCTCTTCCTCTAACTTTTTGGCAACTTTTATTGCTACATGCGATCTTACGGTCATAAAATACCAAAAATACAGACCAGCAACTACAATTACAACTAATAATGTGTTAATTGTTACATCTTCAAAAGAATATGATATTTTTGCAATAACTATTAGTAAAATCCATAACTTAGGAGTTAAAAATTGCCAAAAAAATCTAAAAAATAATTAAGAAATTTCTGGCTATTTCACATAATGGCTTCGGAATAAGCGAAGTGGCCGAAGGAATTTCGTAGCGGAGCGGAGAAATGCCGAAAGACCGCAGGAAGGCGAGGGGGAGCGAGCGATTTCGGCATAACGTATCGGCACATGCGAAGTTGCGCCGTGAATTATTGAATTAAATGTTAATTATCGCCTATCTTGATTATATCACTAAACTTGCCATTTCGTCAGCGCAATTTGGGTTGAGGAAATTTTGCACTCCTTGAAATATAATTGCGCAAAATTTCTGAACCGCATGTGCCGTGTTGTGCGATGTTTTAAAAAACAAACATTCTTTATAAAAAAGAGCCTTTTTGAAATTTTTTGGCTGGGCTTGACAGGCCGTCTGTTTTCTGCTATACTAATTTGAACGCTAATTTTGGCGTTGAATTGTTCCAAAAAACCACGAAGGAGGAAGTGCGATGGAAGAGCTGACGATCGGAACTAAAGTGGTGTTGAATGTTGGTGGCAAAGAAAGTATCGCAAGAGTCACCGACAAAAACGGTACTATGATGGAGCTGACAACAGAGAGTGGCGAAACTTTGTTCATGGAGCTTCAGAAAGCAGGGGATGGTTGGGAATTGGTCCCCAACACCCGTATGGTGAAGATGACTACCCTGTAGTACTTCACCTACATCACATCTCGCCAATAGCTCGTTCAAGGATAAAAACCTTGCGGGCTTTTTTCTTTTCCAAAAAAATTTCAAAAAGGCTCTATAAAAAGATAAAATGTTTATTTTTTAAAATTTCGTACAATGGCTTCGGAATAAGCGAAGTGGCCGAAGGAATTTCGCAGCGGAGCGGAGAAATGCCGAAAGGCCATTTTGCGTATTCCGAGTTATGCGAAGTAGCGAGCGAGTGAGCATAACGAGGAAGGATTCCGAAGCCATTATGCCGAAAAGGAGCGAGCGACCCGAGCCGACCGCAGGAAGGCGAGGGGGAGCGAGCGATTTCGGCATAACTCTCTATTATACGAACAATTTTTTAGAATTTGCTTTAGTTTGTATATTATGCGAAATTATGATATTATTTATTTAAAATAATCTCGCTAATATTATTATAGTTTAAAATCTATGAAATTGGAAGAGCTTTTAAAAAGAATAGAAAACGAACTTAAACTTAGAAACTATAGCCGAAAAACTATTAAGAGCTATTTAATTTGCCTGGCGGACTATTTTCGCTATATTAAAAATGTCGTAAAAGATCCTGATATCGGCCTGATTAAAAGATACCTTCTGGAAAAACAGGATAGGGGGCAGGCCTCGCAGACCATCAATCTTTATTTAAACGCCATAAAATATTTCTACCGAGAGATTTTTAAAAATAATGTTCCCCTGGATATTAAATTTGCCAAAACGGCGAGCAAGTTGCCCGTCGTCTTGTCTAAGAAAGAAATAGAAAAAATAATTGATTCAATCAGCAACAAAAAACACATGCTACTTATCGCTCTCTCGTATGGGGCGGGTTTTAGGGTAAGCGAAGCCATAAATTTAAAAATAAAAGATGTGAATTTGGCTGAATTAACCATTCATCTTAAGGGCGCTAAAGGTAATAAAGACCGGCTAACGATTTTTCCCGAAAGAGTCAAGGCGGGGCTGGCTGAAATTATGGCCTTGCGCGATAAAAACGATTTTGTCTTTGCCAGTGAACGGGGCGGGCATTTAACCGAGCGGTCGGCGCAAATGGTATTTGAAAATGCTTTGAAAAGATGCCATATTAATAAAGAAGCCACTTTTCATTCCTTACGGCATAGTTTTGCCACGCATCTCTTAGAAAACGGCGTGGATGTGCGCTATGTTCAGGAACTCCTGGGCCATGCTAATATTAGGACTACGCAAATTTATACCAAAGTGACTAATCCAAGTTTAAAAAAGATAAAGAGTCCGCTGGAATAAAATAAAATGTAAAATTAAAAAATCAAAATGGAAAATGACAATGTAAAATTTAAAAATAATAAGCGAGTCGCGATAATATTGGTAAATTACAAAGACTACGCGGAAAAATATTTAGCGGATTGTTTGGCTGGGCTAAAAAAGCAGGATTATGCCGGCGAAATAAAAATATTTATAACTGATAATGAAAGTACGGCGGAGAGTTATGGGTGCGTAAAAAAGATTTTGGACGGAAACAGCCCCTTCCCTCCCCCCTCGCAAGGGGGGCATAAAATCCCCCTCGCCCCCCTTATTAACGGGGGTAAATACGAAATAATCAGAAATAAAAATAACGATGGTTTTGCCAAGGGTAATAACGATGCTATTAAAAAGGCGCTGGAGCAGGGATTTGAATATGTAATCTTGTTTAATTTGGACACGATTATTGAGCCAGATTGCGTAAAAAAGATGGTGGAAGCGGCAGAGAATAATCTGGATTCCCGCCTGCGCGGGAATGATAAAAAAGAGATTGGCGCGGCGCAGGCGCGATTGATGCTCTGGCCGGAGAAAGAAAAAATCAATAGTTTAGGCAACATAACTCACTTCTTGGGGTTTGGTTATACCGATGGTTATGGAGATGAATACAAATCCCCCCCACTCCCTTTGTTAAAGGGGGTAGAAATTTGTTATCCATCTGGGGCGGCGGTGTTACTTACTAAAGAGGCGCTAAAAAAAGTCGGGCTGTTTGATGAAGAATTTTGGATGTATAATGAAGATCAGGATTTGGGCTGGCGGATTTGGCTGGCCGGTTATGGCTGTGTTTTAGCGCCGGGAGCCGCGGTCTATCATAAATACGAATTTAGCCGCAGTATTAAAAAGTATTATTGGTTGGACAGAAACCGTATCATGGCCATTTTAAAAAATTATCATTGGGCGACTTTAATGCTAATTCTGCCGGCTTTTGTTGTCATGGAAATCGGCTTGATATTTTTTGCTTATAAAAACGGCTGGTTTTATGAAAAAATAAAAGTTTACAGTTATTTTTTGAATTTAGCCAATTGGCGGAGAATTATGGCCGAAAGGAAAAAAGTTCAAGAATTGAGAACAGTGCCAGACAGAAAAATAGTTAAAATGTTTAGCGGTAAGATTTGGTATCAGGAAATAGGGGGAAAGCGGCTAAGGGTCGCGAATGCGCTATTTAATGCGTATTGGAAAATAATAAGAGTTTTGATAAGATGGTGAACTATAATGTAAAATGTAAAAATCAAAGTGTAAAATGACAATGTAAAATTGAAAAATAAAAATGCATATAATTTTATATTTTAAACTGTAATTTTTCATTTTGATTTTTAAACTTTACATTTTTATGGATGTAAGCATCGTCATAGTTAACTATAAATCTAAAGACCTTACTCTAAATTGTCTTCGGTCTATCAAAAACGCTGATTGGCCGGGTTTGGATTATGAAATTATCGTGGTGGATAATTATTCCGTGGATCTAGCCAGCCGCGATTTAGAGCCGTTCGGGGAAATTAAATTTGTCATGAATGGGAGAAATATGGGATATGGCGCGGCCAATAATCAAGGGATCGGCCAATCCCAAGGCAAATATATCGTGATCATGAATCCGGATACTTCCGCTTCAAAAGATATTTTTATAAAATTGTTTGATTTCATGGAAAATAATCCGCGCGTTGGCGTGGCCGGACCTAAGCAGTTTAATTTGGATCAGACCGTTCAGGAAACCTGTTTCCGCTGGCCCGGGCTGCTAACGCCCTTGTATCGGCGTACGCCGCTCGGCAAGATCGGTTTTGCCAAAAGAAATTTAGACAGATTTTTGTATAAAGATTATAATAAAGATAAGATAGGCGAAGTGGATTGGCTTTTAGGATCATTTTTATTTTGCCGAGCCGAGGCGCTAAGGCAAGTTGGCGCTTTTGATGAAAGGTTTTTTATTTACTTTGAAGATATCGATCTATGCCGGCGTTTTTGGGGAGGCGGCTGGCAAGTAATCTATAATCCGGACGCGGTCATTACGCATAATCATGCGAGACAAAGCGCCAGAACACCCTGGTATAAGTTTTTTAAAAGTATCGCCGCCTGGCATCATTTAGCTTCCTGGGTAAAATATTTATGGAAATGGCGAGGAAGATAACAAAATAACTATTTAAAAATTTATGGTTATGATTAAAAAAATAAGAAAAGCCATCGTGGCTGTGGCCGGTTCTGGAACGCGGCTCTTACCGGCGACTAAGTCAATGCCTAAGGAAATGCTGCCAATCGTTGATAAGCCGATTATTCAATTGGTGGTTGAAGAATTAGTGGCGGCCGGCATTGAAGATATAATTTTAGTTACCAAGTGGGACAAGAAGCCGCTAGAAGATCACTTTGACCAGAATTGGGCGCTGGTTGATGAATTAAAAAAAGCCGGCAAAGATAAACTGTTGGAAGAAGTTAAAAAGATATCTAATTTAGCCAATTTTATTTATATCCGTCAGAAAGGGCCGTATGGCAACGGCACGCCCGTCTTATCGGCCGCCAGCATCGTTAGAGATGAGCCGTTTATGTTTGTTTGGGGCGACGATCTAGTTAAATCAAAAATTCCTTTTGCTAAGCAAATGGTGGATGATTATAATAAGACCGGCCATCTAATGATCGGCGTTCAGGAAGTGCCGCTCAATCAGGTCTATCGTTATGGCATCGTTAAAGTTAAAAAAGGCACCATGCAAATTGAAGACATCGTGGAAAAACCAAGCGCCGAGGAAACGCCGTCGAAATTGGCTGATTTCGGCCGCATGATTTTAAACCAGGAGATAGTTGATATTTTGAAAGAGACGGCTCTAGGCAAGGGCAATGAGCTCTATCTTGTTGACGCGCTTAAAACTTATGTTAAAAATGGCGGAAAATTTTACGCTAAAGAGATTGAGGACGGCGAATGGCTTACCACCGGCGACCCGTTAAATTACATGAAAACCATGCTGAAATACGCTTTTGATCGCGAAGATATTGGATCGGAGATGAAAAAGTTCACTAAAGAGTTGCTGGAAAAGGAAAAATAAAACTAGCCTTTTATGGCCCCTTTAATAAAGGGGTCGCCCGAAAGGGCGGGGGATTTATAAGCGAGGGGTGAAATAGATTTTTTTTAAAAAAAATCCCCCTCACCCCCTTTGTTAAAGGGGGTAAAATACAATTTCTATGAAATACGACATGATCACCATCGGCGGCGCAACCGAGGACATAACTTTTTATACCGGCGAAGGAGTCTTGCTTAACAATAAAAAAGATTTAACCAAACAAAAATTGTTGGCCTTTGAATATGGCGCTAAAATTAAGGTTGATAAATCTTTTTCCGGCTTTGGCGGCGGCGCGGCTAACGCCGCGGTCTGCTTCGCCCGTTTGGGCTTTAAAGCGGCTTGCCTGGCGTCAATCGGCGGCGACGAGCGCGGGCGGATAATTTTAGGTAATTTTAAAAAGCAGGGAGTGGATGTGTCCTTAATTCAAAAAACCAAGCAGGCCGAAACCGGATTTTCTTTCCTCCTAGTTGGGTCGGGTAATGAACATATTTGTTTTTCCAATCGAGCGGCTAACGACGAATTACGAATTACGGATGACGAATTACGAATTATGCGAGATGCCAAGTGGATTTATTTAACTTCATTATCAGGAAGTTGGCGTGAAAATTTGGAAAAGATTTTTTCAATCAAGAGCACAAAGATCGCCTGGAATCCCGGCCATCGGCAAATTTTAGCCGGAGTGAACGGCTTGAGAAAATATTTTAAGCGCGCCAACTGCTTGATTGTCAATAGAGACGAAGCCATTGAAATAGTTATGTCAGACCGGAAATATAAAAATCAGGGCGCCGCATTTTTTGGCGGCGCTAAAAATTTATTATCCGCTTTGGCTTCTTACGATTCTAAAATTATCTTAATAACCAACGGCCGCCATGGCGCCGATGCTATGTCCGAAGGCAAAATTTATCATCAGCCGATAATAAAAGAGCGGTTGCGCGTTGACACTACCGGAGTCGGCGACGCTTTCGGCTCGTCCTTTATCGCCGGCTGGGAATTATACGATCACGATATTAAGCGCTCGCTTAAGCTCGCGGCCAAAAACTCGGCCGCGGAAATAAGCCAGCAGGGCGCGCAGAATGGGCTGCTTTGGAAGAAAGATATTTAAGAAATTGTCATGACATTAAAATATTTACCATGCAAGTTCCAATTGAAGTATCGGCCCGCCACATTCATTTGTCAAAACCGGACGCGGAAAAATTATTCGGCGCCGGTTTTATTTTATCCAAACTTAAAGATCTGTCCCAGACCGGCCAATTCGCGGCCGGGGAAAGGGTCAAATTAGTCGGCCCGAGAGGCCAAATAGATAAAGTTAGGGTTTTAGGGCCATATCGCAAAGCAACGCAAGTGGAAGTGTCAGAAACCGACGCTAAGAAACTTGGGTTAGAACCGCCGGCCAGGGATTCGGGAAATTTAGATCAGACGCCGGGTATAAAAATTATCGGCCCGTTCGGGGAGCTCTATTTAAAGCAAGGCGTGATTTTGGCTTTAAGGCATATCCATATTGATCCAGAAGCGGCCAAAAAATTAGGAATTAAAAACCACGACCGGGTTAAAGTTGATGTCAGCGGCGCGCGCGATTTATTATTTGAAAATGTTTTAGTCAGAGTTGACCCGTCGTTTAGATTAACCATGCATATTGATACTGATGAAGCTAACGCCGCCGGCATAGACAAAAATAATAATACGGGGGAGATAATAGTATAAAATTAAAGTTTAAATTTTTTATTGTCATTGCGAGGAGTCTGTAATCAGGCGACGAAGCAATCTCATAAATGTCGAAGGATAATCATGATGTGAAAATGGCAAGATTTAGTTAGATATAGTCATATGTGAGATTGCTTCGCTCTCTACGGTCGCTCGCAATGACAGTTCAAGATAATTAACCTTATGCCTGAACTGCCGGAAGTAGAAACTATTGTCCGCGATTTAGATCGGGAATTGAAACATAAACAAATCATTGCCGTTGAATTTCTGGACAAAAAAGTCTTTCAGTCGCCTGATCAAGAAATAAAAAATATTATTGGCCAGAAGATTAAAGCGATCAGGCGGCGAGCCAAGATGATAATTATTGATTTGGGCGATAGTTTTTTAATTATTCATCTTAAAATGACCGGACAGCTGGCGCTTCAGACTGGAAAGGATTTTATTGTTGGCGGCCATCCGATCATAAATCAAAATCGGCGTCTACCCAATAAATTTAGCCGGGCGATTTTTAAATTTAATGACAGCAGTATTCTTTTTTTTAATGATGTCAGGCGTTTCGGCTGGATTAAACTCGCGACCAGCGCTGAATTTTTAAAATTTGATCAAGGTCTCGGGGTTGAGCCCTTGAGTTTTAATTTTACTCTAAAATATTTTAGGCAAGTATTGTCAGCTAGGCCGAGAACTACGATTAAGCAGGCGCTCTTAGAGCAAAAGCATATTGCCGGCATCGGCAATATTTACGCTGATGAGTCGCTGTTTTTGGCTGGTATTAAGCCGTTTCGGCGGGTAAGAACCCTGAAAACTGAAGAAATAAAAAAATTATGGCGAGTCATTCCGCAGATATTGCGTTTAGCCATAAAGCGCCGTGGCACTTCGTTCAGCGATTATGTGGACGCGCAAGGCCAGGGCGGAAATTTTATAAAATATCTAAAAGTTTATGGTCGGGCAGGGGAGAAGTGTGGGGAATGCGGCGGCTTGGTTAAAAAAATGAAACTGGGCGGCCGGGGTACGCATTGGTGTGATAATTGCCAGAAGTGATTATATTTGTCATTGCGAGCGACTGCAGGGAGCGTGGTCGTCGCTACGCGAGATCTGGCGTAGCCATGACAATCTCACGAACGGCAAAAATAATTATAATGCAATAGTGGCGAGATTTAATGAAATATAGTCATACGTGAGATTGCGAAGCTTGTCCCGACCCCGCACTTGATGCGGGGGAGGGATTTGTGTTCGCTTCTCGCAATGACAGGGCGAATGTGTTATAATTTAAGTGCCTTTATGAAAATAAAATACTCCATATTTATAATATTTTTCGGGATTATTATTTTCATTTTCCCGACAGCCAGCCAAAGCTCTATTGATTGCTGTTATCACGAATGCCGTCTGACCGAACCGGCCAGATGCGATGGCGCCTGGGTGCAAGAATGTAAGACCGGAACGATTTGCGACATTGATCCATATAATGATTGGTGTAATAAGGTTAACTGCGCGGCTAGCGGCAAGGTTTGCCAAAATGGCGTTTGCGTCGGTTCTAGTTGTACTGTAAGCTGTCCCACCGGCCCTGGCTGCCTCAATTCTTTGGTTAATGGCCAAATTACTAGCGGTGAATGCTGCGGTTCGGGCGATTGCTATCAATGTCGAACCGGCTATGTTTGGGATAGCGCTGACAGAATCTGCAAGGCCAGCGCCGTTCCCGCTTGCGGCGACGGCACGCCGTATAACAGCTGTTCTACTAATCAAGGCGCGCCATATTATTGCAATAGTTCGGGCAGTTTAGTAGAAAATAGCGGTAGTTGCGGTTGTCGTAATAATTGGGTGCCCGGATCAGCCGGTACTTATTGCTGTGATAATCAGTGCAATAGCAGTTGTTCTACTAATAGCGGTTGCACCGCTATTCCTGATCCGGACTGCGCCTGCCAAAGCGGCAATGGTTGCTGCGGCCGGGGCTGTACCAATGCCAATGACAGTGATTGCGCGGTTATTCCTGACACCACTAATCCGCGGGTAGATTCATTTACGGCTGCTTTGGCGGCCGGCACGGTTACCGCCACCTATACCATTACTGACGAAACTCAGCTCAAGGAGGCGCAACTTTGGCGCGCCGCCTATGATGCCGTTAATTGCAGCACTGGTCAAGAATTAAACTGCGGCTGGGGCAACATACCTTCTGGCGTTGCCCAGAAACCCGCCTCCGGCCTTTCTTCTGCCGGTACTCTGACCGACACTCCGGGGGTCGGCGCCTGGTGGTATGGCATTCACGCGGTTGACCAGGCAAATAATTGGGCGCCGGAAGCCACGCCCAGAAAGATTGTTATTTCCGCCCTCTGTACTCCTAACGGTTGCAACGGCGTTTGCCCGGCCGGCTGTACGGCCGCTCAAGATCCGGACTGCGGTTTAGCCGGCTGCTGCGGCAACGGCGTCTGCAATACTGGTGAAAGCAATGCGACTTGTTCCGGCGATTGCGCGGTCTTAACTTGCACTTCTTTTACCTACTCCGCCTGGGGAACTTGCGCGAATGGCGCGCAGACCAGAACCGTTTTTACCAGCTCTCCCGCGGGTTGCACCGGAGGTATGCCCATAACCACTCAAAGTTGCGACTCTATTAAACCTGCGGTAGATTCATTTACGGTTGCCACCGGACCAGTTATCACCTGGAGTGTTTCCGATACCGGCGGTTCTCATCTGGCCCGCGTTGAAGTCTGGCGCGCTCCGGACGCATCAGGCAATCCCGGGACTTGGGCGGAAGTCGCGTCTTTGCGTCAAAATATCGCCTCGCAAAATATTGATACTCATTCCGGTTCAGCCACGGATAATCCTGACCCTGGCGTCTGGTGGTACGGCCTTCACGCGGTTGATCAGGCAAATAATTGGGCACCGGAAGCCACGCCCAGAAAGATAACCATTGTTGTGGCGAATCTTCCGTCAATCCCAACCAATGCCAATGCAATTTGCCTATACAATTTTAATGACGCAACATCCGCAAAAATCTGCAATTATTATTTACAGAAAAGACCCGGCGCCAGCAAATTAGGGCTTGATGTGCCGGATTCAATTTTTGACAATACTTTAATTAGCAGCTCTGTTCCTACTCCGCGGCACAAGGAATGGTCAAGTCTCGCGGATTTTATAAATTATATAAAAAAGCCGCTTGACGATTATGTTGCCGCCCACCCTGAATTAAAAATAACCCATGTGGCAATAGCTAAAGGACTGCCGATAAGAATAAGCATGCAAGTCATCCCGCCAATTGAATATATTGATGCATTGACAGGGCAACCCGTTAGGATAACTCAAAGCCATATGTCAAACACTACCGCGTTTGAACCAGAACTGGATTATAGTTTGTGCGCCGTAATAGACGAGGCCTGCTCCAAGAAGCTTTACAATAGGGATAACCGAGCTAAGCTGCTGCCTGACGCTAATAATGACTTTAGCCCATATTGGCGCGCCAGAAGCGCGCGTCTTTTACAGCATTTTGACGCCGCAGATTACCAATCCTTTGGACTGGGGATGAGGCCAAAATATGTTTCATCAAATCTCAATGGCTATAACCTTGCCGACATAAAAAAAATGATTGACCGGGCGCAGGCAACTCCGCCGGACCTGCGGAGCGCCAAATGGGTGGTGGATGGAAACGCGACAGATATAATAAATAATGATATCTGGGAGGAGGAATTTGCCACTGCTTCTAAATTTCTTTCTGCGACGGCAGGAATACCACAGAACAACATCGTGCTGGAGAAAACCGATGTTGCTCCGCTGGACCTGTCCGCGCTTGGCGGTCCAGTGGTAGGTTATTACGGGTTTGGAACGCATCATCCAAATTATTTTTTTGATTGGGCGCTTAGGTTGGTGAAAGCCCCGGTGGCCAACCGAGCGGTAATAACCGCCTATGAATCATTTAACGGCAATACTTTTTCAATTGACCCCTATACGCCATGGAGCGTATATTTAAGAGCTACGGATGAATCATACTTTAGTAAACCGCCTGATTTTATTTCCTCAATCGCTTTCGGCGGAACAAATTATTCCAGGAGCTTTTCCGGCGGCTACGGGAATGTTTACGAGCCAGGCCCTCCTGGGGCAGATCATGCCGAGGACTTCTTTTTATCCTATGCCTCCGGCATGACGCTGGCTGAAGCCTTCTTCAATACCTGGGAATCGCCCAACAATATTGCCTGGGGCGACCCGCTGATGCGGATAACTGATTCAACCGACAACAGCAAACCCAACGGCCTGGCCTGCGCAGATAATTCAGAATGCCGCCTGGGCAGCCAGTGCTTGGCTGATGATTTGGGATTCAAGTTCTGCTTTACGCCGGAGAATGGCAGCTGCCTGTTTGCCAGACCGCGCGATCCAACTCCCGAACTTCGGTTATATAATATATCCGCGCCCAACGGCGGGACAATATGCGAGTCTGCCGATCCTTATGGAAATGGAAAAAGTCTGGCCACTCTTTCGTGCTCCAATTCAGAGTGGCGGCGCACGGCCTGCGCGCCTGGCGGGCAATGCGGTTATACTACGACTCCAAATGTCTATTATGATTATCTTGTCGGTTCATTCGCCGGAGCTAGTTGCAAGAGTGTAATCGGACAAGAATGTACCGTGGACGCTGATTGCTCTAATGCTTATTGCGACGCAGATATGAGCGGAGTTAAAAGATGCCATACGACAGCCAGCTCCTGCGCTGGCGGTGAAGCAGGTAATGCGGTACCCAACGGAGCGTATGCCTGCGCAACGGATCAGAGATATAAAGCTCAATGTAATAATGCTGTTTGGTCAAGTCAAACCCAATGTCAAAACGGCTGTCGGTTTGGCTCATGCCTAGAAGATTTTTACAATCCAGCAACCCACGCTTTTAATTTAATGCCACAGCGCTCATATTTTTTGACGCTTCCAGTAAATACGGGCTCTAAAAAAATAAGTGAAGTTTTTATCAACCCCTTACCTGGCGTGTCATTAAAATTGTGGGGCACTCAGACGCGTAGTTGGAGTGGTGGTATTACATTTGATGAGTTTGATAATGTGTGGGATGGTATAGATTCCATAATTAAACCGGGTGATGTATTTAATATAGTGGCCCCTGCCCAATCTTTATTTAATATAACTGGCAAAGAGTTTGATTCAGCCCTGCCATTTAAAATTAAGAACACGCATACATACTTTGGAATGCCTTATTGCGCGGCAGGATACACGGCCTCAAAACTCCTTAGAGAAATATCGGCCAGAGATAATAGATGCGCGGCGGTAAGCACTGGTAACAACGGGGTTGACCCTGTTCTTTACTGGTCGGAGGTGGAAAATTCAGAAATTGCTAATGCGATAAAACAGGATTTTCAAATATTGCCCTTTGAAGGGTACTTTGTTAAATGCGCCGAGGGAGTTGACTTTACTTTCACGCCATCTTGTCCGGCGCCATAGAGTGACGCGATAGTTTTCAACGGCGTAATGTGGTATAATATAATCATCATTTTTCATGCTTATGAAAAGATTGTTTCACGGCGGATTATTAATTAAGTCAATCAAGCTGATTTTTATTTTAGCTGTTTTTTTATTGTCCGCCAACGGTTCCCTCTGGGCCGCTACCTCGCCTGACGCTGTCGGCTTGCGAGTTATACCTAATCCTGATTATTTATCGCCGTTGCGCTGGTACAATGAGAATATTAAATTAAAGGGCTCGCCTCAAGCCCTAATCGTTGACGGCTATGAAGCCGTGCGCGACGGCCGAACGGTTTATGTCAACGCGGCTAATATTTATTTACCCAATGATCCTGTTAACAATAAATTTTTCACTAATATTTATATCATCTCATATAATCAGCAAGCGGAAAATCCAACGGTAGATATTTTTGGCCAGCTGCTATCCCATTGGCGGTTCAATAAAGAAGCTTTAACGGTAGGCAAATGCGTTCAGCCGGACAAATTTTTGAGCGGCGATTGTCTGGTGGATGGTGAATGCAAAACCGGGGAATATTGCGACAGCCAAAAAGCCAAGATAATCCGCGACACCAGAAGGTTGTCGGATTTGGCTGAAATTAAATTTATTTTAGAAAAATTTAAAGCGCAAAGCGGCGTTTATCCGCAATTAGTTTCCGGCTCATATCTAGCCAAGGCCTCAATTTCGGTCTGGCCAAGCTGGAAAAATACTTTAGCCAGCGACTTAAAAAGCCCTTTGCCAATAGATCCGTTAAACCGGCTGGGCTTATGCGGTGGCGCTGGCTATGATAAAACAACCTGCTGGGATCCTGCCAGTAAAGAATTTGCCGGCGCCGATAAAAACGGCGATGGCCAGTTTGATTTTCCCTCATGCAGTTTTGCTTATGTTTATATAGCGAAAAATAAAGTCGCTTATACGCTTTGCGCTTTAATGGAATCCGGCTATATATCCACCTTAAATCCGGACGCCTGCCCCGGTTCGGCCGAAGCGTCAACCGGCCGTGAAGCGACTTGCGCTGATCTTGTCTGGAAACCCGATGATTGGTCAAATGTTTGTCCGGGCGATAAAATTGTTCAAACCAGTAATTGTGGCAACACCCGCACTCGTTCTGATGGTACCAAAGCTGAAACCAACCCAAACTGCGCCGCCAGCACTTGCCCCGGGTCAACCTGTGATACTGGTTGCGAGATTGTGCCAGGCGCTAAAGTAGAGACC
>Ga0209211_10001013_pt1 | contig 55290 bp, 51 predicted proteins | sample RifGroA2_FD_183992 | JGI IMG/M metagenome (GOLD analysis project Ga0209211, IMG submission 183992) | Groundwater microbial communities from Rifle, Colorado, USA - Groundwater A2 (SPAdes) (version 2) | ecosystem: Environmental > Aquatic > Deep subsurface > Groundwater | place: Rifle, Colorado... | reverse complement strand
GTAAGTTCGTGCGCCGGTAAAAAGCGCGTCTGCGGCGCGCAGATACAGTACCCGAAGAGTATAAGGACGCGATTCGGGCGCTCTATAAGCGATTTTCTCCAAAGCGTTCAAGCCGCGGAAAACAGGATTCGGAGAAGCAGGCAATTCCTCGTTAAAGGCGTTTCTCTATTTTTCGCCGATTTTTTGATATACTTACCGCAAGGAACGTTCGTGTATCAAATATTGTATGAAGCATCCATTGTTGCCGTTTGGTATTGTTCTTGTTGCGTTTTTTCTCGGCGCGGCCATTATTTTATATTGGTTTCCGCCTGAAATGAAAAAAACCGTCACACTCGACATACGGGGGGCGTCCATTACCGCGGAGCTTGCCGAGACGATTTTCGAGCGCTCGCGCGGGCTTTCCGGGCGGCAATCAATCGGTTCCGGAGAAGGAATGCTTTTTTTGTTCGACACCGTTGAGCCGCACACCATGTGGATGAAGGATATGGCGTTTCCCATAGACATTCTGTGGATTAAAAATGGAATAATCGTTGATATGGAAGAGAGCGTGCGTCCGGAGCAGGGGGTCTCTGATACGATGCTCAAGCGCTACAGTTCGGATATTCCCGCAGAACTTGTTCTTGAGCTCCCGGCTGGGTTTGCGAAAATGCACAGCATTCTTATCAGCGATGGGGTCACCCTCCGGAGCGGAGAACTTCCTCAAAAGTACCGGGCTTTTTTGGAGAAAAAATAATTTTCCGGTATACCCAGTAATACAACTTCGACTGGACAACACCAGAAAGGGAAATCCGATATGGAAACAATCCAAATGAAACATTACACGCTAACACGCACTTCCGAAGCCATTTGCTATGGTCGAAGTTGATATACTGGGTATACTCGGGCGATGAAAGATACGCTTGTTTTAGACATTGAAACAAAAAAATCGTTTGCCGACGTCGGCGGAAAAGAAAATATTTCCGCGCTCGGCATCGCGGTCCTCGGAACGTACTCATACGCGTCTGATTCGTTCCGCGCGTTCGAAGAGGGCGAGCTCGGGGAATTTGAGCGAATTCTTTCCGAAACCGATTACCTCATCGGATTCAACATAAAACTTTTTGATATACCGGTTCTTGGGCCCTACATCGCGCCGGGGATTATAGGCCGCGTCGCGGTCACCGATATTTTCGAAGACGCCGTGAATTTTTTGGGGCACCGCGTGGGGCTTGACGGAGTTGCGCGCGCGACCGTGGGAGAGGGGAAGTCGGGGCACGGACTCGAAGCGCTTGAGTGGTTCAAAGAGGGCCGGGTGGAAGACGTAAAAAAATACTGTCTCGATGACGTGCGGCTCACGCGGGATGTCTACGAGTACGGCAAGAAAAACGGCCATATTCTTTTTGAATCGCGCGGAGACGGAAAAATCCACTCGATTCCGGTTTCGTGGGGGAGTGCTCGGGCGCGCCCCGTCCTCGAAATTCTTGGTGAGGCGTTTAAAAACCGTAAGCGGCTTTCGATTGACTACGTATCGTCGGAGGACTCAGACGGACTGGGATTTAAAAAAACGCGCGCAATTGACATCTACGCCATAAAGCCGTCTGGCGATATCGAAGCGTATTGCCACTTCCGTAAGGGCGTGCGGGATTTTCGGATCGCGCGGATCTTGCGAGCAGAAGAAACGGGCGAGACGTATTCTTTACCGTCCGATTCTCAAGGGGCCTTGTTTTGATTTTTGGTTTCGTGGTATAGAAAAGGTATTATCTTTTGAAGTAAAGCGCATGGGCGGAAACGAAAATCTGGAAAGCATTACATTTCGAAGTCCGACGTTCGGGGCTCTTTCTTTTGACGGAGCGATTGACCGCATTGTTTTGTACATAAAAGAAAGCCCCCGCAATTCTTATAAAGTGATTGTCGGCACGGATTCGGCCTCGGCAACGCCGACAACGCTTGTTACGGCAATTACGGTTTTGCGAAAAGGCAAGGGGGGAATTTTTTTCTGGACCGAATCAGCCGAGAAGACGTACCGAACACTCCGCGACCGCATTATCGCGGAAGCCGTAGCATCCATTATGCTCGGACAGGAAGTGCGTTCGCGCCTCCGCGACACTCTGGGAAACGAATTTTTTTGGGACGGGAACGAGATTCACGCGGACGTCGGGAAAAACGGTCCAACAAAAGATATTGTGGAGTCGATTACCGGGATGATTAAGGGGTATGACTTTGAGCCGGTTATAAAGCCGTATTCCTTTGGCGCGTTTGCGGTTGCCGATAGGTTTACATAAGGGTTAGGGGGAATAATGCGAAAAAGGCCTGTTTTTCGGCCCCTTTTCTTTTGTTGTGCCATACATTGACTTTTCTGTCAAAATGGTATATAATATGCCTATTGTGTTAGGTAGGATGCTTTTCTTATTCGGGGTTCTGACAAACGACTTCCGTCCCTCCTCGGTAAGTCCGCCCTTGTGGCTAAGGAACCCCGAATAAGAAAAGCACGCCCGGGCAGGGGATTCATCAAGGGCACTCACAAAAACTTTACGTGCATTCCTCAGATGGATCTCCGACCCGGGTATGTTTCCCGATTGCAGTTCCTCAAACAAAAAAGGAAATAATCGTATGGGTTACGTGATACTCGGCGTCTACGCGGTCATCATGGCCGCGTTCCTGTGGTGGTGTTCTCGACAGTTGAACACCGTTCCTCCCAGGCCTCGGCCAGGAGAGCTGGGCTACACCGACCGAAAGGGGGTGAAGTGAAATGATGGTACTGTGGATCAGCGTCGTCGCGCTCGTGATCATCGCGGCGGGTGGTCTGATCTTCGTATCGCTCACGCCTGCGTTCGCGCAGGCCGCCGGAGTAATCATCAACCGATAGGGGAGATGTTCATGGATCTGCGGCGAATCATTCTTCAGACAAAGGTGGGTGGGAAGATTTTCAGGATTCCCGTCACCAGTGGAGTATGCTCCTCTGATCGACTCCCGATTACCGGTGCCTCCGGCGGTGTCACGCCTGATGCGAAGAAGGGTGTGATGAGTTGTGAGTGGGGCCCCGCGCCCCGGCATCGCATCGTCGCCTCTGGCGACGATGACGGCGTTCGCTGGGCGCACTTCGAGCCCATCCCCTAGTTCTCATCGGGCGAAGCTGGCGCACGACCTGACTCAGATCCACAAGATTTATGAATGTCAGGGTGTAACAGCCGGCCTAGCCCAGTAACACGGGGATCTCGAAGCCACGCGCTCGCGAGATCCCCCGCAGTTTTGATTCCGCGATTCGCTCTTTGCAATTTTTGTAAAAAAATCGCGGAATCAAAACTGCGAAAAATCCCCTTGCTATTGCTAGGGGATTTTTCGTTTTATAGAAATGCCCTCGGGCAGATTCGAACTGCCATTACAGCCTTCGGAGGGCTGCGTTCTATCCATTGAACTACGAGGACATATTTTGCGCGGGGGTCTGGTGAGCTATTTGTTTTCTCTTTGGGAGAATACTCCCGTTCGGATGATTTTTCAAACCCGCATCCGATATTTGAGAAAGAGAAGCGATACCGTATAATAAAACGGTATTTACACATACATGCAACTTTCATTTCACGGCGGCGCGCGGGACGTTACGGGCGCCTGTTACCTTCTCAAAACAGCGAAAACAAAAATTCTCGTTGATTGTGGGCTTTTCCAGGGGTGCGAGGAGTGTCCCGCGCTCAACCGTGAGAAATTCGCGTTTGACCCTTCAGAGATCGACGCGCTTTTTGTTACGCACGGGCACGTTGACCACATCGGCAGGATTCCCAAGCTCGTGAAAGAAGGATTCCGCGGGAAAATCTATTCAACTCCTCCGACAAAAGGAATTTCGGGCGTGCTTCTCGAAGACGCCCACCATATCGAAGAGCGGGAAGGGAATGAGCTCTATGACGAGAGTCATATTGCGGCTGCGCTCAAACTCTGGGAAGCCATTCCGTACAGAAAGAAGATCCATGTTGGTGACATTGCGGTTGAATTCCGGAATGCGGGGCATATTCTTGGATCTGCGTTTATCGAAATCGAAGCCGATGGCAGGCGTATTCTTTTTACCGGTGACTTTGGAAATTCTCCGTCAGTTCTTCTTCCGGAGCCCGAAGAGGTCAAAGGCATTGATTACCTTATCATCGAATCAACGTACGGGAACCGGACGCACGAGTCGGACACCCAGCGGAGAGTCGAGCTCGAGCGCGCGGTTGAGGACGCGGCGTCCCGGAGAGGAACTCTCATTATCCCCGCGTTTGCGACCGAGCGGACACAAGACATTCTTTTTTTGTTAAACCAAATGCTTGCCGAGAAGCGCATTCCCGACATTCCGGTTTTTGTGGATTCGCCGCTCGCGATAAAAGTGACGAAGGTGTTTGAAGAGTATCCTTCGTATTATCGCGAGGAAATAAAAAAACTCTATCTGTCTCATCCCCATTTGTTTCAATTCAAAAAACTCCGCCTCACCGAAAGCGTCGAGGATTCAAAGCGTATTAACGACGTTCCCCAGCCGAAAGTAGTTATCGCGGGATCCGGCATGATGACGGGCGGCAGGATTCTTCACCATCTTCGGCGCTATCTCGGCGACTCAAAAAGCATTATCGTTGTCGTGGGGTATCAAGCCGCGGGATCTTTGGGGCGCCGGCTCCTTGAAGGGGAGACGCGCGTGAAGATTCTCGGCGATGGTATTGACGTTCGAGCCGAAATCCGGAAGATAAGCGGGTTTTCGGCGCACGCGGACAACCCACAGCTTTTTTCTTTTGTGGAGCAAACACGTGAGACACTGAAGCGCGTTTTTGTCGTCCAAGGGGAAGACGCAGAAGCGCTCCATCTTGTGGGCGAGATCCGCGACCGTTTGGGAATTCCCGCTTTGGCGCCCATGCTTCACGACGTTGTCGAGTTTTCGTAGTCATGGTGTTTTTCCCTTTTGTAAAAGGTCTTTCATACTATAGAATAACAATGTATGAATCCCGTTAGAGGTCGCGATCGTCCATAGCTCTTCGGGAGTGTAGAAAACAGGTTTATTATTCTAAATTAAATTTCGTAGATTGCGGTTTTGATCGCGATCTACCTCTAACGGGATGAATCCAATACTTCACAGTCATCTGATGTATAAAATATGCATTTCCGGAGCTGCGGAAACCGGGCACTGCGCCCCAAACGCGCTTGAACTCACAAAAGCGCTCGGCCGGGAAATTGTCACACATAACAGTGTTTTGATTACGGGCGCGACAACGGGCGCGCCGTTTTGGGGCGCGATCGGCGCAAAAGAAGCCGGCGGGTTCGTGATCGGCGTCTCGCCCGCGTCCTCCGAGATAGAGCACGTGAAAAAATATCGCCTTCCAATTGATTACCACGACATTATTATTTACACGGGCTTCGGATATTCGGGCCGGAATCTTTTGTTGACGCGCACGGCCGACGCGATTGTCGTTTCCTGCGGACGGATGGGGACCTTAAATGAATTCACTATTGCGTTTGAGGACGAAAAGCCGATCGGCGTTTTGATCGGGTCCGGAGGAATGGCGGACGAAATCGAAGGAATCCTTGAAAAAGCGCGGCGGGGAAAAGGGAAGGTGGTGTTTGACTCAGATCCGAAGCGCCTCGTTGAAAAAGTAATAGAGCTCGTCGACGAGGAGAAAGTTCACGATGCCCAGTAGCGTACGATGGTGATTGCTGCCATAAAACTTCTCGGGGGAATTTTCATGCTCGCCGGCATGATCATCGGGGCGGGCATGTTTGCGATTCCGTTTTCTTTCGCGCACGCGGGCTTCTGGCTCGGCACGGCGGAGCTCGTATTCCTCGGGATTGCGGTTGTCCTCGTGCACCTTTCCTACACCAATGTCGTAATTGGAACTCCGGAAATGCATCGTCTGCCCGGATATGCAGGGCTTTATCTCGGGTCGTGGGCGCGTGTTCTTGCGTCTGGAAGCATGATTATAAGTGCGATCGGGACGCTTCTTGTATATCTTTTGCTCGGATCTCGGTTTGCGGGCGAAGCAATGCGCATCGGCGGTTTGATTTCATTTTCGTCGGGAACGCAGTCGCTCGACCTGTTTATCATTCTTGTCATCATGGTGCTGGGTGCCGCCATAACCTATTTTCCTATTCGTGGAGAAGCCATTATAAACGGGGTTCTTACAGCTTTTCTCATTGGTTTCATCGGATTTCTCGTCTACCTATTGTTTCCGTCGATACACCCCTCAGCAATCGGAGGATGGGAGTGGGAAAACGGCTTTGTCCCGTACGGCATACTTCTTTTTGCTTTGTGGGGAGGAGTCGTTATTCCGGACGTCGCGACGTTTTTTTCAAAAAATCCGTTCCAGACAAGGACCGCCGTGATCGCGGGCTCTGTTCTTCCGATCATCGTATATTTTCTTTTCTCGCTTGCCGTCGTCGGCGTTTCCGGCGACCTCACGAGTCAGGAAGCGCTCGCGGGGCTAGTCGGCAGTGTAAAAGAAGAAGTTATTTTGCTCGGCGCGCTCATTGGTTTTTTGGCCGTTTTTACGTCGCTTATCGCGCTTCAGAAAACATTTCAGGCGATGCTCGAGCTTGATCTTGGCGTTGGGCGCCTCGTTGCGTGGGCGGGAGCGAGTATTGTCCCGTTCCTTCTTTACCTTTTTGGATTTACCGATTTTATTGCGGTGATCGTCATCGTCGGCGCGGTCGCAATCGGGATTGACGTCCTTTTGATTCTTGCTCTTCACTATGCGATGAAAAAATCCCACGGGATTTCTTTTTCGTGGTTCGGCATCGCGGCGCGGGGAATTCTTTTTTGCATAATATTTGTCGGAATCGTCTACCGCCTTTTTTTTGCGGGAGCGTAGGCGGTTTTCATTACTGGTATGGACGAAAAAACGCCACCATTTTCTCTCAACGTCCTTTCGAATCCTTTTTGGTCAATGCCGCCCGAAGAGGTGTTTCGGGTCCTCGGGTCTTCTCCCGACGGCCTTTCGGATGAAGAAGCTCTCCGGCGTCTTTCTGGGTTCGGAAAAAATTCTCTTGAGGAAGCGCCGCGTCTCCGAAAAACAAAAATTTTTCTTGATCAGTTCAAAAGCCCTCTTATTCTTGCGCTTATCTTTGCGGGGATCCTTACCGCGATTCTCAGAGAATTTGTGGAAATGGGGGTTATTTTCCTTGCGGTTTTCGTAAATACGTTTCTTGGTTTTTGGCAGGAAAACAAGGCGGAAACCGTTCTTGAGCTTCTGCGTTCCTACATTCGTACGCGCGTCCGGGTGAAGAGGGATGGTGGTGATAAAGAAATTGATGCGGTCGAGCTTGTTCCGGGAGATGTCATTCGGATCACGCGCGGCGACCGCATACCGGCGGACGCCAGGATTTTTTATACAAACCGGTTTCAGGCAGATGAATCGGTTCTTACCGGCGAATCGCTTCCGGAAGAAAAGGACTCGCGTTCGCTTCCCGCGGCGACCGCGGTCGCAGAGCGCACCTCTGTGGTGTTTGGCGGCACTCTTGCGGTTGAGGGAGTGGTGGATGCGATTGTTACGGGAACGGGATCGATGACCGAATTTGGAAAAATTTCCAAGCTCATCCGGGAGCGCGAGCGAGCCGGATCACGGACGCCGCTTCAGGCCGCTCTCAGCCGTTTTTCTCTCTGGGTCGGAATAGTTCTCTCATTCCTTATCGCAGTACTCTTTTTGGTCGGCGTTTCTTCCGAGTATGATCCCGCCGAGATGTTTTTGATCTCCGTTGCCGTTGCGGTTTCCGCTGTTCCCGAAGGGCTTCCCGTGGCGCTTACGGTGATTCTTGCCGTCGGCGTCGAGCGGCTGTCAAAAAAAAGAGCGGTCGTACGGAAACTTCTTGCCGCCGAAACAATGGGATCAACGTCGATTATTCTTACGGATAAAACCGGGACCTTGACCGAAGCCCGAATGGAGGTTCGCGACGTGATTCCGTGGGGGGACGAGGGAAATGAAGAAAAGAAAAAGGAAATTCTCGAAAGCGCCCTTTTCCATTCAGACGCGATACTTGAAAATCCGGAAGAAGAAGTTTCGGATTGGCGCATCGGCGGCAATCCGACCGAGGTTGCCGTTATTCGAGCGGCCGCGAGAGCCGGTATTTCGTACGCCGGCTTTGCGAAACGGTTTCCCCTGACCGAACGACTGCCGTTTGATCCGAAACGAAAATTCGCGGCGGTGTCCGTTGTGCGTAAGAACGGCAGCGAATTTATTTTGTTCGGCGCGCCGGACGTCCTCTTGGGGTTTGTTGATTGCGGGAAGGAAGAGAAAGAGCGCGCCCTCGCCTTTATCGAAGAGCGTGCTTTCAAAGGAGAACGAATTCTTGGCGTTCTCGTAAAACCGCATACGCCGAGTGCTCCGTCCGAGTTTGAAAAATTAGCATCGTTTTCGCTTGATGCGACTTCTCGCGGGGTAGCGCCTTTGGTAACAGGATATCGGCTTCTCGGGTTTATTGCACTTCACGATCCGTTGCGTCCGGGAGTGAAAGACGCAATCGGGCGCATAGGGCGCGCGGGCGTCAGAACCGTGATCGTTACCGGAGATCATCCGGGAACCGCGGAAGCGATTGCGCGCGAGCTCGGGATGGTTGACGGGAGGGGTGCGGTGCTCACAGGGGAGGACTTGGTGCATCTCACGCCCGAGGAACTTCTCGCGCGCGCAAGCGAGGTTTCGGTGTATGCGCGCGTAACCCCGGAGCAAAAAGTCATGCTCGTGAATCTTTATAAAAATAAAGGCGAGGTCGTTGCGGTGACCGGAGACGGCGTGAACGACGCGCCCGCGCTTGAAACCGCCGACATCGGCGTTGCGGTCGGATCGGGAACAGACGTCACAAAAAGCGCTGCGGATCTCGTGATTCTTGATGACAACTACGAGACCATCGTCGAAGCGATTTCCGAAGGCAGGAGAATTCTCGATAACATCCGTAAGGTCATCGTCTATCTTTTATCTGACTCGCTCGATGGGCTTCTCCTTATCGGCGGCGCGATTATTACCGGTGTCGCCGTACCTCTCACCGTGCTTCAGATTCTTTTCGTAAATTTTTTTGCGGACAGTTTCCCCGCAATTGCGCTTGCATTTGAAGAGGGGGTCGATGATATCGGCGCGCGGCCGCGCCGGCTCCACCGGAATCTCTTTGATAATGAGATGAAGGTTTTAATTTTGGCGATCGGGATTCCGACGTCGCTTCTCCTGTTCCTCTTGTATTATTTTCTTCTCCGTTCGGGGTTTCCGACCGACCTTGTCCGTACGTTTATCTTCGCCGCGTTTGCTACCTATACCCTCATTCTTTCATTTTCGCTCCGCAGCTTGAAAAAAAGCATACTCGAATATAATCCCTTTTCAAACCGCTATCTTCTTTCCGGAGTCGGCATCGGACTCGCCCTTACGTTTCTTGCGGTATACGTTCCTGTTCTTCAGGATGTTTTTGACACTGTGCCTCTTCCGGCGCCTTGGCTTGGGGCGGTTTTTCTCGTCGGACTTTTTAATATCGCCGCGGTTGAGGCGGGAAAATTGTTCTTCCGAAATCGGAATTTTTGATACATGAGGTCATCTCCAAACTCCCTTTTCTGCTGCAATTCAGTAATTTCGGCTCCGCCTTCGTCAGTCCTCCTTGGCGTACTTTCAGTCAAGTACGCCCGCGTCGTCCTTCCTCGGCTCGCTCGGAATTGCTGAATTTCGCTACGAAAAAGAGTTTGGAGATGACCTCGTTCGCTTTCCCACGAAAAATCACTTAAAATGCAGACATGAGAATTGTCGCTGATTTCCATATTCATTCTCCATATTCGCGTGCCGTTTCCAAAGAAATGACGCTGGAAAATCTTGATCTTTGGGCCGGGCTCAAGGGAATCGCCGTTATGGGGACCGGGGACTTCACGCATCCCAAGTGGATGCAAGAGATTAAGATAAAACTTGAGCCGGCAGAAGAAGGACTCTATCGGCTAAAATCCCAAATTCCAAGAACCAAATTACAAACAAATTCCAAATTCCAAATTCCAAATTCAGAAACACGGTTTATTCTCACCGTTGAAATTTCAAGCATCTATTCGAAAGGTGGAAAAGTGCGGCGCATCCACAATATTATTTTTATGCCGTCCATTGCGTCCGCGGAAAAATTCAACGCGGCACTCGGCTGGCGGGGAAATTTGAAATCAGACGGCAGGCCAATCTTAGGGCTCGACGCAAAAGAGCTTGCGAAAATAGCTTTTGATACTGATCCGCGGGCGGTTGTGGTGCCCGCGCACGCCTGGACCCCGTGGTTTTCCGTGTTTGGTTCAATGTCCGGGTTTAATTCTCTTGAGGAATGTTTCGACGAATACGCAAAGCATATTTTTGCGATTGAGACCGGACTTTCATCTGACCCGTCGATGAACTGGCGGCTCTCCGCACTTGACCGTATAGCACTCCTATCGAATTCTGATAGCCACTCGCTTCACCGGATCGGCCGCGAGGCAAACGTGTTTGATCTTCCCGCGCTTTCCTATGATTCGATTATTGATGCGATCCGTGCAAAAGACCCGGAAAGATTTTTGTTTACCGTCGAATTTTTTCCCGAGGAGGGAAAGTACCACTATGACGGCCATCGCGCCTGCAAAGTCAGCATGAGCCCGGAGGAAACGAAAAAAGTGAAAAAAACATGTCCGAAATGCGGGAAGCCCTTTACGGTTGGGGTTTTATACCGCGTGGATGAGCTTGCGGATAGGCCCGCGGGCGCGCGGCCCGAAGGCGCGATTCCGTATAAAAATCTCGTGCAGCTGGACGAAATCATTTCGGAAAGCTTCGGCGTGGGAACCGCGTCAAAGCGAGTACAAACGGCATACCAAGAGCTTCTCGGAAAACTCGGAAGCGAGTTTTCGATTTTGATTGATGCTTCAGACGCCGATTTGAAGAGCGTGGCGCCGCCCGAGGTATGCGAAGGGATCCGCCGCGTCCGGGCGGGATCACTTCATATAGAACCGGGATACGATGGAGAATACGGAATCGTAAAGATTTTTACCGAAGAGGAGCGCCGGGATATCGTTACTCAAAAAAGTTTATTTTAGTATTTTTTTATGGCGTCACTCCTCCAATTTTTTAAAGTGAATCGCGTTGTCTCGATACTTATCGGAAGCGAATTTATCCTTACGACTTCGTTCGGCCTTCTGGTTCCGATCCTGTCTCTATTTATCGTAAACGACCTCGAGGGCGGATCTCCCCGCGTTGCCGGGTTTTCTCTCGCGATCTATTGGATTACGAAATCCGTTCTTCAGATACCAATCGGCGCATGGCTTGACAAGCACAAGGGCGAGATCGACGATTTTTGGGCGCTTCTGACCGGCAATATAGCAAGCGGGGTTCTCGCAATTTTGTTTGCATTTTGGGTGAAGGATATATGGGGATTATATTTTTTCGAAGTGCTCTGGGGGATTACGGACGCCTTTATCGTTCCTCCGTTTTACGCGATATTTTCTCGGCATCTCGATCCCGGCCGCGAGGGATTTGAGTGGTCACTTCGTTCGTCAATGGCGTTTGGGGCGGGGTCTGCGCTCGGGGGGGCTCTCGGGGGAATTCTTGCCGCAGCGCTCGGATACCGGTCCGTGTTTCTTTTTGCGGGCATCGGCGCGCTTATCGGCAGCGTCCTCCTTATTTTCATGAAGCCGTATATCAAATCGCGCGGCGAGGGTCCGGCGGAGAAAGTGTATATTGCGCCGAGGCGGTTGTGATTCGGATTTCCTGCTTTTTTCGACACGACCAGTCGCTCCTGCGGCGACTGGCCTAAGGAGCCGAACACGATTCTTTCGCGCGCTCAAGACCAAGCAATCGTGTTCGGCTATTGTCGGAAAAAGCAGAAAATCCTTGTTTTTGTAAACACATTAGGGCGTATGACAAATCGGGAGGTTGCGAATATCTTTCGGGAAATGGCCGCCCTCTATGATATGGAGGGAGTTTTCTATAAGCCGCGCGCGTATGAAAATGCCGCGGCCTCGGTTGAATCGTTCGGAGAAGAGCTTTCGGATATATATAAAAAAGAAGGCGAAAGAGGATTTTCAAAAGTTCCCAGCGTGGGAAAGGGAATAGCCGCGCATATCCGGGCCATCCTCGAAAAAAAGGATTTTCCCGAACATGCAAAGCTCAAAAAGATGTACCCCGTTGATATAATTGGGCTTACAGCGATTGAGGGAGTTGGGCCGAAGATGGTGAAAACCTTGTGGAAAAAATTGAAGATTCGGACGGTAGCGGATCTTGAGAAAGCCGCGCGCGGAGGGAAGGTTCGAGGCATTGAACATTTCGGAGAAAAAACAGAGAGAAAAATTTTAAAAGGAATTTCATTTTTACAAAGTTCCGGCGGCCGTAGGATTTTGGGAGAGGTCGCGCCTGATATCCGCGCGCTTTCTTCTATGATTAAAGCGTTTCCAGAAGTCGAGAGAATCAAGGTTGCGGGCTCCATCAGGCGGAAGAAAGAAACAATCGGAGATATTGATATCCTTGTGGTTTCTTCAAAGCCCGAAAAAGTCGCGGAGCGATTTTTGCGCCTCCCGTGGATCGATCACGTTTACGGGTCGGGCCCCGCAAAAACAAACGTGCGATTAAAAAACGGACTTGATGCGGATCTTCGCATTGTTCCGGAAAAATCATTTGGCGCCGCGCTCAATTATTTCACCGGCTCAAAAGAGCACAACGTGGCACTGCGAGAAATTGCAATAAAGAAGGGACTGAAATTAAACGAGTACGGACTTTATCGGGGGAAGAAAATGATAGCGGGAAAAACAGAAGAAGAAGTGTATAAAGCGCTCGGTCTTCGGTATATTGAGCCGGAGCTTCGTGAGATGCGGGGCGAGATTGAAGCGTCTCGAAAAAATGCGCTTCCCGATCTTATCGGGTACGGCGACGTCAAGGGCGATCTTCAGGTGCAGACCGACTGGACAGACGGCGAGGATTCGATCGAGGCAATGGCACACGCGGCCATTGAAGCCGGACTTCAATATATCGCGATTACGGATCACACGAAGTCGCTTGCGATGACTGGTGGTGCCGATGAAAAAAAACTTACCCGGCAAATGGAGGAAATCGCAAGGATCAATAAGAAATTTTCGAAGTCCGGCTTCAGAATTTTAACGGGAGCCGAGGTAAATATCATGAAAGATGGGTCTCTCGACATTTCCGATGACGTCTTAGCAAAACTCGACGTTGTGGGCGCGGCGATCCATTCTCATTTCGACCTTTCGCGCGCAGACGAAACAAAGCGGGTAATCCGCGCGATGGAGAACAAAAATGTTGATATTATTTTTCACCTCACGGGCCGGCTTATCAATAAGCGCGAGTCCATTGACATTGATTTTGAAGAAATTTTAAAAGCAGCTAAGCGAACCGGAACAATACTTGAAATAAACGCATTCCCCGAGCGCGCGGACATCAAGGATGCGTATATTCGGGAGTGCGTTCGCGAAGGGGTAAAAATGTCTATTGATTCTGACGCTCATTCCAAAGATCATTTCAAACTTCTTGAATATGGCATTGCGCAGGCACGCAGGGGCTGGGCCGAGAAAGAAGATATCATAAACGCATGGCCCGTCAAGAAAATGCTGAACTTTTTAAAATAGGTGCGCTCTGTGAGCGCTGTATTAAGAAAATGCCGTAGTGAGTTAACAAGCGGTTGAAAATATGTTTTCAGGTAATGGGAGATGAAAGTTGCTTGGTTTGCGCGTGGCGCAAAACTTTCATCGACCCTTAGTGAGGCCGTCGCAGGAGGCAAGACGCGAGAGCTTCCCGCGAAGCGGGAGCTCCCGTCTCCGGCCGAATCGTACCTGAAAACATGTTTGATAACCGCTATTGCGAGTAAAACTATGCCGGTTGAGCGTTCCGCAGGAATTATAATTTATCGTGATACTCCGGAAGGTAGAAAGTATTTGTTTTTGCGTGCGGCGCGCGACAAATCAACGCTCGCGCACGGGAAAACCGTAAAAGATTTTTGGGATTTTCCAAAGGGTCTGCTTGAAAAAGGGGAGTCGGGCATTGAGGCCGCGCGGCGCGAGGCAGAAGAAGAGACGGGATTTCGCGGAATCGAGATTCAGCCGGATTTCAAGCACACGGTCCAATACTTTACGTTCAGGACCGGGAAACCTGTTCCCAAATATGTTGCAATGTTTCTCGGGCGTGTAGCGTCCAAAGCCGTAACGCTTTCTTGGGAGCATGACGAGTATTTATGGTTGGGCTATGAAGATGCGAAGAAGCGTATAACAATTCCTAAAATGAAGGACGCGCTCGAAGCCGCAGAAGATTTTCTCCAAAAAAAATAGGCCGAAAGGCCGTGTTTGATAAATACAAATCTTGTTTCTTTCTTCGAGCTCAATATGTTTTTGAGACAATCATTTCTCGTTTTATGCTCCCGCGAGCCACTATGCTCTCCCGCGAAATGTGAAGGTGGAGGTACAAATTCACGAAGTTTCGCGAGGAAGGAAACCGGCTTTGCCGGAGGTCTCCTCGAGCGAAACGAGTAGAATTTGTCTCCGCCGGAACTCTTGAGCGGAGAGCATGGTGGTGAGTTACCGTTTTGCTTCCTCCACTATTTTTACAAATACATTCGGATGAGATTCCGCAATTTCTGCAAGGATTTTCCTATCAAGCTCAATATGCTTTTTGTGAAGCATGCCCATAAGGCGCGCATAATTTATGCCGTTGGCTTTGGCCGCGGCGCCGATCTTTGTTTGCCAGAGTCTTCGGGTGTCTCGCTTCAATAATTTTCGCGAGACATAGGTATTGGTCCACGCGTGCAAAAGCGCTTCGCGTGCGAGCCGTTCCTTTGATTTTCTCCCCCACTTAAATCCTTTTGCGTATTTAAGGAGTTTTTCTCGTTTTTTGTGGGCGGCGACGCCCCGCTTAATTCTAGTCATGGCGATTGTTATTTAAGAATTTTGGTATACCCGCATTTTTCGTTCGACGCCGGGTGAAAATGAAGAAAACGCTTTTTTGCGCTTCTGCGCTTTTTTCGATTCTTTCGCGTTAAAATGATTCTGTCCAGCTTGCCGGTACAAGAGCTTTCCAGTTTTTGTTATTTTTATTCTTTTCGTGAATGCTTTTCTCATATTACAACTACGAAGTTACGAATAGATACGAAAAATATGAATCATATTCGAATCAATATTCGTACCTTCGTAGTGATTTATTCTTTTACGATTACCGTGCTTATTCCTTGCGGAAATCTTTTCGGGGGTGATTCGAGCCGGTGGACAATCGGAATATACTCGAGAAATTCCTTAAATTTTTCCATCGCAAGTGATCCGTGCGCTTTTTCTCTCCCGCGAAGGCGCATCGAAATTCTCACCTTGTCGCCCCGCTCAAGAAATTCTTTTGCTTTTTCCGCGGTGCGGGCAAGGTCGCCCTTTCCGGTCGTGAATCCTATCCGCAGTTCTTTGAGCTCCGGTTCTTTCTTTTTGCCCCTACCACGTTCGCGGTCGCCCTTTTCCCGCTCGTATTTGAACTTCCCGAAGTCCATGATTTTGCAGACCGGGGGGTTTGCGGTGGGTGAAATCTCAATCAAGTCGAGCCCCCGTTCCCGCGCGGTTTTGAGGGCTTCCGCGGTTTCGATAACGCCGAGGTTCTCGCCGTTTTCATCTACGACCCGGATCGGAGTAATTCTGATGTATTCGTTTATGCGGTATCTCTTGTGGATGGTGAAGTATTTAGTGGTAGGGAAAGGATATCATGGAGGCGGGGAGAGTTGAACTCCCGTCCGAATTTTGTCTCGCAAAAAACGCTTACGTGCGTATTCCGACCGAAGTCAGAAAATTTGTTCGATTGCGTCGCATACCGTATCGAACAATCAGGTATGCCAAGCGCGATGGTATAACACCGGGTATGGACCTCACGCGCGTACGTCCGCCGATGCTCACAGACCGAAGTCCGCGAGAGACCCTTTATTTAGGCAAACGCCAAAGCGGGTTGCCGCGTAAAGGATTTAAATAAGTTTGCACTTATTGTGTGTACCGTTTGTTATGGAGGTCGGTACGCCCCCAACACGATTTTTTGCGATCGAAAAGACGTCGAATCCCGACGCCCCCGATTGTTATCCTTTCAATGTGCGGGCGATTTCACGGGTCGCCTCCCGTTTCCTAATCGTTTCGCGCTTGTCTTTGGTTTTTTTATGCCGCGCGACTCCGATCAAAATCTTGATTTTACCTTGTTTAGTATATACGCGAATCGGTACGATTGTCAAACCTTTTTGTGCCGATTTTCCGATGAGTTCTCGAATTTCTGACTTGCGCAGAAGGAGCCGCCGTGTACGCTCGGGTTCATAGTTTTGTGGCGTGTTTTTTGCCTGATATGGCGGGACAGAGACATTGAGAAGCCACGCCTCCCCTCCGCGAAGAACGACAAACGCCCCCGCGATGCTCATTCGGTGGTCTTTTATGGATTTTACTTCAAAACCGAAAAGCTCGATTCCCGCCTCGTATTCCTTAAGGATTTCGTAGTCAAACCGCGCGCGTTTGTTTGATGAAAGTTCGGGCATGGGGTAACCCCACTGTATCAAAAGACGCGATGAAGGTATAGTTTTTGCACATTCTTTGTTACTCTGTATATATGCGAAACGAAATCGAGGCATTGATTCGAGATGCCGCATCCGGACTTTACGGGAGCGAAACCGTTCCTCCTTTTTCCGTTGTGCCGCCCGATGATCCGGCGCACGGGGACTATGCGTCAAACGTCGCGCTTTCAATTTCAAAAATCGTGAAGCGATCTCCGATGGAAATCGCAAAAGAAATAACGGCCCAACTTAAGAGCCGCGGATTTTCAAACAGTGATATTGCGTCGCCGGGGTTTATTAATATTTTTATCCCAGAAGAGGCGCTTCGGAGTGAAATGAAAAAGATATTGACTGAGAAGGAGGGATATGGACAATCGTCTGAAAAGAAAGGAAATATCCAAGTTGAATTTATTTCCGCAAATCCGACAGGGCCGTTGACACTGGGAAACGGACGAGGCGGGTTTTACGGGGATGTTCTTTCGAATGTTTTGGCACACCAAGGATACTCGGTTGAGCGCGAATACTATGTGAATGATGCGGGGAATCAGGTGCGGACGCTTGGGCTTTCGGTGAAGGCGATTTTGGGGGTTGTTCCCGATGACGAAAGTTACTATCACGGCGCGCATATCGAGGAATGGGTAGCTGGCCATGAGAAACTTGTTGAAGAAATGCCCGACGCAGAGGAGCTGGGTAAGAATGTTGCGCGTGATTTTCTCGCCAGATTCATAAAGCCCGCGGTTGAGAAGAAAATGAATATTCGGTTTGACCGGTGGACATCCGAAGATAATGATGTTCGTGAGAATGGGTATGTAGATAAGGTGATGGAGATTTTTCGCGCACGAAACCTCGTCTACGAAGGCGACGGCGCAACGTGGTTGAAGACCACGGAATTCGGAGACGATAAAGACCGCGTACTCATTACTTCGGATGGCTATCCGACTTACTTTTTTGTTGACGCGGCGCACCATTTAGAAACGCGCGAGCGGGGAATTTCACACAAAATTAATATACTCGGTGCTGATCACCACGGATATGTATCACGAATCAAGGCAGTCGCGGATATTCTCGGGTATGAAAAAGTCGAATGGATCGTGATGCAGCTTGTGCGGCTCGTGTCCGGCGGAAAAGAGGTTCGCATATCCAAGCGAAAGGGAACGTTTGTTACCATCGATGAACTTATTGAAGAAGTCGGCGTGGATGCCGCGCGTTACTTTTTCCTTGAGCGCGCGCCGGAGACCCATATGGATTTTGATCTGGATTTGGCGCGCGAGCGCTCGGTAAAAAATCCTGTCTACTATGTTCAGTACGCGCACGCGCGGATGTGTTCTCTTTCCGAGAAAGCCGGGGTGCCTTTGCAGGCAGGCGCGCCCTCGGCGGGTTCGTTTGAACTTTTGAAATCGCCGGATGAGTTTTCGCTCATCAAAAAACTTATTCAATTTCTGGAAGTTGTCGAGGATATTGCAAAGGACTACCATGTCCATCGCTTGCCGCGCTATGCGTATGAATTGGCGCGCGCATTCCATAATTTCTACGAGAAGGAGCGAATAATCGGAGAAGATACAAAACTTACGAGTGCGCGCCTCGCACTTGTTCAAGCGGCGCAGATTGTTTTGAGAAACACACTTAATCTTATGGGGATTTCCGCGCCAGAGAAGATGTAGGAATTTTTTGACAACAAAAATCAGATTGTATACGCTTTTTATAGTTCATAGTCCTGTGGAGGTCGCGCATGCGGTTTATGGCAAAATTCTCGGTAGTCATGGGAACAGGGTATGGTTCGTACTGTGGGGACCGGAAGATCGTTATTGACGCTAAAGGCAGAGAAGAGGCGGCATGCGCCGCTCACAAGATCGCAGAGAGAAAAAGTAGATTTGTCAGACATTCGCCGTCGGGAAGATTTACAAATACCATGTGGAGTTTTGGCTCACTTACCGAGATAGGGCGGATGCTGAAAAATAAAAAAGCAAAGAAGGTATAAACCGCCTGGTCCGTCGAGCTAAGCTCGATTCGCCAGCGCGGTTTTTTGTTTGGGCATATCCTGTTTTGCGGTGTATGGACATGATTCCGACTTTCTGTTTTTCTAGATGTAGAACCTTTCATGGGAGGAATGCTCTATGTGCGGAGTCATCGGGTTTTTCGGAATCGAACAGCCGGTCAAAACCGCGGTTGATTTGATGACAGCGCTTCAGCATCGCGGAGAGCAGAGCGCGGGGGCGGCGTTTGCGCTCAAAAATAACGAGTTTGTCTACGAACGCGCGCTCGGGCTCTCGCCTGAGCTTTTCGGGCGTCTCCGAAGAAATCCGTTTGTCCATGAAGATGTACGCGCGGGAATATGCCACCTTCGATACGGGACAAGCGGAGCGCGCCAATCCCTTTCGAATGCCCAGCCCTTGTACGGCCGTGCCCCGTGGGGCGAGTTTTATCTCGGCCACAACGGGGACTCGCCGAATTTTGAGGAGATGCGCTCGGACCTCATCGCGCAGGGCGCGGTGTTTTCAACCGACGCGGATTCAGAATTTCTCGTGAAGTATATTGAGTTGTTGTCTCGGGAGCGAGATCCATTGCAGGCGTTCCGGGACGGACTTCGCGCATATCAGGGAACATTCGCAATTACCGCGCTTCTCAAAGACAAAGATGGATTCAAACTTGTCGCGGCGCGCGATGGGTCGGGCAACCGGCCGCTTGTCTTGGGGAAATTGGGAAGCGGGTTTGTGGTTGCATCAGAGGATTCTGCGTTTGAGCTCATTAAGGCGGCTCGCCTTTGTGAGGTCGAGCCGGGAACCATGGTTGTAATTTCGCATGAGACACGCGACCATCCGCGAGTCATTCCAATCGCGAGGTCAAAAAGCGTCCGGCATTGCGTGTTTGAAGGCATCTACTTTGCGTTTCCTTCCTCGCGGATGTTCGGGCTTTCCGTCGCAAGATTTCGGCGCGCGCTCGGGGCGCGGCTTGCAAAATGTTTCGGCGGGCGCATAGAAAAGGGCGACGTTATCACGAACCCCCCGGATTCATCGAATTTTTTGGCCGATGGATTTTGCCCGGCATTGGGCATATATCCCGAGCGCGTGTTTCTGAGAAGACATTTTCGAGCGGGTGGATTTCCGCAATCGGTCCGCAGTTTTACGCAAGGCACGGATGGCGATCGCGACGAGACGCTTCGCAAGAAATTCAGCATTATTCCTGAGTCCATACAGGGGAGACGTGTGTGGATACTGGACGACTCGATTGTCCGAGGGAAAACATCAAGGAGTTTGGTATCGAGTTTGCGCAAAAACGGCGCTTCGTGGGTCGGCATGCTTTCTGGAAGCCCGCCGCTTGTAGGTCCGTGCCAAAAAGGAATTGATCTTTCTCATCTTATCGCGGCGAGTGTTCCCGGCTGCGAAGAAGCTGATATCGAGGAGGTACGAAAAAGTATCGGAGCTGACTTTCTGGGGTATCTGCCGCTCAAAGAACTGAAGGCCGCGGTTACTGAGTGCGGTGCCGATCATCGGAATTATTGCTTCGGATGCTTTGAAGGACGAGAGCCCATATGGGGAAAGTGGTAATAAGTACAAAAAACACCAACCGCCTGGCATGTCGAGCTAAGCTCGATTCGCCAGTGCGGTTTTTTGATTTTTCTCGAGAAAAAACGTAGAATAATTCCCATGGATGAGCGCGAAAAGAAAAAAACCTTGCCGGAACTCGAGGAAGAAATCGTGAAGTTTTGGGAGGATAATAAGATTTTCGAGAAAAGCGTTGAACAGAGGAAGGGGAAAAAACGCTTTGTATTTTATGATGGGCCGCCCTTTGCAACCGGACTTCCGCACTACGGCCACATTCTTTCGAGCACGGTAAAGGATGTTGTCCCGCGCTATTGGGCGATGAAAGGATATTATGTTCCCAGGCGCTGGGGATGGGATTGCCACGGGCTTCCCATTGAAAATATCGTTGAAGAAGAGCTCAAGCTCTCCGGCAGAAAGTCGATCGAAAAATTCGGCATACAGAAATTCAACGAAACCGCGCGCTCGAAAGTCCTCACCTATGTAAACGAATGGCGCAAAACCGTTCGCCGGATGGGCCGCTTTGTTGATTTTGAAAATTCCTACGCGACCATGGATTTGACGTATATGGAATCGGTCTGGTGGGCGTTTAAGACACTTTTTGATAAAAAACTTATCTACAAAGATTCCCGAACAGCGCTTTTCTGTCCGCGCTGCGAGACCGCGCTCTCGAATTTCGAGATCGCGATGGATAATTCTTATCAGGACCGTGAGGACGATTCGGTCTATGTGAAATTTGAGCTTGAATCCTCGCCCCGCGAGTATCTTTTGATTTGGACAACAACTCCGTGGACGCTCCCCGGAAACGCCGCAATCGCAGTCAACCCGGAAATCGAGTATACAAAATACAAAATACGAGATACCGTTTTTTGGGCCGCGGTCGCGCCGCCCGCGGATCCCGGCGACACACTGGAAATTCTTGGAAAAACAAAAGGAAAGGACTTAGTAGGGAAAACATACGAGCCGTTTTTTCGGCTCTCCCGCGACTCTCGCGCGTATCGAGTGGTTGGCGCTGATTTTGTTTCAACCGACGAAGGGACTGGACTTGTCCATATCGCGCCAGCATTCGGCGAGGAGGACTTCCGTTTGGGGAAAAGAGAGAAACTCCCCATGGTTGAAACCCTTGACACTACCGGGCATTTCGGCGATTCCTACCAAGAACTCTCGTTTCTCAAAGGAAAAACCGCGGCAGGGGCAAATCCGGTTTTGATCGAACGCTTGCGAGAAAAAGGGATTTTGTGGAAGGTCCAGAAGATAACTCACCGCTATCCAATTTGCTGGCGCTGTTCAACGCCTCTTATATATAAGGTAGAACCCGCATGGTTTTTGAATATTCAGAAGATAAAAAAGCGGATGCTTGGGGCAAACAAAAAAATCGATTGGCATCCGGAGCATTTAAAAAATGGGAGATTTGGAAACGGGCTTGAAACCGCGCCCGATTGGAATTTATCCCGTTCGCGCTTTTGGGGGACGCCGATTCCGATATGGGAATGCGCGAGTTGCAAAAAAGTTCATGTGATCGGCTCGCGGGACGAGTTCGCAAAGCGTGCGGAGCCCGCAAAGAATCGCTATATCCTTATGCGCCACGGAGAATCTGAAAATAACGTAAAGAACATTTGTTCGTCAGATCCGAACGCAGCGTATCATCTTACTGAAAAGGGAAAGAGCCAGGTTCTTGCGAAAGAAAGGGCGCTCGGTAAGGAACATATTGATGCGATAATTTCTTCCGATATACTTCGAGCGAAAGAGAGTGCGGAGGCCGTCGGTGCGTTGTTCGGGCTTAAGGTTTTGTATGATGAGCGTCTTCGGGAGGTCGACGTTGGTATGTTTGAAGGGAGGGTAACTTTTGAGTATAACGCTATATTTCCTTCCCCGGTGTCGCGATTTGAAAAAAAAGCTCCGGGCGGAGAGACACTAACGGATGTGCGCACGCGCGCTGCGGAATTTTTTCGGGAATGCGAGGAGCAGTTTAACGGGAAAACAATTCTTGTCGTAAGCCACGAGGATCTTTTGTGGATGCTTTGGTCGTTTGCCGAAGGGCTTTCGAATATCGAAGTCGTTGCTCTTAAAAATCCCGGGTTTATAAAAAACACTGAGATTCGGGAATTACGCTACCGCGATATTCCTCGCAATGAAACCGGCGAAGCGGATTTTCATCTCCCGTACGTGGATGAAGTCGCGCTTCACTGCAGCTGTGGCGGGGATTTGACGCGCATAAGAGACGTTTTTGACTGCTGGGTGGAGTCGGGCTCCATGCCGTATGCAGAAAAACATTATCCCTTTGAGAACAGGAAATTGTTCGAGGAAAATTTCCCGGCGGATTTCATCGCGGAATATATTGCGCAGACCCGCGGGTGGTTCTATACCCTTCACGTTCTTTCCTCCGCGCTTTTTGGGAAGCCCGCGTTCATGCACGCGGTGACAACAGGAACGATCCTCTCCGAAAAAGGGGAGAAGCTTTCCAAGTCAAAGAAAAATTTTCCTGATCCGTGGATTTTGTTTTCTAAATATGGAGTTGACGCAATCCGTTACTATTTGATGTCGTCCTCCGTCATGATCGCGGATAACATCAATTTCTCGGAAAAAGAAGTTGATGAAGTGTATAAAAAGTATTCCCTCATTTCTTGGAACGTCCTCCAGTTTTATAAGCTCTATGAATATCGCCTGAAAGGGAAGTCGGCGGCTTCGCGAAAGCCAGAGCACGCGCTTGACCGTTGGATATTGTCGCGCCTCCATTCGACTATCTCGAAAGTCACCGCGGCGTTCGATGCATATGAGATTATTGAAGCAACCCGGCCGCTTTTAGATTTTGTTCAGGATTTGTCGCTCTGGTATGTGCGCCGGTCACGCGAGCGCGCAAAAGCTGATTCGCCTGATGCAATTCGTGCACTTGCGACGCTCGAACGGGTTTTGCATGATTACGCTCGTATTATCGCGCCGGTAACTCCGTTTCTTGCAGAAATAATCTATCGTGAATTACGGATGAAGAAAAAATTGTCCGTTCATCTCGAGGATTGGCCAAAAGCGAACAAAAAATTGATTGATAAAAAACTTGAGCGCGATATGAAAGAAGTCCGTTCAATAGTTTCGGAGGCGCTTCGCCTGCGGGCTGAAGCGGGGATTCGGGTGCGCCAACCTCTGCAAAAATTACAAATTCCAAATAACAAATTACAAAAGAACTTGCTTGAATTAATAAAAGACGAAGTGAATGTAAAGGAGGTTGTATTTGGAGATACATTCCATCTCGACACTGTTATTACCAAGGAACTTCGCGAAGAAGGGTTTGTCCGCGAGCTTATTCGAAATGTCCAGGAGATGAGGAGAGATCTTGGGTGTAGGCCGCGTGACACGGTGCGAGTTCGATTGTCAGGTTCCGAGGCGTTGTTTATCGCTGTACGCCGGTGGAAGAACGATATTCTTTCCGCGACGAACGCAACAGATTTGAATGAAGGCGGCAAAAAAGATTTTGAAGCCGAGCGGGAGATCGAATACGATAATGACCGCGTGTGGGTTGGTGTGAAGCGCGCGGTATGATTTGATTCCTCTATGCATTTTACCGACGCCATAGTGCTTTCGAGGATTGATGTCGGAGAAGCGGACGCGGTTTTTTCTCTGTATACGAAAGAATACGGCAAAGTACGCGCCCGCGCGCAAGGAGTGAAAAAAGAGAATGCGAAGCTCCGCGGGCATCTTGAGACGCTCGCTCTCTCCCACATCGGGTTTGTCGCAACGAAGAACGGGGAGCGCCTTATTTATGCTGAGGCCTCCGCCACGTGGCCCTGCATCCGGGCGGATTTCGAACGCCTTCGCGCGGCAATGTATTTTGTTTCTCTTGTCGATAGCGCGACGTTTGCGGGCGAGCCGGATCCGGACGTGTGGAGTCATTTGCAAAGAGCCTTTGCGGCGCTCGAAGAGCAGGGTTTTGAGAAAGAATCGTTTAAAGCGTTTGAGGAAGGCCTCGTGCGCCATCTCGGATACGGTGGCGCGGGAGATATTTCGATTCTTGGCCTTTCAATAGCGCGTCCGGTATAATAAAGATAGCGAAAACCCAAATCACAAATATACACAAATCACAAACAAATTCAAATATCCAAATTCTAAATTCAAAATGTTTTGAGTTTTGGTCATTGAAATTTCGATATTGTTTGGAATTCGGATTTTGGAATTTGTAATTTCATTGCATATGGCAAAACTCGAGGAACTTGAAGAAGAGCTTTATCGGGAGGAGGGCAAGGAGGAGCTTGAAAAACGGCGGCAGAAAAAAATCTTTTTGTCGCTTCCTTCATCTCGTCTTCCGCACGCCTGGACCGGCGGTGGGCCGAACGAGCCGTCATCCCGCATGGCGATTATGAGGGGCCGCGCCGCAAAAATTCTTCTGGGAATATTTTTAACCCTCGTGGTGACGGGCGGCGCTCTTTTTGTATTCCTCTATTTTGGTTCGCGTCCGCAGGAGGTTTCTCTGAGAATCGAATCGCGGGAGGAAATCGAGTCGGGAGAAACGCTTACAATCTCAATTCCCTACAAAAATATTTCTCGCACGCCCTTGCGCGAAGTCGAGCTTACCATTATTCTTCCTCCGGGGACCCGTATAAAAGAAGGCGGCACAGAATACGAGGCGCCCCTTCGCATACCGAAATCGATTTCCGATCTCGCGCCCGGAGAGGAACGCTTGGAAGAGCTTACGGTTCGGATGTTCGGGAAGGAAAAAGAGGAGGGGCGAGTTGATGCCGAACTCGGGTATCGCCCGGAGAACGTGGGCGCACGTTTCACCGCGGCCGCATCGAAAATGTTTCGAATTGTCCGCGTCCCTCTTGGTATTACGTGGGAAATTCCCGATACGCTTGCCCAGGGGCAGGATGTTGATCTTCTCGTCAGGTACTCGTCGAATTCCCGGGATACATTTTCGGATCTCGCGCTTCGGATCGATTTTCCGTTGGGATTTACATTTAAGGATGCAAGCCCCAAGCAGTCGGATGACGGAATCTGGAATATCGGGGATCTCCGCGCCGGCGGCTCGGGTGTTGTCACGATTCGCGGCGCCGTTACAGGCGACGAAGGGGAGATAAAAACATTCCGGTCGGGCATCGGAGTATACCACTATGATTCAAAAAGCTGGACTCCATACTACGATTCGTTCACCGAAACAAAAATTGCGGTAACGCCGCTTTTTGTGCGTGGGCAGCTTGAGCGGTCTCAAGAAACGGCGGTGAGTCCGGGAGACCAACTTCGATTTTCCATTCATTATCAGAACAATACACTATTTCCTTTGAAAGACGTTTCGGTCCGTACCAAGATTGAGGGGACGATTCTTGAGCTACCGACGATGACGATCGGCCAGGGAGGAGTTTTTGATTTTCCGACGCGTTCGATCGTATGGGGACCGGCGAATTTCGAGCGCCTTCGAGAAGTGCCTCCCGGGGGGTCGGGAGACCTTTCGTTTTCTCTCCTCACCAAGGAAACGCCTCCGGTGAAGTCGGCGGCAGATCGGGAGCTTGTGATACGCCTCACATCCCATATAGAAGCGTCGGGTATTCCCCAGGAGCTCGTCGGAACAGATCTCACCCATGACGATTCAGCCGAGTTTAAAGTGAACTCAAAAGTGATTTTCGACGGGAAGGCGCTCTATACGTTTTCTGCGCTTCGAAATTCCGGTCCGGTTCCTCCGAAGGTCGGCCAGAAAACGACGTATGCCGTACTCTGGGAAATTCGAAATTTTACAAACGATCTTACCAATGCGGAAGTGAGGGCAACACTTCCTCCGAACGTCAAATGGGAGAATGTCTTTGTGCCGACGGACGCGCCGATTTCCTATAGCGAGTCGTCGGGCGAGGTTCGCTGGAAGATTGGAAAAATTGAAGCGGGGCGGGGTGTCTTGAATCCCGCGCGCACCGTCGCATTTCGAGTCGCAGTCGTTCCGTCCGAAGTCGATGTCGGCAACGTCATGACGCTCATCAATCAAGCGACGCTTTCCGCTGAGGACCGCTTTACCGGTAGCGCGGTTGAAAAAACCCTTCCCGCGTTTATAACTCACACACCGGATGATCCGGTGTACAGCGAGAGCGGCCGCGTTCTGCCGTAAAAAATGTATGCCCGGTAGTAACACTTCGGCTTTTATGAATGTTCGTGGTACTAAAAGGCACAGAAAGAGTATTGTAATCTATCCGAAATACTAACCAGAGAGATTTCGCCTTCGTCCCGACGATACGTCGGGACGGCCGAAGTCTACTACCGGGTATGGAGCACCAAAACGCAACCAATATGGAAAAAATAGTTTCCCTTGCGAAAAGGCGCGGATTTATTTTTCCTGGCTCCGAAATTTACGGCGGGCTAGCCGGCACATGGGACTACGGACCAATGGGGGCGTGGTTGAAATATCATATTAAGCGGGAATTTTGGAATACGATGGTGCAGGCGCGCGACGACGTTGTGGGGCTTGACGCCGCAATTTTGATGAATCCCAAGGTATGGGAAGCGTCGGGACACACCGAGGCGTTTACCGATCCTTTGGTTGAATGCAAGACATGCCACGAACGGTTTCGCGCGGACCACGAGGACGAGATACGCGCGCACGAGAGCGAGCACAAAAAAAAGAAGGAGAAGGTGGAGTGGACCGAGCCGAGAAAATTTAATCTGCTCGTTGAGGCGTCCCTCGGCTCAGTCGAGGACGAAAAAACACGAGTATATTTGCGGGGAGAGATCACTCAAGGGGTGCACGTGAATTTTAAGAATGTATTGAATTCCACGAGAGTGAAAATTCCGTTTGGCATCGCGCAGATCGGGAAAGCGTTTCGGAACGAGATTACGCCGGGAAATTTTACGTTCCGCTCGCGCGAGTTCGAGCAAATGGAACTTCAGTGGTATGTAAGGCCGGATGAAAGTGAGGCATTGCAATGGTTTGAGTATTGGAAGGAGGAACGTATGAAGTGGTACCTTGCGCTCGGAATGTCCAAAGAGAAATTGCGATTTCGCGAGCACGCTTCGGACGAACGCGCGCACTACGCACGCGCGGCTTGGGACATTGAGTATGATTCCCCGTTCGGCGGATGGAAGGAATTTGAAGGCATCCACCATCGCGGGGATTGGGATATTACCCAGCACGCGAAGTTCTCCGGAGCGGATCTCAGCTATTTTGACGAGGAAACAAAGGCGCGTTATATTCCGTGGGTGATTGAGACGTCAGGCGGAGTTGACCGGGCAGCGCTTTTTTTCCTGATTGATAGCTATCGCGAGGAAGAGGACCGAACGGTTTTGAAATTCCATCCGAAAATTGCGCCGATCAAAGTGGCGGTGTTTCCGCTTCTCGCAAACAAAGAAGCGCTGGTTTCGAAGGCAAAGGAAATCTATAAAGAGTTAAAGCCCCGTGTCGTAACCACGTGGGATGACCGGGGGAACATCGGCAAGCGCTACTACGCGCAGGACGAGATCGGCACGCCGTGGTGCGTTACCGTTGATTTCCAGACGCTTGAAAACGAAACCGTGACCGTGCGCGATCGGGATACCATGGAGCAGGAACGGGTTCGTGTGAAAGAATTAAGCGAATATTTTAAGACAAAATTGTTGTAATACGAGAAAATCATGTTCAAAAAAACAACATTAGAAAACGGACTTCGCATCATTACGGCTCCGATGAAAGGCACGAATACGATTACCGTGCTTATTTTGTGCGGTACGGGTTCGGATCACGAATCACGTGATCTTCGGGGAATTTCGCATTTTTTGGAACACATGTTTTTTAAGGGAACCGTGAACCGTCCCCGGGCAATTCAAATTGCGGAAGAGCTCGATGGGATCGGATCGGTGTATAACGCATTTACATCCCATGAAATTACCGGTTATTTCGTGAAAGCGGAAAAAGCGCATCTTGCAAAATCCCTTGACGTCCTATCGGATATTTACAAATATTCTCTTCTCGCGGCAGAGGAGATCGAGCGCGAAAAGCAGGTTGTCATCGAAGAGCTTCATCGGGATCTCGATACCCCCGAAAATCATATCTGGTGGATTTGGGAGCGGCTTTTATACAAAGATCAGCCCGCTGGGTGGGATACGATCGGAATAGAAGAGACGATTCGCTCTTTCACGCGCGAACAATTTGTGAATTATTTCGAGCATCAGTATACGTCGGCAAATACCGCAGTGGTGGTTGCCGGGAATTTCGATGAGGCGACGATTGGGGATGATATCAGAAAGCGTTTTGCCGACATCCGGTCTGGAGACCCTATTCGGGAAAAACCCGATGTCCGAGAGGAACAATCATCTCCGGGCGTATATCTCGAGCATAAAAAAACAGATCAAACGCATCTCGTTCTCGGCTTCAGGGGTTACTCCGGGCTTCACGAATCAAAATATGCGGCAGAGGTGCTTGGCGCGATTCTGGGAAGCGGAATGTCGTCACGGATGTTTGTCCGGATTCGCGAGCGGCTTGGGCTCGCATATACCGTTATGAGCGCGCACGAGTCGTATTCAAACCGCGGGTTTCTTGTAACGTATGCAGGCGTTGATCATAAAAATGTTGAAAAGACCATTCGCGCGGTGCTTGAAGAGTATACAAGAATTCGCGATGAGGGAGTATCGGCCAACGAGCTTCGGCGTGTAAAGGATCAGATTCGCGGCCGCACCTCGATCGCACTCGAGGCGTCAAACACGGTTGCTAACTTTGTTGGTCAGGAAGAAATGGTTACGGGCAGGCCCCTTACTATAGACGAGGTATTTGATAAGATAGAAGCAGTAACGCCCGAGGACATTCTTCGCGTTGCGCAAGAGATTATTGCCCCCGGACGTCTCAATCTTGCGCTTATAGGCCCGTTTGAGGACCGGGCGCCCTTTGAGAAGCTCCTCGCAGAGTTTCAACAATGACGCCGAAATCGCCGGGATTACCCCCTTTACTAGTCGAGCAGAAACCAAGATGGAAAATAATTCTCAATCAATTTCAGTTTCAACCGAGACCCTCGTTCGCGTTTTGATGGTTGCCCTGCTCATAGTCGGCGTAATTCTCGTGAAGGAAATCGTCATCGCGCTTTTTCTCGCGATTATCATCGCGTCTGCAATCGAGCCCGGGATTCTTTGGTTGAAGGAGCGGCGCATTCCGCGCATCCTTGGTGCCGTCTTTATTTACTTCGCGATTCTTGCGATGTTTTTCGCGGTGATCTATCTCATTGTTCCGCTTCTCTATGAGGAGGCACTCCGCTTCGCATCAACATATTCGGAGATCAAAGCGAGCGTTCTCGTAGGCATACGGGAATTTTCTTCTTTTCCTGTGCTTTCCTACTTCGCGGAATCGCTTGCGAATTTCTTTGCGTTTCCGTCCGATTATCTTGCGAAATTTCAGGGGAGCATTTTTGGTTTTGCATCCGCCGCGTTCGGAGGCGTCCTTACGTTCTTTCTTGCGGCGGTATTTTCGTTTTACCTCGCGACGCAAGAGGGCGGAATCGATAATTTTCTGCGGCTCGCGGCGCCCGTTAGGTATGAAAATTACGTGATCGATGTATGGGGGCGTTCCCAGCGAAAGCTCGGCCGCTGGCTCCGAACCCAGATGCTGTTGGGTGCGATCGTCGGCGTTCTTATTTTTTTCTCGTTGACGTTTCTCGGGATGGAAAACGCGCTTCTCTTTGCCGCGCTCGCCGGGTTTCTTGAGATTATTCCGGTCGCCGGGCCGATCCTCGCGGCGATTCCGGCGGTCTTCATCGCGTTTCTCCAGGAGCCGACCTTCGCCCTCTGGATTATCGGTCTCTATGTTGCGGTTCAGCAGATTGAAAGTAACGTGATTGTCCCCGTTGTTATGCGCCAAGCCGTCGGCTTGAGCCCGCTCGTGGTTTTGATTGCGCTTGCCGTGGGCGCGAAATTGGGCGGGGTTCTCGGCATTATTCTTGCGGTTCCCGTAACGGTTATCATTGCGGAGCTCATAAGTGATTGGGATAAAAAGAAAAGGGAGGTGATTCCTGGGTGATTGTTTCGGCGTTATTGGTTTGAAACACGCAAGGCCGTCCAGCGACGGCCTTGCTAATCGTTCGGCAGCCGCCCTTCGATTCTATCGAAGGGACCGTGCCGTCTGCCTCTACATTGTTTCAAACCAATAACGCCTTTTGTGTTGCTCCCTGGAATCTTGTGAAGAGAGGAGAAATAAAGGTAGCGTTCGGCGGTCGCCTCCATATTGTTTCAAAACCATGATGCCTCGTTTGTATCACCCCGGTTTATTAGAGGAGAAAGTAGATAGAAAGGAAGAAAAAGAGCGCTTGAAACGGGATTCCGATTAAGGGGTACGGGCCGAGGCGGAGGCGCGTATGGAAAAAATCATGGAGCCGCTGGATAGGCCTCAAAAATTCCGCTTTTCTCGAAAAATAGACGCCCTGCAGAAAATCAGGCAGGACCGACCCCGCGGATATGAGAAAGATTTTGAAGAATGCGGGCCATGATTCGGGCCATAAAAAAAAGAGTAAAACACCGAATCCGATACACGCGTCAATCCCAAACCGGGAAATATCTTTCCAAAACACTCTGTCAGAAAAATTCCACCGGATTGCGTCCGGGTTTTGTTTATGTTCGTCCGGAACGGAACGGATATCGTAGTCCCAATGGGGAATTGCATCGGCAAGGTAGTGCGACGCAAGCGACACCAAAAAAAGAAGCGCGGGGTGCGCTCCGGCGATTGGCCGCGTGATTGCGCCCGCAATCACAATGTGAGTCGCGAGGGTCATGTGTGTCAGTATAAAATGAAAAGATGAAAGTGAGAAGTGTGGAAAAGAAAAGAGCGCCCGTGGGCGCTTTTGACTATGAGGTGGGGAGTCCGAGGTATATTCGGATCATATTGAGATTGGTTCCCGCTGATATGACGAGATTTGCGTGTTCGTCTATACCTATATTTTTCGGTGCGACGGCTGGGTTGTTGATATGAATTTCAACTCCCTCTTCGATCAACACTTTCAAGGCGTCCATAACGTTTTTATCGGCGACGATGGCCGCGTGGAGTTCGATAGAACGTTGATCGTTTGACGGGAAATGGGTAATGGGTAGCTGCTTATTGAGGCGCGCCACTTCGGCTTTCTGTCCTTCCAGCGTGTGCCGTTTCGTGTCCACTTCCTTCATGATTCTCTTGAAGGTGTTGATATTCATGTGATCTCCTTGCTTGGTGCTGATTTAATCGGTATCATAGCGCTATTAATATGTCAAATTCAGAAAAAAACCGAATATACATTACTACCGCGATTGACTATGTAAACGCGCGACCGCATATTGGTCACGCCCTTGAAAAAATCCAAGCGGATGTTATTGCGCGCTACTTTCGCAAAAAAGGGTTTGACGCGCGCTTTCTCGGAGGCACTGACGACAACGCTCTGAAAAATGTTTTGGCGGCCAAGGCTGCGGGCGTTTCTACGAGTGAATTCGTTGATACAAACGCTGAGGTTTTCCGGGGACTCAAGGATGCGCTCGATATTACGTGGGACGATTTTATTCAGACAACCGAGAAGCGACACAAAAAAGGCGTTGAAAAATTCTGGCGCGCGTGTGATCCAAATGATATTTATAAAAAAGCATATAGAGGACTTTACTGCGTTGGGTGTGAAGAGTTTAAAACGGAAAAGGATTTGGTGGAAGGAAAATGCCCGGAGCATCCCAATACTCTGCTCGAAGAGGTCGCGGAAGAAAATTATTTTTTCCGACTCTCCGCCTACGGAGAAAAATTAAAAAAACTTATTGAATCCGACGAGCTAAAAATCGTTCCGGAGTCGCGGAAAAACGAAATGCTGTCGTTCATCAATCAAGGGCTTGAGGATTTTTCCATTTCTCGTTCGCGCGCGCGCGCCCAAGATTGGGGGATTTTGGTTCCCGATGATCCGGAGCAGATTATCTACGTCTGGTTTGATGCTTTGCTAAGTTATATTACCGCGCTCGGCTACGGCGCGGACAGCGCGCTTTTCAAGAAGTATTGGGAAGAAAACGACAATATTCTCCACGTCATCGGCAAGGGAATCACGCGCTTTCACGCGATCTATTGGCCCGCGATGCTAATGTCTGCGCGAGTAAAACCGCCACGGACGATTTTTTCTCACGGCTACATCACCAGTGAAGGCCAAAAAATTTCAAAATCAGTCGGGAATGTGGTTGATCCGTATGATCTTGTGAAAGAATTCGGCGCCGAGACCGTCCGCTATTTTCTCCTGCGTGAAATTCCGGCGCATTCTGACGGAGATTTTTCGCGCGCTCGTCTGATTGAGCGCTACAATGGAGATCTCGCAAACGGAATTGGGAATTTGGTTGCGCGCGTTGCCGCGCTTGGCGAAACAATAAGTCCGCTTCGGATTGATTTTCAAAGTGACATTGAAAAAGAAATTGATGCGGCCTCGGACGCCGCGCGCAAAAAGTACGAGGCATTTATGGAGGACTTTCGCTTGAACGAAGCGCTCGGCGCGGCTTGGGAGCTTATCTCAATCGCTGACCGCTATATAAACGACAAAAAGCCGTGGGCATTGAAAGAAGGTCCGGAATTTGAGAGGACAATTAAAAATGCGGCGTATCTCATCGGAACAATCACGAATCTCGTTGAGCCGTTTTTGCCCGAAACCGCAGAAAAAATCCATACGCAGATTCGATTCGAAGATTCGATGCTCTATATGAAAAAAGGCGCAGGTCTTTTCCCGCGTCTTTCATTCCATTAGACACTGTTGGTCTAACGGGATTCGTGGGGGTTTTTGCGCGTGCTCAAGTGGTTTTCCGCAAATGTCGCAGTTCGGATTTCTCCAATAGAGTCCGCTCTTGATCGGTCGCACTATTCGGTCTTCGGAAGCGGTTACGCACCTTCTGTGTGCCTTAAGGAGCTCATCAGATTTCGGGCGGTGGACCAGGACGATACTATCTTGTTCTTGGTGCGCGCTTTCCATTTCGCACTCCTCTCCGAGGAACTACCCGCACACTAATCATTCCATGAAAAAAACGCAATACCGTCTCATTGATTCGCATACCCACATTCAGTTTGCGGCGTTTTCCGAAGACGCCGATATTGTGATTCGCCGCGCGCTTGATGCGGGCATTTGGATGGTGAATGTTGGGACGCAACGTGATACGTCGCAAAAAGCCATTGAAATAGCAGAGCAATACGCCGAGGGGGTGTACGCAACCGTCGGTCTTCATCCGATTCACACGGAACAGTCGTATCATGACGCACAGGAACTCGGTGATTCTCCGGAGGCAAAAGGGTTTACCCCGTTAGAGGCTCACGCCAAGGACTCGGCAGACGCAAGCGTCTTGCCTCTAACGGGGTTTACGTCGCGGGGAGAGGATTTTGACTATGCGTATTACAAAAATCTCGCCGCTAATAAAAAAGTCGTTGCGATAGGCGAGTGCGGACTTGATTATTACCGGCTCGCGGAGGAGACAAAGAAAAAACAGGAGGCGGTTTTTCTCGAGCATATACGCCTTGCCGGGGAAGTTGCAAAACCCCTGATGATTCACTGCCGAAAGGCGTTCTCGGATATTATTCGCATTTTGGAACACCGCAAAAGCGATTTGCCGGATCCGAGGGGAATAGTGCATTTTTTTTCCGGTTCTCGCGAGGATGCAAAAAAACTTCTTGATCTCGGATTTTCGTTTTCGTTTGGCGGCGTCATTACGTTTGTGCGCGACTACGACGATGTCTTGAAATTCATTCCGCTTGAGAGAATTCTTCTTGAAACCGACGCGCCCTATGTCGCGCCCGCGCCATACCGCGGGAAGCGAAACGAGCCGTCATATATCGAAGAAGTCGCAAAAAGGATTGCCGACCTCAAGAATATCACGGTCAAAGAAGTATCAGTCAAAACAACGGCAAACACAATCAATATCTTTTTACTCAAATAACACTTAAAAATTAAAATACCCCAGTGGCGGGGTATGGTTAGGGTGTTTCTTCTGTAAGTCCGAGCGATTGTACGAATTCTTTATTTTTCGCTTCATCGAGGAGTTCCAATTCCTCGAACGGGGGTACGACTTCTTTAATTCCGAGGTTTGCTAGAAGTGATTCAATCTGCCGGGGCCTCAGCGGAAGATGGAACAGATATTCAGGCATTCGTTTCCGGGATGTTTGTGCGATTGGTACGAGACGGGAAAAGAAGCAGACACGCATCCTTCCGTCCGGGAGCGAATGCGTCCTGTCGATTCCATAGCTTCTTTTGATCGTGAAGCCGAGTTCCTGGATTTTGCGCTCGAGATTTCGTATCGCTTCGTCACAGTCATCGATTTTCATGCCCATTCGCGAGAGCGAATCATCACCGCCCGTGATGGACGCAAGAACAAGGTGATAATGGAGAGAAAAGCGCTTTTTCGCCTCTTCAAAATTATTCACGTCGTCCTCCTGTGATCTCATTTTACTATTTCACTATTAACCTTCCTTGTCAAAGAAGCGCGATTCAATACAATTAAGTGTATGGAGCGCTACAATCCAAAGAAAATTGAAACGAAGTGGAAGGCGCGCTGGCTCTCGGCAAAGATTTATGAGCCGGATTTTTCGCATGGAAAATCGCCTTTCTACAATTTAATGATGTTTCCGTATCCGTCTGCGGAGGGGCTCCATATCGGCGGGGTCAGGACGTTTACAGGCGTCGATATTTACGGCCGTTTTAAGAGGATGCAGGGATTGGATGTTTTTGAGCCCATCGGTCTTGACGGCTTTGGGATTCATTCGGAAAATTATGCCTTGAAAATCGGCAAGCATCCGGCGAAACTTGCAAAAGTAACGGAGAAAAATTTCTATCGTCAGCTTTCGGAAATCGGAAACGGATTTGCGTGGCAGGAGCGTCTTGAGACCTATGATCCCGAATACTACAAGTGGACCCAATGGATTTTTATCCAGCTTTTTAAGCGGGGTTTGGCGTACAGGAAAAAGGCCGCGGTTAATTGGTGCCCTTCGTGTAAAACCGTACTTGCGGATGAGCAGGTCGTCGCGGGAAAGTGCGAGCGGTGCAGTTCGGCAGTTGATAAGCGCGAGCTCGAACAATGGTTTTTCAAAATTACTGACTACGCAGAGCGGCTCTTGCAAAATATCGAGAAAATCGACTGGGATGCAAAAGTAAAGATTGCGCAGAAAAATTGGATAGGGAAATCCGAGGGCGCGGAAATTGATTTTGAGATTCGCGCGAGTGAAAAGCTGAATTTCGTGATTCTGCACGGATACGAGGGTTCTCCGGATGGGATTTTTTTCCTGTGGCTTCGCGATGAGCTCCAGAAACGTGGTTACGCGGTGCAGGCGCCTGCGCTTCCGAATGCGAAACACCCAAACCTCGAGGAACAGATTTCGTCCGTGCTTAAAACGGTGAAATTCGACGAGAATACTATAGTTTTCGGGCACAGCTTGGGCTCGGTTGTTGCACTGAAAACCGTTGAACGATTGAATCATCCAGTGAGGAAATTGGTTCTCGCCGCGGGGTTTGCGCGACCGCCGTCTTTGCGAGGTAAGAGCCGCGATTATGAAAAAACATTTGATTGGAAATTCGATTTCGGAAAAATCAAAAAAAATGCGGGCGAAATAGTTATTCTTTCTGATAGCTCTGATACGATTGTCCCTCCGCAAGAAGCGGAATATCTTGAAAGTGTTCTCGGTGGGCGCGTTTTTTCCTTTCCCGCGGTTCGGGAACATATGTGCGCTCTCGTAGAGCCGGAGGTTTTGCGATACACGCTTGATATGCTCACGGTTTTTACCACGCGCCCGGATACGCTTTTCGGCGCGACGTATATGGTTTTAGCTCCCGAGCATCCGCTCGTCGCAAATTCCAAATCACAAATTACAAATTACAAAGAAGTCGAAGAATATATACGAAAAACAAAGACGAAATCTGATGAGGAGCGGATTCGAGAGGGAAAAGAAAAAACAGGAGTAGAACTGAAGGGAATAAAAGCAATAAATCCGGCAAATAAGGAAGAAATTCCTGTGTTTGTCGCGGATTATGTTCTCGGAAATGTCGGTACCGGCGCAATTATGGCGGTTCCGGCGCATGACCAACGTGATTTTGATTTTGCGAAGAAATTTAAGCTTCCAATAAAAATCGTTATCTGCCCGCACTGGCCGGAAAAAATATGTCCGCTTCTTGATACGGCGTATACCGGTGAGGGATATTCGGTTGATTCAGGTGAGTTTGATGGAATGCCGTCAAAAGAAGCACGGAAAAAGATTTCTGATTTTGTGGGTGGCGTGTGGAAAACTCAATATCGCTTGCGTGATTGGCTGATTAGCCGTCAGCGATACTGGGGGCCGCCGATTCCGATGATTTTTTGCGAGTCATGCAATTGGCATCCCGTGCCAGAGAAGGATTTACCCGTAAAGTTACCGTTTGTAAAAAATTTCCGTCCGACAGGGTCCGGAAAGTCGCCGCTTGCATCAGTAAAATCATTCTACGAAACAAAATGTCCGAAATGCGAGAAGAGGGCGCGGCGCGAAACAGATGTTTCTGATACATTCTTGGATTCGGCTTGGTATTTCATAGGGTACCTGATGACGTTTGAAAATTGTCCCGATTCCGCTTTGCGGAATCGAGGATCCTCGATTCGCGTTGCGAATCGGGAGAAATTGGAAATTGGAAATTCAGCATTTTCGCGCTTAGCGCGAAAATGGTTGCCAGTCAATATGTATATCGGAGGGCTTGAGCATTCGGTTTTGCATCTTTTGTATTCGCGTTTTATAACCATGGCGCTTCACGATATCGGACTCCTTGATTTTGAGGAGCCGTTTACAAAATTTATCGGCCACGGCCTTATCACAAAAGACGGTACAAAAATGTCAAAGTCAAAAGGAAATGTGGTAAATCCCGACCAGTATATCCGCGCATACGGCGCGGATGCCATGCGGATGTATCTTGCGTTTCTTGCACCGCTCACCGAAGGCGGAGATTTTCGCGACTCCGGAATTAAGGGAATCACGCGCTTTTTGGAGCGCGTGTGGAAATTCGCGGGCGAGATTAAGTTCGAAAAAATGAAAGGCCGCGGGAAGCCGGATTCCGAAATCGAAAAGGCGGTGAACGAAGCGGTGAAAAAAGTGACGAAAGACACGGAACGCCTCCAATATAATACCTCGATATCTGCGCTTATGGTCCTTATAAATATATTCGAAGAAAAAAAAGAGCGTGTTACTCTACACCAGTTCAAAATATTTCTAAAACTCCTCGCGCCATTTGCGCCGTTTATGGCAGAAGAACTCTACCAGCGCGCACAAAAAGGGAAATTTCAGTCAATTCATCGTGAGCCGTGGCCGAAATATGACGAATCAATTCTCAAAGAAAGTTCGTTTGATTTGATAATTCAGGTAAACGGAAAAGTGCGCGGGAAAATTTCTTTGCCGACGGGTGCAACAGAAGCCGAAGCCCGCGAAGCCGCGCTAAAACTTGAAACTGTACGGCAATGTGTTTTTAGTTCACCTGCATGTGTGCCGTTTATAAAACTCACGTTATCGGCAAGTTCTGATGGTGATGTCACCGTAAATTCAATCACTGTTGAGCATCAAGGTGTTGCAGATGACTCCGCATTGGTGAGCATTGTTATTCTTGATGAGAGTAAAGTTCAGCTCGGTCTTGAAAAACCTTTTAACGTAAGTCACCGTGCTACATTGACGGAGAAATTGGTTGTGAAAGCGGGTACCTCGTGTACACTATGGATTGCGGCAAACATGAATACTGCTTTGAACCAGGGAGTCGATAAGATCGGAAGACTTGTTGTTGTCGCAATTGATGCAGGGACTGCACCGGTTAATGGTCTCCCAATTTCTCAGGAAAAGTATAATGAATTGCAGACGGGTACTCCGAAGCTGACACCAACCCCTAGTCCAGTTGCCTATATGGGTTCAGGTCTTATGGTAGGAACTTCAGCGGTTGATCGGCCAACAGGGATGATTATTCCACGGGGTGCCAAGCGCGTCATCTTCGTCCCCAATAAACTCATCAATTTTGTGGTGTAAACTATATGAATGAGTTTCCAGGGAAACCTCAATACTCTGATGCCGAATTGGAAGCATTGAAGGAAATGTTTAAAAAAGACCGGAGACCAACCCGAGAAGAGTTAGAGAACTTTATTGTTACAGAAGAGTATTGGGATACAGCTCTCGCACTATATCATCGAGATCGGCAATGGATGATTGAAACAGCCGCAAAATCGCGAGACAAAGCTACATCGTATCGAGGATTTAAAGTCGGCGCTTCAGCTATGGGGATAGAACCAAATCTTTCTCCCAACGAACCAGTTCTGTATTATTCCGGTAATTTCAAATATTCTCCCGGTGAGGTTACGGGAGAAGACAAACGATGTGCTGAAAGAAATGCGCTTGATGCTGCAGAGGGACAAGCAAAAGTTATTGTGGCGCTGGTCGCCGTATCAAAAGAAACTCATACAGGAGATCCAACCAAAGCACGCGATATTCTTCATCCCTGCAAAGATTGTAGGGATATGTTTAGAAAGCATCTTGCCGAAGGGTTTATGAGGGAAGATAGTATTATTTGTAATGTAAATGATGCTGGAAAAGAAATTAAAATAGAGGAAAGAACACTGAAAGACCTGCTCGATTTATATTCGGATGATACATAAATCTGTTGTTTGATTTATGGTTTTTGACTTTTCGGTTTGTCGGTGATAGTTTTTGCATAGGACGATCGCACGGAGGATACGGCATGAATTCAGGAAGAGAATTCTCTCTGCGCGCGAGGTTGCAGATTCTACTGCCGTTCATATTGCATTTGGTCTTTTTGTCTCTTGTACTTATTTTTTTGAGTTTCAAGGGCGTTTTTGGTTCCACGGTGCACATAGCCATTCAATTTACCGGTAGCATTATATGGGCGGGTGTTTGGGGGTGGCGCGCCGAGCGTCAGTACTGGGAACAAAAGCTGATTGGGAAGATTCGTCGAATCCTCCTTGGTTGGTAATACTGCGCTCATACCGCAGTATTTTTTCTTCCCGATAACCTTTTTCCATAAGTACTTCGTTCTATATATATGTGCGGCATTGTTGGGTATATCGGCAAGAAAAATGCAGTCGAGGTCGGCGTTGATGGACTTCGGGCGCTTCAGTACCGCGGATACGACTCCGCGGGCCTTGCATTTTTGAGTGGAAATAAAATTGTTTCCGCGCGCGCCGTGGGAAAGATTGAAAACCTTGAGGAGCGTATTGATCCGACGTGGAATTCAGGTCTCGGCATTTTCCATACACGCTGGGCAACGCATGGAGGCGTTACAGAAGAAAATGCTCACCCGCATTCTGATTGCTCGGGCGATATTTCGCTTTGTCATAATGGTATCATCGAGAATTTCAAGGAGTTGAAAGGGGGTCTTATTGTAAAGGGGCACTCATTTACATCCGAAACCGACTCCGAGGTTATTCCGCACCTCATTGAAGAGGAGATGAAGGGGAATGTATCGTTTCAAGATGCATTTTTCGGCGCACTTTCAAAAATAAAAGGAACATACGGAATTGCCGCGGTTTCTGCGAAAAATCCCAATATTCTCCTTGCAGCTCGGAATTTCAGCCCGCTTCTCGTAGGCATTGGCGAGGGCGAGCGGTTTGTTGCATCAGACGCCTCCGCGATTTTACGGCACACGCCGCAAGTTGTATATCTTGATGATGGAGAAGTCGCAATTCTTACTTCGTCGTCGCATTCTATTTATGATCGCTCGCGTGTATTACGCAAAAAGCCGGAGCATACGATTGAGTGGTCCGTGGAAGAGGCGAAAAAAGGGGGATATGCGCATTTCATGGAAAAAGAGATTCATGAAGAGCCGGAAGCAATCGAAAATTCGATCCGCGGGAGAATGATTTTGCGGGAAGGCATGGCAAAACTTGGAGGGATTCAGGCAAAAGAAGAGATTCTCCGCTCAGCAAAAAGAATTTTAATCTCCGCGTGCGGCACTGCGTACTTTGCGGGCCGCGTCGGTGAATACATGCTTGAAGAGTATGCCGGGATTCCAACGGAAGTTGATATTGCGTCGGAATTCCGATACCGAAAGCCCGTGTTTCGCGAGGGTGATGTGTTTTTTGCGATTTCCCAATCCGGGGAGACCGCAGATACTTTGGCTGCTATTCGTGAGGCAAAGGAAAAAGGTGTTCCGACATTCGGAATCGTGAACGTCGTCGGCTCGACCATTGCGCGCGAGACAGATGCCGGAGTGTATCAACACGTGGGGCCCGAGATTGGCGTTGCCTCGACCAAGGCGTTTACGTCCCAAGTCGCGATTTTGGCGCTTATGTCTGTGTATCTCGGCAGGATGCGGGAGATGTCACTTGTCACCGGCGAGCGGATTTTACACGATCTCGGGCAGATTCCTGCATATATGCGTCGCATAATCGAACGGGATAGTACAAAAGCGATCGCACAAAAATATTTGCATATAAAAAATTTCTTTTTCCTCGGCAGAAAATATAATTTTCCCGTGGCGCTCGAGGGTGCACTCAAATTAAAAGAGGTCTCGTATGCTCACGCCGAAGGTATTGCCGCGGGGGAGATCAAGCACGGGCCAATCGCAATGATCGATAAAAATATTTTATCGGTCGTGATTGCGCCGAAGGACTCGGTCTATGAAAAAATGATCTCGACCATCCAGGAAATTAAGGCGCGGGGCGGCCCGGTTCTTGCGATCGCGACCGAAGGGGATTCTGATATCGCGGGACTTGCGGATGACGTAATTTTTATCCCTAAAACCCTTGAGATGCTGACACCGCTTTTGTTTGTTCTTCCACTCCAGCTTTTTGCATATCATTTCGGCGTTTTGAAAGGTTTGGACGTCGATAAGCCGAGAAATTTGGCAAAAAGCGTTACGGTTGAATAAGGATTGGAGTCACATGAATCTATACGAGTACGAAGGCAAAAAACTTTTTTCGCGCTACGGCATCGCGATTCCGCGTTCAGTACTTTGGCGTAAAGGAAATGAACCTCGCCGTCAGTGGATGAAAAACCCCGTTGTTCTTAAAGCGCAGATTCTCGCGGGTGAGCGTAAAAAAACGGGCGGCATTCTTTTCGCGTCGGGCGCGGCTGATGTTGCGCGCCGCTCCCGCGCACTGTTTCGAAAAATCGTCGCCGGGGAGGCCGTAAAGAATATTCTTGTTGAGGAGCGGGTTTTGTCCGCACATGAGTGGTATGTTTCGTTTTCCTATGATACGGCGCGCCGCGCGCCGGTGCTTGCGCTCTCGCCCCGCGGGGGAACGGGAATTGCGCATGCCCACACTACCGCGATTGATCTTTCATCCGGAGTCGAGGACTTTCTCTTTCGCGATGCGATTCGTTCTGCCGGATTCCAACGGGAGGACATTTTTCCGCTCCTCGGCGTCGTAAAAAAACTATGGAGTATTTTTTGGAACGAATCCGCGCTTCTTGCAGAAATTAATCCGCTGTTTCGTCTATCGTCGGGAGAGCTCGTTGCCGGAGACGCAAAAATAATTTTTGATGACGAGAAAGTGAGCCCGGGCGCGCGGCGGTTTATTGCTTTGGGAGGAGACATCGCGATTCTTGCCTCAGGCGGCGGCGCCTCGCTTTTGAGTATAGACGCGCTTGTCCGCGTTGGAGGCCGGCCCGCAAACTATACCGAGTATTCAGGAAATCCGCCCGCATCCGTGGTCCGCGCGCTTACAAAAAAAGTGCTTTCGCAAAAAGGGCTTCGCGGGTGCTGGGTTGTCGGCGGAACCGCGAATTTCACGGATATTTACGAAACCCTTTCCGGATTTGTCGCGGGCCTTCGCGAGGTGCGGCCGCGGCCCCGCTATCCGATTGTGATCCGCCGCGACGGCCCGCGCCAGCGCGAGGCGTTTCGCACGCTTGAGCGCGTCCGCGAGGACGAGGGATATCAATTATACTTCTCCGGGTCTGAGACGTCGCTTTCCGAAAGCGCGCGAGCAATGGTCGAGCACTCCTATAGGAATACGGGAGTAAGACGCGCGAGAAAATAAAACATGTCCATTCTTGTTGATAAAAAAACACGGGTTTTAATCCAGGGAATTACTGGGCACGAGGGCGCGCGCGCGTGCCGCGAGATGCTTTCGTATGGTACGCGCGTTCTTGCGGGCGTTACTCCGGGAAAGGGCGGGAGAAAAATCGAAGGCGTTCCGGTCTATGACGGCATTCGGGAGGCGATTTTACGCCATCCCGGCATCAATACGTCGCTTATTGCCGTGCCCGCACTCTTTGTGCGGGACGCTGCTGCAGAAGCAATCAAAAATAAAATTTCTCTTATTAACATTTTGACAGAGCACGTTACAGTGCGCGACAGCGCATGGATTGTTGCGCGCTCGCGCTCGCGTGGTGTCCGTGTTGTCGGGCCTTCGTCCGTCGGGATTATATCACCCGGAAAAGGAAAGGTTGGGAGCATTGGAAGTTCGGCGGTCGAGAAAAAAATATTTTCCCCCGGCCCCGTCGGCATTATCTCAAAAAGCGGCGGCATGACCGCGGAGATCGGTGTTCTTCTCACGCGCGCAGGAATTGGGCAAAGCACGGCAGTGGGAATCGGCGGCGACCAGATCATCGGATCCGATTTCGCTGATCTCCTTACTCTTTTTGAGCGGGACCCCGCGACACAAGCGGTTGTTCTTTTCGGAGAAGTCGGCGGATCGTACGAGGAAGAAGCCGCGCGTCTCATTTCGCAGAGAAAATTTACAAAGCCCGTTGTCGCGATTATCGCGGGATACTTTACCAAAGATATTGCTCCGGCGACGGTCTTGGGGCACGCGGGCGCGATTGTGTCCCGCGGCCGCGGGGGATATTATTCAAAGGTACTGGCTCTCAAAAAAGCCGGGGTTCATGTAGCGAGCACGCTTGAGGATATTCCCAAAATTATAAAATCAATTCTTCGACTATGAATCCCGTTAGAAATCGCGGACGCGCATACAATCCATGTTTTTGCCGATTGAGCTTTATTAACAATAATAATCTAGGACGTAGGAGTTTTTCGTCCGCGTCCTATTTCTAACGGGATGAAAAAATGGAAGACAAATATTAGTACTCGGAAAAGCGGTGAGCTTTTTATCCGCGGCGTGCGTCATCTCGATCTTGTTGAGCGTTCGGATTTTATCGCGTCTCTTTTCTTGCTCTGGCGGGGGAATCTCCCGAGCGCGAACGAAAAAACAATGTTCGAGGCGATCTTGGTCTCTGCAATCGAGCACGGGATTGACGTTCCGTCTTCGGTCGCCTCAAGAATCGCGGTGTCAACGGGAAACCAGATGAATTCCGCGCTCGCATCAGGCATTCTTGCCTTGGGCGCGCGCCACGGCGGCGCGATTGAGGGAGCCGCACTCTTGTTCAAGTCGGACGAGGCGTCTGACGAGATTGTCCGCCGGATTACGGCTTCAAAAGAAAAAATTCCCGGGTTTGGGCATCGTCTCTATAAGGAAAAAGACCCGCGGGCCGAGGCGATTTTTGAGCACGCGCGAACGCTTGGGTTTTTCGGCCCATTCGCAAAAAAAGCGCATGATATCAAGGCCGCGTTTGAGCGTGCGAGCGGGAAGCATCTTCCCATAAATATCGACGGCGCAATGGCAGCGCTTTTACTTGAGCTTGGGTTTGATCCGCGGATTCTGTGGGGAATATTTATTTTTGCGCGTATGGCGGGGCTTCTTGCACACGCGCGGGAAGAACTCGACGAGACCGGCGTGTATCGGCATCTTGATGAGGATGATATCGAATATATTGGGAAGTAATTTTTGAAGTATGCTTTCATTTGTCCGTATAACAAAAGAGAGCGTAGAAGTCCGCGAAGCGATACATGGGCTTCTTCCCCAGCTTTTTCAGACCGCGCGCGAAATATCGAGTACTCGACTTAGAGAACTTTTGAAGGATAAAAATATCTATCTTTGCTTTGCGGTTTTTGACGGAGAAATCGCCGGCATGGGAACGCTTCTTTTTCTTCGCGCGCCGAGTTCGTTTCGCGCGCGTATCGATGACGTGGTAGTTGATACAAAATTTCGTAGGAGAGGTATTGGAAAAAACCTTATGCTCCATTTTATCCGGGTCGCGAAAAAAGCCGGTGTTTCGACGATTGATCTTACGAGTGGTCCCTCGCGTATTGCGGCAAATCGGCTGTACCGCTCGCTCGGATTCGAGAAACGAAAAACAAACGTGTATAGAATGACACTTTCATGAGTCCTCGCCGGAGCAATTCTCCAAAAAAGCCGCGAGGCGTCATCGTGTGGGATTTTGATGGGGTTTTATTTGATATTGAGAGATTTCGAAAAAACGCTGAGCATATTTTCGAAAAATACGGTGTACCGCCCGCCGTTTTTCAAGCGGCAATTCTCCGTATTAGAAAAGAAGGCGGTCAATTTTCCGTTGCACGTTCGTTTCGCATTATGCGCTCTCTCGGTGCTTCGGTTAAAGAGAAGACCATAAGAAAAGCGCTTCATAACCACCTCGCTCTTACCCGATATTTTGCGGCACCCACAGATATTTTTTTGCGGCGATTGCGAAATTTAGGGTTTATGCACATAATCTTGAGTTTGGGAGCGCCCTCTTACCAGCATAAGAAAATTCGTGTGGGGTGCGGTAAGAAGTTTATCCGGCATTTTGCAAAGATTTCAACCACAAGAAAACCCAAATTTATATATCTCAAGAAGCTGGCGAGGAAATATCCGCATACGACAATTTTTTTCATCGACGACACCGAAGAGAATATTCAGCTTGTCCAAAAACACGTCCCAGAGATTGTAACCGTCCATTATTCCAATATATCCGGAGTATCTCTAAAAAATTTGGAGAGGGGAATACTATTGCATGTCAAAAAATAAAGAAAAAAGACCCAAAATCGTCGTAATCGGCGGAGGAACCGGCGTTTTTACCGTGCTTTCGGGGCTTCGGAAATATCCGGTTGATCTTACGGCAATTATTTCTATGGCGGACGATGGGGGATCGACCGGGGTTTTACGGGAAGAGTTCGGAATTTTACCTCCGGGGGATGTTCGCCGCGCGCTCGTTGCGCTCGCGCGCGCGGACAACAAAATGCTTTCCGAACTTTTCAACTACCGTTTTTCTGAGGGCGGGTTTAAAAACCACGTGTTCGGGAATATCATGCTTATCGCGCTCGAACGCCTCACGGGAAGTTTTGAGGGTGCGCTCGATGAAGCGGGGAAAATTTTAAGCATCCACGGCCATGTAGTTCCCGTGACGCTCGCAAACGTCCGCCTTGCGGCGCGGCTCGAGGACGGAACTGTGATTCGCGGGGAGACGAATATTGACATTCCGAAGCACGATCCGACGCTCCGCATAAAAAAAGTATATTTGAGCTCCGAGGCGCGGGCGAATCTGCGCGCGACGAAAGCGATCCGTGCGGCGGATCTTATTGTTATTGGTCCGGGTGATCTTTTTACGAGTATTATTCCGAATTTGCTCGTTCGCGGGATTCCGGAGGCAATCAAAAAATCGCGCGCAAAAAAAGCGTTTGTCGTGAGCACCATGACAAAGGCAGGGGAGACAAACGGGTTTCGCGCAGGAGATTTTTTGCGGGAGCTTGAAATGTATCTCGGACGCAGAGTTCTTGACTATATCGTTATCAACAAAAAAATGCCTGCCGCATCGCGCCTCGCAAAATACGAAAAAGAGGGGAAAGCAGTTGTCGAGATCGGAAATCTCCCGCCAAAGCCAAAAGCCATATTCGGCGCTTTTTTGCGGCGTTCGGGCTACGCGCGCCACGATCCGGATGCGCTTGCGCGCTCCCTCATCAAGCTTATATGAAAGTAATTTCGCTCACGCACGAAAACGCTCACGATGCTTTGAGCGAAGCGGAGGCGGCTATCCGCTCGGGAGAAATTCTTATTCTTCCGACGGATACGGTCTACGGCATTGCGGGAAGCGCAAAAGATGAGCGCGCGATCAAAAAAGCGTTTTCGATAAAAAAGCGGCCGGAGGAAAAAGCGTTTCCCGTGTTCGTGGAGAGTATTCCCGCGGCGCGGCGGATCGCCAATATTTCCGACGTGAAAGCGCGATTTCTCGAGAGTGTGTGGCCCGGGCCCGTGACCGTTGTATTTGATAAAAAAGAGATTCTTCCTGCGGTTTTAACCGGAATGAAAAACACAATCGGCATTCGGATTCCGGACTACCCGTTTCTTGCCAAATTGTTATCGTTTTTTGATTTTCCGCTTTTTCAAACATCCGCAAATATTTCTTCGCTCCCGCCTGCACGGACAAAACAGGACGTATTCGAGTATTTTGGCGAGGCAAATCCGAAAATCGCTTTATTTGTGGATGCTGGTAATCTCTCCGGCGCTCCTTCGACCGTCATCGACTACACGTCTGATCACCCAATTATTCTTCGCTCCGGCCACATATCAAAAGCCGAGCTTGACCGTCTTTTGGGACTTTGAGATGATTGCAATACCCATATGAAGGACCGCGACGTCAAAAATCTTATTCGCAAAGAAGATGAGCGCCAGCAACGAACGCTTGATTTGATTCCGTCGGAAAACATTGTGTCGCAAGACGTGCTCGCCGCGCTCGGGTCGTCATTCACAAACAAATATTCAGAAGGATACGCTGGGAAACGCTACTACGCGGGGAATGCGGTTGTGGATGATGTGGAACGCCTTGCGATTGAGCGCGCGCGGAAAGTTTTTCATCTTGGAAAAAATTGGCACGCCAATGTTCAGCCCTATTCCGGCTCTCCGGCGAATCTCGCGGTTTACATGGCGCTTTTGGTACCGGGAGAAAAAGTTATGGGAATGTCACTCCCGTTTGGCGGCCATTTGACGCACGGGTGGAAAGTGAGCGCTACGGGGAAGCTCTATCAATCGGTTCAGTATACGGTTGGTCGCGACGGCCTTCTTGATTACGGCGCGATCCGGCGCCTTGCAAAAAAAGAAAAGCCGAAAATGATTATCGCGGGCGCAACCGCGTATTCCCGGATTATTGATTTCAAAAAATTCGCCGCGATTGCCCGTGAAGTCGGGGCGTACTTGATGGTTGATATGGCGCATATTGCGGGGCTCGTGGCGGGCGGTGCGCATCCATCGCCGTTCCCATACGCGGACGTTGTGACAACAACAACCCATAAAACGTTTCGGGGCCCCCGGGGCGCAATAATTTTTGCAAACAAAAATTCGAGGATAGCGAAGAAACATAAAATCGATATTGCGTCAGCGATAGACAAAGCGGTATTTCCGGGTCTTCAGGGCGGGCCGCATGACAACCAAACCGTCGCGATTGCGGTTGCGCTTGCAGAGGCAATGCGTCCTGAATTCAAGCGCTATGCGCGCCAAATCGTGAGAAATGCCCGCGCGCTTGCGCGAGAGCTCAAGCGACTTGGTTTTGATATTGTTTCCGGCGGCACCGATAACCATCTGATGCTTGTTGACGTGACAAAATTTGGGATCTCGGGCCGAGAGGCGCAGGATCGACTGGAAAGCATTGGAATCGTTGTGAATCGAAATACCATTCCGTACGATACGCGCTCGCCCTTTGATCCTTCGGGCATCCGCATCGGAACGCCTGCTCTTACGACGCGCGGCATGAAGGAACGCGAAATGCGGACGCTCGCGCATATCATTAAGGGAGCGCTCGCGGGAGAGTATGTTTTGCTCTGTAAGAAAAACGTCCTATCGCTTACCCGCCGTTTTCCCATTCGTCGATGATTCTCATGGACGGCAAGGCGCTTGCCGAGAAAATATATGCTGAGCTTCGCGATGAGGTCTCAAAATCCGCAAAAAAATATCGGCTTGCGGTTATTCTTGTCGGCGAAAACGCCGTCATAGAGAAATTTGTCGAAAAAAAGAAAAAAATAGGAGAGCATATCGGCATTGATGTCCGCGTGTACCACTTCCCGGAGTCGATTTCAGCGACCGAACTTCGGAAGCGGATCGCCGAGATCGTCCACGAGGAAAAAAATTCGGGCGTCATTATCCAGCTCCCCTTGCCGCCGCATATTGAAAAACAATCGATTTTAAACGCGGTCGTGCCGGAAAAAGATGTTGATGTGCTGTCCGCGCGCGCGGTCGGTAATTTTTCTGTGGGCAAATCGCGGATCGCGCCAACGGTTGTGGGCGCGATTCAGGAGCTTTTCCGCGAATATAAAATTGATGTGAAAGGAAAAACCGTTGCAATTCTTGGAGCCGGAGCCCTTGTCGGAAAACCGGTCGCGACGTGGATCTTGCGGGAGTCCTCGGTCGTAACCGTGATAACCGAAGAGACGCCGAATCCCGAAGAAATTTTACAAAAAGCGGATATTATTATTTCCGGGATCGGAAAGCCCGGGTATATCACAGGCGATATGGTAAAAGAAGGGGTTGTTGTCGTGGATGCGGGAACGTCGGAATCGGAAGGGAAAATCCGCGGCGACGTTGATTTTGACTCTGTCTCAAAAAAAGCGTCCTACATAACGCCGGTTCCCGGCGGCGTAGGGCCTCTCACGGTCGCAATGATTTTTAAAAATCTTTTAGTGCTCGCAAAAAAATGAGCGATCTTTCGCTTTTTTATCTTTTGAACGGTACGGCGTTTCAGTCAGAAACGGTTGATGCGCTCATTCTTTTTTCCGCGATATTTTTAGGGTATTGGGTAGTCACGGGCGTGCTTTTTTTCTGCGGGATTTCCTTCTTTCCTCGTTTTTCAGCATTCCGTCAAAGGAATATCCGTGTGTGTTTCGAATCGCTTGCCGCAGGGCTCGCCGCGCGGTTTATTGTTACCGAGCTCATTCGCTTTTTCTATTCGCGGCCGAGGCCGTTCGAAGTTCTTGCCGACGTAAACATACTTTTATACCGCGAGGGCGGAGGATCATTTCCGTCCGGGCACGCGACGTTTTTTTTCGCGCTCGCCGCGGGTATCGCATTTCACTATCCACGCGTAGGCGTGCTCTTTTTCGCCGTAGCGCTCGTCATTTCTTTTGCGCGTGTTGCCGCGGGCGTCCATTGGCCGTCGGATATTCTCGGGGGAGCAATGATTGGCATCGCTACGGGTTTTCTCGCCCACGCTATTATCAAAAGGTTTTTGCGCTAGCGTAGCGGATGAGGATGGCCTATTGTTGTGCTTTTTGGACTTGTGCTATACTAAAACTATGGAAAGTAAATCATCCAATCCAATCGGTTCGCTGATTACCTTGCTTGTATTTTTGAGCATTGTCGGTTATTTTCTCGCCCAAACAAATATTGTTTCTGGTGCCGCCCTATTTATGTGGATTATAGGTTTATTCTTCTTTATTTTGTTGATAGGCGGTTTGAGAATTGTTGATCAATTTGAGCGCGGGGTTGTATTGACTTTAGGAAAATACACAAGCACTCGTACGCCTGGCCTTACGTGGATTTTTATTGGCATCCAGCGAATGATAAAAATCGATTTGCGAATCACGACAGTAGATATTCCTCAACAGGAAGTGATTACGAAAGATAATGTTCCGGTTGGGATTAACGCCGTTGTGTATTTCCAGGTGAATTCCGCGGAAAAAGCGATTTTAAATATTCAGGACTATACACTAGCTGTTTCGCAATATGCGCAAGCCGCGCTTCGCGATGTGATCGGCGGGATTGAGCTTGATTCGATTTTGTCCGAGCGCGAACAAATTGCGGATGAGATTCAGAAAATCGTTGAAAAAGCAACCCAAGAATGGGGGATTTTCGTGAAAGATATAAAAATTCAGGATATCGAGCTTCCGGCGGATATGAAGCGCGTTATGGCAAAACAAGCCGAGTCCGAACGGGAACGCCGTGCCGTTATCATTCGAGCAGAAGGGGAGTACTCGGCGGCAGAGCGCCTGTCTCAGGCAGCAGAGCGATTAAACTCGGCGCCGGGCGGTATGGCGATGCGTACGCTTCAGACGATTGAGAAAATAAATCCCGACCCGTCAAAGACGGTCATATTCGCGCTTCCCGTAGAGTTTTTCGAAGGCATCAAAACACTCGCTGAGCACTTCAAGAAAAAAGGGAATAACTCTTAATCCAATTATAAATGGGAGTGAGATATTTTATTTTCGGAATCCTATATAATATAATTTGGTTTGGAGTCATTTCACCGCTAAACAAATACGAGTTTCCGTTTTTATCGTCACTCGGAGAATTAATGTTTGACAAATTCTTAATTGTTTTTCTCCTTTTACCTATCGTTCATATCTACATCCTCTCACGTATTGGCCTGTATTATTTTAGGAATTCAGAAAGAAAAGGATTTGTTGTTGCGGCTTGCTTTTAAACTTGTGTTTAAATATCTTTCTAAGTATCCTTTGGTTTAGTGGATTTAGTAATGCAAAAATATAATTTAAAAATGAGTAGTTATTTGATTTTTTAGTATTATTTTATTTCTTTCAGGAAACCGTTGACCAGTTCAACGGTTTCTTCTGTTTTTTGGAAAACCGATTTCCAGATAACGACAATGTCGGCGTCGTTAAAAATTGAACGCTGGACTTCGCGGAGCGTATCGCCTCCCGCAATCGAGATCATAATGTCGTAGTTCCCTTTTATACGCCGTATTTCGTGTAACGGAATTTGTTTCTCCCGATTAAAACGCTCTTCGTCTACGCCGCGGTGGATGATAACAACCTGCGGCGCTTTTTTAAGCGCGCGAAGAACTGAGAGGGGGAATTCAACGTGCATCATATCAACCATTGCATCGAGCCCGTGTGCCTCGCAACTTGCAATGAAAGAATTAATCGTTTCCACGGGAGCAGATCCAAGGGCGATTGCGGCGCTTGCGCCTGCCTCAGCCGCCATTTCAACTTCGGTCTCTCCCCGATCCATTGTTTTTAGGTCAGCGACAACGTAGGGGAGAATGGTTTTTTCGTTGTTACGCTCATTTTCAGAGTCGTTTGCTTGCGCGCGTCCAAGAAATTTGAATATCTCCGCAATGTTCGGGTTTTGTGGAAACGCGGGAGGCGCAAAAGTCCTTCCCAAGAGTCGCTCTGCATACCAGCGGCGAATTTGGCGTATGCCGTCAGCGCCGTAGCGCTTGATGAGAGGAGTGCCGGCCTCCACAATAATTCGGTCGCTTATCGGAAGAAGCCCGATGATTTCCCGCGCGTCTTCAAGCGTAGAATTGAGCGCAACTTGAAGATATCGTTTTTTGGAATCAAGAATGGATTTTGGCCGATGGCTCATGATGCGATTCTATCAGTATTTATTGAAGAAATTTTCGTCTTTAGTTTTCCCGATAATATCCTTATGAGAATCCATATTCCCAGTACGATGAGAACAAAACGAAATCCAACCAGTGTAAGCGCTCGCTCTCCTAAAAAATAGACGAGGGATCCCCAAAATATATTCCATAGTATAGCCGAAATACATGAATAGAAAAAGAATTTTTTAAAAGGAATATGGAGAACACCTGCAGCAGTAGACGTTAGCCCTGCAAGATTCGGATGCCAGTATGTTAGAAAAATCGCCTTGAGGCCATAGCTTGCAAGGCGATGTTGCGCACGTTCGAGCGGTTCCCGAAGGCCGAGGACCAATAAAACCCGATACCAGCCATATTTTCCAAGAGAGAAATTCAATGCGTATGCAACGAAGAACCCAGTAGTTACCACGCTTATCACCTCGGCTACTCGAACTGCGTCGTGGCCCGCAAAAATAACACCCAAAAATATGACCAAGCTTCCGGGATAATACCACCCGACGAGAAGTACGCCTTCAAGAATCGAGCTTATAAAAATAGTGATAAGGCCGTATGCGTCAAAGTATGAGCGTGCGATCTCGATCAATTTTTCTTGGGGCGGCAGATCAAATATTTTCCAGACAAAGAAGAGCGAAACAGCAGCTCCTAAAAAGATAAGCGGCAATGCAATTTTTTTTAACGTGTCTTGGGTCACGCTAGAATTCTCTTGCCCCGTTAGAAGTCCGTTCCGATGAAATCGGAACGGCAGACGTCTCGGGCGTCTTACTTCTAACGGGGTTCACGAGTGTAAATCTCGGACCTTTATAGTTGTATTCGGGCATATCTACGTCTTCCGTAAACATTTTTTCCGGCCGCGCCCAGAGTTCGTGGTCTCCAGAAAGTGCTCGATAGATGACGTAACGCTCTTTGGTCTCCGAATGGGTCGCAACCCCAATTACCTCATAAAGATTCCCTTTGTAGTGTTTATAGATTCCGGGCTTTATATTTGTCATACTAACTAATTATTTGATTTATGGGATTGACCTGCGTAAGGGTTTGCTTTCGTATAGGTCAGAATATGGCTAGAAATTAAAATATTTTTCCGCCATTTCTAAATATGCCTTTGATAGCCACTATTTGACCTTCATATGGATAGTCAGCCGAGCCAAAAGGCAATTTCACGAGATATATTCCTTTAAAAGCAGAATTGGCATGTTGAGTAGATATTAATTTTGTGTATCCTTCATCAAAAACGCGTTGCATCTTTTCTCCAATCAACAGTATTAACTTTTCTTTGTTTGAGTATTTTTGTTCAGCTTTATTTATAATATCAGCCAATTGTTCCTCGATGTTGAAATTATTAATCAGTCCTATACTCTTCTTCCACTTTCTTATGAAGCCCCAAAAATGTTCCAACGCTGATTCTCCAGTTTTGATTTGTAAGTTCAGAGTCTCTCGATTTTTTGCAGTAGCATAGATATCAATGTCACTGTCTTTGACAGATTCATCTTTATTGATCCGGGTAATATAGTCTAAATTGTAATGATGATTAAAGCGACCAATAAAAAAATCAGCGAACATTTTTTCCTCCTCTTTCTTCATTACTTTCGACGACATCTGCATTATTTTTTTAGTACCTCTTTTTCGGCTTCTTCTAGAGTTTCCCCTTGAAACAATAAGTCGGCAATTTTATTCTGCTCAAAATATGCGGTTCCGGTATCCTCTGCCGAGATATTATCCCAAGAAAGAATAGGTTTATTCGTAAGTAAATCAATAACCTCAAATCGCCTGGACGGGTCGCTATTGAGATTTCGCTCCGTGAGTTCATACCTATATAGACAAGCGTCTATTCGGGGATTGTAGTAATATTTAGGTTCAGTTATAGAAGTGAAAATTGGAGAGTTTTCATTTCTCTTTTCTATTTCATTTTTTTGTTCTGTTCGTCTCTTGATTCCCAACTCAGTACAGTATTTAGTTTTATTCTCCCGCTGATAATTGGTTTGATAAAAATATAGAGAAAGCGACCCAGCCAAGAAAAGAATTCCGCTCGCTAGAATTGTAATCGGTATTTTTTCCATATTATGTTTTAAAATTTTTATCTTACGTCTCCCTTATGTACAATAGAGACACCAAAACAGAACTTAACGGCTTTTTCAAAGCCAGAAGGTGGGACGCGCGAAGCGCGTCCCACTGATTTCCCCCCATTTTTCCAAACGAATTCGGATTCCCGCCTTCGGCGGGACGGATTGTTTTTTCGCCAAGAAGCAGGTGCGAAATCAGAATGCAATTTTGACATAGTATTTGCTTTGATACAAAAAGAATTTTTATTACTATGAACAATAATATGGAAAATAAAAAATTCTTTTTGTATGCTCGCAAGTCCACTGATGTCGAGGACAAGCAGGTTTTGAGTATTGACGCTCAACTCACCGAATTGCGGGAATACGCCGTTCGGGAAAATATTGAAATTTCCGCCGAAATCATAGAAAAGCAATCTGCCAAAGTTCCAGGCCGTCCGTTATTTAACAAGATGATGAAAGAAATTGAAACTTTCGGCGGAAACATCCTTGCATGGAATCCCGATCGCCTCGCCCGCAATTCGGTAGACGGCGGACAGATTATTTACCTCCTCGACACAGGGAAACTTGCGAGCATTAAATTTCCAACCTTTTGGTGTGATAACACTGGTCAGGGTAAATTTATGCTCAATATGGCTTTCGGACAAAGCAAATACTATGTGGATTCTCTTTCCGAAAATACGAAACGCGGACTTCGCCAAAAAGTGAGAATGGGCATATTTCCAAGCCAAGCGCCTGTGGGTTATCTCAATGATTCACGGACAAAAACAATCGTGGTTGAAAAGAAAAAATCTCGTATCGTGCGCTTGGCTTTTGAACGATATGTCAAAGGTAACCAAAGGTTAGAGGACATAGCAGAATTTTTGGCGAAATCCGGCGTTACCACAAGAACCGGAAAGAGAATCTCCAAAACCAAAGCGTCTTTTATCCTCTCAAATCCATTTTACATCGGTTTATTCAAATATGGTGGTGAAATCCACGAAGGAAAGCACGAGCCAATCATTTCAAAGAAACTTTTTGACGAAGCACAGGAAATGTTGAAGTTTCGTGGACAACCCGAACGAAAACCGCAGAATGAACCGCAACCATATTGCGGTCTCATTTCCTGTGCTTCATGCGGAATGATGATAACTGCTGAAAACAAAACGAAGCGACAGAAAAATGGGAATGTCCATTATTATGTTTACTATCGTTGTACAAAAAAATCTAAAACTGTTAGATGTCCTGAAATGTCGCTTCGTTCTGAAAAACTAGATGAGCAGTTATCATCCTTAATCAAAAAAGTTTCTTTGCCTAAAGACTGGGCGGAGGAATTGAATCGTCTTGCTTTGCAAGACTACAAAAATTCCGCCCCGTCTTTGACTGCGTGTGTGAAAGAGAAAGAAATAAAACTATCGGTCATTTCACAAAAGCTAGAGCGACTTCTTACAGGTTATCTTGACCAAGTTATTGATGAACAAGATTATCGTAAAGAAAAATCAAAATTGTTACTTTCCAAGAAGTCGCTCGAAGAAGAAATGACCGCTCTTTCACACAAGCAGAATGATTGGCTCGCACCTTTCCAAAACTGGCTAAAAGACGCTCAATCCTTGGACAAAATTGCTTCTGATCCAGACCTTTTTGCGAAAAAAGTCTGGTCAAAATTGCTTCTGATTTCGCACCTGCTTCTTGGCGAAAAAACAATCCGTCCCGCCGAAGGCGGGAATCCGAATTCGTTTGGAAAAATGGGGGGAAATCAGTGGGACGCGCTTCGCGCGTCCCACCTTCTGGCTTTGAAAAAGCCGTTAAGTTCTGTTTTGGTGCCCGAGGTGGGAGTTGAACCCACATTTTTTATGCCGCGGGAGAGAGTCGAACTCTCATGAGGTTGCCCCCGCTGGATTTTGAGTCCAGTGCGTCTGCCAGTTCCGCCACCGCGGCATGATTTTGAGTCCTGCGCTGTCGTGCTTCCTTCAGCGCGACCCCGGGATCGCTTTCTTTCTTGTGCTCGCAAACTCGCGGGTAGAAGGTAGCGATCCCGCGAAATGATTTATAATCATTTCGCCCAATTCCACCACTCCGGCGTACTCGATATTATACACTTTTTGCGGGTTTTTTCAATATTTTTTCTCATTGAAAATTTTATGAGTTCGCGCTACTCTGGATACGATGACGCGGATTATCTCTATTTGCAATGCTAAAGGCGGCGTCGGAAAAACGACCACAGCCATGAATGTTGCGGCTTTTTTGGGTGCGTTTGGAAAGAGAGTTTTACTCGTGGATA
>Ga0209211_10001012_pt1 | contig 55300 bp, 57 predicted proteins | sample RifGroA2_FD_183992 | JGI IMG/M metagenome (GOLD analysis project Ga0209211, IMG submission 183992) | Groundwater microbial communities from Rifle, Colorado, USA - Groundwater A2 (SPAdes) (version 2) | ecosystem: Environmental > Aquatic > Deep subsurface > Groundwater | place: Rifle, Colorado... | reverse complement strand
TCAGGAACTGTCCCCGTTTGCTTACAACGAAACCGTGGCCCAGGAATACTTCCCTTTAACAAAAGAACAAGCCATAGACAAGGGATACCGATGGAAAGACCCGGAAACAAAGAATTACCAGATTACCTTAAAAACAGAACAAATACCCGATCATATTAAGGATGTTAAAGACGATATAGTAAATCAAATTATTCAATGCGGACACTATGATATGGATAGTAAAAAAACCGTTTGCAACGAGCAATGCGCCACTGCTTTCAAGATTATTCCACAAGAATTAGAGTTTTACCGCAAAATGAACCTTCCATTGCCGAGATTATGCCCCAACTGTCGCCATTACCAGAGAATTAAACAAAGAAACCCGTTAAAACTCTGGCACAGAAAATGCCAATGCGCGGGCGAGAAATCGGATAACAAAGTTTATCAAAATACCATAGAACATAATCATCACGGAACAGATCACTGCCCCAATGAGTTTGAAACAAGTTACGCGCCGGAACGGAAGGAGATAGTTTATTGCGAGAAGTGCTATCAGGAGGAAGTGATATAAACGAGCAACAAGATTATTACAAATTTAAAATATGCCTGACGGATCAAATCTTTTTGAGATAAAAAGCAAAAAAAATATAAAACACAGATTAGGCATAGTATTTGATAATAGGCGGCTCAAACTTGCCTTAATTTTTATGTTTATAATAGGAGCGATAATTTTTTATCGTTTAAGTTTAATTACTATTATAAATGGTAGTGAATACAAAGATATTTATATAAATAATCACTCTAAAATTGAATGGATTTTGTCTAAACGAGGAAATATATATGATTATAAGGGAAAAATATTAGCAGAAAATAATATAGAAAATAAAAGAGAATATCCTTTAAAAGAAGCGAGTAGTCATATAATAGGTTATATTAGTGAAGAAGATAAAATCGGAATATACGGAATAGAGGCAACTTACGAGAATTTTTTAAAAGGAGAGCGCGGATTTACAACTTTTAATATAAATAATAAAGGAGAAATACAAGATATTAAAGAGGTAAAAGAGCCAAAAAAGGGAAATAATTTGTATTTGCACATAGATTATGAAGCTCAAAAACGGCTTTATAGCGAAGTATTAAAACAAGTTATTGACAAAAATTCTCCTGGAGGAGCAGCTGTTTTAATGGATCCGAATAATGGCGCGATAAAAGCTCTTGTTAGTATTCCAAGTTTTGATAATAATTTTCAATCTGAAAATGAACTTGTAAAAATTCTGCAAAGCAATAAAGCTCCTCTTTTTAACAGGGCTATTTCCGGCGAATACCCACCTGGCTCTACTATAAAACCATTTATAGCAGGAGCAGCGCTAACAGAGAATATTATAGAGCCTAATTTTAAAATGGAAACGCGCGGCAGTATTACAGTTGATAGTATTTATAATAAAAATATAAAATGGACATTTAAAGATTGGAAAAATCACGGTTTTGTTAATATGATAGAAGCGCTTGCGTATTCAAGCAATGTCTATTTTTATACTATTGGCGGAGGATATAAAGATATAGCTGGATTAGGAATAAATAAAATTGATAAGTATTTGCAAAAATTTGGAATGGGCAGTAAAACCAAAATTGATATTATGGGAGAAAGCAAAGGGCTTATTCCAAGCCCTAAATGGAAAAGTATAAATATTAGGGAAGATTGGTATATAGGCGATACTTATAATACTTCTATTGGACAGGGATTTTTACGCATTACTCCTATTCAATTAGCCTTAGCTACTTCTGTAATTGCTAATGGAGGAACTTTGTATCAGCCACAAATAGGAAGTAGCGTTGTCTCAGACTCTGAAGATATAATTTGGAAAAACGAGCCTAAAATAATACAAAATAATGTGATAAAAAAAGAATATTTAGATATAATTAGACAGGGAATGAGAAAAGCTGTTACAATGGGGACAAATTGGCGTTTAAATGATTTACCTAGGTCAGTTGCCGCTAAAACAGGTTCAGCAGAAACAGGCAATAATCGCGAAGCCCATAGTTGGGTAACAGTAATGAGCTTTTACAATGATTCAATAGCAGAGAAACAAGATTTTCCTTTTGTTTTATCAATATTAGTTGAAAATGGAGGTAATGGAGAAACAAGTGCTGTTCCTATTGCAAAAAATTTTTTATCGTGGTATCTTGATGATAAAAAAAGCCAATAGCAACATTTATGCAAGCATGTTTTTAAGAAATTTTTTAAAAAATATTATGAAACTTACACGCGATTCATACACAAAATTAAAGCAAGAATTAGAAAAAAAGAAAACTATAATCAGAAAAGAAATTTCAGATAAAATTCGCGACGCCAAAGAATTTGGCGATCTTTCTGAAAATACCGCTTATGAGAATGCTCGCGAACAAGAAGCTTTTAATGAAGGAAGGATAAAAGAATTAGAAAATATATTGCGCCAAGCTAAAATAATTACTATAAAAGTGGATAAAAGCAAAGTAAGCATAGGAGATACGGTTGAATTATCTTATGATAATAAAAAGATAGAAGTAATTATTGTTGATTCGCAACAAGCCAATCCAGAAGAAAAAAAAATATCCATTGAATCGCCTTTAGGAAAGGCTATTTTAAAGCACAAAGAAAGCGATATAGTAGAAGTTGAAATCCCTAATGGAAAAGTAATATATAAAGTGCTTAAAATAAAGTAATCTTTTTTAAAATTCATTAAGAATTCGAAATTGAAAATTAAATTAAATTATGAATAAAGATATTCTTAGAGCTAAATTAGAAAAATTAGCGAATTTTAAGAACGCGCGCATAGACCCATATCCAGAAAAAACAAACAGATCTTTTACTAACAGTTATACTTTAAAAAATTTTAGTTTTATTAAAAAACCCATTTTTTTAGTTGGCAGAATAAGGTCAATTCGTGAAATGGGAAATGTTTCATTTGCTCATATTCAAGATGAAAAAGGTAAAATACAGATTTTTTTAAATAAAGAAAATATTGGAAATAAAAAATACAAATTTTTTATTAAAAATGTTGATATTGGCGATTTTATTGAAGTTAAAGGGAATTTATTTAAAACCAAATCAGGCGAAAAAACTCTAAAAGTAGAAAAATGGAAAATTTTAAGCAAAGCCTTAAAACCCCTTCCAAGCGAGTGGTATGGTTTTAAAGACGAAGACAATAGACATAGAAATAGATATTTAGATATTTTATTTAATAAAGATGTTAAGGAAATTATAGAAAAAAAAGCTGTTTTTTGGAACGCTGTTAGGGAATTTCATATAAAAAATGGATTTTTAGAAGTAGAAACTCCAGTATTAGAAAATACAACTGGCGGAGCTGACGCAAGGCCTTTTATAACACATCATAACGCGCTTGACTTGGATTTGTATTTGCGTATTTCAGCAGGAGAATTATGGCAAAAACGGTTAATGGTAGCTGGCTTTGAAAAAACATTTGAAATAGGGCGGATATTTAGAAACGAGGGAATATCAACAGAACATTTGCAAGATTATACTCAATGCGAAGCATATTCCGCGTATAGCAATATGGAAGAAATGTATAAATTTTTACGCGATTGTTACAAATTTGTCGCTAAAAAAACATTTGGAACTTTAAAATTTAATATTCGCGGATTTAAAGTAGATTTAGGAAAAAAGTGGGAGTTAATTGATTATGCAACAGAAATAAAAAAACAAACAAAAATAGATATTTGGAAAGCAACTGATAAAGAAATAGAAAAAAGACTACACGAACTTAAAATAGATTTTGACGCAAATAATAAAGAGAGAATGATTGATAGCTTGTGGAAATATTCTAGAAAAAAAATAGCAGGACCAGCAATACTTATTAATCATCCAAAAAAAATATCGCCTTTGGCTAAATCTGACAGCAAAAATAAAGATATTGTAAAGCGATTTCAGTTTATAATAGCTGGTTCTGAAATAGGGCAGGGTTACAGCGAATTAAATGATCCTATTGACCAGAAAGAGCGATTTGAAGTTCAACAAAAACTGCGCGACCAAGGAGACGAAGAAGCGCAAATGTTAGATCTTGAATTTATTGAGGCTTTAGAATATGGGATGCCTCCAACAGCAGGACATGGATTTAGCGAAAGACTGTTTAGTTTTTTAGCTGACAAGTCTATAAAAGAATGCCAAACTTTTCCATTAACAAAACCAATTTTCTAAAACATTTTTATAAAAAGATGGCAACAGATTTCAAACCTGTTGCCATTTTTCTTTTGTCATTGCACTATTTTAGAACAAGCAACAATAACATTACTACCAACACGAAACTCAAAAGTAAGGTACTTCCTATAAATTTTATAAAACAAAAAATAAGTCTTAGCATAATATTCCTCCTTTTTTCAAAGAATATAAATTTTTTTTAAATTAAATAATATGTTAATATATTTTTCTAACAAAGTCAAGTATTTTCTTTTATTTTTTTATGGTAAAATTATATTGTAAATTTATAATATTTATTATGAAACAATTAACTCACGAACAACTAAATCAAAAAGCGCAAGAAGTTTTTGAGCATAATAAAAATATTGAAACAGAGCAACAAAATATAGAGCAATTAACGCCAAAAGAAGAAGAAATTAAACAAAACATAAAACAGATTGCCTTACAGGATAATGACTCGCAATCAGAAGAAATAGTAAAAGATAGAAAGCAAATATTGGATTCAGGCGATGAGCGAGTTCAATTAAATTCTTTAATAAAGCTTTGTTTTACTAAAGGTAAAGGTCCTAATTTTGCAATAAGAGTAGCTCAAGGATTATCTAATAGAGTATTAGATAGTTTGCACGATGTTTTAGTTAAAGATGAAAATTATAATAAGCTAAAAGAAAAAAATATAATTTAATTTAATAACTTTATGAAATTTTAACTAAACCGTGTTTAATTTTTTAACAAATCCAATTTTTTTAACATATACTATTATATTTTTTATAATTATTGCTATAATTGTGGCTTTTTTTCTTTTACGCAGATTTAAAAAAGATAATTTAGGTCTAATATTAGGAATGTCTCTTTTTCTTATTAAAATACCGCGTTATGAAAAAAAAGATAAAAATGAAAGCATAGAATTAAAGCATTTATTAGGAATTTCAGCTCAAATGTACGCTTCTTTTAGTATTTTGCCAAAGAAAGCCAAAATTATTTTTGAGGTTGCTTCAAGCTATAATGAAGAAGAAATCGCTTTTTACGGAGCTTGTCCTAAAAATTTTGTTAATGAATTTAAAAAAGTTATTCACGGAGCTTATCAAAACGCTAAAATTGAGAAAGTAGAAAATGATTACAGTATTTTCTCTATCAAAGGAAAAAGCGCGGGAGCTTATATTGTTTTAGAAAAAAGAAATTTTATGCCTATTAGAACTTATCATGATTTTGAAAATGATCCTTTAAGTCAAGTTATTTCAGCTATAGGCAAATTAAATGTAGATAATGGAGCAGCCCTGCAAATTGTTTTGCGTCCAGTGAAAAAAAATTGGTACAGGGCGGTAAAATCAACCTTATCTAATCTTAAAAAAGGTAAAAAACAAGGTATTATAAAGATATGGGGAAAAACAATAAGCGAGATTTCAGGGGTTGGCTCAAAACAAGATCAAGTTGTTAAACAAGAGCCTATTGATCAAGAACAAATTGAGGCGATTTCTAAAAAAATAAGCAGGCCTGTTTTTAATGTTAATATAAGGATAATCGCGAATGCTTCAACAGAGATGGAAGTTGATCAAATTTTAGATCAAATGCTTCAGCAATTTTCGCAATACAGCCTTCCTAATCAAAATGGTTTGCGAATTAGAAAAGTAACTGGTTATAAATTAAAGAAATTGATTTATAACTTCATATTTCGTATTTTTGAAAAAAGAACAACCATATCTTTAAACGCTGATGAAATAGCCAGTGTTTTTCATTTTCCTTATCCCGGGCTTGAAGTTCCAAATGTTAAATCAGTTTCTTCGCGGGATGTTGCGCCTCCAAACGTTCTTCCTAATAAAGGAGAATTAGAAGTGGGAAAAGTTATATATAGAGAGGAAAATCAAAAAGTGTTTTTAAAAAATGCGGATGATAGAATGCGCCATTTTTATATTATTGGTCAAACAGGAACAGGAAAATCCCGTTTTCAGCAAGAGTTAATAAAGCAAGATATTTTAGCTGGTCGCGGAGTTGGAGTTGTTGATCCTCACGGCGATTTAATAGAGGCAACGCTTGCTAATATTCCCAAAGAAAGATATGACGATGTTATATTATTTGAACCATTTAACACAGAAAATCCAATGGGTCTTAATATGTTAGAATATGAAACAGAAGATCAGAAAGACTTTGCTATACAGGAAATGATTGCTATTTTTTACAAATTAGTTACTGATCCAGCTATGATTGGTCCTATGTTTGAGCATTATATGCGAAATGCTATGATTGCTTTAATGGCAGATAAAAATAATACAGGCACAATGGCGGAAATACCGCGCCTTTTAACAGATGATAAATTCGCTGAAACTTATATTAGTAAATTAACTGATCCAGTCGCTCTTAATTTTTGGCGAAATGAATGGAAAAGAACAAGCGAACAGCAAAAGGGAGATATGTTTGGCTATTTAATTTCCAAAGTAGGACGATTTGTGGAAAATCCTATGATGCGAAATATAATTGGACAATCGCGCTCCAGTTTTAATTTAAGCGATATAATGAATCAAGGAAAAATATTTTTAGCTAATTTATCTAAAGGAAAAGTAGGAGATATGAATAGCAATCTTTTAGGGTTAATTTTAGTTTCTAAAATACAAATAGCTGCTATGTCGCGCGCTAATATGAAAGAAGAGGATAGGCGCGATTTTTATTTATATGTTGATGAATTCCAAAATTTTACAACAGACAGTATAGCGATTATATTATCAGAAGCAAGAAAATACCGCTTAAGTTTAACAATTACTCATCAATATATAGCGCAACTTGATGAAAAAATACGAGACGCTGCTTTTGGCAATGTTGGAACAATAGGAGCGTTTCGTGTTAGCCAAGAAGACGCTGAAATATTGGAAAAGCAATTTGAACCGGATTTTTCACGATTTGATCTTATTAATCTTTCTAATCGCAATTTAATAATAAAACTTTTAATTGACGGAGAAATATCATCTGCTTTTAAAATGAAAACAATAGATTCTGTAACTGGTGATTACAGCAAAGTAGATTTGATTCGTAAAATGTCAATTTTAAAATATGGTCGTGACAAATCTGATGTAGAAAGAGAAATAATTAAAAGAGCGAATCTTTAAACTTTATAATTTTTATGAACTTGTTTATAACCTTGATAACTTGATATTATGTATAATATATACTCAACGCATTATAGACCTGATCAGGATAAAAAATTTCATTCTGTAAAAAAAAGAAAAAAGAGTTTGTCATTTTTAACCTATTTTATTATAGGTATTTTTATTATTATTTTTATTATTATTTTTTTGAACAAGGCTTGGTTTTTTCAAATAAAAAGCATAGAAATAAACACTAATTTATTATCAGAAGTAGGAATTTCAACTATCGGAAGTGAGACTTCCGATAGTGAGATTTTCAATAGCGTAGTCAAAAAATATATTAATATAATTTTTTCTTCATCAAGCAGTATAAGAAAATATTTACAAACGAATTTTTTAGAGATCTCAAATATAGAAGTAAATAAAGAGTTTTTTAAAAGAAAAATCTATATTTCTTACAGTTTTCGCGAACCTAAATATACTTGGTGCAATTTTACTATTGGTAAAATGAATACAGATAGTGAAAATTGTTTTTTAATTGACAACAACGGATTGCTTTTTAAAAAAAATAACATAAAAGATAAAAAAATTTTACGAATTAAAAACGAATATTATCAAGATTTAGAATTAGCGCAAAAAATACCAAGCAATATACTTTATATCGTGAATAATTTTTCTTCTATATTAGAAAAAAGAAATATATATTCAAAAGAAATAATAATTAAAAACAACAGTTTAGTAGTTTTTGTTTTAAATATTTTAGATACTGAAAATGATTTAAAAAATACGATAGAAGTAAGATTTTCTTTAGAAAAAGATTTAAACGAGCAATTAGACAAATCATATACTTTGATTAATTATTTAAGCAATTTTGATTTAGAAAAAGTAGAATACATTGACCTAAGGGTAAAAGAAAAGATATACTACCGATAGCTCAAAAATTAAAAATTAAAAGTACAAAGTAAAATTAAAAAAATAACATAAATTTGCCATTAAAAAAAATCGGATCCACAAAAATTATTACTGCTAAAATTTTTTTACTTTTTTTAGTTTAAAATTCTATGATGACAACACTATATAGAAAATACAGACCTCAAAAATTTGAAGAAATTGTCGGACAAGATCATATTGTTACTGTTTTGAAAAATGCGCTAAAGCAAGGCAGGGTAGCTCACGGCTATTTATTTACAGGACCGCGCGGAACTGGCAAAACAACAACAGCAAGAATTTTGGCGCGCGAGCTTAATTGTAATGATTTGGATTTAATTGAAGTGGACGCAGCGTCTAATAGAGGAATTGATGAAATAAGAGCTTTAAGAGATACTGCGCGAATTAGCACAGGAGAAAATTCTTGGCGAGTGTTTATATTAGACGAGGCTCATATGTTAACAATAGCTGCGTCAAACGCGCTTTTAAAAAGTTTAGAAGAGCCACCCCCTAGAACTGTTTTTATTTTAATTACAACAGAGCAAGATAAAATAATACCAACAATTAAATCAAGACTTCAAATTCTTCCTTTTAAGAGCATAGCTTTGAGCGATATTATTTTGCGTTTAGAACAAATTGTTAAAAAAGAAAAATTTAAAGTGGATAGCAAAGTTATTAAAGCAATTGCCATAAACGCGAGCGGAGGCATGCGCGATGCTGAAAGCAACTTAACTAAAATTTTAAGCATTGGAAAACAAGTTATTTTACTTGAAGATATAAGGCATATTTTAGGCATTATAGACGAACATCTAGTTATAAAATATATAGAGCTGTTATTTGTTGGCGAAAAAGGCAAGATTTTTGACTTTATAAAAAATTTGAGCGATAAAGGAATACAGGAAAAAATATTCTTAAAATCGCTTTTAGAATACTGGCGAAAGCTTATACTGATAAGCGTTAATCCTGATATAGCAAATGACATTGCTTCTCAGTTGACAAAAGAGGATTTAACAATTATTATAAGGCAAGCTAAAAAAGCGTCATCGCAAATTTTAATAAATTGCGCGCAAATATTTTTGCAAAGCTTTAACGATTCAGAGAAATATCCAGAACAAATGATGGCGCTTGAAATAGCAACTCTTCAATGTTTATGTTTATTCAAAAAAACTACATAGCAAACATAATAATAGCTGTTATTATAATAGCGATTGTTTACGCTTTATTTTATCAAGATATTTACAAATCCGTTGATTCGGATTTAAAAAACTATACTTCAAATACAGGGGTTTTTATAAGTAGCGACAATAAAATAACAATAGAGCAACCAAAAGCAGGTGATACCTTGGATGGTATTTTGGCATTAAAAGGCAGAAGCGAGGAACCGTTCACTCTAAATTTAAAAGATGGCAATAATACTATTTTATTAACACTTAATTTAGAAGCTGGAGATTTTGAAAAAGAATATGTGTATGCTTCTCCTCAATTAGAAAAAGGAAAATTAGAAATCGCGGATTTTTCAATTCCAGTTAATTTTAATTTAATAAGCGGACAAGAAGTAAAAGTATTTTTTTCAAATATTAGCAAAGATCCGGAATTAAAAAATTGCGGATTAACTTATCCTGTAATTAGACATACTTCTGATAAAAACCCTTCTTTAAGCGCAATAATTAGTTTGCTTGTAGGTCCTAATAAAGAGGAAAAAATGCAAGGATATTTTACTAATTTGCCCTTACGCATAATTAAAATAAATAATTTTGAAATTAAAAAAGGCATTGCTTATATTGATTTTTCTCAAGAATTAGAAATCGGAGTAGCTGGTTCTTGCAGAGTTGAAGCAATACGATCTCAAATAACTGAAACCTTAACCCAGTTTGAAAATGTAGAAAGCGTCGTAATATCAATAGAAAACGAAACAGAAGCGATATTGCAACCATAAACTATTAAAATTACAAAGCGATTTTTTATTTTTATTTTTCACTTTTTAATTTGAAACATTGCCGGGTCGTCTAATGGTAGTGACATTGGGTTTTGGTCCCAAGGATCGGGGTTCGAGTCCCTGCCCGGCAGCCAAAAAATAGAATAATTAATATTTTTCTTAAAAACAGCTCTCTGTAATTCACAGCGAGCTGTTTTAAAAATATTGCTTAAATTCTATTAATATGACAAGATATGAATATGGAAATTAAATCAGCAAAATTTATTAAAGGCATTGTTGGCACAGATGATATTTTATATGACAATATTTTACAAATAGCGTTTTTTGGTCGTTCAAATGTAGGAAAATCAAGCGTTATAAACTCGTTAGTTAATCGCAATAATTTAGTAAAATCAAGTAATCGCCCGGGTAAAACGCAACGATTAGATTTTTTCTTAGTAAATAACAATATATATTTTGTTGATATACCCGGATATGGTTTTGCAAAAGTTCCAAAAGAAAGAAGGGATAAACTTCGCAAGCTTATTTTATGGTATTTACTTTATTCAAAAGTTGAAAACAGAAAAATAGTTTTAATAATAGATGCTAAAGTAGGGCCTAGTTCATTTGATATTGAAATGATAGAGCTCTTGCAAAAAAACAATGAAAATGTTATAATAATAGCTAATAAAATAGATAAGTTAAAAAAGAACAATATAAAAAAACAAATAGCGTCTATTATACAAAAAATCAAAAACGACAATGTGATTCCATATTCAGCAAAAGAAAAAAACGGCAGAGAAGATTTATTATCAAGAATATTTAATTAATACAAATCCACGCGTTTAATTTGTTTTAAAAAACTGCTCTATAATATTGAGCTGTTTTTTAAAGATTAAATGTATGTTACTTGTTAAACTTAAAAAAGAATTAAAGCTAAAGGCAAAGCAAATATTTTACAGAGATTTTTTAAAACAGGCATTGGAGAGTATGGACAAGGAGATATTTTTATAATCATTATGAATTCAATAAATTTTAAAATTATCAAAAAGTTAAAAAATACTTTAGGGCGGGCAAGTATTTTAAGCACGTCCCATGGCGATATTTTAACGCCTGCTTTTGTAATCGTAGGAACTAAGGGAACTATAAAATCGCTTTCGCCCGAACAAGTGGCAAATTTAGGCGCGCAAGTAATTTTAGCGAATACTTATCATTTATATTTACAACCAGGCTATAAAATAGTAAAAAAAGCAGGAGGACTTCATAAATTTATGAATTGGAAAGGCCCTATAATGACTGATTCCGGCGGTTTCCAAGTGTTTTCTTTAGGCGAGGCAATGGGCGCAAGCGTAAGTAAAATTGCCTGTGGAGAATTTTCGGGAACTAAGTTCCCGAAAATTCAAAAACAGAAAAAAATGGCTGAAATTGATGAAAACGGGGTTAAATTTACATCGTTAATTGATGGAAGTTCGCATTATTTTACTCCTGAGAAATCAATTGAAATACAACATAATATTGGAGCTGATATAATATTTGCTTTTGATGAGTGCACTTCTTCGCAAGCAAGCTATGAATATCAAGTAAAAGCAATGGAACGCACTCATAGATGGGCTAAGCAATGCATTGATTATCATAAAAAATTTAAAAACAGCAAAACACAATCTTTATTTGGTATTGTTCAAGGAGGGAAATTTAGCGATTTGCGTAAAAAAAGCGCTAAAATAATTGCCAGTATGTCTTTTGAAGGTTTCGGAATAGGTGGTTCTTTTATTAAAGAAGACATAGACGCTTCAGTAGGATTAGTTAATAAAATTTTACCAGAAGATAAGCCTCGTCATCTTTTAGGAATAGGAGAACCAGTTGATTTATTTGGCGGAGTAGAAAAAGGAGTAGATTTATTTGACTGCATTGCGCCAACAAGAATTGCTAGAAATGGAACATTGTATACAAAAACAGGAAAAATAAATATTTTTAACGCCAAATTTAAGCAGGATTTTAAACCTATAGAAAAAGACTGCAAATGTTATACTTGCCAAAATTATACTAAAGCATATATTGCGCACCTTTTTCGCGCTAAAGAAATGTTCGCGGCAACGCTTGCTTCAATTCATAATCTTTATTTCATTATAAAGTTAGTTTCTAAAATACGCGAATCAATTTTAAATGATGATTTCTATAAATTCAAAAAAGACTTTTTAAAAATCTACAATAAATAAGTTTAATTTAAAATTAAAACAATCGTAATCTTAGAGACAAAATTATTTGACAAAAGTAATTTTTTGTATTAAAGTAAATATATGACACTTAAAGATCAAATTTTTGAAGATTTAAAACAAGCAATGAAAGCGCGCGAAGCTCAAAAAGTAATTGTTTTGCGTACTCTAAATTCCGCTATAAAAGATAAAGAAATAGAATTAAGTAAAAGAGAAAATGGTCTTAATGACGATGAAATAATACTTGTAATTAAAAAACAAGCTAAAAAACGAAAAGACGCTATTTTTGAATATCAAAAAGCAGGCAGGGAAGAATTATCGCAAAAAGAAGAACAAGAATTAAAAGTATTGCAAAAATATCTTCCAGAAGAAATGACCGAAGAACAAATAAAAAAAGAAGTTGATAAAACAATAGAAGAATTAAATGCGAAAGGAAGAGATAATTTTGGTCGCGTAATGCAAGCTGTAATGAGTAAATTAAAAAACAGAGCAGACGGAGCTTTAGTTAATAAAATTATTAAAGAAAAGTTAAATTAAAATAATTTAACTTTTCTTTAATAGTTCTTTTTAAAAAATGCGCTACAAGTTAAAGAATAAGGTTTTTCCTCCACCTTATTCAAGAGGCATAAACCCCACTGATGTGCCCTTGTAGCGCTAAAAAACAATCTGGACAGAAAATGTTTCTCTAACAAAGGTCTTACTACCCTCCTTTCTACTTTGTTAGATTCTGTCCAGATAAATAAAAAACTCCCTTATTCATTTAAAAGGGATTTTTTCTTGACAATTATACTAATTTTCGTTAATAATTAAAATTAATGGATAAAATTATTAAAAAAATAATATCTATATTAAATAAAGACGGAGTGGTTGTTTTGCCAACTGACACTGTTTATGGTCTTTGCGCTTCATTTGAAAGCGTAAAAGCTTATCAAAAAATATTAGCTATAAAAGGGAGAGGGACAGAAAAACTTTTGCCAGTATTTGTTCATTGTATACATAAAGCAAAAGAACTTGCTTATATAAACAAAGAACAAGAACAAATATTAAATGTATTTTGGCCGGGAAGTATTACTTGTATTTTAAAATCAAAAGTAAAAAATCTTAATACCATAGCCATTCGCATACCAGATGATAAGCTATTATTAAAAATTTTATTAGAATTTAAAAAACCGCTTTTACAAACATCTGCTAACTTATCAGGATTAAACCCAGCTAAAAATGTAGATGAAATACAAAAACAGTTTAAAGATAATTTTGTAAAACCAGATGTGATTATTAATGGTGGAAATCTATCCAAAACTTTAAATTCAACCATAGTTGACTTAACTAAAAAACCTTATCGCATATTGCGTCAAGGAAAAAGTTATATATTAGTCCAAAAAACCTTGGAACGAATATCCGCGTAAAAAATCGCTCCAATTCATATCGCGCTTTCCCTCTGGACGAACTTGTTCTATTTGCAATTCTTTATTTTCAATACAGGCTTTTAGTATTTGTATTTTTAATATTTTTGTGTCGTGTTTTTTGGTTTTAATTTTTGCAAAAGTAAAAATTATTGGCCATTCTCTATAAGCTCTTATTTTACGCTCTATTATTTCTGGAGATTCTTTCCAATTTATTCGCGCGTCCTGTTTTTTAATCAATCTCGTATAAGTAGCTTTATTTTCATCTTGCTCAATTGTTAGAAATCCCATGTTAATTAGCGGATTCGATTTTTTTAAAATATCAATTAATAAATCAGCGCCAATATTAAATAATATTTCTCCTAATTCGCGAGATGTATATTTTTTATCAATAACAAATTCTTTTTGCGCTACAATAGGTCCCGTGTCTACTTTTTCTGTCAATTTAATAATTGTAACTCCGGTAATTTTATCATTATTTACAATAGTTTGTTGCAAAGGCGATGGCCCTCTGTATTTTGGCAAAAGAGAAGGATGAATATTTAAAATGCCGTATTTAAACTTCTTAATAATATTTTCTGGAATAATTTTGCCGAATGAAGCAATAATACCAAGGAAGTATTTGGCATTTAGTATTGAGTAATCAGTATTTTTGCCAATAACGATTTGTGGTTTATATTTTGATTTATTAAGTTTATTTAAAACTATTTTTGAATAAATGCTATCGCCGAAAAATACAATATTTTTTATTGTTCGTTCCTCATCGTTCATTGTTTTTTTATTTTAATTTTTTTCCATTTATCCGATATTAAAATGCCTTGCAAGTGATCATATTCATGTTGCAATACTCTTGCTAAAAAACCACTTGCATGTAATTTAAAATTTTGTCCTTTTAAATTCTTAGCGCTAATATTTACTCGGCGAGCGCGTTTAACAAAACCTTGTTTTTTAGTTATTGATAAACACCCCTCAATTTCATCGCTATAAGGTTTAGATATTTTACTAATGATTGGATTTATAAAAGCGTATCCATTTTTAATATTAGGCTTATCTATTTTTTCAAATTTAAACTTAGAAATTCCTTTACGCGTCTCATCTTCAAAAGCAAGTCCCTCAATAACAAATAATCGCAGATTTTTACCTATTTGCGGAGCTGCTATTCCCACGCCTTTGCATTCGCGCATTTTAATAAACATATCAGAAATAAGCTCTTTTATATTTGGAGTTATAATTTTAATTTCTTTATTTTTAGAACGCAAAATCGGATTTTTTTTACCTGTGATTAATAAAAGCATAATTTTATTCTAAAATATTAACTTCCCAGTTAGAAGGAACAAACCCAAGTAAATATTTTTTTACATCTTTGCTTCCAATTTTAATAATAATTTCGTAACGAAACCTTCCTTTTAATTTATATATTAAAGCTGGCATAAAATCAAATATTTTTGTATTTAATTTTTTTTTATTTTTAATATATTCAAGTTTTTTATACAAAACTTTTGCCTCATTGCGAGCCTTTTCCTCGCTTTTATGAGAAAAAGTTAGTTTAATCATTTCTGTAAACGGAGGATAATTTAGCTTTTCTCTTTCTTTTAATTCGTTATCATAAAATAATTTATAATTATTTTTTTCTAAAGAGCTGTAAACAATATTTTCATCGGCATATGTTTGTATTAAAAAATTATTTTCAGCTAAATTTTTTAACCGCGATAAATTAAAAAAAGTGTAAAGCGACGCGTTATAATCAGGAAAATTAAGTTCTAAGTCTGGAGCAAGAGCTATCACGGTATCAAATTTCCCAAACATATGCTGGTCTGCTTTTAGCAAAAAATCGCTAAATTTAAATATAGCGATAGTCGCAATAATGAAATTCTCGTTGTTCATTATTTGTTGTTCATTGTTCGTTTTTTTTGTATCAGAATCTATTCGCAAAACATTTGCTTTAGGGAATAACTGTTTTATTTTTTGTTCAACTTGCTGTGTTCCAAAACCAAAAATACCTAAATTATGATAACCGCATTTATCGCATATTTTAGGAACATCTGTTTTGTATAAACAATAATGGCATAATAAATAAGGTTTACTTACTTTATGGTAAGTAATCGTAATACTGCAATTTATGCATTGAGGCATAAAACCGCAATCACAACATACTACTAAACGAGAATATCCTCTACGGTTTATATAAAGCAAAACTTTTTTGCCTTGTTTGTAAGATTTATTTAAAATATCAATTACTTTTCTGGTAAAAATATCCCCATAAGGTAAATTTTTTAAACTAACCAATTCTATATTGGTATTTTTTACTTTATTCAAAAAATTATTCGTAGTAATAAGATATGATGACAAAGAGGGAATAGAGCTTTTATTTTCAATTTTAGCGCCAGTTAATTTTGCTAATTTTTTTGCAACTGAAATAGCGCTGTAATGAGGTTTTTGATTCCAAGAAATATGCGATTGATCAAGTTCTTCGTAAATAACAATTTTTTTTAAATTATTATACGGCGCGAAAAGAGCAGATTTAACGCCACGAATTTCACTTATCTCTCCATTTCTTATTTTAAGAAACAGCTCAAATTCTTTTTTTAAACTTAATAGCGAAGTAATTTCAATCTCACTTTCATAAGACAAACTACTGACATATTTCATAGGGTATAAATACAACACTTGTTCAGTATTTTTACTATTGTAAGTGGAATTTCCGATAGTAAATTTAGAATTTTCAAAAGCAAACTTGTCTGGATTTTTTATTAAATATTGTGGCACAAATTTTTTTAAAATTAATCCAAAAGATGCAAAGTAATATTCACTTATCCACTTAGCTAGTTCAATTTGATATGGAAATAGTACAGGTTCGTCAATAATAGAGTATTCAATGGGTTTCAATAAAAATGTAGCTTGTCTTATAGAGCTTTTTTGATGTTTTATAGTATCGCACTCCAATACTATGCTTGGATATTTTTTATTGCGCATTTTTATTTCTGCTAAAGATCCGATATTTAATTTTCGCGCGCTAAAAAAACTCATTTCTTGATTATTAGGACGGGGAATATTAGTTAAAGGAGTTGCTTTAATTAAAAACATAATATTTAATTATAAAGTATTAGTATAGCATTTAAAAATATTAATTATTATATTGACATATTAACTTATATATTGGCTTATTTAATTATTCAGAAACTAAAATTCGGAAACTTAGTTCTTGATAGTTAAATTGCCTAAAAAAATAAAAAATAGTATAATAAGATGTTTTATGAATATATTTGGCATTAAAATTCGCCCTATATTAGAGAAAAAAATTTTAAAATTTAATTTTAAGAAACAGCTTTTTTTAATTACTCTTAATCCGGAAATAATGCTTAAAGGTTATTATAGCGCTAATTTTAAACAAATTTTAAATTCCTCAGCATTTCATACTATTGATGGAATAGGGCTTCAAATAATAGCGCGTTTTTTATATAAAAAAAAATTAAAGCGCTTAACAGGATCAGATTTGTTTATAAAGCTTTTAAATAAGATAAACATAGAAAATAACCACAAAATATTTTTATACGGGGCAAGCGAGAATAATTTGAATAAAGCGATAGATCACATTCGCTATAATTATCCCAATATAATTATTAACGGCATTCACGGCGATATACCTAAAAAAGAAGCTGTTAAAATGATAAATCAGAAAAAACCGGAAATACTTCTTATAGCGCTTGGCGCGCCTAAACAAGAGGTATTTTTATATAACTATCTTTTTAAAATGCCCTCGGTAAAACTTGCTATTGGTATTGGCGGAGGAATTGATTCATTTGCACATCCATATCTTAGAGGCCCTTTATTTATGCGTAAAATTGGTTTAGAATGGTTTTGGAGGCTTTTAGTTCAACCTTGGCGAATGCATAGAATATTTAAAGCCACGATTATTTTTCCAATTAAAGCGATAATAGAAAAATTTAAAAATAAATGATAAATTTAAACACTAAAAAAAGCATTTATATGGTTGCCATAAAAGGCGCTGGAGTATCAGGATTAGCGCAGATTTTAAAAGGATTAGGGCATAATGTCTCTGGATCTGATATTGCTGATAAATTTTTTACTGACAAAATTTTAAAAAAAGCGAAAATTCAAGTTAAGGCGCCTTTTTCTGTTAAAAATATTTCTCAAAATATTGATTTAGCAATAAGTTCAAGTGCTTACTTAAAAAGCGATAATATTGAAATAAAAGACCTTAAAAAACGAAAAATTCCAATTTTTGGATACGCAAATGCTTTAGGAAGTATCTTTAATCAATATTTTGGTATAGCAATAGCTGGCACTCACGGGAAAAGCACAGTATCAGCAATGATCGCGTATATTTTAGAACAAGCAGGATTAGAACCTTTTGCTTTAATAGGTGCGGAATTACTTAATTGGAAATCAAATGCCAGAATTCCTAAAAAACCGCAAGTTAATAAGCTAAAAAGCTATTTTGTTATAGAAGCTGATGAATATAAAGAACAATTTTTAAATTACAAGCCTAATATAATAGTTTTAACTGATATTGATTTTGATCATACTGACTATTATAAAAGCAAAATTGATTATAAAAAAGCTTTTAAAAAATTTGCAAAAAATTTAAAGCCAAAAGGCTTAATTATAAAAAATAATAAATTAATAAATAAAAATTATGAATTGCAATTGATTGGGGAACATAATCAAAGAAATGCTAATTTAGCTTATTTAACTTGCAAAAAATTAGGAATAAAAGATAAAATTATTAAAAAAGCGCTCGCTAAATTTAAGGGAACTCGCAGGCGTTTAGAAAAAGTAGGGAAGAGCAAAAATGCGATTATAATTGACGATTACGCTCATCATCCAATAGAAGTAAAAGCGTCTTTATCAGCCTTAAAAAAAGAATATCCGAATAAAGAATTAATTGTGTTATTTCATCCGCATACATTTTCGCGCACTAAAGAATTTTTAAAAGAATTCGCAAAAAGTTTAGAAATTGCTGATAAAATTTATTTACTTAATATTTATTCGTCAGCTCGTGAAAAACATTCAAATATTACATCAGATGATATAATAAAAAACATTAAAAAAGAAGCGATAAATTTAAAAACAATACTTTACGCTATAAAATTTTTTAAAAAAAATTTATCATCAAAACAAGTATTAGTAACAATGGGAGCAGGCGATGTTTGCAATGTTGCTTATTCGCTTGTAAATTATAAAAATTAAATATGAAACTTGAAACATATAAAAACATTCAAATTACTGTAAAACTCAACTCCAAGCAAAAAAAACTTATTAAAATTGACCAAAATGAATTTATTGCTTGTATTAAAGCGAAACCACAAAAAGGAAAAGCAAATATTGAATTAATAGAATTATTATCAGAAGAGTTAAAAGTTGCTAAAAATAAAATTTGGATAAAAAGTGGCATAAGATCGCGCGAAAAAGTAATAAAAATTATTTCTTAAAATTTCTTTATGAACATTGGCATTGATTGTCATTATACGCACCATAAACCTCGAGTGAATCAATATGTTATAAGCTTGCTTTTATCATGGAAAAATGCTGGCTATTTTCGCACAAGGGAAAATAGAATTTTTTGTTATTTTAATAAAAAAGACGATTTAATAAATAGTTTTCCCGAAGAAGTAGAAATTGTTATAAGTAAAAGTAAAAGCAATGCTTTATTTGAACAAATCGCCCTTCCAATGGAAATATCCAAAGACAAGCTGGATGTATTTTTTTCGCCTTATCTTTTACTGCCGTTTTTTTCATTTAAAAAATCAATTATCACCATATATGACATTTCTTTTGTGAAATATCCCAAAGAGTCAAGCTGGAGAAATTTCTTTGATAATAAATATCGCAAATATTTATCTAAACGAGCTGCTAAATCTGCAAGAGCGATTATTACGCCTACAGAATTTACTAAAAAAGAACTAATGAATCTATGGGGTATTTCAGAGAAAAAAATTCATGTTTTGCCATTGGGCGGTAATATTAATTTTCATAAAACGCAGCTTTTAAATTTTCCTCGTCAAGAATTTATTTTATTTAAAGGATCTATTTTAACAAGAAGATTTCTTCCTCAAATAATAAAAGTTTTTTATGCAATAGCAAAAAATCATCCTGCGCTTCGTCTAATGATAATTGGAAAAGATTTAACTAATCCTCCGCAAAATATAGATAAACTAATAGAAAATGTAAATTATAATCTGATAAGAAAAGCTATTACTCGTTTTGACAGAGTATCAGAACAAGATATGATGACCTTTTATTCTCAAGCAAAAGCATTTATTTATCTATCAGAATACGAAGGATTTTGTTTATCAATAATAGAGGCAATGAATTTAGGATTGCCAATAATTATTAATAAAGCTAAATGCTTGGAAGAAATAGCTGGAAATGCGGCATTGTATGTTGATAGCCCTAATAATGAAGCTGAACTTTATACTAAATTAAGTCGTATTTTAACTGATAGTAATTTGCGTCAAGAATTAAAAGAACGAGGAATTCGCCAAGCGCAAAAATTTTCATGGCAAAAAAGCGCTAAAAAAACTTGGGAAATAATCCAATCAATAAATAATGAAAAATAAACAGGGAACAAATAAAAAAGCAAAAGTTATTATAATAATTATAAATTATAATACTGAAAAAGAAACAATAAAATGCTTGGAATCGCTTAAGAAATTAAAATACGAAAACTTTGAAATAATATTAATTGACAACAATTCAGATAATTTTAGCAAAATAAAAAATTTTACTAAAAAAAATCGCGAACTGAGAATTAGGAACTACGAATTAAATAAAAATACTGGTTTTACCGGAGGAGTAAATCTCGGTATTAAAAAAGCTCTTAAAAACAAAATAAACGTAGATTATATATGGCTTTTAAATAACGATGCTTTAGTTGATAAAAATACTTTAACAGAACTTGTAAAAACAGCAAAAGAAAAAAATTCCGCTGTAACAGGCGCTAAAATATTTTCTTTGTCTAAAAACCTAATAAAGCTAAAAAAAAGCAAACCTAATTTAGAAGCTGATGGAGGGCGGTTTAATTGGATTCAAGGTTCTTATCCTAAGGGAGCTATAAAAAATCCTAAATGGATAACTGGAACTTCAATGTTAATTAAAAAAGATGTATTTGAAGTTATTGGCTTATTTGATGAAAATTTTTTTCTTTATTACGAAGATATAGACTTCTGTCTTAGATTAAGAAAAAATGGTTTTAAATTATCTGTGTCTGAAAAAGCCTTTGTATGGCATAAAAAATCGTCTTCAACAAATATGCTTGGCAAAAATGTAATTTTATATTATCATTATCGTAACTTAATGCTTTTAACAAAAAAACACGCTCCAAAAATAATTAAATACATAATATACCTTTGTGGTTATTTTTTGATTTTGCGTTATCCATTTTCTAAATATATAAAATACGCGATTTACGATTTTCACAATAATAAATTTGGAAAATTCAATCATTAAATTTTAAATAAACAAGATACAAAACAAAATTTTTATGAAAAAAACATTAGCAAAATTTATTTATAAAGTAGCGCCTCCTCAAATAGCGCTCGCTCATTGTGATATTCCTTGCGGAATTTATACTCCAGACGAAGCTATAATTGCGTCAAAAACAGTAATTAAAATGGTGGAAAAACTGCAAGATTTGATTCCTCCTAAAAATATGGATAATAAACAAGAAACACTTGAATTTTTAAGCTCTGTTGCTCGTTTTACAATAACAAAAGAAGAGCACGCGGAAAAATGCAAAAAAGAACTTTTAATTTTATGGACTGATTTTTTCAAAGAAGAGCATTTGGAAATTTTTCCAGATCTTCATAATATTTTTTGGAAAGCTGTTAAACTTTGCTCAAAAGCAAAACGCGAAGTTTCTTTAGAAACCGCAAAACAATTGGAACAAAAAGTAAATGAAATAGCAAAAATATTTCACAAAACAAATGACAAATAAACAATTAAAAAATATACAATATGATAAATAAAAAAAATCTGTTTATAATATTGCCTATATTGTTACTTTTATTTTTTTATGGAGGTTTCTATATTGGCAATAATTTAGATTATTTGGTTTCTAATAGAGTGGATCCGGAATTTAAAAAATTAAAACAGGTGCACAAAGAATTAACGCAAAATTATTTAAATAAAGATGATATTATTTTTAAAAAAGCGGAATACGGAGCTATTAAAGGATTAGTTGGTTCAATTGACGATCCATATACATATTTTATGGAACCATCTGAAACAAAAGATTTTTTAGATTCAATAAACGGCATTTTTGAAGGCATAGGCGCTGAAGTAGGATTAAATCAAGACAAACAGATAATCGTCATAGCTCCTTTAGAAGGAACCCCAGCGCAAAAAGCAGGGTTATTACCGCAAGATATTATTTTAGCTATTGATAAAATTTCTACCACTGGAATAACTTTAGAAAAAGGGGTCAGTTTAATTAAAGGTAAAAAAGGCACAATTGTAAATTTAACAATTAAAAGAGAAGATAAAAAAGAACCAATTATAATTCCAGTCACAAGGGGATTAATAACAATTCCAGTATTGAAATTAAATATTGTAGATAATAGTATTGCTCATATTAAACTTTTCAATTTTAATGAAAATGCGAGCGAAGAATTTAATAAAGCAGTACAGCAAATATTATCTCTTGGAATTGATAAAATAATTTTAGATTTGCGTTATAACCCCGGAGGAATTTTACAAGAAGCAGTTGAGATAGGAAGCTGGTTTATAGAAGAAGGAAAAACCATTGCTTCTGAACAGTATGCTGACGGAACACTAAAAACTTATAATAGCCTTGGATCTGGTCAACTTGCTAATAATGATTTAGTTGTTTTAATAAATAAAGGTTCTGCTTCAGCATCAGAAATTTTAGCTGGCGCATTATTTGACCATAATAAAGCTCCTTTAGTAGGGGAAACAACTTTTGGCAAAGGAACAGTTCAAATATTAAAAAATTTTAGCGACAACTCAACCCTTCGCGTAACAGTATCTAAATGGCTATTGCCAAAAGGAACTTCTATTAATAAAGAAGGTATTAAGCCAACTGTTTTAATAAAAATGGATAAAATTCCAGAAAATGATAAGCAGGATTTACAATTACAAAAAGCAATAGAAATACTTGAAAAAAGGTAGAAAATCGCTTGACTTACGGTAATAACTATGCTATAAAAGACTATCTTTACATAAAAATTATGAAAATTATATTAACAAAAGATGTTCCTAATCTGGGGCAAAAAGGCAAGGTAGCAGAAGTTAAATTCGGTTTTGGGAAAAACTGGCTAATTCCGCAGGGTTTGGCTATTTTAGCTACACCTTCAGTATTAAAACAAATTGAATATAAACAAAGCAAATTAAAAGAAGCGCTTGAAGAAAAACTAAAACAATTCTCTGGAACAATAGAAAAAATCAAAAAAACAGTCCTTGTAATTATAGCTAAAGTTACTGAAAAAGATAATTTGTATTCTCATATTACAGCTAAAAATATTAAAGATGAACTAAAAAAACAGCACAAAATAGAAATTAATGAAAAACAAATAAAAATACTTGATGAAATAAAGCATACAGGGGAGTATAAAGTAATTTTAGAATTGGCTTCAGACTTAACCCAAGAACTATCAGTAAAAATAGACAAAGAATTAAATAAAAAAGAAGATAAAAAGAAAAAAACCATAAATCAAAAAACAGTTAAAAAAACTGCTTAATAGTTGATTTAGTATTAAAAATTTAATTAAAAAAATAAAAAATTATTTCTGGTCTTAAATGGAAATATTTAAAGAATATATATCGCACTCCAGAAAACGCATTGTAAAGTGTATTTTCTGGTGTGAGCGTTATTATTAGTATTTTAATAACGCTTGTCTTAATTTGGGTGGGTTTAATTAATGTAGGTTTTATCTTTTCCTTTTTTTACTATATACCTTCTTTTTAACATATAAGAAGTTTTTTTTAAAATATTTCTTAATTATAATCACCCCCCTCCTTTAAAAAAGAACAAAATAAAGAACAAAATCAATTTTTTTATTATACAACATTCACTATTTTAGCTATTCGCGTTCCGCCGCTAAATAATTTTTTACGGAAAGTTTTAAATTTAATAATACCTTCTTTCATCGCGAAAATAGTATCGTCGCGACCTCGTTTAGTGTTTTTACCTGGAACAATTTTTGTTCCTCTTTGACGCACAATAATATTGCCAGGACTGACTTTTTGCCCGTCAAACAATTTAACGCCTAAATATTTAGGATTTGATGATCTTCCAAGTTTTGATGATGCTTTACCTGCTCTATGCGCCATATTTTTAATGTTATATTAAAAATTATAATACTTTTAGCCGTAAACTTTTTGTTTCTCGTTTCAATGTTTTAAGCTTTTCTATTTCAGATTTTATTTCAAACGGCAATTCGCTTAAAACTTTATTCAACTTAACTTGAGATAATTTTAACACATGGTCCCACTGTTGTAAAGAGGTTAAAATATTTTTTAATTTTTCTTCATTATATTCATAACTCCCAATCAAGCCCCTAATGATTCCCTTGGTTTTTTCTTTATTATATATGCCTTCTAATTTCTCTTCATCTAAATAATTATTTATTTTTTCTTGCAATTCTTTAATTTTATTTTCAATTTGTTTTTTATTTATCTTTAAATCTTCAAATTCTCTTATCGCGTCATCAACCTCTCGGTTTTCAATTTTAGGCTTTTCTTTTTGATTAATATTTTTAAAATACGGACAAATATCATTATAAGGCTCGTACTTGCATAAACTTGAAGGCTTTGCAGGAAATTTATTTTCTATTATAGCATTTTCTATATCTTTTATGTATCCCAATAATTTATTTTTAGTTTCATTTAATTCTTCCTCTGTTTTTTCTGTTGATACTTTTTCACCGTGACGTAAAAAATACAACCCCACCTTTATTTTTCCTTGATGTTTTTTTACCATATCAGGCCAAAGGAAATTCAGTCCAAGGTGATAAATAGAGAGCTGTAAATCAGCTTTTATTTCACGCTCTGTTCTCATAGAAGTGCTAGTTTTATAATCAATCACTTCTAATGTTTTGTCTGGCATTTTATCTATGCGATCTATAATACCAGATAAAATATGAGATTCGCCGTTTTTATCTATTAGCGGAATTTCAAAACGTTTTTCTAAAGCAAGGATTTTTATCTTGCTAAAATCATTGTTCTCATAATAATCTTTTATAATTCGCAAGCCTTCTTCATAATGCTTTTCCGCGTCTATTTTAGTTTTAAAATACTCCTCTAAATTATTTTTTTCCCATTTTCGTTCAAAAAATTGCATAGCTTCTGTTGGCGTAGGAGTAAGTAGAGAATCTTTGTGTATAAATTCCAAAACCTTATGCATTAAACCGCCAAAAATCGCTGTTTTCCCAGGGGGCAATCTATGTTTATCAATATATTGATACTTAAATATATATGGACATCGCAAAAACCAATCTATTTGTGAATAAGATAAACGCATTGCATTAATTATACACTATTAAATAATTCTTTGTAATATTGACCCGGTTAAATATTAAATGTATAATTTAAAATAACTATAACTAATTAATAATAAACTTAACATATTTTTTTTATGTTCCATATTTTATGTTATGTGTTTTATGAATTTTTATGATAAATATAAATAAACTTTTTAAAGATTCGTGGCAAATATATATAAAACAATTTAAAACCCTTGTTTTAATAACTATTCTTACTTTTTTGCCTATAGCGATATTTCAAATATTAGCAGGGTTTTATAAAAATAATTTTGTATTGGAAAATTTTTCAGGATCAGGAATAGAATTTGGCTTGATAGCGCTAATAGTTTTAGCTATTTTTATTAGCTGGGTTGGAAAAGGAGCTTTAATAAAAAATATCAATGATAATAAAGGCATTAGAAAATCTCTTGATTACGCATGGCATAATTTAGCTTCAATTGTTTGGATTGATATTTTAACATCAATAATAGTTATAATAGGCTTTATTTTGTTTATTATTCCTGGTATTTTATTTTCTATATGGTACGCGTTTTCTCTTATGGTTTTAATTTTGGAAAATAAAAAAGGATGGCAAGCCTTAAAACAAAGCAGAGAATTAACTCAAGGAAAATGGTGGGGAATATTTGAAAGACTTGCGATTCTTTATGTCATTATAATAGTTGTTAATATTTTATTATCACGGGCAGATAGTTTAATAAACGGATCACAAATTTTAACAGATGTTGTATTTACTGTAATAATGGTATTATTTACGCCGTTTATTTTTGCTTATACATATACAATATACAAAAGCTTGAAAGGAGGCGCGAAAAATGAATAATAATGAAATAAATAGTTATTGTGGAATGTGGAGTAAAAAACACAATTTTTGCAGTATTTTAATAATATCTTTAACCTTGCTTATATTAAGTTTGTTTGTTTCTCAAATCTTTACTATTAAAAATAAGGCGAGGGACGGGAATTTAATAAATGGAAATCCTGCAACAATTTCCGTGATAGGGGAGAGCGAGCTATTTGTAACGCCTGATATAGCTAAAATTTCGCTTTCCGTATTAACAGAGGGAAAAACAGTAAAAGAAGCAACAAGGGAAAATAACGAAAAAATGAATAACATTACAAAATTTATTAAATCGCAAAATATAGAAGACAAAGATATAAAAACAGTAAATTATTATGTTAATCCTCGCTATGAGTATAAAAATAACAATGAAATAACGATATTTCCTGAAAAGCCATCAATTCGCGTTTTAGTTGGATATGAAATAATGCAAACAGTAGAAGTTAAAATAAAAAATTTGGATAATTCAGGAGCTATAATAGAAGGCGCGACATCGCGCGGAGCTAATCAAGTAGGCAGTTTACAATTTACTTTTGATGATGAAACAAGATTAAAAGATAAAGCAAGAAATGAAGCTATAAAAAACGCTCAAGAAAAAGCAGAAATACTATCAACTAAGTTAAATGTAAAATTAGCGCGTATAATTAATTATTATGATCAAGGACAACCAATATATTATAATCAAAAATTTATAGCGTCTGAGACATTGTCAGATGGAACTGGCATAGGAGTGGAAGCGCCAAGCATTCAGCCAGGAGAAAATAAAATAACAGCGCAAATAACAATTACATACGAAATACGATAGAGAATAAAGATTATTTACTTATCTTACACTATATGAAATAACTTTAGTTAAGATTATTTCGTATAATGTATATTGTGCGAAGCGTTTAAATTCGTTTTTAAAATTAAAATCAATTACAAATAATACAATGGGTTTAAGGTTCCATTATAATTATAACCGGGATAACCTTTAGGAACCAAAAAGAATTCCTTATAAACAGAAAAATGTAGGTGAGGACCTGTAACATTGCCAGATGACCCCACTCTTCCTATAACATTTTTAGCTTCTACTCTATCGCCTACTTTAATTGAAGATAAAACAGAAGTTAAATGAGTGTATAGCGTAACTAACTCATTAGGATGCTTTATAGCTATCCAATTACCCCAGCCTCCCTGACAGCTAAAATCGCCTAAATTATAACCAATATTATTATTACAGTCATTATTATTTCTTCCAATTATTTCTCCTTCTGCCGCAGCATAAACATTATCCCCTGCTCCAGAGCCTATATCAATCCCATTATGAAAAGAATATCCTCCTTTTCCTGATCTTGCAAAAGATGTTTCTCCAAATCCTTGAGTAGTAACAATGTTATCAGTAGGCCAAATAAATATTTTAGTGCCTGGAGGAGGAATCTTTCCCGCTTCAACATATAGTTTAAATGTTTTTAATCTTTTAACTTCGTCTTCAATTCTTAAAATATCATTTATTAAAGTTGTTCTTTGTTTTTGCGTATTATTTAACATTGCTTGAAATTCTTTTCTTTCAGATTCGCTTTTAGATAAGAGATTTTTTTTATAGTTTTTTTGATTATTAAGAACGTTTTCTTGTATTTCCTGCTTCTTTTTTAATTCAGATAATCCTATAAGCTCATTATTTTTATTTTCTTTTTTTCTTTCTAAGTCTTTATATAATATCCCCAACTGTTGGATAGAATCATTTAGCTTGTTTTGAAAGCTTTGCAAATACTGTTGCGATGCCCAAAAACCTTCAAAATTACCAGTAAGCATTGTTTCTAAAAAAGTAATTTTATCTGTTTTATACATACTTTTTAAAACCTCGCCTGTGTCTTCCCTTTTTTCTTCAATATTATCTATCGCGCTTCCTATAGCTATTTCTATACGTTCTATTTCAATATCAGTTAAATAAATATTATTATTAGTGTATGCTATATCGCTTTCAGCGCTTTGTATTTGTGATGATAAATAATTAACTTCAGACTGAAAAGAATCTACTTCTTGTTCTTTTTCACTAACTAAAACCCTATACTGGTTAGATTTTTCTTGAAGTTCCTTATCTTTTTGTTTAAGTTTATTTAACTGATTTTCTAAATCAGAAATATTAGCCGCGTAAACTGGGATATTAGCAAATAAAATAGCGATTATTAAAAATATTTTTAACATAAATAAATTTATACTAAAATTTTGTTTTGCGCTTCATTTATTCTTTTAAGCGATGTTTTTTTACCAAGCGCCCAAGCTATTTCAAATGGACTAGCGGAAAACTTTTTGCCTGATAAAGCAACCCGCAAAGGCCATAAAAATTCTCCCCTGTAATTTCTTTTACCAGATTCCTCCATTAAAATATTTTTAATATTTTCTAAATTCCAATTTTTTTCTGAAATATCATTTAAAACATTGTGTGAATTTTCTAAACTCTTTTTCAAATCATTTTTACTCATTTCTTTCCAAAATAACAATTCTTTATTATATTCTAACTTATCTTTAAAGTAATGATCAGTTAATTCAAAAAAATCGTTTAATTTTTTCATTCTACCTTTTTCAATCTCTACAATTTTTTTAAAAAAAGAATTGTTAATTTGATTTGTGATTTGCGATTTTAATAATCCGCATAAATCTTTTATTGGCATTTGATTTATGTAATAACCATTAATATCATCTAATTTTTGAAAATCAAATACAGCTCCCCCTTTTTTAACTCGTTCTAAAGAGAATTCTTTTATTAAATCTTTTAAGTTAAATATCTCTCTCTCATCTTTTGGATGCCAGCCCAAAAGAGCTAAAAAATTAATCATCGCGTTTCCTAAATAACCTTGTTTTTTATAATCCCCTATTGCCACAGCGTTTTTTCTTTTAGAAAGTTTAGACCTATCAGTATCTAAAATTAAAGGAATATGAGCAAATTCTGGTATTTCAAAATTAAACGCATCATATAATAAAACTTGTTTTGGCGTATTAGAAATACCGTCTTCTCCTCTAATAATATGCGTTATTAGCATTTCATAATCATCAATAACAACCGCAAAATTATATAAAGGCGTATCTAAATTCTTAGCTATGCTAAAATCTCCAATATCATTAGTGTTAAATTTTACTTTTCCGCGAATTATATCCTTAAAAGTAATTTCTTTATTTTTTGGCATATTAAATCTAATTATGCCATTATTCATTACTTGTTCTTTGTTGTTTTTTGTTTTTTTGTGTTTTTGACAAAAAAATGGTTTTTCTTTTTCTGGAAAACAATCGCACCAAAATGCCTTACCCTCGTTTACTATTTTTTTTAAATATTTTTTATAAATTTCTATTCTTTCACTCTGCTTATAAAATTCGTCCCATTTTAAACCTAACCATTCTAAATTTTCTATAATATCGCGCTCAAATTCCTGTTTAGAGCGTTCCTTGTCTGTGTCTTCAATGCGCAATACAAAACTTCCGCTATTTTTCTTAGCGAATAAATAATTAAATAATGCTGTGCGCGCTGATCCTATGTGCAATTTTCCTGTTGGCGCAGGAGCTATTCGTGTTTTTATCATATTTCTAATTTTTAATGTATTCATTAAAAACAAGGTTATCAATTATTCGTTAGCAAGTAAAACGAGCTTACGAATAAATTGATGTTCTAATTTTTAATGTAATCATTAAAAACAAGGTTATCAATTATTCGTTAGCAAGTAAAACGAGCTTACGAATAAATTGATGTTCTAATTTTTAATGTATTCATTAAAAACAAGGTTATCAATTATTCGTTAGCAAGTAAAACGAGCTTACGAATAATTAGATGTTCTAATTTTCTATTAAAAATTTGGCTAAATTTTTTGCTGCTTCTGGCTTAGAAAAATTTTTAGCTGATACGCTCATTTCTTTATATAATTCTTGATTATCTAAAATATTATTTATCTGGTCCAATAAAATACTTGGTTTAAAATTTTCTTGTTCTATTACTACGCATGCTTTAGAGCGAGCGTAATAAAAAGCGTTTTTGCGTTGATGATCTGACGCGCTTTCCGGCAAAGGAATTAAAATACTTGGCAAGCCAAGCGCAGCAATTTCAAAAATGTCTCCGGCTCCGGCTCGCGCAACAACTAAATCAGATTGCGCGTAAATATAAGCTATTTCTTTTTCATCAAAATACGCTCGTATTTTATAATTTTTTTCTTTTATTATATCAACGCCATATACTTCTTTTAAATTTTTAACTAATTTTTGATAATTATTTTTGCCAGAACTGTGATAAATTATATATTTCTTTAACAAATCCCGCAAACTCTCTTTTACAAGATTATTTAAAGCATCTGCTCCTTGAGATCCTCCCATAAAAAAAATTACCTTTCTTTTTTTATTTTCTTGTTTTTTGCCATAAAGCAAACTTAATCTAATTGGATTTCCAGTCACAGTAACTTTATTCTTGTTAAAGTAAGTTCCTGCTTCTCCAAAAGAAATAGCTATAGAATTAGCGATATGTCCTAAAATACGGTTAGTTAAACCTGGGATGCTGTCAGAATCATGAATTATTAAACGAGAGCCATAAAGCCGTCCAATAAATCCCACTGATAAGCTTCCTGGTCCTCCTTTTGATAAAATAACATCTGGCATTATAAACCAAATAATTATTAAAGATTCTATAATATCAAATAAAGTTTTTAATAATTCCCAAGGACTTTTTATAGAAAAATAACGCGTTAATTTTCCGCCTGGCAAATAAATAATTTTTACTCCTTCTGCGCGCAATTCCTGCTTGCCAAAAAAAGTATTGCCCATAAAATACATTTTAACCTGTAAATTGCGCTCTTGAGCTATTTTTTTAATTTCGCGAGCAACAGAAACAATCGGATAAATATGCCCTCCACTACCCCCTGCTGTAAATAAAACTTTAATCATAATTTTGAATTTAGTATTTTTTTAAATTTTTGCTTTTTTTATTGTTCTCTTGCAATTCTTGCCACAACTCCAGCACCCACTAAAAGAGCGATTAAAGATGTTCCTCCATAACTTATAAATGGCAGTGTTACACCTGTAAAAGGAATTAAGCCAGTAACTGAACTAATATTTATAAAAGCCTGAATAATTACCAGGGTAATAAATCCATAAATAAAAAGCTTGCTAAAATCACTTGCATTTCTTGCTATTATAATACCTTCTATAAAAAGTATCAAATAAACAAACACAACAATTAGAGTTCCAATAAAACCTAATTCTTCCGCAATAACAGCAAATATACTATCCCCGGAAGGTTCTGGAAGGAAACTGAATTTTTGATTGCTCATTCCTAAACCTTTTCCTGTTATTCCTCCAGAGCCAATGGCAATTAAAGATTGATTGACCTGATAACTAATTCCTTGTGGATCTATTTCTTTATCTAAAAAAACGCGCATCCTGTCCATTCTTGTAGGAAAAACAAAAATAGCGATTACAACCAAAATAACAATTAAAATACCAACCCCCCCTAAATATCTTATTTTTGTGCCAGCAAGAAATATCATTACAAAAAGAGTAATTGATGTGATAAAAAAAGTGCTTATATCTTTTTGAAGTAAAATTAAAACTAAAGGTATTCCTATAATAACTAAATAAGGAATAAAAGTTTTAAACAGAGATTTTACATCTTTTTTACGCGTTGCGAGCCAAGCCGATGAAAATAATATTAAACCAATTTTAGTTAATTCAGATGGCTGAAAAGTGATAAATCCTAAATCAATCCAACGAGTAGAGCCCCCATAAGCAAAATTAAGCCAAGGGATAAAAACAGCTAAAAGCAATAAAAATACTATAAAAAAACTTATTAAAGCCATTTTTTTTAAAAATTTTACACTAAAAAATCTATCAATCGAGAAAAATAAAAACAAACCGAATAAGCCAATAGCTAATTGCTTTATAAAAAAATAATAAGGAGTTCCAAAAACTTGTTGAGACGCATTAAAAGAGCTTGACGCTACCATAAGCAAGCCAAATATAGTTAACGTTAGTATTGTAATGACAAAAATTCTATGCATTATTTTTTATTATTTTTTTAAATTGATTTCCTCTATCAAATTCATTTTTAAACAAATTAAAACTCGCGGCACCAGGAGACAATATGATTATATCGTCTTTCTTAGATACTTTTAAAGCCTCGTTTACAGCTTGTTTTAAGTTTTCAACTTTTGTAAAAATATGTTTCATCTTTTTGAAATTTTCTATTATCTTATTTGATGCAGTACCTGGAAGTAAAATAGCTTTTACGCTATCTTTATTTCTAATAATTTTATTAGCTAATTTTTTATATTCTAAATTTTTATCAACTCCGCCTAAAATTAAAATTAAATTTCCAAATTTAGGCTTTAAATCATCAATTGCTTTTATGGTTGCCTCTGGTATTGTAGCAGCGCTGTCATTATAAAACTTCACCCCTCTTAATTCTTTTACAAATTCTTGTCTGTGCTCTAAATTATTAAATCGCGATATTATCTTTAAGCTATCTTTATTATTAACTCCAAACTTTTTAGCTATTTTACAAGCAATATCCTTATTTGTTCCATTAAAAAACTCTACTTTGCTTTTAACTTGATTTTGCCACTTTAAAAGCTTTTTATCATTCTTATTTAAAAATAAAATATCGTGTTTTCCTTGGTATTCAAAGATATTTTTCTTATCTTTTTCATATTCTTTTATATTTTTATATTTATTTAAATGATCAGGAATAATATTTGTAACCACCGCTATATTAGGACTTATTTTATATTCCCCTAAATTTCTTAAATCCCAACTTGAAAGTTCTAAAATTATTACGCTGTTTTTTTTTACTTTACTTAAAAAATTCAATGGACTTTTGTTTAAAACAAGATTTCCCGCTAATAATACTTTTTCTTTTAATTTACTTTTCAAAACTTTATATATAAGAGCAGTTGTTGTTGATTTTCCTTTGCTGCCAGTAATTCCAATAACAGTAGTGTTTTTGGGAACATATTTGAAAAACAAAGTTAAATCAGTTTCAATTGGAATATTATTTTTACGAGCTATTTTTAAATATGAAGAATTAGGAGATACGCTGGGATTTTGAATAATCATATCAGCATTTTTAAAATCCTCTTTCCTATGCTCTCCTAATACATAATTTATGTTTTTAAATTCTTTTAATTTATTTAAAGAACTTTTTAATTCCTCTTTATTTTTTAAATCAGTAACAGTGATATTCGCACCCCTTTTTGCTAAAAATTGAGCTGTTGCCACCCCTCTTCCAATAAGACCTAATCCCATTAAAGTAATTTTTTTATTTCTAAACATATCAATATTTTTGCTAAAAAATATTTGCTGACTATTATTTTTAGACAAGCTTTTTGTTATTTCTTTATGCTTATTTAAATAATCCTTAAATTTTTTTGCCACTATTTTCTCTGTGTCTAAAATATAAGCATTGGGTAATGCTTCTTTAAAATCTTTTTTAATCCACGAATAATGCGTGCATCCAAGGATTAAGACATCAATTTTATTATTAAAAACAGATATTTCTTTTTTTATTCTATTTTTTATATCTTTATTCTTTGCTTTATTTTCTATCATATTAACTAAATCATTGGAAACAGCGCCAATAATTTCTAATGAGTTATTTATTTTTAATAATTCTCTTTCATAAGCGTGCGATTTTATTGTAGCTTTAGTCCCTATTACACCGATTCTCCTTACATCTTTTCTATTCGCGGCCTCTTCCGCAATAGGAATTAAAACACCTAAAACTTTTTTATCTGAATAATTTTTTTGAAGCCATTCTTGCTGAATTTTCCGCAAAGCCTTAGAAGATGAAGTATTGCATGCTAAAATAACAATTTTGCAATTTTTGTTGAATAAAAATTCAATTCCGGCTTTAGTTAAATTATATATTTCATTTTGCGTTTTATTGCCATAGGGAACATTTTTTGTATCGCCAAAATATATATAATCAAATTTAGGCAACGTTTTTCTTATTGCTTTTAAAAAATTTAAACCTCCAATTCCTGAATCAAATATACCGATATTCATAAACTAACAAAAACGAATTATCACATTTGCAAAATAATATCGCCTAATAATTTCTCATTTTATGTTTTATTAAGTGATTGGGAATGTTAAAAAATAAAGCACCAAACCTAATCCGCTCATAACAGCGGAAATAATCCAAAAACGCATTGTTATTTTTTCTTCTGGCCAACCCTTTGCCTCAAAATGATGATGTATTGGCGAAGATAAAAAAACTTTTCTGTGAAATATTTTACGAACTGTAAGTTGAATAATAGATGAAAATGTTTCCATTACTAAAATAAAAGCGAAAAACGGCAAAAATAGCGCTGTGTTCGTAAGCATAGCTATTGCGCCTAAAACAATTCCAAGAGCCATAGAACCAGTATCACCCATAAAAAATCTCGCTGGATGAATATTAAACCATAAAAACGCTAAAATTGCTCCAATAATTACAACGCAAAAAGTTGCTAATTCTAATCTTCCTTGAGAAAAAGAAACAACTGCTAAAGCTCCAAAAGCAAAAAGCATTACCCCGCCCAATAAGCCGTCTAATCCGTCTGTAAGATTTGATGAAAAAGCGCTTCCAACTATTATAAAAATAAAAATTGGAATATACCAAAAACCAATATTCATCATTCCTAAAAATGGAACAAAAAATACATCCCAATCTAATTTAGTAAAAAACCACCAAGCTCCTATTACAGCTATTATAAGATAACCGATAAGCTTCCAGCGAATAGCGATTCCTCCTCCATTAGCGCCAATGCGAAATGCGCCTAAAATATCATCAATAAGACCTCCAATCGCAGCAATAGCTAAAAATACTAAAGGCAACCATGTTTCTCCTCTATCTAAAAAATTCAGTTTTTGCAAAAATCCATTAGAAGTTATTTTGGATAAAATCCAAAAAATAAAAATTACAATTAAAACCGTTCCCCAAATTAAAACACCGCCCATAGTTGGTGTGCCTTCTTTATTTTTGTGCATTCTCTCATAAATTGGACTATTTTTACTCTGTCTTATTTGTTTGCCAAAAATATTACGATATTTATATAAAATACTTGTCCATAGAGGAGTTAAAACAAAAGCAATAATAAAAGAAGCAAAAAAAAGCAATAAAATTTTAATAACAAATTCTAACATGTTTAAAGCCAAATAAATCCATTTTTCAACCATTGTATTAAAACTAAAGTATCCCTATATCTATCCCCTGAATTTAAAAGTAAAATAATAAAAGGATTACCTTCTATTTCTACCTTAACTACATAGTTTTGTCCAGCTTCTTCTGTAAATCCAGTTTTTGCCATTATAACATTAGAATTATCAATCAGTTCATTTGTATTATAAATGCTGTGCTTAAATCCCGAAACAGATTCAAAATTATACTTATTTAATTTAAGAGAAGAAGCTGTAAATTCATTATCAAAAGCGTTTTTAGCTAATTTTATAATTTCTTTGGGAAGACCTACATTTTCTTTAGAAAAACCTATTGGATCGCTGAACCTAAAATAATTAAATCCTAATGCGTTTGTTTTTTCCCACATTAAATTCAAAAACTTTTTTTGGGAACCTATTGCTTCAACTAATGCTGTTATAGCATCGTTACTTGATTGCATTAAAGCCGCTCGCAATAAATCTTTAACCATGACTCTCTCGCCTAACTTAAATCCCCCGGCTTTTCCATAAGTATTAAGAGCTTCTGGAGTTATTTCTATCACATTATCTAAATCAAGTTCATCAAGTATAACAAGAGATGAAATTAATTTGCTTAAACTAGCCAAAGGCATAGGATTATTTATATCGCCTTTTTCAAGTAAAAACTTATTATTGTTATAATCCCAAATTAAAGCTACTTTAGATGAAATTTCTGGTTCTTTTATAACAAAATTACGCAACGGCAAAATATTTATCATATTAAGCGCTACTATTGCGTAACCTGTAATTATTGATTCTAAAAACATATTATTAATGAAAAATTTATTTATCTACTTTGATTCCAAGTTCTTTTAATTGTTCATCCGATACTTCAGACGGCGAATCCATAACAGCTGTGTTTCCTTTCCCAGATGTAGGAAACGCGACCACTTCCCTAATACTTGCCTCTCCTAATAAAGCTTGCAACCATCGCTCAACAGCAGAAGCAATTCCTCCATGCGGAGGAACTCCATATTTAAACGCTTTCAATAAATGCCCGAATTGCTTTTCTATATCATCTTTTTTATGCCCAATTGTTTCAAATACTTTGGCTAAAATATTGCTATTATGCTCGCGAATGCTTCCGCCAGCTATTTCAAATCCATTTAAAACTAAATCATATTGTTGCGCGGTAATAGCAAACAATTCCGATTTAGAACATTTTTTATTGAGCAAATCCTTTTGATCTTCTTTTATTGAAGTAAAAGGATGGTGAACAGCCGCGATGCTTCCGTTTTCACGCTCTTCAAACATAGGAAAATCAGTAATCCACATATACGCCGCAATATTTTTATTATTTTTATCTTTGCGCAAATCAGGCTTATCTGAATTATATTTTTCCATTGCCTTTTTATAAGTCATTCTTGGAAAAGGCTTTTCCTGAACTTTTTTTCCTAATTTTTCAGTAATCAAAATTGCTAATTTTTCCATTATCTGCAAAATTTCTTCTTGCGTTGTGAAACTCATTTCAATATCTAATTGTTCAAATTCAAGCATTCTATCCCCTCTTAAATCCTCATCGCGAAAACATCTGGGAAATTGAAAATATCTCTCTACTCCCGCAACCATTAAAAGCTGTTTATATTGTTGCGGGCTTTGCGGCAAAGCGTAAAATTTGCCCGGATTTAATCGCGACGGCACTAAAAAATCGCGCGCTCCTTCTGGCGTGCTTTTAGTTAATAATGGCGTGCTTATTTCCGTAAAATCGCGCGCAACCAAATACTCTATTATAATATTTTTAAACTGCTGTCTAATTCGCAAATTATTACGCATTCTATCTCTTCTTAAATCCAAATATCTATACTTCAATCTTAAATCCTCGTTAATATCCAAGCCATCAGTATCAATAGGAATAGGCGGAACAAGAGAACGGGATAATACTTTTATTTCTTTTGCTTGCATTTCAATTTTCCCAGTTATCATTTTTTCATTCCATAATTTTTCAGGACGCTCTTTAATTAAACCCTTAATTTCAACAACATCCCATTCATTTATGTCTGACTTTTCCACAGTAACAACTTGAATTATACCAGTAAAATCGCGCACGTCTAAAAACGCGATTTTCCCGTGATCGCGCCGAGATACTACCCAGCCCTTTATCAATGCTTCTTTGCCGATACTTTCAACAGTATCTTTGATTAGTGTTCTTTCCATTTTTATTAAAAATTATATTTAAATAATAGCACCTTTTTTACATTTTTGCAAAAAACAAAGGCTTCTACGTTTTAATTCGTAGAAACCTTTTTAATTTCAAATATACCACCTCCTTTTATGCCCACTCCTTTTTCTTGGGGGTTGTTTTCTTATTTTATTTACTTTATTGTATGGACACTCCATACAATAAATGCCATAACATTTATCAACCTTGCAAACAATGTTCGCAAAGTTTATTTTCTTTTTCTTCATTTTCCACCTCCTATATAAATTATGAAAGAACTAAATAAAACAAAAAACCACCTAAGTATTAGATGGCTTTTTAAAAACTAAAATAAAACTTTTGTTACACAAAATCAGCCACCTTATTTTTAGGTAGTAATAAAATAATCATTAACAATAACTTTTGGCTGATTTGTTTCATAGTTTCATAATATCTTATCAAATAAAAAATAAAATGTCAACACGGTAATTAATTAATTTTAAAATTTCACTTTTCCACCACTGGCAAAGTAATAAAAAAAGAGCTTCCCTTTCCTATGCCTTTGCTTTTAGCCCATATTTTCCCGCCATGGTCAAGTATAATTCTCTCTGCTAAATAAAGCCCAAGACCTGTTCCTTCAGGATGGTCAATTTTAACGCTTTCACTTCTGAAAAATCGTTTAAACAACATTTTTAAATCATTGCTTGTCATTCCAATTCCGCTATCTTTCACAGAAAACTCCAAATGGTTGTTTGTTCTTGATATTTTAACTGTTATGCTTCCATTGTTAGTGTATTTAATCGCGTTCTGTATCAAATTAGATATTGCTTGCAAAAGCGTTCTATTGTCAAATTTAATTTTTACTTCTTTGTTAATTTTATTCTCATATACAAATTTAATGCCTTTTTCCTTAGCTTGGATAGAGATATTATCTATGATTCCTTTAATCAAATTTATTGGATTATCAACAACAAAATTATAATCAAATCCTTTTTTTCTCTCAATGCGGGATGCGTTTAAAAAATCATCAATTAAATTATTCATATTTTCAGTTGATGAATAAATAATATCTAAAGGCTCTTTTTGTTCACTGCTTATTTTTCCAAAATCTCCGCTTTTTATCATTGAAGAATAGCCTTTAATAGAGGTAAGGGGTGTTCGCAATTGATGAGAAGCAAGAGACATAAATTCGGTTTTCTGGTCGTCTATATCTTTTAATTTTTTATTAGCGTACTCAAGCTTTTTTGCTAAATTTTCAATTTTTTCACGAATATGAACCTCGTGTAAAACGTTTTTGATAATCAAAACTCCAAATAATACAACAAAAATTAAAAGTCCAATTTCTATAAACCTCTCTGTCCATGTATCCGCTAAAAATACTTCTATTAAAATAACAATCCATACTAAAAAAGTTAAAAGTTCAGTAGCAATAACTTTTATATTGAAAAGATCATGTTTAGCAACTAAATAAGTAATCAAACCTGCTAATAAAATTGTTTGCACTGGTCCAATCCAAAACAAACTAAAATAGCCAAACCAAGGCAGTATCAAGTTTGTTACCATTCCAAAAGCAGAAGATAATGCTGTGCCTATTAAAAAATAAAATATTAATATTCTTTCTTGATGCTTGGTTCTTTCTCTAAGTTTTAAAAATAAAACAATAATACCTATTAAAAAATAGATTGATATATATATAGCGTAAATAAAATAAAAATTATCAAATGTAATAATTGTTTGATGATTTATATTAACAACGCTTTCTAAAATCTTCCCGCTTAACAATAACCCCATTATTGCTGCGTTAGGCAAAAATATAATAAAATAAAAATTCTTTAATTTATATTTAAAAAAAATTAAAGAAAATAACAAAAATGTAGATGCCGCGATAGAAGCTGGTATATATAATAAGTAAAGAACCCATCTATAAACTATTTCCAAATTATAAAAGAAAAAAGCTCCTGATACCCAAAAAGCAATAGATAAAAAGAAAATAAATACAGTAATGTTTTCTGCTTTTTTATTGCTTCCAAAATATAGCAAAAAACTAATAGAAAAATTAGCAGCAATAACAACTAAAAAAATTATATTTCTAATATCAATGATGGAATTATTTAAAAAATCCATAGTAGTTACAAATTAATTTTTTTCCCAAAACTAGTAAACTCATTTAAAGAAAAATCATATTTATTAAAATATTCCATTATTTCTTCTACTTTTTCTAATTTTACCTTACCTAAAGAAAAATTATCAAATTTACCTTCTGCCGCTAAAAGTATTGTTTCTGTTAAACAAGCAAAAGCAGTCTCAATTGGCAATTTAACATCAAAATTAATATTTAAATTAGGCATTCTAACTAAGCCTCCATCAATAACAGTAATGTCTGGCCTTTCTTTTAAAATATTTTTACTTATATTTTGGGGCTGGGTAATATCATATACTATAGCATTTTTACTTAAATAATCTTTTTTAATAATGGCGCCTTTAGCGCTTGTAGCAACAATAACAATACTGGCATCTTTTATTTTCTCTATATAATTTAATACTGTATATTTTGTTTTACTGTTATATTTTTTAGAAATAATATTTAATTCATTTTCTAATTCTTCTAAATGTTCTTTTGTTTTTCCGATTAAAATAATATTTTTGGCGCCTATATTAACTAAATATTTAGAAAGAAAACTTCCTATAGATCCAGTTGCTCCAACTACTGCGATTGTTGTTTTTTTTATATCAATATTTTTTAACTTTACAATCTTTTTAAAAGCTAAAATAGTTATACCGGCAGTTAAAGAATTACCTGTTGTTATTCCTATTTTTAAATCTTCTTTGTACAAATCTAAGCCCCCGTTTGTTACTGAGGATGTTAAGGCTCCTAAACCAATAATTTTTATATTCAATCTTTCAGCAAATTTTACTGCTTGTAGAACTTTCTTCTTAGCTATGTCATGGTTTTTCAACATCTGCTCTGCTGTATATGGTAAAATTATTAAAAAGCCGGAAATATCTCTTCCTTCTGCTGACTTTATTCCGGTTATTCTAGACACTATTACAGGCGAAGCATATCTTGTTACTAAATGTACAAAAAACTTAGGAAGAAATTTTAAAATAAAATATTTCTTACCTATTTCTCTGTAATTCCTTGGATGCCCTAAAAATGCAAATACTGCGTTATTTTTTTCTTTATTCTTTTTCATAATACATAAATTTTACCATACTACCTCATTTTTTGCAAAATAAAACTATCAGAAAATTAATTTCTGATAATCGCGCTAATCTTAAAACGCACGATATATTACTTTAATTCTTTTATTCTTTTTAAAACTTCCTCTGATGCTTGTCTAAGTTCATTATCTGTAACTGGCGTTTTACCGATTGTTTCTTCAATTTTAAAAGATTTGCCGAAAATTATTGTTACTCTTTTTTTCATTAAAAATATTCTCCATAATTTATCTCCAAAAACGCTTATTGAACCGTCTAAATCAGAGTCTATTTTAATTGGAATAATTGGTTTTCCGCTTTTTGCCGCCATATAAGATATTCCCCTTTTTGGACGCAATTCTTGTTTGCGTTTTATACCGCCCTCTGGAAAAATAACAATTATACCTCCGTTCTCAAGTTTTTTTAAAAAAGGCGATATTGAAACATCAAGTCCCTGTCCTTTTCTTGCTGGAATTCCTCCGATAAAACGATAGAAAAATAAAATCTTATACAAAAAATCGTCCGTCATATAATAAAGCGGAAAATATTTTAATTTAAAAGGCAAGGAATAAGCTACTAACACAGGATCAAAATACGAAATATGATTAGATGTTAAAATAAAAGAACTACCTGCTTTGCGTAAATTATCAATACCTTTTACTTTATAGCGAAATAATACAACAAAAATAAATTTAAAGGGCCAGTAAGTTAATAATTGAAGTATTTTTATTATTTTAATTCTCATATATAATAAAAGCTGTTTAATTACTTTAATTCTTTTATTCTTTTTAAAACTTCCTCTGATGCTTGTCTAAGTTCATTGTCTGTAACTGGCGTTTTACCGATTGTTTCTTCAATTTTAAAAGGTTTGCCGAAAATCACAATAACTTTCTTTTTGCGCCATAAAATATTTATTATACTATCTCCAATAATATTTATCCATCCTTTTAAATTAGAATCAATTTTTACTGGCACAATATATTTGCTTGTTTTATAAGCGATATAAGATATTCCTCTTCGCGCGCCAATAGGACGCCCTTTTCTTTTTATACTACCTTCGGGAAAAATAATAATTCTCTCTTCTTGTGTTAATTTTTTTATAAAAGGAGCTGTTGATACTTCTAAACTCTTACCCTTGCTAACAGATATAGCTCCGACAAATCTAAGAAAAAATATTATATTATATAAAAAATCCCACATCATAGCGTAAATGGGAAAATATTTAAAACGAAACGGCAGCGCGGCTGGTATTAAAATAGGGTCTAAATATGACACATGGTTAGCCGCTAAAATAAAAGATGAATTTGCTTTTTTTATATTTTCCAATCCTTTTATTTTAAAATGGAGAAAAAAAATAAAAAACAATCTAAAAGGCCAGTAAAATAATATTTGCGTTATTTTAACAAATAATCTCATATTAAAAACAAAATTTTCAATTATTTTTTTAATTTCAAAGCAATTATTCCTAATATAAATAAAATTGTTGATGTTCCAGATGATACTAAACAATAAAAACAAAACGCTTTTAAAACAAAAATTTGAAGATATGTAAACCAAATAGAAGCTATAAAGCCCAATGCTGTAATTTTAGAAGCGGTATAAAAAATAGTTTCTTTTTTTGTGTCTAAATACAAAATAATAAGAGCAAAAATAATCAAATAATAAACAGAACCGATTAAAGCTACTGGAATATTAAAAACAGTAGAGTAAACGCTTGTTGTAACTTTTTCGCATCCATTTAAAATAGAACAAGTTATTGGAACGCCTAAATAGTGTTTTAAAGTAATATATGTGGCGTCTAAAAACCCGATGAAACTAATAATTATTAAAAACAACGCAAAAAGCCACTTAGGAATTTTCATAATAAGATTATTGAATAATTACTTTTTCAAGTTCTTGATTAATAATATTTCTAAATTCTTCAACACTGCGAGGATTTTGTATTTTATTGCCGTTCAAAAAGAAACTTGGAGTAGAATTAACCCTTGCTTGAAAACCTCCTTGATAATCGCTATTAACTTTATCTTTAATTTTTTGAGAATCAATATCAGCTTTAAATTTATTCGCGTCAAGCTCTAAATTTTTAGCGTATTTTATAAAAATATCTTTAGCGTTTTTATCCTCTGCCCAAAAGCTTTGATTAACAAATATCATATCGTGCATTTCCCAAAATTTCCCCTGCTCTTTTGCTGCCTCGCTTGCTCTTGCGGCAGACTCTGCGTTTTTATGAATTTGTTTTAAAGGAAAATGCCTATATACAAACAAAATATCCTTGATAAATTCATCATTTATCTGCTTTAATATAGGGAAATAAGCATTGCATGCCGGACATTGAAAATCGCTATATTCAATAATTGTTATTTTTGCGTTTTTATTTCCTTTTACATTATCACTGTCTAAAATAGCTGGAGCTATTTTAGAATTATTTGTATTATTATCGCTTTTAGGAGCCATAGAAGCAAGTTTCATAAGAACAAAAATAGTTCCTATAATCGCCAAAATAGCAATAACCCATATAAATTTATTATTCATATTTTCTAATTTTATCATTTTTTAAAATTTTTGGCAAATTAAATTGCAGGGAAAAATTCGTTTTCTTCCCTGCAATTTTGGTCAACTTATATTATTAGGATTTCTATCTCTTCTAAGATAGAAACCGAAACAGAGCTACTAATTTTTTCATTTTCTAAATTGCATTTTTCACAAATGCAATTATATGGGCTCATGCTTGGAAACGGTAACCCACATTTTAAGCAATCCCTTTCTTTAAGCACTTCTCTATACGGACTACACGGACTACTATAGTCAGTATTCCTTACCTTACCTTTCATTTTTATCCTCCTTTTTAACGACAATTAAAAAATTATCCTTTATTAACTTTAGTATTTTTTTTATCGCATTTAATACAAATGCGATTAGCAGGATTTCTGCTAATAAATTTTTTTCCGCACTTCAAACAAGTTCTTTTTTTAACTACTTTATCATTAAAAGAACTTGTATAGTCATGATAATGCGCATTGCCCTTAGTAGTCATTTTGAATCTCCTTCATTTTTTCAAAGAATTGTGTTATACTTCAAAATAATGATACAAAATACCACAAATAACAAAAAATTGCAAGAACTTTTAACTTATGCTGTTGAAAAAGTAATAGTTTTAAAAGACTTAGAACAAAAATTAAAATCCGGCAAAAAATTAAGAGTAAAATTTGGAATTGACCCAACTGGCCCTAAAATACATTTAGGAAGAGCTGTTGTTTTGCGAAAACTTAAAGAATTTCAAGATTTAGGACATAAAATAGTTTTAATCATTGGCGATTTTACCGCTCAAATTGGAGATGCTTCTGATAAATTATCTAAGCGTCCGTTTTTAAGTAAACAAGAAATTAAAACAAACTTAAAAAATTATTTAAAACAAATTAGCAAAATTATAAACATAAAAAAAGCGGAAATTCATTATAATTCCAAATGGCTTTCTAAATTGAATTGGCGTGAAATAGCTGATTTAGAAGAATCATTTACCATAAACCAAATGCTCGCGCGGCGTAATTTTAAAGATCGTTTTAAAAAAGGCGAAGAAATAAGCTTACGGGAACTATCTTATCCCCTAATGCAAGGCTATGATTCCGTTGCTGTTAAAGCCGATGTGGAAATAGGAGGATTTGACCAATTATTCAACCTTAAAGCGGGGCGTATAATACAAAAACATTACGGGCAACCTGAACAAAATATAATTGTTACGCAAATGTTAGAAGGCTTGGACAGCCGAAAAATGAGTTCAAGTTGGGGAAATACAGTAAATATTACTGATACTCCGCAAGAACAATACGGTAAACTAATGACATTAGACGACAGTTTAATAGAAAGATATTTTAATCTTTGCACTGATATTAAATCATCAGATGTTAAATCTCTGATAATGAAAAATCCTCGCGATGCTAAAATGAAGTTAGCATATGAAATTGTTAAAATGTATCACAATGAAAAACAAGCAGAAAAAGCGCAAAAAGATTTTATTTCCAAATTTCAAAAAAAAGAAATTCCAATGGACATACCGAAAATAAAACTTTCGGAAGTCTCACTTCCGAAATTAAACCTGATAGAACTTTTAATCAAAACAAAAATGGCGGAAAGCGCGAGTGAAGCTAAACGTTTAATAAAACAAGGAGGAGTAAAAATTGACAAAGAAAAAATAACAAAAAATATAACTATTGCTAAAAAATCTTTTGTTCTTCAGGTAGGCAAGAAAAAATTCGCAAAAATAATAATTCAATGAATAAAGAATAATTGGAAATTGAATTCCAGATTGTTATTTGTTCAATATTATTTATTCCTTTGTTATTAAACTTTTTCCAATATAATCCTGCAATACTTTCGGCACTTTTACAGATCCGTTTTGTTGCTGATTATTTTCCAATATAGCTATTAAAACTCTTCCAATAGCAATTCCAGTGGCATTTAATGTATGCGCATATTGGTTTTTCCCTGTTTCCTTATTTTTATAGCGAGTATTTATTCCACGCGATTGATATTCACCAACATTAGAACAAGAATGGGTTTCACGATATTTATTTTGAGTTGGAATCCATGTTTCCAAATCATATTGTTTAAAATCAGTTATACCTGTATCTCCAGAGCATAAGATAATCACCCTATAAGAAAGTTCGAGCGCTTGCATTATTTTTTTCTGCATAGAAAGCAGTAATTGATGTTCTTCTTCTGATTTATCAGGATGCGCAAAAGAAAACATTTCTATTTTATCAAACTGATGCGCGCGTAAAATTCCGCGAGTATCTTTCCCATAACTTCCTGCTTCGCGACGAAAAGAAGTAGAAAAACCAACATAGCGCTTTGGCAAATCTTCTTCTTTTAAAACATCGTCTATATGAAGCGGACCTATTGTATGCTCTGCGCTGCCAACTAAGTATAAATCGTCTTTTTCAACATAAAAAGCATCGCTATCCGAAATAAATCGCTCCTTTCCCATTTTTTTCATAATACCAGATTTCACCATTACTGGAGGAATAACTGGTATAAATCCTTGTTTAATAAGCATTTTAAAAACAAAGTCTAATAAAGCAAATTCTATTAAAACTGCTTCGTTTTTTAAATAATAAAACCTCGCTCCAGAAACAATAGACGCTTTTCCCATATCAATTAAATCTAAATTTTTGCCAATTTCTAAATGATCTTTTAGAGTAAAATTAAATTTTGGAATTTCACCCCATTTTTCAATTTCTTTATTTTCAGATTCATTTTTGCCTATTGGAACATCAGAGCTTAGAATATTAGGCAATTTAACTTCTAATTTGTAAAGATTTTCAATTGTTTCTCTATTTTTTAAATTAAGCTCGCTTATATTTTTTTTAATTTCTTTTGCTTTTTCCGCTTCTTGGATTTTCCCTCCTAAAGTATTACGTTTCCTTTGCAATTCCTGTAATTCCGCGCTGATTTTCTTTTTATCAGCATATAAACGCAAAATCTCATCAAGCTTAAATTCTTCTAATTTCATTTGCCGATTAACAAGGCTTTTTTTATACTCTTCTAAATTATCTTTTAACCAATTTAAATCAATCATAAAAAGCGAGTGAGGGGAATCGAACCCCTATCTGTTCCTTGGGAAGGAACTATTTTGCCACTAAACCACGCTCGCGATTCGGACAAATTTAAAATATTTTAAAATAAGTCCGAATTATAAAACACAATTTAAAACAAAACCCAAGCGCCAGGACCAGTAAATAATACGCTCAAAGCCATAGCAAGTAATGATAAATCAAATTCCCAGCCATTAACAAAACCTTTTTTCATTTTTACAATTAAAATTGCTCCTACCATTACAACAGCAAGTAAAAGCGATGCCCAGCCAGTATAAAGCCCTATTAATACTAAAATGCCTCCAAAAAATTCTATTAAAGCAACTGCTGGAATAATTATCCCTGCGATAGGAATTCCCATTCCTCCCATCATACTTATAGTTCCTTTTAAATTCTTTAACTTTGCAAAGCCGTGCACAATAAATACTAAACCTAAAACAACGCGTATAATAAACATCGCTAAATCAAATGAAGCGTAATAAAAAACTCCTTCTAACATTTAAAACACCTCTTTTCTTTAATAGCATATAACGCTATGCCAAATGCAACAGACACATTTAAAGATTCTTTGATGCCTTTCATTGGTATTTCTATAAATCTATCTATTTTTTTTAAAACAGCAGGTGTAATTCCCTTTACTTCATTTCCCAAAACAAGAACAGCAGGAAGTTTTAGTTTAAATTTATTCAAATTAGATGTTTTAATTTTAAAATTATTATTTTCTAATCCTATAATTTCAAAACCTTGATTTTTTAGCTCAAATAATCGTGTATGTAAATTAAAGCTTTTTTCCCATTTAATATATTTTTCCGCGCCTAAAGCCACTTTAGTAATTTCTTTACGAGGCGGAGCACCAGTATATCCTCCTAAAATTATTTTATCCACTCCAAAAGCGTCCGCAGTTCTAAAAATAGATCCTACATTATATAAACTACGAATATTATTTAAAGCAACATATAACACAAAATTAAAAATTATTTTATAGCTATTAATTATTTATCGTGGTGATGAGAAAGCGATTCTTCTAAACCTTGTTTTTCACGCTTATTGATTTCATCTTTATACGCATCTAAAGCTTTTTTCACAACTTCTTCTGTTCCTTGATCTGGATCAGCTAAAAATTTCGCAAAAAGAATTTTTTGAAGATAATTATGAAAATCTGGTCTAATTTTACCTAATATCTCTTTTCTGCCTCCTAAAAGAAATATATCAAATTTATTTTTTTGATAAAAATTAAAAGCTAAGTATGCGGATCGTTTTAAGTGATGCTTTAATTCTCCTTCTATATAATTAAAATCCTTTTTTTCAGATAATCCTTTAAAACTCGCGCGCGCAGTATGAAAATTTTTAGGAGTGCTTTCTCGTAAAAAATCTTTTTCTAAAATATTTCCTGATTCATCAACAAAAAATATTACTGCGCTTTCTCTATCTACAACAAATATTCCTAATTTTTTCGCGTTTTTATTAATCATAATAATTCATCAATGATTTGTTTAAAGTTTTCTATTGGAATAGCTCCACTTACTGGAATTTTATTTCCCTTGGAATCAATTATAATAAAATAGGGGGTGCCTTTTCCTCCGGCGACTATTGCGTCCTCAATATCTTTTTCTACTTTTTCTTTATTTTTTCCATTTTCTAAACAATTATTAAATTCTGTTTGATTTAATCCTAATTCTAAAGCTATAATAGGCAATTGATTTAAATCTAAACCATTGTTTGAAGGCGTAATCTCAAATATATTATCAACATAAGCCCAAAAAGCGCTTTCCCCTGCTTGATCATACGCGCATTCTGTTGCTTCTGCTTCTTTTTGCGCTTTAGAATGTAATTGTTTTAAAGGAAAATGACGATATACCCATTGTACATCTTTTTGATAAAAAGTTAATAACTCTTTCATAGTAGAATGAACGTTTTTACAAAACGGACATTCTAAATCAGAATATTCAACTATAGTGATTTTTGCGTTTTCCGCTCCTCTAATATGATCTTTTTCCTTACTTACCTCTCTTAATTCAATTTTTCTTTTTATTTCATTATCATTGTTGCTAACAAATTCTTTATCATTATCTCCTTTATACAAACTAAAAAACAAACTCGTGGCAATCAATGCTCCGGCAATGATAATTGAACTTGGAACTAAATATGAATTTTTATTCATAATTCTAAATTCTAAATTATTAATTATTGAGAAATTGGAATATCTTTATTATTTTCATTTAGAATATCTTTTTCAACAGAGCTGTCTTCGCTATTTTGAAATACATTATCAGCAGGTTCAGTTGCTTCTTCTAAATTTTCATTTATATCTGTATTAATTTCTTCTGCTGGAATTATATTTTCTTGATTATCTATATTAACGTTTTCATTGCTAGTAAATAAAAAGTAGGCACCTAAAATAATAATTATAATTAAAATAATCCACCAAATTGTGCTGTTTTTCAAATTAAACACCTCCTCTCTAAAATAGTTTTCATTTTTTTATTTATTATTTTAACAAATTATTTATTATTAATCAAATTTTGAAAAAGATTGAATATAGTCAAAGGTCCTACTCCTCCTGGCACTGGCGTTAAAATACTTGCTTTTTCTTGTACGCTTTTATCTGAATCTCCTATAATTTTATCAAAACTTATTTTATCTTGATTTGCTAAATTATTATAAACCGATTTTACAGTATTAATTCCAACATCAATAACAATAGCTCCTTTTTTAATCATATCAGCTTTTAAAAAATTTATCTGTCCTTTTGCCACAACTATCACATCAGCATTAATTGAATTTTTACTTTCCAAAGCTAAGCCTTTAAAATTTTCATCAAGCGATTTAATCAATTTTTTTTTAAAGTGTTTTCCAGTAAAAAATGCTATTGTAAAACTTTTTTTTACTTTCAAAAAATTAGCTTCTGAAAGCGCGACTCGAAGTAAATCAATAACTGCTTGTATTGTTGGCGAAGTAAATTTAGAATCCTCGCGCAACCCATCCACATCTTTTTCAGGTGCGATATTTTTTATAATTCTCGCTGTATTTAAATGCTCTGGCAATGGCAATTGCACTAATATTCCGGAAATGTTTTTATCTTTATTTAATTTTTTAATTAAATATACTATTCTCTCTTGCATCACAGCTTCTTTAAAAATAAACTTTTTAAAACCTAATCCAAGCTCGCGCGCTTTTTTTTCTTTAATACTAACATAAAATTTAGACGAAAAATCATTGCCAACTAAAATAACAGCCAAAAAGGGTTTTTGACTTAAATTTTTAATTCTCTCTTTTAATGCTTTAATTTTTTCATCAGCGATTTTTTTGCCATATAAAATTTTCATTTTTTAAGATATTATAGTTCCATTAAATTTTTGACCTTTAATCGCTTGTTTTAAATTATATAAATCAGTTCCTTTTAAAACAAAAACGCTAATCCCTAAATCGCGGGCTTTTTTTGAAGCTACTGGATCAAAAGGAGTATTCATTCCAGGTTTCCAATCATTTTCAATAATCTCTAAATATTCATCCCAAGTTAATTTATCCACATTTTGTTTTTCTTTATTATATACTTTGGAAATATTAGTTAAATTAAAAATACGCTTAGCATTAAATCGTTCAGAAACGCGCACAGAAACATAATCAGTTGACCAACCAGGCTTCCATCCAGAAAAAATTAATATCTGTTTATTTTCATCAATATCATCATTTGGCGTTTCTAATACCGTATTATAAGCTAAATCTCCTAAAATACTAAGCAAAAGTTCAGCATTTATCTTTGTGGCTTTTATTCCTAATTTATCTAAAATATTATTATTATCAATATTGAATTCGCGCGCGGCTTTTTGATATTCGCGCGCAACACTTCCTCCTCCGGTAATTATAGCTATTTTTTCTTTGTTGTTAATTATATCAAAGCAAAAATCTTTAAACTCGCGCAAAAATTCTAAATTTATTTTATTTTGATTTATAATAGAACCTCCAACGCTAAAAACTAACATAATATTAACATATTAACCCTAATTTGATTTAGTGTCAAAAATTTGCTATTGTTAAAAATAAGGTTCTTGCAAAATACTTAATAGCGAGTTTAAAATATGATAACAAGAGAACAAGCATTAAATTTGCTAAATAAACATATTAAAACGCAAAATATTATAAAACATTCTTTAGCAACAGAAGTTTTAATGAAAAGATTAGCTAAAGAATTAGAACAAGAAAAAAATCAAGAAAAATGGGCGCTTGCAGGACTTTTGCATGATTTAGATTGGGACTATACTAAAAATACTCCGAATCAACATGGTTTGAAATCAATGGAACTTTTAGAAAATATTGATTTAGAAGATGATATTAGAAACGCTATAAAAACTCATAATTATGTTTTAGGAATAGAGCCTGAAACTTTAATGGGAAAAGTATTATATTCAACAGAGATGATGACTGGTTTTATTGTTGCTGTAACACTTGTGCGACCAAGTAAAAAAATAGCCGATGTTAAAATTAATAACATAATGAAAAAATACAATGAAAAATCTTTTGGCGCTGGAGCAAAACGGGAAATTATGGATTTAGCGCCAAAATATATTAATCTTTCAGTTGAAAAAGTGGCTAAAATTACATTGGAAGAAATGCAAAAAATATCAAATGAATTAGGATTGTAATTAAAAAAATATAAAAAATAAAAATGTTAAAATTATTTAAATTAAAAACAGAAAAATATATTAAAGATATAATTTTGGGCGCAAATGACGGAATAATAACTACATTCGCAGTTGTAGCTGGAGTAGCAGGGGCTTCGCTTTCAATCAATGTAATTTTAATTTTAGGAATAGCAAACTTGTTTGCTGATGGAATATCAATGGGAGCAAGTAGTTATTTAGGTTCTAAATCAGAACATATAGTAAAAAGCAAAAACAATAGCCATAAATCTGACACAACGCCAATAAAATCAGGATTTATTAATTTTACAGCTTTTGTTATAGCTGGCTCAATACCATTAATTCCATATTTATTAGGATTAAACTCATTCGCTCTCTCTATTATTTTTACTGTGATAGCTTTTGCTCTTTTAGGTTCAGCAAGAACTTTTATTACTGATGAAAAATGGTATATAGGAATGTTAGAAATAGTTCTTATAGGCTCTGTTGCCGCTTTTGTTTCTTATTTAATTGGCTTCTTTTTAAAGTTTCTTCTCTCTTAATAAATTTAAAAATAACGATGCTATTGCTGCCAATATAAAAGTCCATTGAATAGAGAAAAATAAAAACATAGCTATAATTAATACAATCATAATAGATCTGCCTAAATTTATAGCTATTTCGCGTAAAACAGTAAACTCGTCAATATAATGTCCTTGATCAGCGGATATTTCATAAGTTAATGCATCAAAAGGAGTTTTCGTAAAAACACTCATTATATTATGATAAACATCAACAATAAATATGTGAAACGATGTTGCGATGAAAATTTTAAATATCCAGCCTAACGCGTAAAAAATTGTGCCAAATTTTAACATTTTCTCTTCTGTTTTTTCATTATTTAAATATTTTCCAATAAACAACTGTAAAATAACTGTTACGCCAATAATTAAAGTAGCGATAAATCCAATTTTTAAATAATCTCCTTTTAAAAGCTCAAATATAAAAATAGGCCAAACAATCATGCCAACTATTTCTTCAGCTCCATTAGCGGCAAAAGCTCCCATATCCTTTATCATTTTTTTGGATAAAAAATTTTTCCATGTTTCTATATATCCCCAAATAAATTTTTCATTGGTTTCAGGAATAGTTAAATAAGCAATTCCAGACAATAAATAAATAATAATAGCAACAACAAACAAAACATCAAATCCAAATCGCGTGATTATAAAACCAGCGACTATTGGTATAAATATTCCTATAATATCGCGAATAGCTTCTAAAAAACTAACTTCTTTGCCTAAATTTTTTTTATTAGAAAACTTAGTAAAATCAGTATGATAAGGAACCCAATAAAATATCCTGTAAATAAGCGAGATAAAAATAGATAATGGAACAAGATAAATCATATTATCTTGATTGATAAAGTAAAAAATAACATAAAAAAAAGAGCTGAAAAAAATACTAACGCGAAGCGCTCTTCTAAAACCAAAATAATTTAAAAATTTTGCGCCCAAAGGAACAAATAAAACATATAGCAAATAACCTACTCCAAAATAGAACGCTACATATAAAAAATTATTATTAAAAAGCTCGTATAAAAAAATAGGTAAAAAAAGCCCTAATAACCCAGAAGCTATCATAACAATAGTTTTTGCTTTTAATAAAGATAAAAATCCGCGCGACAGAATTTCTTTTTCTACTCTTTTCATAAAATTAATTTCTAAGTTCTTTGCGAACAATTTTTCTTAAATAGTGTCCAGAAACAGTTTCTGGAAGTAAAACATAATAAGCTCCAGCTTCATATAATGCTTTGGATTCTCTATTGTTCTGCGCGCGAACTATAACTTTAGGCTTATTTTTTAATGATTTAATTCTACTTATAAGCGTTAAATTATCTTCTAAATTAGGATTTGTTGAAACAACAAGCAACGCGCTTGCAATGTTCGCTTTTTCAAAAATCTCTTCATCAGATATATCTCCTAATAAATTATCAATCCCTTGTTCATCTAACATTTGAATTATATCTGGGTCAATATCAATAACTAAAAAATCTTTTTTATCCATTTTTTTAGCCATACTCTGCCCTGTTCTATGATAACCTATTAAAACAACAGGTTTTTTAAATTTTTTAACAGGAGCGTGGTATTCTTTTGTTTTCTTGCGTTCAAATATAGATAAAACAGGCGATATAAAATTAAAAATATGATTAGCATAAGTAATCATATAAGTAGATAAGGTAATCGTAATAACTCCAACAGCAGTAACAAGCACTACAACGCCTTCATTTATATGTCCTAATTTTAAACCTAACGCTACTAAAATTAAACTAAATTCCGATATTTGCGCCACTGTTACGCCAGCTAAAAAACTTGTTTTTTTTCTATAACCCATAATACCCATAATAGCAAGAACTATTAAAGGATTTCCAATTAAAACAAACAATGAAAAAACAATGATAGGCGTTGTTAGTCCGTTAAAACTCGTAAAAATAATTGAAGAACCCAAAACAACAAAAAATAGCAGTATAAAAAAATCGCGCAAAGGCTTAATACGGCTCGCTATCTGAAAATTCTCTGAAGAATTAGCAAGCGCTATGCCTGCTAAAAATCCGCCTATTTCTATTGAAAAGCCTATTTTATGCATAAAAGAAACCAAAAGAAAAACCCATGCCAAAGTCATTAAAAATAAAAGTTCTTGAGAGCGGGCTATTTTATCAAAAATTTTAGGCAAAATAACGCGCCCAATCCAAAACATAAAAATAAAAAGCGCTATTCCCTTTAAAATAGTAAACAATATATCTGCCCAAACTATACCGTTTCCCAATTCTATTCCAGCTAAAACAAGCAAAATTATAATAGCTATAAAGTCCTGCACCAAAAGAAAACCAATACTTATGCGTCCGTATAAGCTATTTAAATCATTTTTTTCTGATAAAAGCTTAACAATAATAATAGTACTGGAAAAAGTAAGCGCTATAGCTATATATGCTGCTTGTAAATAATTAAAATTAAAAAGAGTTGCTATAAAAAATCCAATTCCAAAAGTAAATATTATTTGACCCAACCCAACAATTAAAGATGTTTTTCCTGATAACTTAATAGAAGTTATATTCATTTCTAACCCAACTAAAAACAGCAAAAACATTATTCCAAGGTCTGAAAAAATATAAAAAATATCTAAATTAATTATATTAAAAAAACTAAAAGAACCAATTAAAATTCCTGTTGCTAAATATGCCAAAATAAGAGGCTGACGAAAAAATCTCGCCAACATGCTAAGGCACGCCGCAACTAAAATTACAGTTGCTAATTCAAAAATAGACGGACTCATATTTTAGAAAAAGAAATAAAAATAAAAAAAATTAATCAATCACTCCGCAGCAGAGCCACGATGAATTGGATGATTAAATCAATAATAGCAAAAAAATTATAAATTGTCTAAAACTTGCTTTTAAACTTATAGATAAAAAAACTTCATCTTAATAATAAAGCGGAACAAAATTAAATCCATAAAATTCTTTTTCTTTTATTTTATTTTCAGATATTTTATCAATTCTCCAAATAGAATTTTTAATAGGAATAACTAAAATTCCGCTTATACTTAATTGATTTACTAATTCTTTAGGCAATTTTTTTGCCATCGCTGAAACTAAAATTTTATCAAAAGGCGCTTTTTCAGAAAACCCTAAAATATCTTTTTTAGCTAATATAATTTCCGCGTTTTTATAAAAAACATTTTTTTTATTATATTTAGATAAATTTTTTCTGCCGAATTCAACTAATTCTGGAATAATTTCCACGCCAAATACTTTACCTTTTTTACCAACAATTTGCGATAATAGCTCTGTTGTCCATCCAGAACCAGAGCCAATATCTAAAATTTTATCGCCCTTTTTAGGCTTTAATAATTCCAGCATAAAAGCAACAGTGGTTGGTTGCGAAATTGTAACATTGTATCCTATTGGCAATGGATAATCTCTATAAGCTTCTTTTTTAAAATCAGATAAAACAAAATCAGCTCTATCTGTTTTTTTAAAAGCGTTAATAATTAAAGCTGTTTTTAAAACGCCTTTTTTTATTAACTCTTTTATCATTAAATCATTGAACATAAAATCTTTTAATTAGAATTCTATCACACCTTTTTCAAATTCCAACCTAATACCTTTTTTATTTTATCATACAAAAACTCTGGTATACAATTTTTAATTTAATAATTAAAAACAAGGTTCTCTTAAAATTGTTATTGAACGAAGTGAAATTACAATTTTAGTGAGGTTCTAATATCGCCTAAAAATATTTTTCCGTTTTTTCTTTTGCCTTCTTTTATTTAAATAATTGTTTAGGCAAAACAAGGGTAAGTATAGCATACGCTTTAACACACTTCTCATTGTGAACGATAGCGAACAACAAGGTTCTCAATGTTTTCTTATGAACGAAGTGAATTAGAAAACATTAGAGGTTCTTATAACACACTTCTCATTGTGAACGATAGCGAACA